>Ga0172375_10000118_pt1 | contig 118147 bp, 85 predicted proteins | sample LakKiv1m_FD_114537 | JGI IMG/M metagenome (GOLD analysis project Ga0172375, IMG submission 114537) | Freshwater microbial communities from Kabuno Bay, South-Kivu, Congo - kab_092012_11.1m | ecosystem: Environmental > Aquatic > Freshwater > Lake | place: Democratic Republic of the Congo...
ACCTGATCCAACTCAGTCGCTATACCTCTGCCATTACTTCTGTTCATCGATTGCCTCCTTTTCTTGGCAATCAATCTATCAGACAGCCGCCAAAGCTATCCCGCACTGTTGCCGAAAGGTCACCTTTGTTCGACGATAAACCGGCGCGCAAACGTGAGGAAATAAGCCGCACTGTCGACGCTATCCGAAGGAAGTTCGGGACGGGTAGCATCAAACGCGGCCTGCCCGGTAAGGACGGTTAGTCATCCCACTTCTGCTCCCTGTGCATGTCATCAGCAGGATTACTCACATCCCGGCCCAGTGAATACAAGTCATAGGTTTGATAAGGCGGATCACATTTATACTGCATCTCGTGGCCCCACGGATCGAGGACTGTTTCATAACCCAGGCTATAGTTAATACCCCTGGCAAAGAAGTTTGTTTCCAGCCCGCGATAGACTAGTCCGTTGAGAAAATCAGCCCAGCGCGCCTTGGCCGCCTTGTCCCGGTCCGTATCGGGAATCCGCTGACTATTATTGGCATAGGCCGGATCGTCAGACCTCGGAAGGAGATACGAAAGATAGCAATACTTAAACAGTAGCTCGCCTGTGTTCTGATATTTTCCAAAGTAATTTGTCTTTAGAAGATCAGGCATTTGCGAGGTCGGATACCAGTTTCTTGTACCATTACCGCCCGGAGGATACTGTCCATACTCGGCCTTGAATTCATTGAGAGCCATCGCAAGCTTTTCGAGTGTGGCCGTGCAAAGCTGCCTGTTTCTTTCGTCCGAATTCGACATTAGCCTGAAAATCACACCCGCAAGAACGGCCATAATGACAATTGCCACAAGAATCTCTATTAATGTAAATGCAAAAATGTTCTTGCCTGTATTCATAGATCATCCCTGCACGTCTATGCTTTTAAACACAACCATTCTAAACAGCCATCGTCGATTGGTTCAGGGGGACCATTGAAACCACTAAGGTCCACCAACTGTATAATCTACTTTCTCCTGGTTGTTGGTTTCGCAGACCTCATTCTTTGCAGCCCGGCTGTCGACCACAGCCCTGAACACCTTTGACACGGCATTCGTTCCTGCCGGCAGTTGTGTAAACGTCAGCATCTTCGTCGCATTCGTGTTCAGCGTGCCAACTGACTGGTACTTATCCCCCTTCAAGTTTGAATTAGGCACAACATTTGTTCCCTTGTCAGTCCAAACATCCAGATAACCTGCCTCACCAGATACGTATCCAATGTTCTTCACTGTAACATTCGCAACAAAGTTGCTCCCAACCGGCGGATTCGTAGTACTGAGCGTTATATCCGTTATTATAAAGTCCGGCCTTGATGCAGGCGTATAACCAAGCGCCAGCTGGTTGTTTGTCTCCAGTATCTCGCCGATGCTAAGGTCGCTGTCTGCAAGCACCCTGCATACCCTGGCAACCTTGCCTGTCCACGCATCCAGCCCGGTAAACGTATAAACGACACTAGCATTCGTAGCTATGGTGCCAATGTTAGCCCCAAGCGCCGCTGACCCGTCCTTGTTCGTGTCCAGGCTGTTTGTCGCAGTGGCACTCCTGTCGGCCCAGACCGAAACATACACATTACTCGCGGGGGCCGATCCGACGTTTTTCACCGTCACTTTTGCGGCAAACACTCCTCCGCGGGACGGTGTTGACGGTAGCAGCGTTACACCTGTTACCTGTACATCAGGCTTTGTAACCACAGCGTAAGACAACACAGCCTGGTTGTTTGTCTCTGAGACTTCTATTGTCCCTGCGGTGGCATCTACAAACGCCCGGAACGTCTTAACACCTTCCAGACCGGCTTTCAGGTTCGATATCTTCAGCCGCTTACCCTGCCCGACCGCCAGTGTTCCAACTGATACTGACCCATTCCCTGCTGTCTTCGCTGTCACCGCTGCCGGCTTGTTCGTATATACGTAAAGAGATCCTCCGCTCCCTGCAATGGCTCCTGTGTTCGTTACCGTAACGTAAGCCGTAAAGGTCTTGCCAACCAGCGGCTGGGAAGGATCCAGCGTAATGTCACTTATCCAGAAGTCAGCGTGCTTGATTGGCGTATAAACTTTCGTCAGTTGGTTATTTGATTCCGATATCTCGTTGGTCTCTGTCCTCGTACTGTTAACAAACGCCCTGAAAGTCCTTGCCGTGGACACATTACCGGCGAACAAGCCGCTGAAAACATTGGTTACTACCTGTCCTGCACCCAACAAAGCAATATCCTCTCCTCCATTCTCTCCCGCGATTCCAGCCGGCACACCCACCATGTTCGTCCACACCGATACATGGAAATTGCTGGCTACGCCATTTCCGCTATTCTTAATAGCTACATAGGCATTGAATACCGCGCCAGTTGACGGAACTGCAGGATCAAACGCAATAGACAAAACACTCAGATCAGGCTTGCCGACCACTGAATATGGAAGAACAAGCTGGTTATTGGTCTCGCATACTTCAGGCGTCACGTTTAGAGCATCCACAAAAGCGCGAAACGCTCTTATTCCGCCAGCGCCGGCTTTCAGCCCTGGTATTGTGATTGTCTTGTTTGATCCGGCTCCAAGTGTCCCAATCGCAGCCTGTGCTGTTGGAGTGGTTCCTACCGTCACTTCGGCAGGCTTGTTTGTGTAGACATAAAGCGTACCGGCATTGCCGGCAATGAGTCCGCTGTTGGCCACAGTAACCAGCGCCGTGAAGGTTCCATCGGCACACGGCACAGTCGGAATTAACTGGATGCCTGTGACCGAAAATTCTGGTAATGCCACGGTAATGTTCACTGGAGCAGATGTGGCACATGCCGAATGATTGTCCCAAGCGCAGGCCGTCAAGGCATAGGTTCCAGTCGGAACCCCCGACCATATCACACTGTACGGAACAACCTTATCCGGCGCTCCGATCTGAACACCATTTGCATAGAACACAACCTGGGTTACCGATCCATCATCTGTCGCCGTTGCAGACACCATTATACCAGCCGGGGCCGTATAAATACTATTGTTGGTCGGAGACGTAATCAATATAACCGGCTTGGGATTCGGAATCACGCAACCCTGATCACCGAAACTGAATCCGCTGACCTGGTTCGAAATAACGGCTTTTATCCAGTAGTAGTTCGTGGAGGTACCGGGCGAATTATCAACAAAGTTGGTCGTTGTTGTCGTGCCGATCTGTGACGCACTCCCCGAATCATTAATCGTACTCCTCCAAACCAGGTAATTCGTAGCTGATGAAACAGTCGGCCACGATAACCCCACCCTATCCCAATAAACCCGGTCTGAGCCCACTATTCTTGTCGGACGCACTTCGTAATTAGCAACTGTTGCCTCACTGCGATACAAGCTCGTCTTCCACGCCCTTGCGATCATAAGCGTGTTATTCGTTATACCTACCGGAGAACCATCAAACAGTGTGGACGCATCTGTCGGCAAGGTTCCGTCTTTCGTGTACCTAATCGTTGAGCCGTCTGTTGCATTGAATATCGAAACAGGTTGATCAGAAAGATAGAGCATATTGGCGGAAGGATAGAAGAACGGCGTAGCTACCTGTTGCGTACAAACTGAGAGCACTACTGTGACCTTGCCCACAGAAAGCGCATACTCGGCCGTATTGGTCACCGTAATTTCGTTAGTGTATGTTCCTGGCGTCAGTCCTGATGCATTGAACTGCACCTCTACCCTCTGTAACAGTCCGGTTGAAAGAGAACCGCTGTTCGTACTAAGCGTCAGCCATGTATCCGATGTTGAAATAGAATAGTCCAGAACTCCCTTGCCGCTATTCCAGAGATTAAACGCAAATGATTCAGGATTGTTACCCTGTAATATGTCTGTAGACAAGCTGCAAGGATTCACCCCTATCGATGGTCCGCTAACAGTGAACGTCACTGGGATCGTGACCGTACTATTACTGGCATTGCCATCTGTTACAGTAATAGAAGAGAGAAACGTCCCCTGACTCAGCCCAGATTCATTAAGAGTAACGGTTACTTGACGAACCTCACCGGTGCTGGTTCCGTTTGTTGTTCCGGAAAGCGTTAACCAGTTGGTGGCAGAGACAGCATTGTAAGACAGGACTCCCTCGCCCACGTTTCGGATACTTAAGATAATGTTTGTAGAACCAGCACCTTTAATTAGTTGAGTTACAACATTGCTACTATCTACTCCCACACCCGGAACAAGCTTTCTACCGACATAAGTTACAATAAGAACAGGCCATCTATTCGAGTCTCCATTATGCCTTGAAGCAAATGCGTAGTAATAAGCCGAGTTTATACCGTCAGCATAATCATCACCCAGTTGCACCGTGAACTGGCTTGGGGCCAGACGTAATCCAAAGTTGGCACTTTTCCACAGGCCAATCCAATTCAGCGAATCTGTCAACCTATCCGATAAGGCAATCTCATGAAACTCGTTAATGTTCCCATTAAACAGACCATCTCCATTATAAACAAATCGATTGTTACATTCCGTAGTCAGTCCTGTTATTGTCGACTCCGACCAAAGGCCGGTATTCTTCTGTATCTCATATCCTATACCCGAATAGTTAGGAAGAGATGAACACCATAACCGTAACTTCATATTGGTCACTACGGCATCTGAGGGAATACGACTTACATCAAACTTAAGGAGACTCTCCCATGTATACTCACGGGGATTGGTGTATTGATTCTTATGTCCAAGCCTCAATGCCCCTAGTTCATCCTGCCCCACATTTTCGCCCGGATCTTCTATTCGAACCGTTCCGTCTTCGATACAGGGCAGGTAATTGGTGTAGATTGCTGTTTGATTATAGCCAAAAACAGCAGTCACAGGTCGGTCGCTATCCAGTGTAACTTGGTACGATAGATTGGTGCCAACGCTTGTTCCTCCAACTTCCCAACGCAAGAACTTACCATCTCCATTTGCGGTTGCGGTAAGAGGAACGGTTGATCCCAATGTATGCTCGTACGAACCGGAAGCAGGATTGACTTGGCCAGGGCCAATGGTAGCTATCGCCAGAATCCTGTTACCCTCATTAATTCGCTTAAACCTGCAGATCATCGCATGACAAAGGCTGTCGCCTTCCCTAACTACCATCATGGCAGAATTTCCGGAAACGGCATCTACATCATAGTAGTAAGCAGAACCTGGAGTCTGATTCCAAATGTACCGCTGATACCAATGGTCAACCTGCCAGCCAAACTTCGGGAAGGCAGTAAACCAGACTTGGGCACCAGCACTGTATTTACTGTCATATCGAACAAAATAATCCGGCTCGACGCGACCTCCATCTCCGTATCGACCACCATACGTCTCCGCCCCCCACAGGGTATCAAGAGAGACATTTCCACCGCCTCCGCCACTACTATTCACCGTCGGTCCAGAAAATATTCCGGAGGTTGCCGGCAACCGCACAACCGTTCCGTCGTGCGCTATAAAAGAGAAATAATAATTATGCGCACCCGTTCCCCAATCCGACTTATTAAAAGTATAGGTTCCATCCGATGCCGTCCCAGAAACGTTACTCATAATGCTATACCCAGTCGTTGACCCATCCAGATACAATCGAGGCGATTGCGGCCCATTACCCGATGAATCCTTGTAATGCACACTGTAGGTGTATGTATTGGCTGGTGTACCCGACGATGGAGAAACAGAAACTGAACCAAGAGCCACAGGAACCCGTGTGACTGTCATTGGCTTCGCTAAATAACAGTAACGAACATGCGTGCCGTCACTAATTCTGGCGCCTAAATACTTACCGTTATCACTGAACGACAGAGAGCAGTAGTCGACCCTCGTATCTGGAGACGGAAGACTAGCAGACACTGGAACACTGTACGATGGAGAAAGATCGCGTCCTGTACCAACGGTATATGGATTGCGGTCATCATCCACGAAGTAGGTAACCGTTGCCCCGCCTGCTGGGGCACTGTAAGTAGCCTTGACTCGCACACAATCATCTTCGTTTATTGTCCATAGTCCGTCACAATTCTCTATAATAATATTTGGCCATTGATATTGGGCATCTACATAATTATCCAGTGTGACACGATTAGCAGAGCCATTGAACCACGAAGCTAGACCTGCTGAAGGCCGAATCCCTTTGTCAATGAGACTATATTTAAAACCTACCTGATCCCTAGCAAGAGAACCTGAACCGTAGAAAGCAGAAGGCACCTGAAATGTGCCATCAAAAGCGTTAGGCGACAGATCAATTGTCCCATGATACCAAAGATGCACGTCGGAGTGAGGCAAAAAGTACCCATCAGACAGGATCGACAAATGATTATCGTACGCATTGGGGATGCTCTCACCCAAAGGCACGACAAGGGTTTGATAGTAATTATCTGCAAATACAATGTTTTCCCAAACAGACATCCCTCCAAAACCTTGATCTGCCAACAAAGGACGAGAATCGAGCGTCGTAACATGATCAACCCAAATTCGACATTGGCCGAGCCGACCAGCTAACTGAGAGATCAAAGACCCGCCTCTACTGTGTCCAATCAGATGAATAGGTTGTTCTAAGAAATGCTTTGCCAAGAAATCTTCAATCAAGGCATGAAACGCGAGATCCCCTACTGCGAATGTAGACCAATGAGTCGTGTCCATAGTCGACCAGTCGAGACAGATAACGGTTTCTCCACTATTCGCATTGTCTATCGTTGGAACACCTACCAGCTCGCAACTCGTATAACCAGTCTCATTCGTCGCTGTGAGACGGATCACATATATTGCAGCAACACCATCCACACGGCTCGTGACCGCGTCTGCCATTCTGCTTACCCACCCTTGATCAGCCTCCGAAGCAAATCCATGAGTAATAATCGTAACCCCACCACCACGAGCAATAGGAGAAAGAAACATAGAGAAGAGAACAAGCGGAACAAGACACAGACGCAAGAACCATGATGCTTCTCTTACGGCATCCTCAAAACCTTTCATCACAACATCACCTCTGTTTCTTGAATGTCGGCGTCGAAGGACGAACATACCGCTAGCAAGAGCAAACCAAGAAGGCCACTCAGGCATTTTCTCAATTCACAATTATCGTAACCTTATGGAATGTCGACCAGAACCGTTCTTTACAGATATGCAAAGCGAACAATCTCCCGCCATCAGTTTAGACGGGATACTACAGAGAGAGGCCAGCGAGTACAAGAACGAAGCACATCTCCAGCCACTATGGATTGCTGTTCAGAAGGTTACAACAGAAGATATTTCCGTAAACCCAATATTAGAATGCTAAACATTACATAAAGGGTGATTTTAGTTCAGGCTGTGACCATCAATCTATGCTAATAGTGAAAATCGTTGCGTACCGAGATATGCCTGTAACATTAATGTTCTTTTGATACAGAATCTTGTCGATCTTCGACCACTTGCCTTCTTTTTTCTTCTCTTGGGCAATATCAATATATACCGGCTTGGGATTCCCATTATTGTCTTTCTGTCCAATGGCGTACTTCAGGGAAAGAACAAAAACATCGGCCACATCAGGCGTAAACCTGACCGAACTGCCAGTTGCCGGCATCGTAAAAACGGATGTAGCTACAACTTCTACTGTCTTACAGTCTACAATACGAAGCGCCGCCTGCCTGTTTGGCCACTGAGAAAACACGGCGAGGTAGTCCAATCCGTGAGATTTGCCGATCTCCTTAATCTCCGTGGGTGTAAAGCCATAGATATTGGCGATTGAGAACGCTTCAAAATAGTTCGTGGCTACCTGTCCAGAGGAAGCTATACCTTCATTGCCCATAAACCCGCGCAGAACCCGCGTGTAGTTCAATCTTTCAATAACGGTATACCCGTTTTTGATCAGGGCCTGATTTAAATGGTTCGCGAACCACAGCTCCAAAGCTCCCGGATTTGAGACTTCATACATTAAGGCTATATTCTTACCATCCTGGTGGTATCTGGGAGAAACGACGTTTGTGCCCATGTACGATGTAGTGCAGCCGCTGGCGCAAATGACAGCACTCAAAAGCATTAACATACCTAGGTTCTTCATGCTTCACTCCTTGTTGTTGATGTAATGAATTCCCCGACCATACTAAAAAAGTTATATCCAGCCGCAGTTTATTGCAATGATAATGTTGATGGGACTTATGATGACTAACAAGCAGATAGTACCGATAAGTCCACACCTGATGAGGTAAGTCCAAAACAAGGATTGGTGGAGGCGGGGGGAATTGAACCCCCGTCCGCGCTGGAGTCACTCCAGCATCTACGCGCGTGTCCTGCCATTTATTCTCGTTGCTGTAACTGCCGGCAGGCAAGCCATTACAGCAACCAGCGTCCACGATAGTGTTTCGCCAGTAATCCCGGTCGCCCAGTTACTGACTAACCTGCTGTCGTCGCCTCGGCCCGCCTAGCAGATGTCAGCGGCGAGACGTCACGGCTTAATTAGGCCGCGAGAGCCAATTCTTCGTTGGCGTTTAACTTATGTTTCCGGATATTTTACGAGGCCAACCGGAGTCCTCGGCGCGCAACTGCAGCTTCAACCAACACGTCGAAACCAGTCGCCCCCAATTCACAGTCATATTATCATCTATTGACAGGAAGGAATCAAGCGTTCTTGCTAAATCAATAAGCATTATTCTGGATTCTGACTTCTGGATTCTGACTTCTTCCATGTGACCGGCTGGCTCCAGGCGCACTGCGCAACTTTCATGCCTTTCTCGCCTGTAACCATTTTTGAAGAAACAACCTTTGCTCTTACGCACAATTCGTTTCCAGTAAATGTGTACGATGCCTGGACGCCCTTTGTCTCCTGCAGCACCTTTCCTATGTCACTGCTGTACCTGCGTGTTGGCGGAAGAAGTTTACCCTGGCTATCCTTCCCCTCCTCCCCGCTCTTATCGTAATTGCGGAGCGTTCCTATAAACTGAATTGTATAAGAAACATCCTTTTCCGGCTGAACCTCTACGCACAGCTTCCCGTCCCGAAGGCCAACATCTTTAAGGACAACACCCGTTGATGAATAGAATTCGCCGCGCTCCATAGCAGCCACAAGCTTCTCGGCAGCAAGAGTATCGGTCTTGACCATTATCCACGAGTAACCGCCCTCAACGCTCAGCCTGTGCATATCATCCGCGGCTATGCCGTATAATGGCGTCTGGCTGCCGGACTCAATTCTCTTTGCAAGGGCAACATCCCAGAACTTATCCATGCTCAGCAATTCATGATTACCTGCGTTCCATTCATTATAAGGAAGACCGTTAACAATTTCGAAATGCTTGACCTTGTCGCTCTGCCACATCTCTTCAACCGACGGACCATTCCCCCAGTTGGGGTGGCAGAGTATGGGCAGGGTCTTTACCTTCAACCTTTCACCCTGTTCATATACTGACTTAATACTGTTCTCAAATGTCGCTACAACCGTACTGCCGACCTTTGGTTCAATGCATTCAGCCAGGTTAATTGCCACAACATGAGCATTTCTTTTGTCATTCTTGCAGGTTATTTCCTCGCCACGCACAATAATAAACTCCCCTGCTTTCTCAGTCTTGTCCCTGTATTCACTCAACGGCCGGCATCGAACGATGTGTTTGCTACCCTCTTCCTTCAATTCAACCCATTTATCGCCAAAGGCTGAACGATATGCGGCAAGCGAATCATCGGCCGATTTACTTTCAACTTTTTTCCACTTCTCACCGGCCTGGATAACTTGATGGTCCGTCACTACAATGAAGTTGTATCCGTTTTTCTTATACCATTCGGCAACTACCTCGGGGTAACTTGTTCCGTCGCTCCAGGTTGAGTGAATATGGGTGACACCTTTCCACCATTTCGAGGCCGAAGCATCAGCACCCAGCAGATGATTTGGCGTGAGCGCCGACAAAAGAACCCCGAATACAGCAAAATACACCAAGCCTTTAGTTCTTCTCATTCTCTCATCCTTTCATCCTGTTGCGACAAAATCATCAAACTCGCCGGTGGCGGCAGAATACTTTTCCTCTACGCCAGTAACCCTGGCATGGGTTGGACCATGTTTGCACCATGCAAGAAAGTCAGCAAGCGCTGTCTCCTCGCCTTCCGCAACAATTTCCACGGTTCCGTCAGACTTGTTCCTGACCCAGCCGGTAACTCCGAGTCGCTGCGCCTCCTCGCAGGAGTACATCCGGTAACATACACCCTGAACCCTGCCCTCGACTACAAAATGTGCCCTCTTCTTCATTCCGATCCTTTCTCATGAACCATAGGCACAAATCGAACCATTATGTCGTCTTTTCTGTACACCTTGCCACTCTTCCTGGTCAGTACGACAATCTGCTGCACACCGGAACCGAGAGGCAGGACCATCCGGCCGTCTTCTGCCAGCTGGCCGACCAGGTCACCAGGTATCTCTTCAGGTCCGCACGTCACGATGATTCCCTCATAAGGGGCATGTTCCGGCCAGCCTTTATAACCGTCATCGGTCTTAATCCGGACGTTTCTACAGCCTTCCTTTGCCAGCATCCTCCGGGCATGCGATGCAAGTTCCGGGACAGTTTCAATGCTGAACAAATGCGCTCCCAACTCGGCCAGTATAGCCGCCTGGTACCCAGAGCCGGTACCAATCTCCAGGACCCTGCTGCCGGGTTTTAGCTCAAGAAGCTGCGTCATGTACGCGACAATAAAAGGCTGGGACATGGTTTGGCCATATCCTATGGGGCATGGATAATCGCCGTACGGATTACACCCGATTCTTTCATCTTCCGGCACAAACATATGCCTTCGTATTTTTGACATTGCAACGAGAATCTTATCGTTCTTTATCCTGTACTCCGACCTGAGTATCTCCACCATCTCCTGGCGCATCCCGTCAAAATCACTTTCCTGAATGACGATGCTCATAATGACAATATAACAGGAATAGAACGCTCCCTCGAGAGGAAAAAAGAAGATTATATCCGCGGCAGTCCCGGCTCTCTTAAAGAACGGGAGCTGGAAAGGAATGAAAGATGAACGAAACAGACGGCTCGATACGGCGCATAAAAGACAATGACTCCTGAATCCTGTCTTCTGTATTCTGGCTTCTGTATGCTCTCCTTCTATCACTCATGGTCGTTGTTCAACACTTCTTCCGCTCTTTCTCCCCGTCTTCCTTGACACCTCATGGCAAACCAATTAGGTTACCACCCCGTTCTCCAAATTATGCGGTTTGCAGCAATGAATAAGATCATAGAAAAGAAACAACTCTCGAAAGAAGTGTTCCTGTTAAAGGTACACGCTCCTCTAATCGCCCAGGAACGAAAACCCGGCCAGTTCGTAATTGTGCAGCTCAATTCCGAATTCGGGGAACGCATCCCGCTGACCATAGCTGATGCCGACCCGGCAGGCGGCACAATTACCCTTATCTTCCAGGCTGTAGGAAAGACCACGCACAACATGGCTGACCTGAATCCAGGCGACCAGATCGAAAACCTGCTTGGCCCGCTGGGCACACCAACCCATATCGAAAAGTTCGGCACGGTTGTATGTGTCGGCGGCGGCATCGGCGTTGCCCCTCTCCACCCCATAGCGCAGGGTATGAAACAGGCAGGCAACAGGGTCATCATTATAATGGGTGCGAGAAACAGGGAGCTCATCATCCTGGAGAACAGGATGAAGGCGATCGCAGACGGACTCATCATATGCACCGATGACGGTTCCTACGGGCGAAAATGCCTGGTGACAGAACCGCTTAAAGAACTTTGCGGGGGGTCACCAAAGCCAGATATGGTTGTAGCCATCGGTCCCCCTGTGATGATGAAATTCTGCGCCGCAACAACCCGCCCTTTCGCCATTCCAACTGTCGTATCCCTCAACACCATAATGATTGACGGCACCGGGATGTGCGGCGGGTGCCGCGTTACCGTTGGCGGCAAAACAAAATTTGTCTGCGTAGACGGGCCCGAGTTTGACGGCCACCAGGTGGACTTTGACAACATGATAAAGCGTCTCGACGCCTACAGGCCGCAGGAAGAAAAGGCCCACGAGAAGTGCCACGTTGATGAAGCTCTTAAGGGAAAGAAATGAGTCATAGGACAAGGGAACAGCTTGCAGCCGAAGCCGTCGAACTGCTTGGACGGATAGAGGGACCGGGAAAGCCGCTAACCGTCAGGGACAGGCTTGCAATACCTCCGCAGGAAATGCCGCAGCAGGACCCCGTTAAACGCTGCAGCAATATGAATGAAGTTGCACTGGGATACACTCCGGAACAGGCAAGACTTGAGTCCATGCGTTGCCTGCAGTGCAAGAATGCTCCATGCATAGAAGGTTGCCCCGTTCGCATCAATATCCCCGCATTCCTTGCCGCGGCAGCTGAGGGGAAATTCCAGCATTCAATCGACATCATCAAGAAGAGCAGCCTTTTACCGGCAGTCTGCGGACGGGTCTGCCCGCAGGAAGTCCAGTGCCAGCTCCACTGCACGGTTGGAAAAGCTCTCAAGGACATCAACAAAGCCGTATCTATCGGACGCGTTGAGCGTTATGTCGCAGACCTGGAACGCGAGAGCGGCAAGCTTGAGACACCTGCCGTTAAACCGGAAACAGGCAGGAAAGTCGCGGTTATCGGCAGCGGTCCCGCAAGCATTACCGTCGCAGCCGATGTTCGCCGTGAAGGCCATGGCGTCACTATGTTCGAGGCCTTCCATAAACCCGGCGGTGTCATGATGTATGGAATCCCCGAGTTCCGTCTCCCTAAAGCCATTGTCCAGAAAGAAATCGAAACCCTAATTGCAATGGGTGTCGACGTTAAAACCAGCTTCGTAGTCGGCAGAACCAGGAAACTTTCCGACCTAATTGAGAAAGATGGCTTTGACGCCGTGTTCGTGGGTACAGGCGCAGGGCTCCCGAAATTCATGAATATCGAAGGAGAGAACCTTGTCGGAGTCTATTCTGCCAACGAATTCCTGACACGCGTCAATCTTATGCGTGCATATGACCGGGCGCATGCGGATACTCCGATTGCAAATTCCCGCAGGGTTGCCGTGCTTGGCGGAGGTAATGTCGCGATGGATGCGGCACGTTCGGCAGTTCGTCTTGGGGCCCAGGAAGTCCATCTTGTTTACCGCCGTACGGAGGCCGAAATGCCGGCTCGAATCGAGGAAGTAGCCCATGCACGCGAAGAAGGCGTTGTATTCCACATGCTCCAGAACGCCAAGAAAATCATAGGTGACGATATGAGTCATGTGCGCGCCATGGAATGCCTGCGTTACGAGCTTGGCACCCCGGACGAATCTGGCAGACGAAGGCCTGTGGAAATCAAGGGCAGCGAATTCATAATGGAAGTCGACACCGTGGTAGTCGCAATCGGCAACGACTCCAATCCGCTCATAAAGCAGACAACACCGCAAATGGTTACGTCGAAATGGGGCAATATCATCATCGATAATAAAGGCAAAACTTCCATTGATAAAGTTTACGCCGGTGGCGATATTGTACTGGGTGCAGCAACTGTTATCCTGGCAATGGGACAGGGACGAACAGCCGCTGCCTCAATAAATGAACTGCTGGCTGAAAAGTAAGACCTGGCGGCAGAAAGCACGCGTCAGTACTGCAAATAGACCTCAATAGATCATCTGCAGGGTTTCATTTCCTGGGCACGGCCGAACGGCCCGAATCACTGGACTTCTCGGTTTTCTCCGCCGACGGAACATAAGGTTTTCCCTCTGAATCAATTCGCGACTGATTCACGAAAGTAATGACATCCTTCTCGGACTCAAACTCAGAGCGCAGGAAATAATCACGCGTCGCCTGATGAATCACTATGACTCTGCCATCCCTGTCGACCGTGAGGACCGGCTTGATATTGCGAATAACAAACCCCAGGGGGAACACACCGTAGTTTGTTTTACCCTCATCCTCGTCGACACTGAGAAACAGTGTTTCATTCTTATTCCTTGACCAATAACGCAGAGTATACTTCCTCATGCGCTTCGAATCGCCGGGAACCTCCTTCGAAATGCTGGCAACCTCAATGCCGCGTACAATATCCAGCACAACCGGGTTCGATTCATATGTAACCTTGTCATCAACCAGCACAGCCTTGATCACATACCTTCCTGGCGCTCCAAGGTCATACGCAGAAGAAAGATCTACCACAAAGTCATGTTTCTCGCCCGGCCCTACTCTCAACTTTGACACAAGCGGCTTGGTATCGTTCTTCTTAATCGGTTCGTCACGCTTTCGCTCTATGATAAACGAGACATGCGCTTTGTTGTAGCGGTCGATCTCGTCGAGCATTAAAGCCTCATTGTTGTCATTAAGGACCGTAACACCTGCATACACTGTCTCGAATTGGATCGGCGACTCCGGCGCGATTTTGAGGATAAGTTTCAGGTCTGCGCGGCTAGTCAGCGGTGCGGTAAGGACAAGCAGAACGGCTAAAATGATATTTCTCATTATCTCCCCTTTGAATAGGCCTCTTCAACGGCATCAAGCAGCAGGTGCATCATGACCTGGTGAGCCTCCTGGATTCGCGCGGTGTCATCATGGCGTACGATGACTTCGTGGTCCCCCTTGCCTGCCAGCACCCCGCCCTTCTTTCCAAGGAAACAAATTACCTTCATTTTCTTCCTTCGGGCGGACTTCATGGCGCTGACAAGGTTCTGAGAATTGCCGCTGGTACTGAACAGCACAAGCACATCGCCCTTCTCCCCAAGCGCCTGCACCTGCCTTCCGAATATTTCATCGAATCCGAAATCATTGGCAATACATGTAAGGGCCGTACCATCAGAAACCAGCGCGACCGCCGGAAGCGGCTGCCTGTTGGACTTGAACCTGCCGGTAAGCTCCTCGGCCAGGTGCATTGCCTCTGCGGCACTTCCGCCATTGCCTGCGGCCAGCACCTTCCTCGAAGACTTCAGTGCTGCAACAACTTCCGAACATATCCCTGCAATACCGTCAAGACTCGCGCACAGAGACGCCACCGTTGCAGCGCTTTCTGCAATTTTCGTTTCCAGCCTGTCCCTGTCCACCTTGAATTTATTCATGATAAGCATCTCCGGCGTTCACAACAGACACTATCACAGCACCTTGGGACTGTCCATACCCTCTTTAGCCCGGATATTTCGCCAAGGGTGTAAAACATTCGCCCTTCGGGCTTCGACTCCAGCGACTTACGTCGCTTTCGCTCAGGGTTTCCACCTCAATCGGATCAGCCGAGGCTGAAACCTTGGTCAAGGTGCGTAAGCACCGCGTCGAAACTTTTGCCGATGAACCTTCGTCGGCAGAAGTGCTTATGCAGTGAGCAAAGCAACGCTCATGAAATAAGCAGGTTAGGCACAATTCGTCTTCGAGCGCAGTCAAAAAAGCTTTCCTTTTACTGCAGGCTCGCTAGCATCCTCCTTCGCGATGAATAAAAAACAGTTTGTCCATCTGCATCTCCATTCCAGCTACAGCCTGCTGGATGGCGCGTGCCGTGTTGACCAGATCGTCAGCACCGCAGCCGCCAACAACATGCCCGCTGTCGCCGTAACCGACCACGGCGTGATGTACGGAATTATCGATTTTTACAAGACCGCACGCAAGGCAGGCGTAAAGCCGTTAATTGGCTTTGAAGCTTACGTGGCGCGAGGCAGTCTCACCGAAAAGAAAGCTGAAGGCGGCAAAGTTCCGGCCAACCATCTCGTGCTTCTCGCAAAAGATGTTGTCGGCTACCACAACCTCTGCCGGCTCGCTTCAATCGCCCAACTGGAGGGTTTCTACTACAAGCCGAGGATCGACAAGGAACATCTCGCAAAATACCATGAGGGAATCATAGGCCTTTCCGCCTGCCTCCACGGGGAAATAGCATCCCACCTGTTGAATGACGACGCCAGGGCCGCCGAGCGCGCAGCCGGAGAATATGTCGATATCCTGGGAAAGGGTAATTTCTTCCTCGAAATCCAGGACCACTCAATCCCCGAGCAGCGCAAGGTCAACCCGATGATAAGGGACCTTTCCCTTAAGACCGGAATTCCAATGGTAGCCACAAACGACGTTCATTATATCGACAAGACACATGCCTCTGCACACGAGGTGCTGCTCTGCCTGCAGACCCAGACAGTGATGAGCGACCAGAACCGCATGCGTCTGTCAACAAGCCAGTTCTACATGAAAACGCGTGAAGAAATGGACGCCCTTTTCAAAGAGTACCCTGGTACCGTTGACCGCACTCTGGAAATAGCGGAAATGTGTTCAGTCGAGCTTGAGTTCGGTAAACTCCATTTCCCGAGTTTCTCGGCGCCAAAGGGAATAACCCAGAAAGACTACCTCATCAAGCTTGGGAAGGAAGGCCTGAAAACCCTCTACGGGTTGAAGGATTTTGACCATCCCGCGAGCGACAGGGAGCGCGAGATTGTCCAGAGGTTCAATTATGAACTCTCCGTCATAGAGAAAACCGGTTATATCAACTACTACCTTGTTGTCTGGGACTTCGTGCATTTTGCAAAATCCAAGGGTATACCGGTTGGCCCTGGCCGCGGTTCCGGCGGCGGAAGCCTTCTCGCCTACTCGCTGGGCATTACGACCATCGACCCGATCTACTACAGTCTTATTTTTGAAAGATTCCTGAATCCGGAACGTGTATCGCCTCCCGATTTCGACATAGATTTCTGCCAGGCGCGGCGCGGCGAGGTCATCGAATACGTCAAAGACAAGTACGGCAGGGAGAATGTAGCCCAGATAATAACATTCGGCTCGCTTGGCGCAAAGACCGTTATACGCGATGTCGGCCGTGTCCTTGAAATCCCCTACATGGAATGCGACAAGCTTTCCAAAATGGTTCCGGATGATCCGAACATGACACTCAAAATGGCACTCGATGTCAGCCCGGACTTCAAGAAGGCCTACACCACTGACGCGAACTGCAAGAGAATCCTTGATTACGGCTTTGTGCTTGAAGGCCTGTACAGGAACCAGGGCACCCATGCCGCCGGGGTGGTTATCGGCGAAAAACCGCTGCGCGAGCTGATCCCACTCTCACTTGATAAGGAAAAACAGATTGTCACGCAGTATAGCATGGAACCGCTGGGAGATATCGGCCTTCTTAAAATGGATTTCCTTGGGCTCAAGACGCTTACAGTCATCAAGGAAACCGTCGACCTGGTGAAGGAAACACATGGCAGGAAGATCGACATCGACAACCTGCCAATGGACGACAAGCTGACTTTCGAACTTTTCAACCGTGGCGACACAATAGGCGTGTTCCAGCTTGAAAGCAGAGGAATGAGGGACTTGATCCGGCGCGTCGGTATTGACCGCATAGAAGACCTTATCGCAATGATAGCCCTGTACCGTCCCGGCCCGATGAACATGCTGGATGACTATGTCAACCGCAAGACGGGCAAATCAAAGATCGAGTACGATCACCCGCTACTTGAACCGGTACTCAAGGAAACTTATGGCGTCATGCTTTACCAGGAGGAGGTCCAGAAGGCCGCCAATGTCCTTGCGGGATATTCGCTTGGCCAGGCCGACATCCTCCGCAAGGCGATGGGAAAGAAGAACGTGGAGGTAATGGAAGACCAGCGCGCAAAATTCATAGCCGGCTGCGCCAAGACCCACCGCATACCTCCTGCGAAGGCGGGAAAGATATTCGATACGATGGCCAAGTTTGCCGGCTACGGATTCAACAAGGCGCACAGTGCCGGTTACGCCATCATCGCCTACCAGACCGCCTACCTCAAGGCCAACTATCCGGCAGATTTCATGGCCGCGCTTCTTTCAAGTGAAATCGGAAACTCCGACAAGATCCCGGTCTTTATAAACGAGGCCATAGAGATGGACCTTGCCATCCTGCCGCCTGATATCAACGAAAGCGATGTGCGGTTCAAGCCGGCGGACAAGGCAATTAGATTCGGCTTTGCAGGAATCAAGAACGTCGGCGAAGGAGCATCCGAGTCAATTGTGGCCGAACGTAAAAAGAACGGCAAATTCACAGGTCTTGTCAATTTCTGCTCGCGAATGGACGGGCAGCTTGTGAACAAGAAGACCATCGAAAGCCTTATCAAGTCCGGCTCCTTCGATTCTGTGGACGCAAACCGTGCCCGCCTTTTCGACGGTATCGATTTCGCGATGTCACGCGCCGCCCAGGCATCACGGGACAAGCAGTCCGGCCAGGGCAACCTGTTCGACAGCCTCGCTGCTGAGACCTCGGGCACCCACGACGAAAAACTCCCGGACCGGGTTCCGTGGCACGAGGGTGAAATCCTCGCCGCCGAGAAAGAACTCCTTGGAACCTACCTCAGCGGGCACCCGCTGACAAAGTTCGCATCCCTTCTCCAGCGGTACCAGTTGACCAACGTGGAGCAGCTCAAGGGGCTTGCCGACAGGACGCCGACACGCATAGGCGGAATAATCGCGACAATTGACAAGAAGATATCAAAGAAGAAGGAGCCGTGGGCAATCATACAGCTGGAATCGCTTGACGGTACAATTGACGCCCTTGTATTTCCTGAAGCATTTGCAAAGTTTCAGGCAAGGATGGCAAAAGACACTCCTGTAATGGTTTGTGGCGAAGTCTCAAGGCGGGACGATCAGCCCAAGCTGCTTGCAAGCGAGATATATCCATTAACCGATGTGCCGAAACTCTTTGCGACGCGACTGAGCATGCACCTTCCCGTCACAATCGCCCAGAACAAGCTTGAAAAGCTTAAAGAATTACTGCGAATGCATCCTGGCAATACGCCTGTGGTGATATGCCTTGAACATCCCGGCGGACAGAAGGTCTTCCTCGAAACAGCCAGTTCCTGCAGGGTTTTTGCAGCCGAGGAACTTGTCCATAAGATTGAACAGGAATTCGGGGAGAAAAGCGTATTCGTCACTGTCAACCCGGCACCGTGCCTGATAGTGAAACAGAAAAGGTGGTCTGAAAACTGAAATCTGCTTGACGGTACTGCCAGCCTGAAGCAATATCACAAAGCAATATTCATAAAGAACACAAGGCTTTTTGAGGTAATTAATGCCCGGGAAAGAAGAACAGAAGGCTGGACCAGCCCAAGCCGGAAACTGGTACCTGCAAATCGATGACGGGTCCGTTTTCGGCCCTGTCAGCACTCTCGAGCTTAAAGACTGGGCAGAACAGGGCCGGATAGTTCCCGGCCACCTGGTTTCCGAGGACCAGGAGACCTGGATATCACCTGAAACCATCCCTGAACTGGAGATGGTGTGGATGGTTGAATTGCCCGACACTTCCTATGGCCCCCTCAATATCCATGCCCTTGGCGAACTTATCCAGGACGGTACAATTTCCGAAACAACCAGGATAGTAAACACTGTTTCAGGAGAAGCCTCAACCGTCGGTGCAAAAAAGAAACAGATTCTCAAGTCAACCGCACCACAGCCCGAACCTGCTGCAACTCTGAAGGCTTCAGCACCGGCACCAGCCGCGCCCTCACCTGCCGCACTCGAGGAGATCGCAAAGCTCCAGGCAGCAAGCTCCGAGTTAAAAAAGAAACTAGAGGAAGAAAACCAGCGCTACCGCAACATGGAAGCCTCGCTCTCAAAACGTGTCGACGACCTCCAGAAAGAAGCAAAGGCAGCAGCCGAACAGGCCGCGCAGACACGCAGGGAATTTGAGAAAGAACGCCTCCAGATCGAACAGGCAAAGAAACAGCGCGAACAGACAGAATCAAAGCTCCAGAAACGGTCAGAGGAACTTCAGGCCCAGAGCGAAGCGCTTTCAGCCGCGCTCAAGAAAGCTGAAGAAGAACTTGCTACCCTCAAGGCCCCGGGTCCGGCGACGCATATAGACTGGCTTGAAGGCGAAAAGAAACCCGTAACCCTTTCGACGCTTGAAGAAGCCAGAGAAAAAGAAGCCGCCCTTACAAAGCGGGTCCGCCAGATGGAAGAGCAGACCAGGGAAGCTTCCTCTAAACTGCGCGAGGCGGAGGAACGCCTCAGGCGGCAGTCTTCCGACCAGGATAAGGGTCTGCAGCAGGCGCTGCAGAAGGAAGTCATCCTCAACCAGGAAATAGAAAAGATAAGGATTGAGCTTCAAAAGGCAAACGCGTCCCACTCCGAAGCGCAGGAAATAGCAAAGGAAAGGGAAACCTTCCTTGCCAAACAGATTGAACAGCTGCAGAGCGACGTCAATATCGCGACATCCAAACTTCGTACGGCTGAGGACAAACTGAGGAAGCAGACATTCAGCCATGAGAGCATTCTTACAGAGAGCCTTGAGAAAGAAAGCGCGCTGAAACAGGAAATTGAGAAAGCCCGCCAGGAACTCGACAAGGCAAAGGGCCTTCACACGGAAGCCCAGTCAAGGATTGGAGCCAAGGAATCAGAGCTTGGACGGAAGATCGACCAGCTCCAGCGTGATGTGCAGACGGCAGCTGCCAAACTCTCGGAAGCCGAGGAAAACCTTAAGCACCAGTACCTGGAAAAGAGAAATATCGAGAAACAGAGCCGGGAAAAGGAAGACGGGCTGAGGCTGGAGATCGAAAGAGCCAGGAATGATCTTGAACGAGCCAAATCGGCCCACTCCGAGGCATCAGTCAGGCTCTCCGAACGTGAAATTGAATTCAGGAAGCAGGTCGAACAGCTGCGGAAAGAATCCGAAGCCATGACATCGAAACTGCGCACCGCCGAGGACCGGCTGAGGCAGCAGACGATGGAAAAAGAAAGCCTCCTGGCCCAGAGCCAGTACAAGGAACAGCTTCTTCACAGGGAAACAGATGACCTCAGGAGCAAGCTCGAAAACAACGCATCCCTGCTGGAGAAAGCAACTATTGAACTTGCAGAGGAACGAGCCCGTCATTCCGACACCAAGAGCGAAACGGAACGCAAGCAGGCTGAACTTACAAGGCGCATCGAAAGCCTCAAGAAGGATGTCCTCACGGCTACCGAGGCTATGCAGCGGGCCAACGAGGAACTCAGGCGTGAAAAAGACAGAACCCTGAACCTTGAAACCCAGGGCCAGACAGCTCAACTGGAGTTCAAGGCGAGGATCCAGGACCTGCAGAGAAAATCGCACGACTCGCAAACCGCCATCGAACAGGCGCGCCAGCAGCTAGACAGCGAGCGGAAACAGTTCGAGGAATTTCGCTCCAAAACGCAGCTCCAGACGCAGGATTTCTCTTCGAGGATTGAACAGTTCAAACAGCTGCTGACCGAGGAATTGACCAAGACCGAGGACACCCTCAAACGCGAACAGGCCCTTTTTGAATCAATAAAGTCCGCGTTCACCCAGAAGGAAAACATCTACAAACAGAGGATTGAACACCTTCAGGAATTTGCCGGCGCCGACCTTGAAAAACAGAAGGAACTTTTCCAGAAGCGCCAGGCTGCATTTGCCCGCGTGAAGGAGCTGGAAGCCGAACTCGAGCGCGAACACCTGCGACAGCGTGACGTAAAGCACCGCGAGGAAGCCAGGGAGAAGGCTGTCCAGCGGCAGCTCCAGCAGTTCCAGCTTGAAAACGAATCATACCTGACGAAGCTTGCCCGCGCTGAACAGGAAGTCGAACAGCAGAAAATCATAATCACCGAACTCAAGGAACGAAGCCACAAGACTGACAATGAATTGGCACAGCGCCTTGATCAGGTTCAGGACGAGGCCCGTGAACTTGTCAAGAAACTGGGCGACAGCCAGCTACGCGCCGAAAAGCTCACCAAGCTTCGTGACGATGCAGTCAACGAAACGAAGCAGAAGGAAGAGGAACTGAACCATTACAAGGCCCTCTATGACCAGATAGTCGAGGATGCAAAGCAGAAGGAGCAGGAGTATCTCCGCCGGATTGACGAACTACAGGAGCTTTATACCGTATCGACCGGGCACCTTGACCAGCTCGAATGGGATGCGAAGCAGAAAGAAAGCAGCCTGTTGGCCGAGGTTGACGGGCTCAAGAAGGACAAAGCATACCTTGAACAGCAGATCGAGGAAATGTCACGGGATTCCCAGGAGTCAGCAATGGCCCTTGAGCAGATGCGGGCTGAGCTGGTCCGCCTGACCGACACGAGCAAGTCCGGCCAGATCACCGCACAGGAGAAAGAAAAGATTTTCAACGATCAGATCGAACAGCTCCAGAAAGAACTTGAAACATCGCACGCCCAGATAAAGAAGGCTAAAGAAATAATAGACAATGAGAAGGCTCGCGCCTTGGAAACCGACAAGGCCAGCAAGGAAAAAGAGCGCACCTACACCCAGCGTATCGAGGTTCTCAACCAGAAGCTCGAGTCGGTGACAACAGCACTTGACCAGGCCAACCGGGAACTGGACCGTGAACGGGAAACATCCAAGCTTACAAAAGACACTCTCTCTAAAAAGGAATTGGACATCCAGGACTCAATACTGCGGATGCAGCAGGAGCAACACGAGCTGGTGGAAAGGCTCCAGGGCACCGTTGTACAGCTTGAAAACCTCAAGAATGTACTTCGCCAGAAAGAACACGAGGTTGTTGAACTTCAGAAGCTTTACGATACCGCCAGGGAGATCGGCGCAAAGAAAGAGGAGGATTTCCAGAAGATCATTATGGATCTCCAAGACAAGTACCATTCCACCAATACGAGCCTGGACCAGCAGCAGAAGGTGATAATCCAGGAAAAGGGCCGCGCCAAACAGCAGGCAGAAGAGATGGAGCGCCAGCGCAAGCTTCTGCAGGAAGAACAGAAGATTCGCAGACAGAAGGAGCAGGAAGTCCAGCAGTTCCAGAAACTTGCAGAAGAAGAGAAGATGAAGACAGCCCAGCGCGAGGAACAGCTAGCCTCCCAGAAGAAACTCATTGAACAGGAGGCGCTGCGCAGGCAGGCACTGGAAGAGGAACTCGCCCGCCAGGAACATGCTTACAATGAATCGCAGGGACGCTATCAGCAGGTTACCGCCGAATTTGCGCAGGAACGCGGCATATTTGCCGAGAACCAGAAGCGCACCCAGCAGGAGATGGATGAGCTGTCATCCCGCCTGGAACAGGTAACCGACGAATACCAGGGCGTTTCCAGAAAACTTGAAGAAGCATTACAGGAGATTGAGCAACAGAAGGTTCTAAGCGAAGACGAGAAAACAAGGAACCAGCAGCAGGAAGAAGAATTCAACCTCCAGCTAGAACAAATGCGGGACGAGCAGAAAGCATTGAGTACAGACCTTGAAAAGACGTCCCACGAACTGGAACAGCAGAAAATACTCTTCGAGGATGAACAGGAACGCCACCGCCTAAAGATAGAGGACCTTCAGCGGCAGATTGAACAGCTTCAGCAGGAGCGTGAGGCAACGCTCGTTCGCCTTGAACAGCAGAAAAAGTTCTACGACGAGGAACGCGAACAGCGCCGGCAAAAGGAGCTTGAACTACTCCAGCTCAAGAAATCACTCCAGGATGCAGCCGGTATTATGCGCCAGAAAGACCAGGCCCTTACCCAGCAGAAGAAGATATACGAAGACGAGGCTGTTCGCTGGAAGAACAAGGAACAGGTCCTTGCCAAGCGTGTTGACCAGCTTCAGAAAGACTGGAGGATCTCTTCGAGCAAGCTTGAACAGGCGCAGCGTGAACTGATGCAGTACAAGAAGCAGCTCCAGTCTGAACAGACCCGTCCCTCGGGAACTAAAACAGAACCGGTTCGCCGTGCCTCTTCAGCCGAGAGACCTGACGAAACCCGTAAAACAACTGAAACTGACCGAACAGAACTGCCACCGCCCCCGCCGGTCTCCCTGGCAGCTCTTGAGGCAGAAGCTGAAAAGGAACTACAGACATGGCGAGACGCCAAGGACAAGGAACCTCCGCAGGAATCTGCTGGCAGCAACACCAGCAACTCCTCTCCAAAGGATCCAACGTCGCCGAAATCACTTTTCAGGCCACGTCCATGGATGAGGCTTAAATAACGATTCAGCGCGCCGGAGTAACAATGAACCTTCCACCCAGAATTCTGAAACAGCGTTTGATATACAGGGACCCGGTCGTCGACAGCGAACCTCTTACACAGGCAACACCTGAACGAGAAAAAGGAACTGAGAGAAAGAGTACTTCTGCATCGAGCCTGAAGTTCCAGAATGTTCCCATGGCTCCGCAGGAACACGAATCGGAATCCCTCCCGGTCGAATCAGGTTCCCGTGAGATTCAAAAACCGTTCGACTCCCTGCCCGTCCTCCAGGCATTCCAGGACTTCCTCGACCTTGAACGCGCAAAGATGAGAAAGCGCCTTGTCATACTCTCCGTTTCATACGTTCTGCTGCTGATGGCTATTATTGCCGGCGGACTGTTCGGCGGTATGGTTATTATCAAGAGATTCAATGGCAATATTGACAAGGTAAAAGGAGACTTCCAGCTGATTCAAACCGATATCGCAAAGCTCCAGTCACAGTCCCTTAAGGTCCGGGCAGACACGGATACGCTTGCCGCCCGCCTGTCAGCTGAAGCGGTAAGAATAAGGTCTGATCTGGGCTCATCAACCGATGATTCAAAAAACAGGATACAGGCGCAAGTAACCACCCAAGACGACAAGCTAGCGAAGATGAATGAACTTATCCTGGCCCTTCAAAAAGAAAATGCGTCCCTTCGTAACGGTCTGGCAGTTATGCAGACAAAGTGGGTTTCTGTTACGAACGGACTGCTCACATCACTGGCAGAAGTAAAGGCATTGAAGTCACAGAGCCTGAAAGAAACTGTTTCATCCCCCCGGGTAGCCGCAATATCATCCAGCATATCTATTCCCATCACGCCGTACGGTCAGAACCAGCCGGTGGACTTCAGGATTCCTATTCCGGAATAAACAGCTTCTGTCCAACTCTCAGGGAATTGGGATTTTGAAGATTGTTCGCCTTAATGATCACTGCCGGTGTAACATTGTAGGCTGTTGCAATTTCTGAAAGGGTTTGCCCCTGCTTGACAATATGCTCATATCCCCGTTCCACAGGCTTCTTTACATCCGTCTTGCCAGAACCGCTTTTCGAGGAGGACTTACCACCCGTCTGACCGGCATATAATTTCTTAAGTTTCTCGGTAATTTCATCAAGAATCTCCTGTCGCATTCTGCCATTGGCTGATTCCATCGCCTTGATACTCCGATCAATCTCGTCAAGGCGGTTGCGCGTTGCCTTGTCGGAATCAGCTTGGGAATTCTTAATGGCCTGCACCTCGTCCTTAAGCACGGCAAGTTCCTGTTTCATTTCATTGACCTTGTCGACCATCTTACCGACCTCGACCTTCATCGAATCGGCACTCGCCTGCTGCTCCCCAATCGTAGCTTCATCAACAAGGGTCAGACAGCCTGATGAAACAAGTGGTACTAGAAGAATTAAATATTTTACGAATCGTGCAGTCATAGGGTGTTACGTTTAACTAAAGGTACAGAGGAATTCAACCTTTTTTCTTGTCTATGGTACACATTGTCGATAGTTTTTAGCCAATGGCTGAAAACATCTATCCCTTGCAGTTCTCTCCCGTCTACAAGGACTACATCTGGGGCGGAGAACGGATCATGCAGCTCTTCAAAAGGCCGCTATGTCCTCTACCCTGTGCCGAATCATGGGAGATTTCGGACCGCCAGGACGGAATGAGCATTATTTCGAACGGCATGCTTTCGGGCGCTAGCCTTCACCAGATTGTTGAATCGATGACTGGCAAGATCATTGGTATGGGCAGGAAAGACAGGGCTTTCCCAATCCTTGTAAAACTGATCGACGCACACCAGCGGTTGAGTTTGCAGGTTCATCCGGACTCGGGAACAGCCGAAAAGCTCGGCGGCGACGCAAAGACAGAAATGTGGTACATTCTGGCCGCTGAACCGGGTGCAAAACTATTTGCCGGCTTCAAGCATAAAACGAGCCCGACGGATTTTGAACACGCTTTAAAATCAAACCAACTCGAGAACCTTCTCAACCAGGTTCCGGTCAGGCCGGGCGATTCAATCTACCTGCCGGCCGGAACATTACACGCCATCGGCGAGGGCTGCCTGATACTTGAGGTACAACAGAATTCCAACACTACTTACCGCGTATATGACTGGAACCGGGTTGACTCAAATGGCAAGCCCAGGGAACTGCATATTCCCCAGGCAATGAAATCCATAAACTGGGAACCAAATACCGCCACGATAACCAGGAACGACAAAACTGCTGGTTCACCGGGTAATCATACCAGGACGGTAGTCGCGTCACCATTCTTCAAGGTTTCCACGGTTCATATTGATACAGTAATGCATGTAATAAAGGATGAATGCAGTTTCCATGTTCTGTTTAACGCTAAAGGATCAGTCCTTGTCGAAGCAAGCGGCTCGGTTCAGCAGATTATTACCGGCACAACATGCCTTATTCCGGCAGCAATCGAGGAATACAAGCTTACGCCGCTCGAAGGCAACGCCTCTCTGATCACCATCACCCTGCCCGACAAGGCGAGCTGATCACTGACCTGTGAACAACGGTATACTCCGGTCCACCTGACTTCAATTCACTCCTCATCAAAACAAGGCTGGTAACATCAAGCATTCCAAATGAATTATCCTTATATCCGTCAACTGCATCCACGAGATCAGATGCGTTCCTGTTAGAACGCACTCTTCCGATGGTCAGGTGCGGAACAAACGCTTTTTCGCCTGCAGTCTCCAGGCCAGAAGATTTCAACGCCACGGACAAGCGGGTCTGCAATTCAACCAGCTCTGGGGTTCCCTCTCTGACACCTGTCCATATTACCCTCGGCGACCTTCTGCTGCCGAAGTAACCCAGCCCGTTTATTTCGCAGGAGACTGGCCGGGCAGACAAGACAACAGAATCCATGGCCGAGATAACTGCTGCAGAGGATTCGGCGGTAATGTCGCCGAGAAATATAAATGTAATATGGACATTGTCAGGTTTGACCCAGCCGACATGCGCGCCGGTGCATCGGAGATCGTCAATCACTCCTGAAAGCTTACGGCGGATTTCCGAAGTTATTTCCACCGCCACAAATGCACGAAACACGGCATCAGAGTTCATAAAGGGTCATATCCCTGCGCGGTTCCGGCTTCTTTCCGGACTTCGACCCCCGCGCACCTTTCCCGCCAGGAGCCAGGAAAGGTTCATCATCGGCGTTCATCAGGCTTCCCATTTCTGACTCAATCTTCTCCGGATCATCTCCGGACTCAAGCCTGTTTATCGCTTCCTTCATCGTCCCGCCAAGCTCCATTCCTGCCATATCGGAAAACTTCCTCATGAGCTTTGCTGCCCGACGCGGATCATCATCCTTCATATGTTCAACCTCGCCTGCGAGTGAGGCAACGGCTTTCTCCATTCTTGATTCGTCTACCGGCAGGTCTCCGCCCGTGCCATATTCCGCTGCATTGCCGGTAACGGCGAAAGCAGAAAGCATCCGATCCAACTTGCGCTTCTTGCAGGAAGGACATTGCGGTTTCTTTGACGTGTTTACCGTCCTGGAAAAGAAGTTAAAAACGGTGTTACATCCCGGACAGTAAAATTCGTATATAGGCATGGTGTTTCCCCGCAATTCAGCAAACTTCAACCGGCGGCGCTTCTGAAGATCTTTTCGAGAAGATCCGCAAGCTTATCAGCAGCATTGTCCGGAGGAATCTTTTTAAGCGACTCTCTCATCTTGTCAAGTCTTTCGGGATTACGATAACACTCCCGTATAAAATCGGAGAGTGTCGCGGCTGTAATCTCCTTTTCCGCCATTATCTCAACACCCCCTGTCTTCTTCAGGGCCATGGCGTTGGCCATTTGATGGTCACGCATTGCCGTCGGCAAAGGAATCAGGATCGCGGGAACAGAGCACTTCACGATTTCTGCGCACGTGGCGGCCCCTGATCGCGCGATGACAATGTCGGCCTGGTTATATGCCCGCACCATTTCATTAAAGAACCCGAAAACCGCGTTAGGTATCCCGGCCTCTTCATACGCCTTTCTTACCACTGGTTCGTCAACTGTCCCTGACAGGTGTATGACCTGTACAGGTATGCCCTGCTGATGAACTCGCCGCATGGCGGCTGTGGCGAGTTCATTAAGGCGGTGAGCACCCTGGCTGCCGCCCATGACCAGAACTGTAAACATGCCGGCCGGAAGCACCGGATCACTACTGCCGTTGAGAATATCTTTCCGGACAGGAAAACCTGTGAGCACAATCCTGTTGTGCGGGATATGGTGGGCAGCTGACTCGAATGAAATTGCTACGGCAGCCGCATACCTGGAAAGTTTTTCAACAGCCCTCCCGGGGATCGCATTCGCCTCATGCAGCACAACCGGAATCTTCAATGCCCTTGCCGCAAGCACAGGTCCCACGGAACCGTAGCCGCCCATTGCAAGCAGCACATGAGGCGGGTTCTCTCTCATCCGTACCCAGCTTCTGAAGAAAGCCGCTGCCAGACTGGCCAGTGCAGGCAGGGACTTCATGGAAACGCCAGACGGCAGCCCCTTTCCTCCAATGGATATAACAGGACCGTTCCATTTATCGGTTGAAAGGGCTTCAACATCCCTCCCCGCAAGCCAGAGCACCACATTATGATGCCTCTCCCTCAGGGCAACCGCAACCGCCAGGCCGGGAAAGATGTGCCCGCCGGTTCCACCGCATGCTATTCCAACATTCATTCCGATATCCTTGATTTGTTAAAGAATATGAAGAGACGGCAAAACATTCAATCAATATCAATTCATTGATATAGCTGGTTGCTCTATTGCCGACTTCCTGTTAGCATGAGACTCGTTTTTTTCTGGACTATTACTCTATGAATATCGACGAACTCGAAAATTTTGAGCAGATTGGCGAAGGAGGCATGGCCGCGGTATGGAAGGCACACCAGACATCACTCGACCGCGAAGTCGCCGTAAAGATTTTCAGGACGGAACTTACATCCAATGCCGAGAAGATGTCTGCTTTCATGCAGGAAACCAAGGCAGCCGCAAGCCTTAAACATCCAAATATCATCCCCATTTATGATTCCATAGAGCATGAAGGAGCGTATTACTTCGTAATGGAATACGTCAACGGCCACACGTCAGCTGAACTTCTAGGACAGGGACCCATGCCGTGGAAGAGAGTAGTGCTGATCGCCCAGTCAATGGCAGAGGCCCTGGAATATGCCCAGAAAACAGCCAATCTAATTCACCGCAACATCAAGCCAGCCAACATCATTATAAGTGATGATGGCATACCTAAGCTCGCCGACCTTGGCCTCACGGTGTACATGGACACCAAGTATCTAGCGGAGCAGTTACAGGTACGGCTTCTTGAATTCCCTCCGAACTTCATGTCGCCGGAGCAGTGCCGCAGCAAGACCACGTTTGACTGCAGGACAGACATGTACAGTCTTGGCGCAACACTTTACCATATGATCACCGGGGTTGTTCCCTTCGGGGAATTTCCTACCATGCAGGTGGTTGACATGCACATCAATGGACATCTGCCAAACCCGCGCGATGTGCAGCCGTCAACCCCGCTGGGCCTGGCCCAGCTGATCGCACGGCTGATGATGAAGGATCCGAATGACCGTTACGCTTCCTGGGGTGACGCCATCAAGGACATCAAGAAAGTGCTGGCGGGCCGTGTCCTTGCCGTAAAACAGGGCCGATCAGCCCCGGACAGTACAATCAGCCCGGCCACAAAGAAGGTCCTGTCTCCTCAATCGAGCAAAGCTCTCCCTGAACCGGACACTGTTGTCGTGCCCATATGGGCACGAGGCATTACATGGTCGGTTCTTTGCCTATGGTGGGCGTACACTGTGTTCATGATCTGCAGGCTGCCGCCGATCATGCCGCCTCCTCCCGTTCCGCCCGAACCGAAGAAAGCTGCAGTAGTTGCCAAACCTGTTACGGCGGTTAAGCCTGTGGTTGCGCAGGTCACTAAGCCAGATACTCAGCCGGATAATGGAAAAGCGACCAACGGGGCCGCCCAGTCCGCACAGAGCGCCCTTGACGTTTCAAACGAGGAGATGATTCTTCTACATTCACTGAGAAACAAACTGTCCGAATGTATTATGAGCCAGAATTTCAACGAGGCAATTGCCTACATTGCGCAGGAGAAGCAGTATACACACTCCCCTGCATTCGATTCCGAAACCGACAAGATGGAACGCTACATCAACGCACTTTCCGGCCAGGGTTCGGTTATCGAGGCGGCACTGAAAAAGAACATCAACAGGAGCATGTCCGTTACGGTTAACGGCACAAAATGCAATGTCACGGTAAAAGGAGTTGAAAACGGCACGGTACGCGCCGAAATGCAGAGCACCGTGGGATCGGCTACTATCCTCAAGCCGATAAACATCCAGATATCGCAGATTGACCCCGTGGAGCAGATTGCCCTTATAGGTCCGGCGGATACCGAGGCAAAATGCATTGCCATTTTCGGCCTGAGCATGAGATCGAGGGATTACAAGCTGGCCCTTAAAGCCGCCGAGAAGTGCGGTCCTTTTGCAGAGTTATTCAAGTCCAAGGTCGCGGCAGAAGTTCCAGCACCGCAATGAACACGACAGAAGCCCAGAAACGTATCGCTTTGCTGCGTTCCGAAATCAACAGGCACAACCAGCTCTATTATGTTGACACAAGTCCTGTCATCTCAGACCGCGAATACGACGCACTGTACGATGAGCTGAAGAAACTGGAATCGGAGTTCCCCTCGCTCGTAACATCTGATTCCCCCACCCAGCGCGTCGGCGGGGCACCGCTGAAAGAATTCAGGAATGTCCCGCATCTTCAACCCATGATGTCACTGGACAATACTTACAATTTTGACGAACTGCGCGAATTCGACAAGCGCGTGCATAAACTCCTGCCCGGCGAAAAAGCCGAATACGTCGTCGAACCCAAAGTTGACGGCGTTTCGATCAGCCTCCGTTACGAGAAGGGACTTTTCGTCCTCGGAACAACGCGCGGGGACGGCACCACAGGTGACGACATTACAGCCAACCTGAAGACCATCAGGTCGATTCCGCTTCTGCTCAACATGGACAAAACAGTTCCTGATTTCCTCGAGGTCCGAGGAGAGGCATATATGACCATTGAAGGGTTTGGCAACCTGAACGAGGAGCGCCTGGATAAGGGCGAAGAACCCTTTGCCAACCCCCGCAACGCCACAGCCGGCTCACTCAAACAGCTCGACCCACAAGTCGTCACAAAACGTCCTCTCGGAGCAGTATTCTATGCAATAGGCACCTCGAAAGGTATATCGCCGGCATCACAGGCCGAGGTGCTTCAATCGCTTGCAAAGTTGGGCCTTCCTGTCTCACCTGTATGGTGGGTCTGCCGTAATATCGACGAAGTAATGACCCGTGCCCAGGAACTTGAAAGAACGGAATCACAGCTCCCTTACGAAATTGACGGGGCCGTAATCAAGGTAAACAGCCTTGACCAGTGGAAACGCCTCGGAACAACGGCGAAGTCACCGCGATACGCCATAGCATACAAGTATTCACACGAGCAGGCCATGACAAGACTTAACGCGATAACTGTCCAGGTCGGCCGGACAGGAACACTAACTCCGGTTGCAGAGCTTGAACCTGTTTTCCTGGCTGGCTCAACAATCTCAAGGGCTACACTGCATAACGAAGAAGAAATAAAGCGCAAAGATATTCGCATCGGTGACACAGTGATAATTGAAAAGGCCGGTGAAGTAATTCCGGCCGTGATTGCCGTTGTACTCGAAAAGCGGCCCAGAGGCACAAAACCTTTCGACCTCAGCAAACATATTAACGACCGTTGTCCTGCCTGTGGAGGCCCAGTTAAACGCGATCCTGAATTCGTCGCCTGGCGCTGCGAGAGCCTCTCCTGCCCTGCCCAGCTTAAACGCACAATTGAGCATTTCGCATGCAGGCACGCGATGGATATCGAGGGCATAGGAGAAATACTCGTCAACCAGCTTGTTGACAACAATCTCGTCCATGATGTTGCTGACCTTTACGAACTGACCGTCGAGAAACTTTCGGGTCTTGAACGCATGGCAGAGAAATCGGCAACCAACGTCATAAATGCAATCAGCGAGAGCAGGAAACGACAGCTCTGGCGGCTTATACACGGACTCGGGATAACGCACGTCGGCGAGGGTGCGGCCAGGAAAATTGCAGAACACTTCAAAGACCTGGCGGCAATCGCAAAAGCAGGTACGGAGGAACTTATCCACGTTGAAGATGTTGGCGAAGTAATGGCACAGAGTATTTTCGATTTCTTCCAGAACGCCCGGAATGCCGCTGTCATGGATAAACTCCGGAAAGCCGGTGTGCATATGAAGGAAGAATCGGTATCCGCACCAAAAACAGTTACCGCGCTGACAGGAAAGACAATCGTAATCACAGGAGCACTGGAGAAGTTCTCAAGGGAAGAAGCCAAGGATGAATGCAGGAAGCGCGGCGCAATCCCGACTGACAGTGTCAGCAAGAAAACCGATTATCTTGTCGCCGGCGCCGATCCGGGTTCCAAGCTGGAAAAAGCGATGAAACTGGGAGTCCAAGTCATAGACGAAACAGAGTTTCTTGATCTGCTGAAATAAGGCTTTACTGTACGATCTTTCCGCCGCCTCTTTCGACATCCTTCAGTTCTTTTGTCCTGTCTTTCGACAGATCCTTTTCAGAGAACTCTTTTGTATGCTCAGGAAGCCTGAGAAAATACCGGCTTAATTCTTCAAGTTCGCATTTGCCGTTGATCAGCTCGCAGTTCAGAACGTGACCTCCCTGCTTACGGTCAGCGCTGATGAAGTGCATGTGATAGCCTGGCACATTTATTCCCCTGGCATACGCAGGACACCTGAACCCGATAATAGTACCAGTAATGTCTTTAAGGCTGAATTCAGGCTGATTGACAGTTACCTCCCTGAGGAGCGGATATGGTTTGCTCTGGCGTGGGACACTTCGGGTTTTAACAGCCTTGAACTGACCGGTGATCCTGATCGCACAGAAGAGGTTCTGATTCGAAGCAGTTCTGTCGATGAGCGCTGTAATACCGTCATAGTCCATGCTGTTGCTTATGGAAAACAACTTTTCAGGACTGAAGGAGCAGACAGTTGCGAATGGCGTTTTCAGGGATGGATCCGGTAGATAGATTTTGCCATCAGCCTTAACCTGGTAAATCCTCCCGTCAAGAAGAACGAGTTCGCCATCAAGACGGTCGAATGTGCCGATTCCAAGATCGCTGTGTTTCAACAGGCATTGGCACGTCATATCTCCGTCGTAAACACCCGCAAGCAGAGCATCTATTGTTGACGTCTGGAAAATAATGTCCCTTGGCGGCATTACACAGCCGGAGACAAGAAGACATGAACCTGCTAAAATAAGAAGAAATCGCCTCATAATTACCGCCCGGACGAACCACAAAAAGACAAATCTCCTGCGTTCTTATTTCAATTACAAGCAGCCCGCCATATCCAATATACCGGCCTAACCTCTGGAGCTGATGACTTTCTTCTCAAGTATGGCATAACGCTTCAGCATGGAGGAATAGACGGCATGGGCCCTGGTGTTCGGGCTGGCCGCCCTCTTGAACGCCGGGGCAGCAGACAGAACTTTTGCAAAAGAAATAAATCTCTTTGACCTGGCGCAAACGAAGCCATGAAGAGCGCGGTATGCGGCGCCAAGTGACGCAGAGCTGGTTTGCTGCGCAACATAAACAGGCACGCCGAAAGCATCGGAAAGTACTTTCAATATTCCGGCATTTGCAGAAGCGCCGCCGGTCGCGAGGATACGGCCAGCCTTCAATCCGATATTCTCGCCATGAAGCCTCATTGACAGAAACTGTCCCTCGACAACCGCCCTTACATCAACAGCCGGCGCGAACTTCTTTACAACAGCACCCTTGGCGTCAAAACGCGTAATCCCGGTACGAAGGATCGGCGGCGTGATTTCAGGCTCCTTAAGGTAAAAACCGATGTTCCCGTCGTTGCCGGGTTTCCCCTGGGCAAGGAACCTGTTGAATCTCTCCCATGAGCCACCCGCACTCTGGTCACGCACATACTCGCGGGTCAAAGAACCGTTCTTGTAACAGACCATGGCCATGTAAGCTTTCGGATCGACGGGATTGACAAAGATATGCCCCTCCGACGCCGAAGGAACAGGGTTTGAAAGGAAACCGAATACGGTATCACTTGTGCCGAGGCTGACGGCAATGTCTCCGGGTTTCTGGAGCCTCAACCCTGCAAGGCTGTTAGGATTGTCACCGGAGAATACAATGACAAGACAGTCACGGCTCAGACCGTATTTCCCGCTGAAGTAAGAATGAACTTTGCCTGCAACTTCATGCGAAAGAGCGACATCACCCAGCTTAGCCTTGAGTACAGGCGCAGTGCAGTCCAGCGCCTTCCGGGACCAAGCCTTCTTCCTGATATCCATCAGGTTCATTCCGGAACCATCACTAACATCAATCGGAACATAATTTCCCGTCAGGAGAGACGGTATAAACGAGCTTACCAGTGCGATGCGCTCGGTGGCTTTGTATGCCGATGGTGACTTCTGGTATATCTTTGCTATCTGGTTGCCAGTAAAGCGCTCATATGCGCGCGATCCGGTCAGGTTGGCAACAGCCTGAGCACCGCCAAGCGCCTTTTCCCTCTCTTTACACTGTTTCGTGGTACTCGAATCCATCCAGATAGGTGAATCTTTAACAGAAAAACAGCCTTTCAACTGTTCTTTAAGTGTCGATTTCCCGGAGAGACTTTTCAGGGCTTCAAGCGCACCTTTTTTCATCCAGACGCTTCCGTGCTGCTGGCCTGATCCCGCAATTGCTGTAATCCTGCCCAGCGGACATTTTGCTTTACGCATTTTGGCGAAAAGTAAATCAAGCGCCTCAACCCACATGATTGCAGGCGCTGTTACGGTCAACCCGTCCCGGTGGCGATGAACACCGCCCTGGGTTTGGTATCCAGGCATATCCTTGTCAAAATTAATTGAACTCTCGTGTACGACCCTTAACCTGGAATCAATAACAGTCGCCTTCATGCTTTGGGTGCTTGAATCAATCCCGAGAAACAGATTTTCTATCTTTTCACTTATTTTATTCATAAGAACCATAATCTCCTCTTTTCCGGCATAGTAGCAATGCAAGCGACGCCTCACAACTCCTGAAATTCAATAATTGCTGATGGTTGCTATTGCATAAACACCCCTAATATCGTAACTTTTCCCCTCATATTTTAACAATGGGAAGTCTATTAACTTATGGAGAACCATCTATGAAAAATAATACATCATCTGCTCCCGATTTCAATGCCCTTGCTTCAACAGAGCGCTCATTTGAACCTTCCAGCCGATCCCTTTTCGGACAAGTTCCGACTATTGCCATCACACCGGTTGCAGACGGCCGTACAGGAGCTTTCGAGGACAACGCCGCGAAAACCTGGCGCCTGGTTGAAAAGCTCTACAACCTGATCACAAAGAACGTGAAACTTCCGGACGGCACTCCGGTCCGCGTTGTTGTTGCGCCTGAAATCGTTTACGGACCGAGAAGCGGCGCCAGGGCCCAGGAATACTACAGTTCCCAGGGTGTAAACGCCAATATCTGGGTGAGCCGGTCGTGGTCCTATAGCGACGAACTTATGAGCGCCTGCCAGGGAATCGGAAGCAGCGAATGGCAGCAGGCCGCCTACGGGTTGAACCAGACAGACAGGCCTGGAGCGGTATGGCTGAAGGCTTTTACAGCAGCAATGGACGAGAAACAAAGGCCGATTTTCTGTATTTACAGTCCGGACCTTGAGGACGAGACCAAGCCGTTCACCCCTTTTGTAGCCGAACGCCTTCTCCGCTTTGCGCGTTGTGCTGCGGCAGTTGGGGAAATGCGTGGAAAGAATTATCTCGGCATTGGCGGCGTATCAATGGGAATTATCGGTTCGGATGTCCGCCGCAACACCATGCTTCAGTATTTCGGAATGGGAACAGCGTCAGTGGACATGTCAATCGTCAAGGCCAGGATGGACAAAGGCTTTTACGACCACGATGAGTTTGGAAAAGCGTTCGCATTCATGAAGCAACGTTTCGCCGTTGATTACGGCACTGGCCCACGCCCCCAGCCGAAGGACAAGCTTCTCGGCGACTGCGTAAAGATGACTCTCATCGTCAAGGACCTTATGATAGGAAACCCCGTGCTTGCAGACAGTGCCGCAGGCAAGAAACAGGGATTCACAGGCGATGTTGAGTATGCACAGGGTTTTAACGCTATAGCCGCTGGAACACAGGGTCAGAGGCAGTGGACGGATAACTATCCCAACTTCGATATGGCAGAATCCATCCTTTGCAGTTCATTTGACTGGAACGGCTACAGGGCGCCTTTCATTATTGCTACTGAAAATGATTCAAAGAACGGTATTGGAATGCTGATTGCCATGCTGCTTTCCAGGATGCCCCAGCTGTTTGCCGACATACGGACCAACTGGACACCAAAAAGCATAAAAGATGCAACAGGAATTGATGTACGGAAAATTGCCCCTCGCGGCATAATCGACAAAAGAAATTCCGGAGCCGGAGCCCTTGATTACGCAATCGACGTTCTCAAACTGGTGCCTGGCAGCAGCAAGATGACAATCACTGAAACTGCTGAAGCGATAAAGTCATCCAAAGACATCCAGAACAAACTGATTGCTGCGGCCACCAAGAACACGACGTATATGGGTGCAAACCTTACGTACTTCCCGGGTGACGGTCTCTCGAGCCACTACAGGACACCTGGAGGTATTCCGATGACATCATACCGTTATAATGTTGTGGGCGATATGGTGACTTGTTCCGTGGTGGAAGGCGAAACTGTTGAACTTCCGAGGAAAGTGGCCGATCACATCAGCAAGGTTACCGACTCCACATGGCCCGAAACCTACTGGATGCCGCATGACATGACATCCTTCGAATACATGAGCAAAATTGGACCAAACCATGACGCAAACTCGTTCGGCTTGATAGGAGCTGACATGATCACGGTCAATGCGATGCTGAGAATCCCCGTGGATATGCACAATATCGCTAAGGACCAGATATTCAGGCCCACGATGTGGGACCGCTTCGGCGGCGACGATTTCCGCGCATGCAAGGAACTCGGCCCACTTTACGTTTAATAAGGGATTCTACTTACAGGCAGGTCGATCAAGTCCTGCCCTTGTTTGAAGGAGGGAACCTGGAATCCAAGTTCCCTATGGCCTGTGTTGGATATAAACCCCTTGAGTACGCCCCGCTCTGGAAAGTTTATCCGCCGGGCAAAGTCGCTTGTACCCAATGACCTTACCAGCGGGAAGTTAGGCCTTTCACGTCTGACCATGACCACAAGATCACGCGTTGTTCTTCGCGGCTTTCCTCTCCCTTACAAGCATGATCCAGATGCATGACTCATAAAGAATATACATTGGTCCGGCCATGATCAGCTGCGTGAACATATCTGTTGTGGGAGTGACAACAGCAGAGAGAATAAGGATGATAACGAAAGCGTGCTTCCTCTTCTTTCTCAGGGTATCTGAATTGATTATCCCAAGCTTGCCAAGAATCAGCAGTATTATAGGCAGTTCAAAGCATATCCCGAAGCTCAAGAGCAGAATAAGCACAAAACGGATATAGTCGCTTGCCAGAAAGAAATCCTGGCTTGCCCCTATCCACTCAGTGAACCACAGCATTACTTTGATACCGGGAGCAATGGCCAGAAAATATCCGATGAGAACACCAGCGACAAAAAGAATTAGGGCAAACCACATGGAACTTGTAATGGCACTTCGCTCCTTTTGCGTAAGGCCGGGAAAAATGAAACTCCAGATAAAGTAGATTATAAACGGTGCGCTGATCAAAAGACCGCTCCAGAGAACAGTCTGCGTGGCAAGGGACAGACCACCGGTAACATCAAGAATCTTCAGGAACTTGTCCGGGTCCGCTATGCCGGCCTGCTTCAACGGTATCTTCAGAATACGTACTATCCATGGAGCGAATGGAATAGCGATCACCATGCCTACGAAAAGCGCAATGGCTGACCGGACGATGGTCTTCCTCAAATCGTCGAGGTGCTCGAGAAATGGCTTGGAGGATGTCTCCGGCAAGCCATCTTCATCCAGCGAGTCCGTCTTTGCGGCCATTTTCCTGGTTTTCCAGTTTTGATATGCCTGCCGGGTCTGCCGGAGGATTTGAATTATTTTCTGCTGCATTTTCCTGTTCCTTGGCCTTCTCCGGACTGTCATCCGGCCTGGGCGCTACAGATGCCGTATCGGCATTCTGATCCTCGTTAAACCTGTATGGGTCATTTTCCCCTGGGAGTGAAGATGACTCATTGCCTTCAAATGACAATTCTGCCTGCCCCGTCTCTCCCTGCTGCAGCATCTTCTGATCTGCCTGCGGCTGATTCATATCCAGGTCAATATCCATCTTCGGCAATTCAACATCGATTTTGGGAATCTCTTTATCAAGGGTCATCACCTGTTCACGGAATTCCTGGGAAGTTTTGCGCAGTGTATCCATTGCCTTTCCTATATTCCTGGCGACTTCAGGCAGCTTCTTGGGCCCAAACATTAACAGGACAACGACTAGGATAAGTAGAACTTCGGGGCCGCCAGGGGCCCCGAAAAGGAAAGCGAGAGTAATCTGCATGCTCAATCACCACCATCCCGAACGAAGAGCAGACTCTCATCCGATTGACGGTTTATAAAACAGGGCTGCAAGTCTACTTGTAGACCATGAATTCAACCCGGCGATTCTTCGACCAGGCTGCTTCGTTATGCCCTTCAATAAGAGGTTTGTCCTTGCCGAAACTCTTTGTCTGGATCCTGGATCCGTCGACTTTCAGGCCAATAAGATACGCACGGACAGCCTGGGCGCGATTTTCGCCGAGTGAAATATTGTATTCAGCAGTGCCGCGCTCGTCGCAATGGCCTTCGTTGACAACGTAGGTATTCGGATTGGCCTGAAGGTAGTCTGCAACCGCCTTGATCTTTGAGACTTCCGAATCAGTAATCTGGAAACTGTCATAGGCAAACTGGACGTTCTGAAGGTTAAGGTCCTTCACCAGTTCCCCTTCAGCAGTACGCTCACCCATAGGAGGATTCTCGACAGACAAAGGCGTTTCGACCTGTTCACCGGACTTGGGCGGTGTTCTCCTGAACCACTTGCAGCCGGAAGTCGCTGCTAACCCGCAAATACATACTGCAACTACAACAACGCGCAAATTCCCGTTCAGCTTCATGATCACTACCTCCTTAGACCTTCAGTTAATAATGTTTATTACTTTGATGACCAGGATGGAGAGTACCACTCCCCCGGACTTGTTGTCAAACGTACAGCAGGATCTCCGAGAGTGTCAAGAATATACAGGTCAGAATGATAGTTCGAAGTCTGCGAACAGACAATGTGGCGGCCATCCGGCGCCCATGACGGGTCCTCGTGGTCCACCCAGTCCCCCGTTAGCTGGTCTTCTTTCTTCGTGGCAACATCGAGCACGCATATCTGGTATTTTCCCTGCCGCCTGCTTGTATACACAATCTTCCCGTTAGGGCCCCATTCAGGGGAGACATCCTCGTTTCCCTTCCACGTCACCCGCTTAGGGTCCGCCCCGTCGCTTCCCACGATGTAAAGGTGCGGAGAGCCGGACTTATCCGACACAAACACAATCTGTTCGCCGTCAGGCGACCACGATGGGCTAGCCTCTGAGGCAAATGGAGTCCTGACGATCCGCTTCGGGTTTTTACCCGAAGCGTCAGTCAGGTAAACGTCAGGATTGCCATCCTTTGAAAGGACTATCGCCATGCGACCTCCTGCGGGTGACAAAACAGCACCTGCATTTATGCCAGGGTATGACGCCACGTTTTTCTTCTGGTAACTGGACAGATTGATCATATACACGTCGGGATACCCTCCGACATAACCCGTGTAAAGGATACTGGCGGCATCCGGTGTCCAGGTGATAAAACGGCATATTGCGTTGTCGCGTGTTATCTGCATCATATTTTCACCGTCTGCGTCACAGATGAAAACATTCGGCTTGGCGCCTTGTCTTTTGCCGGCAAATGCAATCCTTGTTGATGCCATGCCCTTTACTTTTTTGATCGCAAAGACAATGTCATCTGCCGCAGCATGGGCGAGCTTGCGCGCCTGGGTGGATTCACTGTTGTATGACTTGTCCATGATAGTTGAATTGTTCAACACATTATCTACAAGGCAGCCGACAGCAAGGTTCCGGCCCGCCTGCCTGCACGTTCCTTTAACGGCATATGCGCCTTTTTTTCCTTCGCTCGCGATCGTAAACCAGCCGGAGCGCTTGAGATCATTTTCCAGAGTCTGGCGGAAAAGCTTTTCTGCAGTACCGTCCGACTGCTTGAAGCCGGACAAATCCAAAACACTCTTGGCATTTGCACCAGAATGGGAGACGACAACGGAAACCTCATCTGCATGCGCCGCAAGCGTCAAAGAAAGAAGCAGAACAACAGACCAGTATTTAATCATATATTTCCCTTAGGGATTAGGTCACTCAGAAAGAAAAACACAGAATATGAACTTGCCAGACCCACCGCAACATCGAAATGTTATTCGTATTTGAAAGTCACTTTTGCCTCCCTGTACTTGTCAAGGAAAGCCGGGGTCAGGTTTTCAATGACTTCCACCGAATTCACTGCCTGCATAACTGTTTCATCAAAAAGATTGTTGCCTGACTTTTTCGTAAGTTTCCTCCACGTCACTCGACCGTTCCTTGAAAGTCCTATGGTAGCTTCCGCGAAAACATCGCCTGTGTCATCCTTGCTCGGCTGGTTCCACGCCTCATCCATTGCATTCTTTATTATCGCCTTGCACCTCACATCTTCGTCGTCAGGTATGAACGTATGATCACCCATCTTTGCGCCCATCTTCATAAACTTGTCTATCTCCGCCGGCGTCAGGTTTGATTTTACCGCGCCGCCACCGCCTCGGACAGCATTAACAGGACGCGTGATTTTCCTGCCTTTTTCGATCTTTTGCTTCTTCCCTGTATTACTGTTTATTGCCTCAACCTTACTCTCGTTTTGATCAGGAACAGTGTCTTTTGCAGGTTCAATAACGTTGAGCTTGCCACGCGGTACGGGCGGCCCCTCGACTGCAATAATAAATTCCATTGCCGGTGAGTCTTCCGTCTTTGATTCGAACAGACCTGTCCAGGCAGATGTGGTAAGCATTATGACCACCAGCCCAACATGGCAGATTGCAACAATCCTAAAGTGTTTCAGAAAACGCCTGTTCATTACTATTAATTATCCTTCAAAACCCCTTTGAATACAAGACGTTTCTGAAAGAGAGAATATACCTGAAATTCAGAGAACAGAGGTCAGAATCAATTCAGCCAGAAAGGTTTGGCTACCTTAGCAGTAATCAAAAATGCAAAAACATCAGATACTATGACCGCGGAATGGCATTAGTATTGTCGACATCGATAGGCATGTCTACTCCGGTGATGGGCTTGCCGAGCGCTTTGAGCACCCACCTGTGTTTCTCCGTCTCCGCCGCCTTTTCAAGTATCGGCCGAACCACGTTGCCCGGCGGATCAATATTCGTCAGCGCCTTCGCCGCACTCTCTCGAACCCACCACTCCCCATCTTGTAAGGCCTTCGTAAGGTCCGGAATTGCCGGTGAAGCATTAGGCCCGATATTACCGAGTGCCCGCGCCGCACTGTCACGTACATTATAATTCTCGTCTTTCAACGATTTTACAAGCGCAGGAACTACTTCTTTAACCTTTGAAAGATCCCCCTCTTTAGCGGAAGCTATGTATCCGATTGTATCTGCCGCATATCGCCTGACAAATGGCTCCTTGTCTTTCTTCAGCAACTTAAGCAGACCAGGAATGCTCTTCTCCGCCTGCGCTCCCATGTAACCCAGCGCCAGCGCCCCTCCCTGCCTCACCAGCGGATTCTTGTGCGAAAGACACTTTTCCAATTCCGTTACAGAATCTTCAGCTTTCACCTCGAATGCAGCAGCAGCTAACCACCGAACCATTCCTGAATCATCGCCGAAAAGTTTGATCAGCTCTTCAACACTCTTACCGGAAAGATTGTATTCCGGCGCCTCATCCACAGGTGGAACAGGAGCAGCTTCCGTGATCTTGGCTGAATTGACTGCGGCAACTTGCACAGGATGTTCAGAAGAATCGGAAGGAATTCCCTGAAGTCCTACGCTCATGACAATTCCTCCATCCTTACTCTCTGCCGACATTGCCAGCACGTTCGCCCCTTTCTTCAGAAGCGAAGCGGCTGCCTTGGACAGCCTGAACGACTCATACCAGCCGTCGGTATCCCTCAAGAACTTGCCGACCAGCTCGCCGTTAAGATAAAGATCTGCAGGCGTGTCGGTCCGGCAGTAAATAATAATCCTGTCATAGTTGACCTGCTTTAATTCAAAACATCCCCTTAGAATCATCCTGCCGGCCCTGGCATCCCACCCGTCTTTACCGGCAAAAAGCCTGGTTCCCTTGTTCCACTTCGAATCATCAAATCCAAGGCCCTGCCAGTCTTTTACAGCATCACCAGGCGCCGGATAAAGATACCGCCATTCCCCGGGCTGGCGGTCCACCGTTCCGATCAGCAAATCACCGATACAGCCTTCCCTGGGAATACCTGCCTTCTCAAGCGCTTTCCTCGCCGGAAGATAAGTCCAGAACCGCCCCGGTATATGGGCAAGTTTGTCCGCGATCTTCAGCGCAGATTTGTCCGGCTTGTCGCCGCCCCACCGGCCGCCATAAATATTCAACTCTTCCTCAGACGTGAAACAACTTCTGTATGACGGCCACTGGCGGCTGTTTTTCAGGACTTCCTTTGCCCTGACCTGTACAGAGCCAATGCCCGTGTCAGATGCCAACTGTTCAATTTTCTTTCGCGCATCAACATCCACAGGGCAAAGATATTGATTTTCCTCAAACGCCTTCTCCGCATCGTAAACATGTTTATGTTCAGGTTTGTCAATTAAAGCAGGAACTGCGCTCAGGACATCCTTGTTGAAAAGCATCTTAAGATCTTCGATTTGAACTCTCGCCAATGACAGGTTGTTATTGGCAACGTTATTAGTGATGTCACAGCAGGTCAGCCTCAACGTTTCATCCATCAGCTCTATGGCTGCAAGTAACTGCTCTCCATGTTTCTTCTCTTCTGGCAGCAGATCGCCTGATTGTTGGTCTGCGAATTTTCGCCCTTCAGCGAATTTCTTTTGGGCGAACAGCTTTCGCATCCAGTCCAGTCTTGGCGATACTTTCACCCTCGAGAACAAACTCCTTGGCGCGCCAAGCATCTGGAGTCTCTTCTCGCCGAGCCCGTACATCAGCCCGGCTGCACCAGTGGTAAACAGCGGTCCGCGCATCGTGTACTGGTTGCCGGTGATTATTGAAGTTGGAGGCAGCAGAAACCCTCCCGTCCAGGTCCGTGACAGATCGTAGTACCACTGCCAGTTATCCATGAACCTGCGAAACCATTTCTCCTGTGCCAGGCTTGCTGCCGGCGGGCTCCATAAAACGCTGAAATACGGTCCTGTGGGCGCCTTCTCCATCCAAGGATAAAGGTCCGCTACCCTCTGTGCAAAATACGCCGAAGCAGTACGGTCGCCGCCTAGCATCCTGAAGATAATCGCTGCCTGGGCGTCTTTTCCGCTTCCTGCCGCCTCGGCCCAGGGACGGTGATCGCCATATGCAATGCTTTCATTGTTCATAAAGCGCTCAAAGAATTTCCTGGACCTGTCTAAAACCTTCTCGTCTACCTCAACACCGCACTCGCGTATGAGCACCGTGGCAAGAAAACACGTCAGTCCGACCTGATTTACATTCTCCTCCGAAGGCTTGCTGGTCTTTGGCCCATATGACCATGATCCGCATTCAGTCTGGCCGTCTGCTATCCATTTCTGCAGGTCTTTGAGATAAGGCAATACGTTCGAATCGCCAGTCAACAGGTAATACTCTGAAAGAAATACTGCGGAATATGACCACGACCAGTTTGCCAGCCCGTCATCTTTCCCAAGCCTGGGCATACGTGTCCGGACAAGGTGGTAAGCCAGTCGCCGTGCATTCTCGATATAACCGGGCTCGCCGCTTGCGAGGAAGACAAGTCCGTTAACAGCGCATGGAGTAATTGCATCCGTACCGGAACATGTGAGGAACAACCCGTTTGTCAGCTGATTCTGCGAAAGCCATTCGCAGGTGTTATGCAGTATCCTCTTCGATTTAGCACACTTCACCGGCCAGGTCGGGCTGTAATCACCCATCACCGGAAGTGCCAGGACAACCTGCTTCTTCTCACCGCCCTGCCAGACTGTAAGTTCCAACCTGCCGTTGAGGGATGGACTTTCGCTATCTGTAATTGCCCTGCCCAGTGTCCGGCGCGGGTCGATCTCAAGCATCTTTCCATTTACGGCCAGGATGATATCACCTTCCAGCAGCAGTCCATCTGCTGGTGACCCTGCGTCAACTCCCGTAACAACAATCTCACGTCCGACAGGCCAGCCGACGGCTCCGGTCGGACCAAGGTTGACAGGATCAGCAGCATCCCTGTCAAGCACCCGTCCGTATTTGCCCAGCCCGATCTTTGTAAGGGAAACAGGCTCGTCCTCTGCCCTAGCCTGGAAGGAAAGCGCAATTACGGCAAGGCCGATGAATGAGACCAACCGCAGGTAGTGTGACTTCATATTACTCCCATAATGTGCGCATTTACAGGAATGTTACATACTACCGTTAAGTTCACGGAAACACCCTGCAAAGGGAGCATCAAACCGGGGGTCAACCCGCATGGCTTGATAGAACCTGTTTCTTCCCGTCGCGTACTGCTATCTCGGAACATTGACAGCAGTCTTCTTCCAGACCTTGTAATGCTTCCAGAATGACTCCTTGAACTTCTTGTATCCGGCCCTTGTCTCGAAAACATGGCTGTCGTTCCACAGTACGCGCCAGTCACCAAGGGCTTCCGGCCACAGGAACACCTGTCCCCAGATCAGCCTGTTGTTGGCATCAATGCCTGGATTCTTCGATGTACCATCACCCGATATCGCCAGCATCTGATCAGGTGTAAGAAAATTCTTCGTTGCTGCAGTAAGATTATCCAGTATCCAGTCAGTCCTCGTTGCCATGGCAACGAATCCACCCGTCTTGTTTTCCCTCTGGTATGCCCAGTTCAGGCAGACCTTGGCAAGCGAAATTCCGTTCTTCGCTGCTATCGACTGGATCACCGGGTCAAGCATGTCGGCCCTGTGCTCCTTGAACCTGTCGCGCCCTGGCCTGTTCGGGGAACCGAGAGACATGTACCCTGTGCACGTGATACCCTGGCTCTCCATATACCTGCGCAGCTCAGTCTGCTGGAACAGCGGGTGCAACTCCATCTGGTTCAACACCGGCCTTGAATATTTATTTGTGTCCCTCAGCAGCAGTTTCAGCGTAGCTTCCGTGTGGTTGGATGTGCCGATGTCTACTATTTTCCCGGCTTTCTTCAGCCTTACAATCTCTCCCCACGTCTCCATGAAAGCCTCGTGAATGTAAGGAACCGCGTGGGGATTGCGGTGATCTCCGGAACAGCCTGGAGTATGAACATTCGGCCAGGGCCAGTGGTTAAGATACATATCAAGTTTCTCAATACCCAGCGCGCGAAGAGTGTTGTTCAGCGCAGGCTCAACGTCTTTCTTGGCCATGTGACCGTTCCACAATTTCCCTGTAATGAAAAGCTCGTCGCGCGAGGCTATGTAACCCCTGCGAATGGCCTCGCGAATGGCTTCCCCTACAACCTCTTCATTTTCATAAGCGCGGGCAGTATCAATGTGACGCCATCCGAGCCTTATCGCCTCAAGCGTCGCATCCTTCATGTAAGCCTGTGCCCAGTCGGAGTGAAAGGTTCCGAACGCGGCGACCGGCATAATCGCCCCGCTGGAAAGCCTGACCTTGTGCACTGAATCGGGATTTATGCCCTTTATCTTCTTGTCGAAACATACCATCGCAACAGAAGCTTTCTTTGCTTTCATAAGGAACAACCTCCAATCACATTATGTTCATATTACCGCAACTTGGTTGACATTCTCCACGGGCTTAATACGTTACGACAAACGCACCTGCCGGTCAATCACTTCGAAGCCAGAAAAATGCAAATTGTCTGTTACTGACAACCCGTATCCATCTGTGTATTATGCCTTTTTGACTGGAGAACATTTCAGTGAATATAACAGCGGATTTTGAACATCTCGTGCCAGACACAATGCTGGACCTGGTTGAGCAATCTACCGGCCTGAAGCTGACAGGCCTCGCCACCCCACTACCCAGCTATATCAACCGCGTGTACGAGATCGAGACCAATGACGGCGAACGGCTCATAACCAAGTTCTACAGGCCCGGAAGATGGTCTTTTGAAGCCCTCAAGGAAGAACACGACTTCATGATAGACTGTGCCGAGGCGGAAATACCGGTAATTGCCCCGAAAATAGTCAGCGGCGACAAGACTCTTTTCGACGCTGGAGGAATCTACTTTACCATCTTCCCTAAAAGATTCGGCCGTCAACTGGAGATCAATACCGACGAAGACTGGCTCAGGGTCGGCCGACTGCTCGGGCGGGTGCACACTGTCGGCAGCCAGCGCGAATCGAAGGCGCGCACTGTCCTGCACCCAGGACGGTCAATTGCTGAACATGTCAAACATCTTATAGAAAACAAGTTCGTGACACCGCGTCATGCCGAGTCATTCAAGGACGTGACATCTCGAATTCTAGAGACAATTTCACCGCTCTTCGAGGATCTTGAGTTCATCAGGATCCACGGCGACTGCCACTGCGGTAACCTGCTCGACCGGCCGGGCGAAGGCATAATGATCATCGACTTCGACGACATGATGGTCGGTCCTCCGATCCAGGACCTCTGGCTGCTACTTCCCGACCGGGCTGACAAGGCCCGCCGCGAGCTTGACCTTCTGCTTCAGGGATACGAACAGTTCAGGGAGTTCGACAACCCTTCAATCCGGCTTATAGAGCCACTACGTGCCATGCGTATTATTTATTATCTTTCCTGGTGCAGTCGGCAGGTAAACGATTTTAAGTTCCGCACGAATCACCCTGAATGGGGTACAGACGCTTTCTGGCAGAGGGAAGTTTCTGATCTTCTCATTCAACTTCAGGTCATAGAGGAGCATTTGGAGTAGAATCCATATTTATGAGCGACTTTATTTTCAGATGGTTTGTGCAGATGATCGCAGTATGGGTTGCGACAAAGATCATTTCCGGCATCAATTGCGATGATTGGCCCAGCCTTTTGATCGCCGCGCTTGTCCTCGGAATACTAAACTCGTTCGTAAAACCCATTCTTAAAGTGCTCTCCATTCCCTTCATCATTATGACGCTTGGCCTCTTCCTGATCGTGATCAATGCCGGCCTCTTGCTTCTGACAGCGCATCTGGTAGAAGGATTCCACGTGACTGGTTTCTGGCCTGCAGTTGGAGGAAGCCTCGTTATAAGTATTGTCAGCATGTTCCTTGGCTACCCCAAGGCAAAGCGGCGTGTCGTGATCAACCGCCAGGAGCAGCAGGATTACACAACCAACGGGCCTCCGCCGGGTAAAGGTCCGATAATTGATGTATGAGAATAAGTATTTTATTCTCTGATTTGTTAGCATAAAGAATAAAATAACTTCAGGAGAGATGTATGAACAAAGTAGCACCTGGTGTTCTCGCATCGCTGGTCATTGGCGTTAGCATAGGATTCTTCCTCGGTATTGCATCAACCAAGGCCGGCAGGTCTTTTATCCTGGATATTGTCGAAGACGAGAGGAAAGCCGAGGTTTCCCAGCCGAACAAGGTGGTTAGGGAAAGTTTCACGCTCCAGTATCCCTCCAACTGGAAAATTGCCATAGATGACGAGGATTATGACCCGGACCACATGTTCTCTATAGAGAGCCCTGGGAGCGCGTTCGTAATGTTTGTTATTGGACCAGGTGAGACTGAACCGGAAAACAATCTACAGGCGCAGATCCAGCAGTTTACAAAATTAATGACATCTCCGAGTATTGAAAGGTTTAAAAACTATGGCCGCCTCTCCGGGAAAGGCGCCATATTAAAGGGCAAGATCCTGGGTATCAGGATTACCACCAAAGTGTTTGCCTTCCACCAGGACGATTTGACGATAATAACAGTGCAACAGTATCCCGACGAAGACATGAAGCATGTGCAGGAAGGGTTTGCCCTTATCGAGAGTTCATTTTTGCTGTTTAAGAAAGAAAAGAAAGATACTCAAGACAAGCCGGGCAAAAGCACCGGCAACTAGCCGAGGATCGGGAGTAATGTTGAGTGCCCACGGTCTCGCGGCGCAGCTTTAGCCATGGAGGCACAGTAATTGAAATGACACGGAAAACTCCAAGCCGCTGGTGGCATCTAGCGTCCGTCATTCTTTTCCTGTCACTTGCCGTAATCACTCCTGTTGCCATGATCTTCCAGCTGGTTTCATTATTATCCCTTGGGGAAAACTTCACCGTTCCTGGAACACACGTGGTTAAAGTCGAGAAACCCGGAAAATACGGAATATGGAACGTTGTTTCTGAGTTTCGCGCCGGAGTACAGCGCGATTACACGGAAAAACTGCCCAACGGAACGCGAATCAGAGTCACAGATACAGCAGGTGAAGAGATTTCAACTACGGCAGACCTGAACTGCACCGAGACATTCGGCGATTCAACCCGCAAGTCAGTCTGCATCTTCGAGGCGAATGAGGCCGGTTCATACTCGATAATTGTCGATGGAATAACGGAAGAACGATCGCTGATGGTAAGACGATGCCTGGCATCAAACGTTGTCGCGCTGTTTTTCCTGGGCGGTCTCATGGTAACACTTGGATGGATTGCACCAATCCTGATTTCTGTTCTCGTTGAGATTAAACGGTATAACGCAAAGAAAGAGTCTGCAAACCAGCAAGCTCAGCGCACGTTTCAAACCCCGCCGCGGCTGGTTTGAAACTTTGACCGGAAAGTTAATGAAGAGATTCCAGTCATATCTGCTCATACTCTGGACAGTGCTGGTGATCTTTGCGTCGGCCTCGGCAGTGGAATCCACAGCCGTCATATTAGCCGGTATCTTCGGGACCCCGGTGATAGCCCTCCTGTCGTTCCTTTGGCCGGCCAGGTGGGAGTTGCAGAGGTGGCGAATAAGAAACATCTACGCGGTACCGGCTTGCCTCGCAATACTGATCTCCGTCTGCATGACCCATTGGCCGCTCAAACTCCATTACAGGATCGTAAAAAACAGACTGAATCATATTGCCGACATGGGGGAACGCAAACAACCCGTAACCATGCCGCAACAGGTAGGACTGATCCGCGTGCGAAAAGCCGAAATATATTGGAACGGAATTACATGCCTGTGGACTGGCGACTACCCTGGAGGCAATATCGGATTTGTGAGGACCCCACCGGACAAGGTACGTTTCAACCTCTGGTCAATAGTCGAACTGGACAATGACTGGCAGTTCATAGGTGAAGACTAATGGGAGCATTACTCAGCGGACCAGTTCTGGCAGGGCTTTTCCTGATTACACTCACAGGAAGTGTTGTCTGGTGCATCAGTCAAAAGCTTTACAAGTCATTGTCATGGCGGGGAATCATCTTTTGCGCACTGCCAGGCATAATCATGGTTTTATTGTTCTATGCCCTGGCTATCCACATGTACACCGCCCTTGGCGGCTGGCCGAAGTCAATTGGTGAAGCTGGATTCCCGCCTGCCCTTCTGAAGAATGCCAACATAACATTCCTATATTTTGAACTGATGTTCCTTTCGATGATCTTTATATGGCCGGCCGCCATGCTCATATGTTCCGTGTTTGCGCGATGGAGAAAATACATAGCGCACCTCAGTCTCTTTGGCGCTTCCTTCGTCATCTGCTTCATCATCATACTTCTTGCCCCATCCCAATTCCTGTACTGGTGGTGGGATTGATGATTATTACTTTCTGGACTTTCCTGCATACTCCTCAGAGAAACTCAGGCACAAAAAGCAAACATCAAACAAAAGGACAGCCAAGCCTATATCCCGGAAACGTCCACTCTCTGTACCAGTCCGGGTGATTCTGTAAAGAACTTGGCAGCCCGCTCACGCGCCGTGGCAACATCAGGCGAATTATGAACCGCCTTGAACAACTCATGGCCGAACATGAAATTTCTGGCGAAATACGGCACAATGATCTTCATCCTGATCAGCGCCTCAGCTTCAATGAAGTCCTCAACTATGTAATCACAAAGCCGGTTCCAGACACCTGCATGATCTACCACCATCCCCGGGTTGTGCCACATGGCAAAAATCCAGGGACAGGCCGCCGCCATGCGTCCGACCATCATGCCCGCAACAGGCGTAAACATCGCGGCGTGGTTATTGACGAAATCAGGTCCGTTAATGTCGCCATTAGCGATAATCGGAAGTTTTGAATCTGAAGCCAGGCCGGCATAGAACTCGTGGCGGGCAGAACGCTTGAACTTTTCCTCATAGAATCGCGGATGAACTGTCAATGCATCTACACCCTCGCCCTCCAGCAGTTTAAGGCGCTCCGTAAACTTTTCCTGCCAGCTCGGCTTATCATGGCCCAGCCGTATCTTTGCGGTCAACGGACCAGGGAAGCTCTTTCGCATGACCCGGATAATTTCCCTGAGCCGGTCCATATCCTCGAAAAGATCAGCGCCGCCGCCCTGTTTCACGACAGTATGCGCGGCACATGCAATGTTAAGGTCCAGACCGTCTGGCTTCAGGGAAGCTAGACGGTCTATGATTTCCGGCAGGTGCTCTTTATCCATTACCATTAACTGGTAGATCACCTTGCCCTCCTCCGGCCGCCTCTTCAGCCATGGAGAACTTTCCATACTCTCATGGAGAATCATCTTCGCTGAGAGCATTTCAGTAAAAAGTGCACCGTACCCTCCAAAGCCCGCAAGGAGCCGCCGGAACGCGCTATGGGTAATAGCAGCCATGGGCGCACAAAACAGCGCCGGCGCAAAAGTAACTCCGCGCAGGGTCAGCGAATCCTTTTGTTGCAGTTGATTCATATTCTTAATCCCGCATCTTAGTCTAACGCCTTGTGAGAATACATTCCAACCAGGGGACTGTCCAGCAAACAGCCCCTGTTGCTGTTTGCAATTGCTTAATCCCCAGTTCTTGAATATACATTCCGTCCATGAGGTCAATTCTTAACCCGATGGCCAGGCTTTCTGATGATCCTTATCTTCAACCATACCATCATCTTCTTCACCAGCGCAGGGAGTACGCACTGGATGTTGCGCGGCGCCTGACGAACGGATCAATGAAACTTGATGACTTCGCCAGCGGACATGAATTCTTCGGACTTCACAGGCTGAAGAACTCATGGATGTTCAGGGAATGGGCGCCCAATGCCACATCCATATCGATAATCGGAGAATTCTGCGGGTGGCAGCATCACGCAGGAATCCCCCTTGAACGCGGCGAACGCGGCGTATGGCAGGCAGTTATCCCTGGCGACAAACTGCACCACAACGATCTTTACCGGCTTTACGTCAAATGGCCTGGTGGCGAAGGCGACCGGATTCCAGCATACGCCCGCCGGGTGGTGCAGGACGATCACACAAAGATTTTCAATGCGCAGGTCTGGGCACCTGAATCAGCCTATAAGTGGAAGAACCCTGTCCCCGTACTCCGAGGCGGCATGCCCCTTATCTATGAAGCACACGTTGGGATGTCACAGGAACGGGAAGGAATTGGCACTTACGAAGAATTCCGCCAGAAAATCCTGCCGAGAATAGTCGAAGCCGGATACAATACTATCCAGTTAATGGCAGTCATGGAACATCCGTACTACGGCTCGTTCGGCTACCATGTGTCCAATTTCTTTGCGGCCTCATCCCGTTTCGGGACGCCAGAAGAACTCAAAGCGCTAATTGATGACGCGCATGGGGCGGGAATTCTGGTGATCATTGACATGGTGCATTCCCACTCCGTCAGTAACGAGACGGAAGGCCTCTCCCGGTTTGACGGCACGCTGTACCAGTACTTCCATGAGGGGCCACGCGGTTTCCACTCTGCCTGGACATCGCGCTGTTTCGATTACGGAAAGCCTGAAGTGCTTCATTTCCTCCTTTCGAACTGCCGTTTCTGGATCGACGAATATCACATTGACGGCGCACGCTTTGACGGCGTGACCAGCATGCTTTATCATCACCACGGGCTTGGAACCGTGTTCACTTCCTACGACCAGTACTTCGACGGATCCGTTGACCATGATGCGCTGGCGTATCTTACGCTCGCCAACCAACTGATGCACTCGGCGAAGCCTTCAGTGATCAATGTTGCCGAAGACGTGAGCGGGATGCCTGGCCTCGCTGCCCCTGTCAACGAAGGCGGCTGCGGGTTCGACTACCGGCTTGCCATGGGAATCGCCGATGAATGGTTCAAGCTGGCAAGCAAAACAAAGGACGAGAACTGGAACATGGGTGAACTGTGGCACGAACTGACCAACCGCCGGAGTGATGAGCGGACTGTCAGCTACGTCGAGTGCCACGACCAGTCCATTGTCGGAAGCAAAACAATGATTTTCGAGCTTATCGACGCTGCGATGTACACCGACATGCGCGTTACGGACCAGAACCTCTACATCGACCGCGGCATTGCCCTTCACAAGATGATGCGGCTGGCGACACTGTCAACCGCCGGACATGGTTACCTGAACTTCATGGGCAATGAATTCGGTCACCCCGAGTGGGTGGACTTCCCTCGCGAGGGTAACGGCTGGTCATACAAATACGCCCGCAGGCAGTGGCATCTTCGAGATGACCTTTTACTCAAGTATCACTTCCTTGCTGATTTTGACAGGGCCATGCTCGGCCTTGCCGCTGATTACAGTACTCATTACGCCGAAAGACCTCGCCTGTTGTGTATACACGAGGACGATAAGGTTATTGCGTTTGAGCGCGGCATCCTGCTGTTTATCTTCAACTTCAACGCATCGAAGTCCTTTACCGATTATGCAATAAAGGTGCCGCCCGGTGAATATGCCCTTCTACTGGATACTGATCATCCTCGGTTTGGAGGCCAAAGCCGGGTTGCCCCGGAACAACACTATTTTGCCGTAACCGAGGAAAAGGACAATGAGGTGCGCCACCGGTTGCAGGTTTATATCCCCAGCCGTACTGCTCTTGTTCTGAAGCAGCTTCCTACAAAGCCCTCCGTAAAAAAGAATAGTGCGGCAAAGAAAGCTAAACATAACAGATAGCCGCAGACCAATCCTGGGTGGCTGCCCCTGAACAGTTCCATATTACATTCTCCGTTAACCCCGGTTCGAACCGTGGAATATCCAGTTTTGCGCATTTTCCCGTTGACATACTGTATATTTATTCGTTAATTTTTTGTCGATTTAGGCGCGAGGAAGAGGCCCGGCCATTTAATGTGGTTTCTTGTTTGCATGGCGCTGTGTCATGCTACATTCTCCCCGCTGATGTCTAATCCCCTTAAGAGGTGTATATGAGCAATAGTCTCAATGACTTTGTAAAAACAGTCTGCCGCAAGCATGGAAAGGACTCCTCCAGGCTGATGGACATTGCAGAAGAGATCCAGCAGAAACACGGCTGTGTTTCCGGGGAGGCAATGGACCTGATAGCAAAGGAACTCTCAATACACCGCGTTGAGGTTGAGTCCCTGGTCTCCTTTTATTCATTCCTCTCAAAGAAACCCAAAGGCAAGATTGTAGTCAGGCTCTGCAACGACATTATCGATGAAATCAAGGGTGCTGAAAAAGTCGAGGAGGCTTTTTGCGACGAACTCGGTATTAATGTTGGGGAAACTACTCCAGACGGCAAGATCACCCTGGAACACACCCCCTGCATAGGCATGTGCGACCAGGCACCAGCGGCCATGGTCAATGAAGTTATCGTTACCAACCTCACCGCCGCCAAGGCGCGCGAGATTGCAGCAGAACTCAAGAAGCACGCCAATCCAGACAAGCTCACGAAGAAACCGGGCGACGGAAACAATGCCGATAAACTAATCTTTTCAATGGTAAACAACAACATACGTAAACGCGGCGAGGTTATTTTTACCGCCTACGAGCATGGAGCCGGACTCACAAAGGCTTTATCACTCTCCCCTGTTGAAGTAATAAGGGACGTTAAGACTTCGAGGCTGCGCGGCCGCGGCGGCGCAGGGTTCCCTACCGGAATGAAATGGGAATTCGCACGCCAGGCTCCGGATGATAACCGCTATGTGATCTGCAATGCCGATGAGGGTGAGCCCGGCACATTCAAGGATCGTGCCATCCTTACCGAGTGCCCTGATCTTATGTTCGAAGGCATGACAATTGCAGGATATGCGATTGGCTCAGAGCACGGAATCCTGTATCTTCGCGGCGAATACGCTTACATGCATGCATTCCTTGAGAAGGTGCTCAGCGACCGGAGGAAGAAAGGGCTGCTCGGCAAGAATGTCGGCGGCAAAAAAGGATTTAACTTTGATATCCGTATACAGATGGGCGCCGGCGCCTACATCTGCGGAGAGGAAACAGCTCTGATCAGTTCGTGCGAAGGTTTGCGAGGAGACCCAAAGACAAGGCCGCCATTCCCCGCCCAGAAGGGTTACCTTGCATCACCGACAACCGTCAATAACGTGGAAACCTTCTGCTGCGTGACAAGGATACTGGATAAGGGCGCGGCATGGTTCATGGAAATCGGGTCCAAGGGCAGCCCCAGCACAAAGCTGCTAAGCGTGTCAGGTGACTGCAAGCTGCCTGGCGTCTACGAGGTTCCATTCGGAATCAGGGTTTCGGACCTTTTGAAGATGGTCGGCGCCGAAGATACGGCAGCCGTTCAGGTTGGCGGCCCGTCCGGCCAGATGATCGGCCCTGCCGACTTCCAGCGTACAATCTGTTACGACGATATACCTACCGGCGGTTCGATCATGATCTTCAATTCCACGCGCAACCTGCTCCATGTTGTTTCAAGGTTCATGGAATTCTTTGTCGAGGAAAGCTGCGGATACTGCACGCCCTGCCGCGCCGGAAATGTGCTTCTCAAGGAAAGGCTGGACAGGATAGCCGCCGGCAAAGGTGAACCTTCCGACCTTGAATATCTCCAGGAACTCGGCGAATCGGTAAAGCTATCAAGCCGGTGCGGACTCGGCCAGACGTCCCCCAACCCGGTTTTGAGCACCCTGAAGAATTTCAAGGGACTGTACGAGAAACTCGTAAAGAAAAGCAAAGACGGGCTGATGCAGTCGTTTGACATAAAGGCCGCCGTTGCAGGCGCTGAAGTAATTGCCGGCAGGCCCTCCGAGAAGTTCTGATTTAATTTAACAGTTTAGAGCAAAGCGAGGAACTATGAGCGAAAGCATAACCTTCACCATAGACGGTGTTGAAGTAAAAGCAAAACACGGGGAGACAATTATCGAGGCCGCCGACCGGGCCGGTATCTACATTCCCCGCCTCTGCTACATGAAGGACCTGATACCGCACGGAAGCTGCCGTGTATGCACGGTAATGGTCAATGGCCGTCCACAGGCAGCCTGCACACAGCCGGTGATACCTGGTATCGTCGTGGAAAATAACACCCCTGCTCTGCTGAAACACAGGTCCAACCTTATTGATATGCTTTTCGTCGAAGGCAACCACTTCTGCATGTTTTGCGAGAAGAGCGGCAACTGCGAACTGCAGGCCATGGCTTACCGGTTTGGAATACCCGCTCCTAAATATCCCTACATGTTCCCCAAAAAGGACATCGACGCGTCACACCCCGATATCTTCATCGACCGCAACCGCTGCATCCTTTGCGGCAGGTGCGTGTCGGCATCGCGCGACAAGGACGACAAAACGGTTTTCGAATTTACCGGCCGGGGACCCGAAAAGAAGCTTGCAGTAAACGCGGAGGCAAACCTCGGGGATACTGACGTAAAGGTTGCAGACAAGGCAATGTCTGTATGCCCCGTCGGCGCACTGATAAAGAAACGCGTGGGATTCGAGGTTCCTGTAGGCAAAAGACTGTACGACCAGAAACCCATTGGCTCCGAGATAGAAGCTTCCAAAAAGAACTAACGAAGAGAGGTATGGAAAATGGAAAAGCCCAAGGTTGCAACCACGTCCCTTGCCGGATGTTTCGGTTGTCACATGTCAATCCTTGATATCGACGAACGGATACTGAAATTGATCGAGCTCGTTGACTTCGACAAGTCGCCTATAGACGACATCAAGACCTTTACCGGCCGGTGCGCCATCGGAATTATCGAAGGCGGCTGCTGCAACGAGGAAAATGTCCACGTGCTGCAGGAGTTCAGGAAGCACTGTGACATTCTTATTGCCTGCGGGGAGTGCGCAACCATGGGTGGAATCCCCGCCATGCGTAACAACATTCCCCTAAAGGAGTGCATGGACGAGGCCTACCTGAACGGCCCCACTGTCCACAATCCCGGGAAGATAATACCCAACGACAAAGAACTTCCTCTTCTCCTGGACAGGGTTTACCCCTGCCATGAAGTTGTAAAAATTGACTATTTTCTGCCCGGCTGTCCGCCATCCGCTGACACCATCTGGCAGGCACTGGTTGCGTTGCTGAATAACAAGCCCCTGGAGCTGCCGTACGAGATGATCAAGTACGACTGATTCCAGCCAGGAGAATTAATAAGTGAGCACAGAAAAGAAGCTTAAGAGAGTAATCATAGAGCCTGTAACCCGCGTCGAGGGGCACGGCAAGGTTTCGATTCTACTTGACGAGAAAAACGAAGTTAAGCAGGCCCGCCTGCATATTGTGGAATTCCGCGGGTTCGAACGTTTCGTCAAGGGACGCCCCTACTGGGAGATGCCGGTCCTGACCCAGAGACTCTGCGGAATATGTCCCGTCAGCCATCATCTGGCTGCGGCCAAGGCAATGGATATCATAGTGGGAGTTGACAAGCTTCCGCCTACGGCCGAGAAGATGCGCCGACTGATGCACTACGGACAGGTATTCCAGTCACATGCCCTCCATTTCTTCCACCTCTGCTCCCCCGACCTTCTTTTCGGATTTGAAGCCGATCCTGCAATCCGTAACGTAATCGGCGTTGCAAAAAAGTTCCCGGAGCTTGCAGTCCAGGGCGTCATGATGCGCAAGTACGGACAGGAAGTGATCAAGATGACCGCCGGCAAGAAGATCCACGGCACCGGAGCAGTACCCGGCGGGATAAATAAGAACCTTTCACTCGCGGAACGGGACATCCTGTTCAAGGACGTCAAACAGATGATGGAGTGGTCGCTGAGTGCTGTAAAGATCGCTAAAGACTATACAGTAGAGCACCTCACGGAACTCGCGCCTTTCGGTTCATTCGACTCAAACCATCTATCCCTGATACGCAAAGACGGGGCCATGGACCTGTATCATGGCAACCTGCGCGCAATTGACGCACAGGGTGACAAGATATTCGACCAGGTGGATTATTCAGATTACCGGGACTATATTGCCGAGGAAGTCAGGTCATGGTCATACATGAAATTCCCGTTCATCAAGCAGCTGGGCATTGACAATGGCTGGTACAGGGTCGGACCGCTTGCAAGACTGAACACCTGTGACTTTATCGACACGCCGGAAGCCGAGAAAGCCCGGAAAGAATTCATGGCGGTGACCAGCGGCAAGCCTAACAACATTACAATGGCATCCCACTGGGCACGCATGATTGAACTGCTTCATTCCATGGAAAAGATCAAGGAGTTGCTCAACGACAAGGACCTTCAGGGTAAGGACCTCATTGCCAGGGGAAAACGCCGCGAAACAGGTATAGGCCTTATCGAGGCTCCGCGCGGAACACTCTTCCATCACTACAAAGTCAACGAGAACGACCAGGTGGAGATGGCAAACCTGATAGTCTCGACCACGAACAATAACGAGGCAATGAACAGGGCCGTACAGAAGGTTGCAAAGGACAAGCTTTCGGGAAAGAAAATCACCGAGGGACTTCTTAACAACATCGAGATTGCCATCAGGGCCTATGACCCCTGCCTTTCATGCGCAACCCATGCAATGGGCAGAATGCCTCTGGTTGTTGAAATTATTGACCACGAAGGCAACCTCCTTGACAGGAAAGAAAAGTCATGAAATCCGGCAAAGCACGTGTACTTCTGATCGGTTACGGGAATCCCGGCCGCCTCGATGACGGACTGGGCCCGGCGCTTGCTGCCTGCATTGAGGGACTTTCTATCCCGGGCGTATCTGTTGAGTCGGATTACCAGCTTACAGTGGAGCATGCGCACGACATCTCCAACTACGATATCGCTATCTTCGCCGATGCGGACACCAGCGGAAGGGAACCTTTCTACTTCAACAGGCTGGCGCCTTCGGTGACTTCCGGACTTGGAAGCCATGAAGTATCGCCGGGCGAAGTCGTATCGCTTGCACTGACGCTTTTCGGCGCGAAAACACAATCCTATATTCTTGGAATCAGGGGTTACGAATTCAACGGCTTCGGGGAAAGATTGTCATGCCTGGCTTCGAGAAACCTTGAGTCGGCTGTTGATTTCGTCTCAAATCTTGTTAAAGAGGGCAATTTTGAGGAAGCTGCGGAAGAATTTACAGATACAGGCAAGGCCTGTGTCGAAATCTGCGTTGACAATATATCACTGAACTAGTCCTTAGAGAAGCGACAGGAAAGAGGTATAGCTATGAGAAACGGCAAGAATGTTATTCTTTGTATTGACGACGACCCGGACTTCCTTGACTCCATGAAGATCATTATCGAGAGTGCAGGTTTTATCGTGGAAACAGCTGACAGCGCCGAAGCCGGCATTAAGAAATACAAAGAATTGAAGCCTGACGTCGTAATAGTTGACCTTATGATGGAGGAAGTGGACGCAGGAACCAGCTTTGTTAAGGAAATCAAGGCCCTCGGCAAAACGCCGCCCACCTACATGCTGAGCTCGGTGGGAGACAGCCTGAGCAGTAACATCGATTACACGCAGTTGGGCCTTGACGGTGTATTCCAGAAACCCATTAAGCCGAACATCCTGCTGGAAACCCTGAAAACCAGGCTGAAGAAGAAATAAGCCCGTCAGTTTTCCGTTGCGACAGTTTCTATTTACTCGTTAACTGCAAGGGACTACTCTACCCTTCGATGAAACCTTCCAAATTCAGAAATACATACGATATCAGAGGCACTGTACAGGGGGTTGGATTCCGACCCGCCATGCTACGGCTTGCACATGAAGCCGGACTGACCGGCTGGATACAGAACAGAAGCGATTCTGTTCGTATCGTGCTGGAAGGCTCCGGCAAAGACATTGAACTATTCATGCGGGAATTTGGAGGACAATTGCCTCCCAATGCCGTCGTAAGCAGCGTATCGCTGGTAGAAAGCATCGAAGTACCTGACCAGCAGAAAGCCGAAACGTTTTCAATCATGCCGAGCTCCGAAACAGACTCCCACTCGCTGCTGATTCCTGCCGATCTCGCCATCTGTCCCGACTGCATGGTGGAAATTACAGATCCTTCAGATCGGCGTTATGGTTATGCCTTCACAACCTGCGTAAACTGTGGCCCAAGATATACGGTAATCAATGCAACCCCGTACGACAGGGAACGGACAACGCTGTCGGCATTCCCGATGTGCGCGCAATGTTCCGCGGAATATGGCAATCCTTCTGATCGCCGTTTCCATGCCGAAACCATCGCCTGCCATGCATGCGGCCCCAAGCTCAGCATGACAGATATTTCAGGGAGACCGGTTGATGGTGATCCGCTCCGCGCTGCAAGGATGGAATTATCGCAGGGAAAGATTGTAGCGGTACGCGGAATAGGAGGATTTCTTCTCGCCGCCGATGCAATGAACCGACACACGCTCAAAACGTTGAGAAAGCGAAAAAATCGCCCACACAAGCCGTTTGCGGTCATGGCATCAACTGTTGATGTTCTGCGTCGTTACTGCATGGTCACAAGTGAAGGAGAAAAACTGCTTCTATCACCCGAATCTCCTATTGTGATAATGAGTATAAAGCCGGAAGCAATAACATCAGGACTCCTCACGGCTGATCTTATTACTCCTGATTCCATGACAATGGGAGTCATGCTGCCTACTTCGCCTCTCCATAAACTCCTCCTGGAGCCCCTCGAAGGCGACAATGTACCTCCATTTGAGCTTCTTATCATGACAAGCGGTAACCGAGGCGGTGAGCCCATCTGCCTTACGGACAGCGAGGTTCATGACCGCCTGGGCAACATTGCTGACTTCATTTTAACTCATAACAGGGAAATCAATCTTCGCAACGACGATTCCCTTTGCGTAATCAGGCAAGGCAAAGCGCAGGTCTGGCGGCGGGCACGCGGTTTTGCACCAAACCCGATCCAGCTGTTAAGCGCCCTTTCTCGTAACGTCCTCGCCATGGGTGCAGACATGAAAAACACGATCACTGTCGCCTACAACAACTGTGCGGTGATATCACCGCACATAGGCGACCTGGAAACACCCGAGGCACTTGACAGTATTGAGAACGTCGCACAATGCCTTCCTGCTTTTCTAAAGAAGATACCTGAATCCGTCGCTGTGGATCTGCATCCGGATATGCATTCTTCAAAGCTTGGCCGAAAGATCGCCTTGAAAAGTAACCTCCCGGTCATTGAAATCCAGCACCACCATGCGCATGCCGCTGCATGCCTGGAAGAAAACGGGCAGGACAAGGGCTTGGCACTTGTCTTTGACGGCACAGGGCTGGGAACAGACGGATCAATCTGGGGTGCCGAGCTTCTTTACGTCGACGAGAATAGTTTCAGGAGGCTTGGAACTTTTGCAGGCGTCCCCCTGCCCGGCGGCGATGCAGCAGTCAGGCACCCGGCCCGCCAGCTTGTCAGCCGCTTCGTATCCTCCGGCACAGGTATAAGTCCCGAATGGTGCGCGAGGCTCGGAATACCGGAAACAGATGTCGCACTGTGGACCAGGCAGTGCCTCGAAGGGATCAACGCACCTGTCACCCATGCCGCAGGACGCCTGTTTGATTCGTTTTCGGTTCTGCTTGGATTCGCTCCGGCAGACATTACTTACGAGGGACAGCCGGCAATCCGCCTGGAGGCTGCAGCATTGAAGCACATTGATTCAGGCATTCCAGACCTGCCGTTCTCGGTCTGCGAACAAGGCGGAAAGCTTGTCATCGATTGGAGCGCCTCTTTCTCAATGATGGCGGATTTAAAGCTTATTAAAGGCAGAGAAACTGCATTTGCCATGGCCGTTCATTATTCTGTTGCCAAGGCAGCACTTCGAATGGTGGAATACGCCTTGAACATTATGCCAATCCGGACAATAGCCTTGAGCGGCGGCGTGTTTATGAATGGAATTCTTAACGATTTGCTCGCAGGTAAGCTTGAAACAATGGGGCTTAAGGTATTACGCCACCGTTATACCCCGCCCAACGACGGCTGTATCTCCTTCGGACAGGCAGTCGTTGCAGGAAGAAAGTAGATAACAATATGTGCCTAGCTGTTCCAATGAAACTTGTTGAGTTGCGTGATGACGGAACCGGGGTTGCCGATCTTGACGGCGCGCGCAGCGAGGTATCCCTCGCCCTGCTGGAGAATCCAGCCCTAGGCGACTATGTCATTATCCACGCCGGTTTCGCCATAGAGAAACTGGACGAAAAAGAGGCCATCGAGAGAATCAAGTTGTTTGATGAAATAGGCAGAGCAGGAACAGAGTGAAATACATTGATGGATACAGGAACCCGGAAGCAGCGGAGCGGCTAAACTCGCGAATCGCAGTGCTTGCGTGTCAGTTGAAGGACAGACACAAGACCGCGGCAATAATGGAGGTCTGCGGCACGCACACCATGGCAATTGCCAGGTTCGGCATACGAAGCGCCCTTCCGGAAAACGTTGACCTTATAAGCGGCCCAGGCTGTCCTGTGTGCGTCACTGAAACCGGATACATTGACGCAGCAATTGCACTTGCAGGAAAAGAAAGCATAATAGTGACATTCGGCGACATGATCAACGTCCCTGGATCTGAATCAACACTCGCACAGACAAGGTCCAGCGGCGGATCGGTCGAAACGGTATACTCTCCATCAAATGCACTTACCCTTGCCCGTAACAACCCGGACAGGGAAATTGTCTTCCTCGCAATCGGTTTCGAAACAACAATCGCACCGATCGCCACTCTTATAGAAACTGCCACCAAAGAAGGACTACGGAACCTTTCGCTCCTGACAGCTTTCAAACTGGTTCCACCGGCCCTCAAGGCGCTGATGACAGACCCTGAGCTGAAAATAGATGCATTTCTTTGCCCCGCCCATGTCAGCGCCATAATCGGGTCAGATGCGTACAGACCTTTCACGGGTCCAAAAGGAGTTCCATGTGTTGTTGCCGGATTCGAGCCGCTTGACATACTTCTGGCCATCGACGGAATACTGTCCCAGCTGGTTGCCGGAACGGCTGAAGTCGAGAACCAGTACAACCGCGTTGTAAAGCCGGAAGGAAACATCAAGGCACGGTCACTGATGGAGAAATATCTCCAGCCGGTAGATGCTCGGTGGCGAGGACTGGGCATGGTTCCGCAAAGCGGACTGGGCATACGCCCGGAATACGGAGAGTTTGACGCCGAAAAGAAACATGGAATAAAAATACAACAAGGCAGGGAACCAGCGGGCTGTTTGTGCGGTGATGTAATAAAGGGCAAACTCAAACCAACCGCATGTCCGCAGTTTGCAAAGGCATGTACCCCGGACCATGCTATCGGCCCCTGCATGGTGAGCTCCGAAGGTTCCTGCTCGGCTTACTTCAAATATATGAGGTGAAATGAAACCTGAAGATACAATACAGCTTGCACACGGCGGAGGCGGCAGACTCTCCCGTGACCTGATCCAGTCGGAAATAGTTGCCAGGTTCGGCAAGGGGCCGCTTGCCGGCCTTCCGGATGCTGCCACCCTGCCCTGGGACACGAAAAAGATTATCTTCACCACCGACAGCTTTGTCGTACAGCCCTTGGAATTTCCGGGCGGCAACATTGGAGACCTCGCAGTACACGGAACCGTCAATGACATAGCGGTATCTGGCGGCCTTCCCAAATGGCTGTCCATGGGGCTGATACTTGAGGAAGGTCTACCGGTTTCAACGCTTCGGCGCATTCTCGACTCTGTGAAGGCAGCGGCAGATGCCTGCGGCGTCACTATTGCGACAGGTGATACGAAAGTTGTGGGCCGCGGCCAGTGTGACGGCCTTTTTATCAACACCTCCGGCATCGGCGAATCTCTCGACGGCTTCCACCTCGGGCCCGAACTTGTCTCCGTCGGTGATGATGTGATTGTCAGTGGCGGACTTGCTGACCATGGGTTCGCAGTGCTTGCAGCAAGGCACAACATAAGCATTGGTTCAAACCTCAAAACCGATTCAGCACCAGTACACCGGCTGGTACAGTCTGTGCAAAACCTTGCCGGAGGCATAAGATTCATGCGGGACCCGACCCGAGGCGGACTTGCCTCTGTTCTTGCCGAGATCGTGGACGGGAGGAAAACTGGCATAAACCTTTTGGAAGCGGAACTGCCCTTTTCCACGGGAGCCCGTGCACTCTCGGAAATACTAGGAATTGACCCTCTCCATGTCGCATCCGAGGGCCGGGTCGTGATAATCTGTTCTCCGGATGTCTCAGCTGCACTGCTTGAGAAGTGGAACGGAATGCACGAAGGCGCAGGCGCAAGGCGAATTGGGAAGGTTACAAACGACAAGGGACGTGTAACAATAAAGACTGTTGCTGGCGGGCAGCGGATCGTGGATGTCCCGCGCGGCGAACTACTGCCGAGGATCTGCTGATGCATGAACTCTCAATAGCAGAGGCTCTTGTCCAGCAGGTGCAATCAATTGCCTCTGATCAAAACGCAAAGGTAACGGGTGTCACTGTGAGCATCGGTGCCCTATCGGGTGTTGATAGCGTGGCTTTGAACCAGGCGTTCCGCATTGCGGCTGAAGACTCGCCTTTTAGAGACGCCGAGCTATTTATTGAACATGTGCCGGCACGGGTGTTCTGTCACGCCTGCAACAGGGAATCCAGCCCCGACTTTCCACTTTTTGCCTGCCAAGATTGCGGTTCACTTGACTTCGAGATTATTTCCGGCCGTGACATGCTTCTGAAGTCCCTGAAACTTTCCACATAAAGTATTTGCATGTCATGCGATGCAGGGCAAATTCGAATGCCTGGCAGAAAAGATGAAAAAGAGGAAACACAGTATCCTGGTAGTGGATGATCATCCTATCCTCCGGGAAGCAATTTCACGCCTTATCGAACAGGCGCCTGACCTGTTAGTTTGTGCGCAGGCTGACAGCTGCAGGGGGGCACTGAAACTCATCGAGACAATAAAACCTGATGTAGCAATACTGGACATCTCACTGAAGGACGGAAGCGGAATCACGCTCCTTGAGGAAATCAGGCGTCGTGCTCAAGGAACAAAGGTGCTTATGTTTTCCATGTATGACGAAGTCGTGTATGCAGAGAGATGCCTGCGTACTGGAGCTTCCGGCTATGTAATGAAAAGTGCCGATCCTTCTCTTGTTGTTGAAGGGGTCAGGGCAATCCTGAGGGGGCAGGTTTTCGTTAGCGATGCGCTGAAAGACACGATCATGCGCGGCATATCAGGCAAGGGGCAGTCCCGGCCTGGAACAATTGCCGACAGCCTCACAAATCGCGAAATGGAGGTTTTCCAGGCGATAGGCCTGGGTTTTACAACGAAAGAAATATCCGCAAACCTCAATCTAAGCCCGAAAACTGTTCAGACGTACAGGGAACACATCAAGAGAAAGCTGAAGATCGGGAATACGATCGAACTGGCACAACGCGCAATACAATGGATGCAAAGCGAATCCATCCCTCTTAAATCCCCCTCAAAGTAATGAACAGCATGTATTTCCGTCGCCATTAGCCGTAAGAGGCGGCCAGGAGCATCCTTGACGCTTGAAGCTGCGTGTGCCAAAATCTCAAACAAGTGTTTTAGTCGCAAAAGAACCATTATGCAAAACCACGACGATTTTTCTAAAACAATTAGAATAGACATTCCCCCTGACCTTCTTGGAGAAAGCAGTACCCGGTCGCAATCCGGCAGTAAGACCAGGGCCCTGCCCTCAACCAGGCAGAAAACCAAAACAAAGGCAATACATGCCGATTCAATTGAAAACGTCGAGCTGAAAGCGCTGTTTGACAACCTCTATGACGCTGCGCTCATAATAGACCTCGCGGGCAATATAGTTGATGCCAATCCGCGCGCGGTTCAGTCATTCCAGTATGACAGGGAAGAATTATCCGAGGGAAACATCCAGGACATTATCGCAGGACTAAATGAATCCGTCCTCCGGAACATATGCCAGAATCTCATAAATGACCAGTTTACACTTATCCAGGCATTCTGCATTCGCAAGGACAGCTCGCACTTCCCGTCTGAAATATCTTCCAGCCGGATACACCTTGCAGGAAAAGACTATCTTTGTTTCTTCATCCGCGACATAACAACCAGGCGCGAGGCAGAGGATGAAATCAAGCATGCACGTGACGAACTGGAACAGCAGGTCACGGAACGCACAAAACTCAACGAGGGGCTGAACGCCGAAATAGCAGAACGGAAACGGATCGAGGACCAGCTTTACCAGGCCATCCTGCAGCTCCAGGAACATGACAAGGCCAAATCGGAATTCGTTTCCAATGTCTCACACGAGCTTAAGACCCCGGTAGCCTCAATTAAATACGCAGCTGGAAACATCCTGAAAGGCATAGCAGGCCCAACAACGGAAGAAACCCGTACATACCTGAACATGATACGAGAAGATTGCATGCGACTTTCACGAACGGTGGAAGACATTCTCGACATGAGCCGTATAGAGGCCGATACATTGAGGCTCAAGAAAGTTAAAATAAACTTTGCCAGGTTTGTCCAGAAGACCGTTGAATCCCTACGGATACAGGTGGAAGCCGCCAATCTTTCTATGGAAGTTTCTATCGCCAATGTGCTGGGTTTCATCGAATGCGACCCCGAGAAAATCGAAAGAGTAATATTCAATATAATCAAGAACGCAATAAAGTTTAACAATCCAAACGGGTCTGTTCATGTTTCCCTGCGGTACGATGAAAGCGGCTTCTTTGTTCTGGAAGTTGCGGATACAGGAATCGGCATTGAAGAAAAATATCTTACCAGGGTAACCCAGCGGTATTTTCGTATAGGCGAATATGTCAGCGGTGCCGGACTGGGCCTTGCAATTGCCAAGGAAATCCTTGAAAGACATGGCGGGTCAATTGAACTGCAGAGTCCTCCACCAGGCCAAAGCAAGGGAACAATTGTTTCTGTACGACTGCCACTCTCAGTTCCCCCTAAAGTGCTTATAATATACGACGATGATCAAAACCGGCTCCTCATGACTAAATGCATGGATGATTTCGGATACCACGTAGTCAGCCTGAAACGCTGCGACAGCAACGCCGAGACCGTCAGCACGGCCCAGCCAGACCTGATAACAGTAGACTGGATTGCTCCGGGGATGGATGGCGCAATAACAATTTCCGAAATTCGTGATCAAAAGGCATTGAAGTATGTCCCGCTGATTGCCATAATCGGCGATATTAATGATCCCTTGAAAGGGGAAATACTGCAGGGACTGGGCCTGCCGGTACTGAGAACCCCCTGGCAACCGGAAGATCTTCTGAACTGCCTTGAACAGTCAGTTCGCGGAAGGATAGCCGGATAGTGAAAGGCATCAAATGAAAGTAACGGAAAAAGAACATATATTGCTGGTCGATGACGAGAAGCATCTGTTGATCTCCCTGAAGGATTACCTGTCTTATGAAGGCTTTGAGGTTACTGTAGCTCAGAGCGGCGAAGAAGCCATAGAGAAGCTGAAATCCCTTTCTCCCAGCCTGATCATCCTTGATATCAGTATGCCGGGTATGGGCGGACTCGGGTTCCTCAAACTTATATCAACTTCAGACGGTAAACCCCGTTATCCAGTTCTTGTGCTGACAGCCAGGGCAATGATGGCCAATTTCTTCGGAAACCTGGATATCGACGGCTTTATCGCGAAACCATGCGAGGAAGCCGAGCTTGTGAAAACTGTCCGCGCGATTTTATCCCGAAAAAGAACTCTGTCGGAGAAACAGCAGAGGAAGATCAAGAAGATTACACTTGCTGAAGATGACGGAAAGACATCTGAAACTATTGTGAGCGTCCTTAAGAACGCGGGCTACGATGTTAATATGGTCGCAAGCGGACCTGAAGTGCTCGAGAAAGCGGCCGCCGAGAAACCGGACTTACTGATGATGAAGGAGATTCTCCCGCGACTAAATGGAAGCGCAGTAGCAGCACTGGTTGAAGTTATGCCGAGCCTGAGCTCAACACCCATTATCATTTACGATAACAGCCGGCCGGAGTCTGATACTTCGGCAGCCAAATTCAGCCGGCTGAAATGCGTCAAAAGGTTTCTGCCCACTGCTGATGCTGAACGCCTGCTCAAGGCCGTGCAGGAAATACTGGCATAGTTTACAGTATTGCCTTTATTTCTCCTGAGTCGCAGCACAGCCTGGAAATTAACAAGAATTATTGGAGAATCATTTTATGACTGAAAATATCTCAGCTTTAATAGCCAGGCTCACAGTCATGCTCCTTATGGTTTGTGGATGCACGAAGAACACCGGCAACAGCAGCAAGCAGGTTCCTCCTGCCCCAGTACTTGCTGCCGAAGTAATCCAGACGAATATGCCGGTTGAAATACGAACTTTCGGAACAATTGAATCATGCGCAAGTATAAACGTCAGGTCACAGATCAGCGGCATACTGACAAATATCAACTTCAGGGAAGGACAGGATATAAACAAGGGTGACCTCTTATTCTCTGTCGATTCCTCGCTCCAGGGAAACGAACTGAAACAGGCACAGGCGGCTCTCACAAAAGACCTTGCCCAGGAGGAGAACGCCACAAGGGAGGCTCAAAGGCAGGACGAGCTACTGAAAAAAGGACTCACTTCTAAGGATATCTATGAACAGGCGAAAACCACCGCCGACTCCTGTTCCGCAATAGTAAAGTCAGATGAAGCAGCAGTGGAAAATGCCAGAATCATGCTCAGTTACTGCTCTATTCTTTCGCCAATAGACGGAAGAACCGGCAAACACCTCGTTGACAGGGGGAATCTCGTAAAGGCCAATGACACGGTCCTCAACACTATAAACCAGATCAAACCGATAAAGGTAAGTTTCAGTGTTCCGGAGCAAAACCTTGCTGAAATATCCAAGCAGATGACAGCCGGCAGACTTGAAGTCAAGGTAAGCCTCCAGGATTCGGCCGAATGGCAGGAGACGGGGTTTCTCACATTCATAGATAACGCGGTCGACCGTTCGACTGGCACAATCAACCTCAAAGCAACGTTCGATAACAAGAACGGTATTCTCTGGCCGGGACAGTTTGTACTTGTCTCCATAACCCTGTCTATCGAAGAGAATGTCATTGTTGTTCCTGCACAGGCTGTAATGAAAGGACAGAACGGAACATTCGTATTCGTGATTTCAAAAGACCAGAAAGCTGAAAACCGAAACGTCAAAACCGCAAGGCAGGTGAATAACCTTGTAGTAATCTCGGACGGTCTTAAAGCAGGTGAAGCTGTGATCGTCGAAGGTCAGCAGCGCGTGGGATCAGGCACCAAGGTTGATATCCGTAACCCGGCACCCGCTTCTTCTCCGGCAACCAAGCAATGAACATTTGCACTACTTTTATCCGTCGCCCCGTAATGACAACGCTCATTATGGTAAGCATACTCCTGTTTGGCCTCATGTCATACAGGAAACTGCCCGTCAGCGACCTCCCTACTGTTGATTTCCCCACAATCCAGGTTTCGGCTTCAGTACCAGGCGCAAGCCCCGAAACCATGGCATCCGCAGTAGCAACGGTCCTGGAGAAACAATTCTCAACCATTGCTGGAATAGATTCGATGAATTCCGTGAGTGTCCAGGGTCAGACACAGGTTACTCTCCAGTTTTCGCTGAACCGCAACATCGATGCTGCCGCGCAGGATGTTCAGTCGGCAATAGCAAGAGCCGGGCGCCAGTTGCCTCCGGACATGCCCACGCCGCCTTCTTACCAGAAAGTCAATCCTGCCGATCAGCCGATCATCTACCTGGTAATTACAAGCCCTACCCTGCCGCTGTCTGACCTGGATGCCTTCGGCCAGACCCTTCTGGCACAGCGCATCTCAATGATTGACGGTGTGGCACAGGTCTCCGTTTACGGGTCACAGAAATATGCTGTGCGCGTCCAGGTGGATCCACGCAAGCTTTTCGCCCGGGACCTTTCTCTTAACGAAGTTGTCGCCGCTATAGAACAGGGAAACGTCAACCAGCCAACGGGAATCCTCTATGGCCCGGAACGAGCCATCACTGTACAGGCCAACGGCCAACTAATGACCGCTTCTCAATATCGCCCCCTTATCGTAACCTACAGAAATGGTTCACCCGTAAGGCTTGATGAAATTGCCAACGTGCTGGACAGTGTTGAAAATGATAAGGCTGCGGCATGGTACTGTAACAGCAAGATAACACAGCGCGCACTCTTCCTTTCGGTACAGCGCCAGCCGGGGATGAACACTGTCCAGCTTGCCAATGCTATTAAAAACATTCTCCCCACACTGATATCCCAGCTTCCACCTTCGGTCTCGATTCAGATGTTGTATGACCGCAGCATACCGATTCAGCGCTCTGCCGATGACGCGCAATTTACACTCGTCCTGACATTTTGCCTTGTTGTTATGGTTATATTTATTTTCCTGCGATCATTTACTGCAACTATTATTCCCGTCCTTGCCCTCCCAATGTCAATTATCGGAACCTTCGTTGTCATGTACCTGCTGGATTACAGCCTGGATAACCTTTCCCTGATGGCACTAACTCTGGCAATAGGGTTTGTTGTAGATGATGCCATAGTTATGCTTGAAAACATTGTGAGACACCTTGAGATGGGAAAATCCAGGATGCAGGCCTCCTTCGACGCCTCCGCAGAGATAAGTTTCACAATCGTCTCAATGACCTTATCCCTTGCTGCGGTCTTTATTCCGATAATATTCATGGGTGGCATAGTTGGCCGGCTTTTCAGGGAATTTGCCATAACCATCGGTGCAGCAGTACTGGTTTCAGGGGTTGTATCACTGACACTCACGCCCATGATGTGCAGTCGCTTCCTGCGTCCGCCAAAATCGATTCATCACGGCCGCATTTACGCCTTCACCGAAAGATGTTTCCAGGCAATGCTCAACTTCTACGACCGCACGCTGACATGGTCATTGGACCACCGCCGTTCATTAATGGTCTTTTCCATGGCAGTGCTCATTGCGACTGTATATTTATTCATCAAAATACCAAAAGGTTTCCTGCCGAACGAAGATCAGGACCGAATATCCATCCAGACAGAGGCTGTTGAAGGAATATCCTTTACTGCCATGGTCAAGGCGCAGAGCCAAGTGGTTAAAATTGTCCAGCAGGACCCAGATGTCCTCGAATTTATGTCGGCCCTTGGCCCCCGCGGAAACACTGCAACAGCGGGAAATAACGGACGAATGTTCGTTCATCTCCGCCCCCGTTCTGAACGTAAAGCCACGGCAGACCAGATTGTCCAGCGACTTCGGTCAGCCTTGGCGGGCATACCCGGTATCACAACGCTGCCGCAGGTTCCTTCAACTTTGCAGGTTGGTGGCGTCGCTTCGAAAAGCCAGTATCAATACACACTTCAGGGCCCCGACATAGGCGAACTTTACCGCAATGCGGTCCTCCTTTTCCAGCAAATGAAAGAAATGCCCGGCCTGATAGACATCACAAGCGATATGCAACTCAAGAACCCTGAACTGAACATCGAAATCAACAGGGATCTTGCATCATCCCTTGGTGTTTCAGCAGCACAGGTGGAGAGTACGCTGTATACAGCTTACGGCTCTAGACAGATTTCTACGATATATGCACCAAACGACCAGTACCAGGTAATCGTTGAATTAATCCCGGAATACATGAAGGACCCATCGGTCCTCTCGCTTCTCTATGTTCGTTCGGATTCCGGAAAACTTATCCCCGTAAGTACCCTTGCAAGCGTAACGCAGGATACAGGGCCATTGAGTATCAACCATTTTGGCCAGCTGCCTTCGGTCACTTTGACATTCAACCTGAAGCCGGACGTCTCTCTTGGCGATGCAGTTGACATGATAAACAGGGCAACTCGCGAAATACCCCCGACAATTTCTTCAAGCTTCCAAGGCACTGCGCAGGCGTTCCAGTCATCACTGAAAGGAATGATCCTCCTCCTTTGCCTTGCTATTTTTGTCATTTATATCGTTCTGGGAATTCTATACGAGAATTTCTTCCACCCAATTACCATCCTTACTGCCCTGCCGTTTGCTGGAGCAGGCGCCCTGATTGCACTTTTCATATTCAAGGCAGAACTGCACATCTATGCCTTTGTAGGAATAATAATGCTGATTGGCCTTGTTAAAAAGAACGGCATTATGATGATTGATTTCGCAATAGAAGCACAGAAGGATGGAAAAACAGCGCGCGAAGCAATACAAGAAGCCTGCCTTATCCGGTTTCGCCCTATCATGATGACCACAATGGCGGCACTCATGGCAGGCCTGCCAATAGCTTTCGGTTATGGTGCAGGCGGTGAGGCCAGGCGTCCCCTCGGACTGGCTGTAGTGGGAGGATTGCTCTTCTCCCAGACATTGACACTTTATGTCACGCCGGTATTCTACCTTTACATGGAGAAATTCCAAACATGGCTGAAGAGAAACAAGATCGCGACGAACAAGGCAGGCGCATGAGAAAAGCAGGTAACACCGGCAGGAAGTCGGCTGTCAGCAGACGGCACAGAACAGCAGGGATTCTGCAACTTGTCCTTTGCGCCCTCTTGCCCTCCTGTCTATGTTTGTCTTCACTGCACGCCTCAGAACCCGTCAAGGTCACCGTCAGGGAGGCAATAATCAAGGGTCTTGAGAATAACAGGGCCCTGAAAATTGAGCGCCTTACCCCTCAAATACTTAAAACAATGGAAGCAGAAGAACGCGCGGCTTTCGATCCTGTGATAAAGGGACAGGTCCTCGATCAGAAAACAAAAGCACAACAGCTGTTAAAGTACGGCGCGTCAGTTACCAACATTGAGAACCGCGAACTGACCGGCAATATTTCGATCGAAGAATACCTGCCTACCGGCACAAGATTGAATCTTTCGGCGGCCACTGATCTCCTTGACTCATCACTTTACCAGGGGGATTTCGACTCAACCCGGGCCGGCGTATCGCTCACCCAATCCCTGCTGAAAGGCGCCGGTACCGGTGCAAACCTCGTCCGACTTCGCCAGGCAAAACTCGATACCCTATCATCCGAGTATGAACTGAAGGGTTTTTCGGAAGAACTTGTTGGCCGCATCGAATCGACCTACTGGAATTATGTACTGGCCATGCGCCAGATTGAGATATTCACAGATTCGCTCAGAATCGCAGAACAACAGCTTGATGAAACACGCGAGAGGATCAAACTGGGCAAGACTGCCCAGGTCGAGATAGCTGCAGCAGAGGCCGAGGTGGCGTTGAGAAAAGAAGGCTTTATCAACACAAAGAGCCAGATGGAAACAACGAAGCTGCAATTCCTCAGGCTGCTGAACCTGCCCGTCACCAACCTTTTCGAAACTGATGTGGTCCTGGTCGATGCCGTTGCAGTTCCTGATGCAAAACTGGATGACCTTTCCTCCCATATCAAGCTTGCAATGAAAATGAGGCCAGACCTTAATCAGGCCCGCCTTAACCTCCAGAGAAATGAACTGGAGATCGTGAAAACCAGGAATGGGGTGCTCCCCCGCCTTGACCTGTTTATTTCCCTGGGTAACACTGGTTATGCCAATTCTTTTTACGATTCCGCCAAAAACATCAAGGGTGATTATTATGACTATTCCGCCGGTTTACAGCTCGAATATCCGCTCGGCGACAGAAGTGCCTCGGCAAAACATCGCCGGGCCAGGTTAAGCCTCGAACAGGCACAGGAAGCCGTTTCGAATATGACTCAACTCGTCGAGGTTGATGTACGTTCGGCATACCTTGAGGTAAATAGGGTCAGGGAAGAAATAACAGCTGTTGCGGCAACAGTAAAACACCGCGAAGAAACGGTTCGATCAGAGGCAGAGAAATTCCGTGTCGGAAAATCCACATCGCTTCTTGTAGCACAGACACAGCGCGAACTGCTTGCCAGCAGGATACAGGAAATTCAATCTATCATTACATGTATAAGGTCATTGATCGATCTATACCGTCTCGAAGGGTCGCTTCTTGACCGCCGTGGCATTACGATCCCTGCATCGTCCGAAAAGAAATGACGGGGAGATTCAAAGCACTTTCTTTTCCATCCTGAAGTCGTCCATCACAAATCCATTTCCAATATCCTTCACCATGACGCCGGTCTTCCTGAAGCCGAGTCGTTTGTAGGCCCCTACCGATGGATTGTTCTTGTTAACATTCAGCCATATGGTCGAAAAACGGCGCTTCCTGCATAATTTATCAACATAGTCAATAGCGGCCAGCGCCAGTCCCCTGCCCCTGAATGATTTCTTAACGTATAACTTACTTAAATACATTCTGCGTTTCGAACATTCGGCCGCCACCGCAACATAACCCGCATAACGAATGCCGCATTTTATCAGGAAATACCTGTACCCGCCCCTGATTTGATCGGCTATTGCGCTGCGGCTTTGAATCGTCCTTAGCATGTATCTAACCTGTGCTTTTCCGATTATCGGCACATAATGCTCAGTCCATATCTCCCGTGCCAGCTTTGCCACAATTGCTATGGATCTTTGGCTCTTCACTTCCTGAATAACGATATTAACCATGGCATTTATCCCCGTCCGTTATACGTTCTTCTTCCCGTACATAGTATTACTATGACAAACAAACAGTCCAGTCGTTTCAGGAAGCTCGCATCCACGGATCATAGCTTCAACATTATGCTTCCAACTGGACAAGAATATGTTATACATCACGCGCTAACAAACAATTTAGGAGGCATTTAGGGACATATGGCGCAGAACCAGAAACAAGCAAAGGTTGACACTTCAACACCATCTTCCGCTCCTGCTCCTTCCACCCAGCCGGCTTCCCTGGAAGAAACCGATCTCAGCCATTTGTTCAGGCCTCAAGACTGGTTTGCCGCCCTGCTAACAACTGTCATTTCCGGCCTTTTTTTCCTTTACTACATGTCACCCGAGGTCACACTTCAGGATTCAGGGGAACTTGTTACAGGTGCATTTACCTTTGGTGTACCCCATCCTCCTGGGTATCCCCTTTGGGCATTCCTAGGGTACATCTGGAGCCATTTTATTGTCCCCTTCGGTAACCCCGCCTGGCGCATAGGAACAATGTCAGTGGCCACCGGCGCCCTTGTGGTGGGTGTTATGACCCTCATGATGACCCGCAGTATCCGCCTGCTCCTGCATTCCCTGCCCTGGCCGGGTTTTGACAGCGAAAGGATGACCGAACTTGTTGCAATTACAGCAGGCATCAGCTCGGCAATGTTATTCGGATTCAATCGAGGGGTCTGGCTGTGGGCCTGTGTTTCGGAAATGCGCGTCCTTAACGTTTTCTCATTTGTTCTTATCGCCTGTTTTTTCTTCGGCTGGATGATACAGCCTCAGCGCCGCGGTTTCCTCTATACGGCTGTTCTGCTTTTTGGAATGAGCCTGGCCAATCATCACACAATAGCCATAATGGGCTTTCCGTTTGCCGTCGGAATCCTTGCAGTCGGCATTGAGAGATTCTTCTACAATCGCAAGACGTCAGGAAAACAAAAGAATGTGACAGAAATGCTAATGTCATGCCTGTCCGACTTCTGGGAACAGGGCGCAGCCGCGTTTCTGACCCTTGCTACCATTCTGTATGTTTTCGCATGGCTTCCGAGTTCAACTGGGCTTCAGATGCTTCAGCACCCGTTCTTCTGGCTGGGCTCAGCCTCTGGAGTCATAGGCATCATTATTATTGCCATCGGCGCGATCACAGGCTGGTGGAAGCTGAAACGCTCCCTGATATCCGCAGCATTGCTACATCTCGGAATCGGGTTTTATCTTTACATGCCTTTTGCCGCATCAACAAATCCACCGATGAACTGGGGTTATGCGGCCACGAAGGAAGGTTTCCTGCATGCCATAACAAGAGGCCAGTATCAGAAACCACAGCTTGCCAATTTCTTCAGCACTGAATTTTTCACCAAGGTTTTCGTTTTCACAGAACTACTGATACGCCAGTACTCATTCTGGCTAACCGTCCTCGGAATCGTGGCCGTACTTTTCCTTATCATATGGTGGCCGCGATGGAAACCAACAGCAAGGGCATGGATGGTTTTCACTGTTGCCGCCTACGGATTTGCAAGCCTGGGCCTGTTGACAATTATCAATCCCCAGCTCGACAAGCAGGAGCTGGAAATCAATCTCAAGTTCTTTGCCCCGGCCCACGGTTTTTACGCAATGCTTATCGGCTATGGTATAGCTCTTACTTTCAGTTTCATTTCCTGGCAATGGAAGAAAATTACCGCTCCTTCCAGGGCTTCGATTATCATTACCCCCATCATAGCAATAGCATGCGTGGCAATACTCGCACTTCCGAGAGTTACATATGTAAAAAACAAGGCACTATGTGCCCTGCGTGGTCATGATTTCGGCTACTTGTTCGGATACCTTATGTTCAAGCCTGGCGGCGGTTATCCGGAAATGGAGAGAAATGCGGTTCTATACGGTGGTACAGACCCGGGAAGATTTGTGCCTACATATATGATCTTTTGCGAAAGCCGTGTTGCCCCGAAGGACAAATTCCGCGACCCGGATTTCGATCGATCAGACGTTTATATAATCACCCAAAACGCCCTGGCCGACACAACATATATGAGTTATATTCGGGACCACTATGATTATTCACGTCCCGCAAACGACTCATTTTTCCAACGTCTTCTTCGCCGCGACAAGACCTATCCGGAAGAACCCATTTATATTCCGACCCAGCAGGACAGCACTGAGGCCTTCCATAAATACGTACAGGGAATCCAGTCAGGTGCCATACCACCTTCAGCCGACGTGAAAATCGAGAACGGGCGAGTAAGCGTCCAGGGCGTGGGAGGCGTGATGGCCATAAACGGAATCCTGGCCCAGTGGATCTTCGAAAGAAACAAGAACAAGCATGCTTTCTACATAGAAGAAAGCTATGTCATTCCATGGATGTATCCTTACATGAAACCGTTTGGAGTTATCATGAAGATCGAGAAGGATCCCGTACCGCCACCACAGACTGATCCCAAGCTGTGGAATGATATCGTTGCACTCGACCGGTCATACTGGGACAACTTGACGACAAACTTCCTTTCGCGCAAGGAATTCGTCCGGAATATGGACGCGAAAAAATCGTTTTCAAAACTCCGTTCCGCAATCGCAGGCCTTTACGTATCTCGAGGCCTTGTAAACGAAGCTGAATACGCCTTCAAACAGTCAAAAGATCTCTGCCCGGAAAGTCCAGAGGCCAATTTCAGGCTTGCCGATCTGTACATGCAGCAGCGCCGCTACCCTGAAGCAATTTCCCTAATAAAGGGCTATATAAAGATCGACGAGTACAACAATAACGCCAAGGGTTTCCTTAACAACATCCTGAACGTTCAGAAGGACGATCTTCGCCGTCAGGAAATCGAGAAACAAATGCGTGAGCACGGCGGGGCCGACATCAACATGGCACTTGAACTGGCCGGTCTTTACCAGAACCTGCGAATGGAACAGGAATTCCAGGGCATAACCCGGAACATCCTTTCCAACACAAACCTTCCTCCAAATGTCTGCGTATCTGTTATCCAGCTTTTCCACCAGGGAAGACGCTGGGACATGCTGGAGGTGGCCATGAAACGTTACCTTGAGCTGGAACCAAATAATTTCCGCGCAAGAATTGACTACGGATACGTACAACTGCTGCTCGGAAAACAAAACGAGGCGCTTGTAAGCATCAAGAAGGCCGTTGAAATTGGCGGCGAAGGAGCACGTATTGCCCTTCGCCAGGATCCACGATTTACCCAGCTTATCCAGAAACCTGAATTACAGTCGATTGTGAATCCAATGCAGCAACCTTTAAACGTGAAGAATCTTCCCAAACTGCTGCAGATTCAATAACCCCGCCGGCCGCCTTATTTGCCGTCCGATGCGAAGGAAGCAGCAAGTTCATTGACATCGCGCAGGCGAGTAAGAAGCTGGTGGATCATGACTACAATCGGTTCGGGGACCCCTGTCAGCATCTTTTTCAGGTCACTTCTTGTTATTATCTCGACCACAACATCAGTCTTGGCAATCACCGTTGCGGAACGTGGTTTATCATCGATAAGTGCCATCTCTCCTATGATTTCCCCGGGCCCGCGCGTCGCAAGCTCAACCCTGTTATCGCCATCCTGTTTCCATATAGAAACATAGCCATTCCGGACAAGGTAGGCTTCACCCCCTATATCACCCTCCTTGAATATAGTCTCTCCGACGTCAAATGTTTTCTTTAATAGAATGACCTTAAGCATATTTGCCCCTCCTATCCGGTAATCAGATCAAAGTTGATAATTTTAGTGCATTACATTCAAATCTTTCAATTATTATTTACTGTGCCTTGCTCAAGGAAGAAGATGCCTTATGGCAGGATCAAGCCCCAGAACAGCACTGTGCTCCTGTTTAACCAGAGCTCCTTCAAAGCCAGGCGGACCATTAAAGCGGGCGCCTTCAAACAAAGCATAGCCTCCAAATACCGCTCTGGTAAAATTTACATCCTTCATAAACTGCACCTCTTCGAAACCTGCATCTCCTTTGAAATTAACAGCCTCGAAATCAGCCATCTGGCGAAAAGATGCACCTTTAAAGTCTACTGCATCTGAAAATATCACACCGCCGAATCCCCCAAGATGCCGGAACCCGGCATTGGAAAAGATTGCCTTGCCCTGAAAAGTGGCCCCGCCGAACTCAGCCTCTCCTCGAAATATTGCTTTTACGAAAGAAGCATCACTCGAGAAAGATGCGTGCCAGAAACGGGCGTTCTTTGCAAAAGAAGCGCCATCGAAGTATACAGACTCATTAAATACGGTACCAAGGAACCTGACAGAATCTTCAAACACGGCGCCTGCGAATCTCGCCTCACCGGAAAAGGTTAGCCCCCTGAACCCCTCCTCATCTTTAGGAAAATGCCATCCCGAAAAGTCAGCCTTGGGCTCAAAGCACTTTGCCCTGGCAGTCTGCCAGACAAGCCGTGCGGTCTCATCATCCCTGCCATTTCCGTGGTCATGAAAAATGCAAAGTCCACTTGAAGAATGTTCCCATGAAGGTTCATGGCACCTGTCACCCTGGTACGAGCACAAATTCACTAATTCAACCTCTCTCCCGTCAGGCATTAACAAGAATGCCGTCTTTCAAACGGAGTATCCTGTCGCACGATCTTGCTATTATATCATTATGGGTAACGAGAACAAGTGTACGATCACGGTTCTTCGTCAAGGCAAAGAGGCTGTCCAGCACCTGGGCACCTGTGGCACCATCGAGGTTTCCGGTAGGCTCATCTGCAAGAACAAGACGGGGCTCATTTATCAGGGCCCTGGCGAGCGCAACCCTTTGCTGTTCGCCTCCGGACAGCTCCAGAGGGGTGTGATCAGCCCGCTCAGAGAGCCCCACCGCCCTGAGAAGCTCTATGGCCCTGGCTTGCGCCGCATTGTACGAAGAAACCATGTTCATGCGTGCCATTGCCGGCAGCACGACGTTCTCGAGAACATCCATTTCGGGCAGGAGATGATAAGACTGAAAGACAAAACCGATCATCGCCGACCTGATCCTGGCCCGCTTGCCCTCAGAAAGACGGTAAAGATCCTGTCCCTCGATAATAATATCCCCCCGCTCCGGCTTGTCCAACCCGCCAAGGACATGAAGGAGAGTACTCTTGCCTGCCCCGCTGAGGCCCACAATCGCCACCCGCTCCCCAGCGGCAACTTCAAGGGACGCCCCCTTCAGAATGTGAAGCACGGCTTTCCCAACCGTATAGCTCTTGTGTATGTTATCAGCCTTCAGCAATACCGTCATCTCTGCTCCTCAATTCCTGCATCCGTTTACCTTGAATCGATACTATTCTTTTCTGAGAGCCTCAACAGGATCCATATGCGACGCGCGACGTGCCGGCAGGAAACTTGCCAGAGTGCAAAAGAATATTACCAGCGCCGCAATGCCGCCAACCTCCCTGAACGAGAGCTTGCTCCACGGGATTTCATCTAGCCCGTAAATTTCCTTGGGGAAAACTGTTACATGGAACAGGGCAAGGAAGCTCACAATATTATGAAGGTTGTAAAGAACCAGGTAACCGACGCCTATGCCAAGAAGCGTACCGGTTATGCACTGTATCCAGCCGTGCCAGACAAAAGCACCCATGATCTGACCAGAAGAGAATCCCAGCGCCTTAAGGAGCCCTATCTCATTTGTCTTTTGGACAGTGATTACGATAAGCGTGTTGGCAACACAGAATATCGCAACGATCGTTATAAACACCAGCAGGACGCACATCATGATCTTCTCATGTGTCAACGCCTTGAACAGTACGATGTCAACATCGCGCCACGTCCTGACTGTATACTCCGTACCTATCTCGCCCCTTACTTTTGAAGCATATTCGTCCACGTTAAACGGATCTTTCGTCATCACGTATATAACCTGCGACCCCCTGTCCAACCCCACCAGTTCCCTCGCCACATCCAGCGATGCAATCATAACCCCGCTGTCAAAATCCCGCATCCCCATGTCAAATATACCCGAGACCGTAAGCTCGAGAGGCACATACATCTCATCTTTTGCCGTGACATTCCGGGGAGAATAGATCAGGAGCTTGGAGCCAACCCTAACTCCCATCTCGAAGGCAAGGTCATAACCGAGGACAACCTGTTCACCTTCGACCGAGAAACTGCCGAACCTGATCTTGCTGGGAATCATACTTACGCTGCCGGCTCTTTCCGGCGAAACCCCCAGCAATACAGGAGCGCGCACCGCTCCCTCATGCCTGATCATAACCAGCGTTTCGATCGCAGGAGTAACACCCTTAACGCCTTCAATCTTCTCAATCTCCTGGCACAGCTCATCCTCTCCTTCAATAACACCTGATGAACTTGTAACAGTGATATGTGGCTTGAAACTCAATATCTTGTCCCGCCAGACTTCGCCAAAACCTGTCATTACGGAAAGCACGATGATGAGTATTGCCACACCCAGGAGGACGCCAAGGACGGAAATAAAGGTGACAACGGATATAAACGACCTCTTTGGCCGCAGATATTTCAATGCCAGAAATAATGGGAATGGAACCATATCAAAGCCGCTTCTTTCAAACCTTCGGACGCAATTGCGGGAACAAAATAACGTCACGAATCGCTTCCGTACCGGAAAGAACCATGACCAGACGGTCAATGCCGATGCCCATACCACCTGCAGGCGGCATTCCATGTTCCAGCGCGGTCAGGAAGTCTTCATCAACTGGCGCGCCGCCTGACTGTTCCACAAAACGCTTTCTCTGCTCCAGCGGATCATTCATTTCTGTATAGCCGGGGGCCACCTCGTAACCAGCGATCTCCAATTCAAAGACGTCAGCACAGGTCGCATCGTCCTCGCATGTCCTTGCAAGAGGAACAAGCTCGGCAGGCAGTCTCGTAACAAAGGTCGGCTGGATAAGAGTTTTTTCGATCAGCTTCTCGTAGACCTCATGCGTAATAGCCGGGAGGTTCCATGCAGGTTCAATCGTCAGTCCTAACGACTCAGCCTTCCTCTTCGCATCCGCAACAGAAAGACCATACCAGTCAGGTCCCATCTTTTCAATAACCAGGTCCCTGTACGGAACCTCACGCCAGGGCGGGGTGAAATCAATTGTGTGATCCCCGAATTTTGACTGTAATCCCCCGAAAACAGTCTGAGCCACATGGGTTATCAGCCCCTGCACCAAATCCTTCATACCGTTGACATTCGAATAGGCTTCATAAATCTCGAGCATCGTAAATTCCGGATTGTGGCTTCGCGAGAGGCCCTCGTTTCTGAAATTCCTGTTCAGTTCAAACACCTTGTCAAATCCGCCGACAAGAAGACGCTTCAGGTAAAGTTCAGGCGCAATTCTAAGGTACATATCGGTATTCAGCGCGGTATACCTTGTAACAAAGGGCCTGGCAGCAGCGCCGCCGGCCATCTGCTGCATCATAGGCGTTTCAACTTCCAGAAAACCTTTCTCAAAAAGGTAATTACGAATCTCGCGGACAGCCATTATCCGCTTATTGAACAACTCCCTAACCTCATGGTTAGAAATGAGATCCAGATAGCGCTGGCGGAACCTCGCCTCAACATCCTTCAACCCATGCCATTTTTCAGGCAGCGGCATTAGCGCCTTGGAAAGCAGTTCCCATCTCTCAATTTTTATTGTCGGTTCTCCGGCATGTGTCGTGAACAGAGTACCTTCAACACCGATATGATCACCGGCGTCAAGCAGCTTGAATGCTTCAAAAGCCTGCTCTCCAAGAACATTTTTCTGTGCATACACCTGGAATTTGCCTGTACCGTCCCGCATGTCGGCAAAAATGCTCTTCCCCATCGACCTTATCGTAACAAGCCTGCCGGCCGCTGATACCCTCAGATCATCCTTGTGGTCCCTGCGCAGCTCGGAGAGGTTCCCTGACCGCTTATAAGCCCGGCCAAAAGGCCTGTAACCCAGCTCCTTCAATTTAGCCATATTCGCAAGCCGCTGGTTCCTGTATTCGTTATTTTCAAGTTCAGACATATGATCACCCTGCATTTTTCTCACACTGTTTATGATTAACTGCTTAAGTCCATAAGAATGCATTAACTCTCGGTAAAAAGCACCCAAAAAATAACGTTCCCTCTTGAAACAGACCCGTCTTTACGATAAATTGCAACTGTTTCATTCATAAACCAAAACCTAAGGAGGAAAACGTCATGAAAGCAAGCAGACCGGTAACACTCTTCACTGGACAATGGGCTGACCTTCCGCTTGAAAAACTTGCAGAAAAAGCAGCCAGCTGGGGTTATGACGGCCTTGAACTGGCATGCTGGGGCGACCATGTGGATGTAGCGCGCGCCGCAAAAGACAAAGAGTATGCACAAAGCCGCAAGGAAATCCTTGCGAAATACGGTCTAAAAGTGCACGCAATCAGCCATCACCTTGCCGGTCAGCTTGTGTGCGACCCCAACGACGATGAAAGATCTGATCTTTTTTCGCCAAAATCCTGCCACGGCAACGCCGAGGCAAAAAGGAAATGGGCTATCCAGACGATGAAGGACACTGCAATGGCCGCAAAGAACATCGGAGTCAAAGTCGTTAACGGCTTTACGGGTTCGCCCATCTGGCACATGATATACAGTTTCCCCCCCGTTTCAGATGCCATGGTCGACAATGGATTCAAGCGCTTCGCACAACTCTGGAACCCCATCCTGGACGTGTTCGATAAATGCGGCGTAAAGTTTGCTCTTGAAGTCCATCCTACGGAGATTGCATTTGATATTGTTACGGCCAGGCGTGCCCTCAAGGCAATCGACAACCGCAAGACTTTCGGGTTTAACTTTGATCCCAGCCACTTGCATTGGCAGATGGTTGATCCGGTCAAGTTCCTGAAAAGTTTTCCTGACAGGATATATCATGTCCACATGAAGGATGCAGCAGTTACCCTGGACGGCGAGTCCGGTATCCTCTCATCCCACCTCAACTTCGGAACACCGGGACGCGGATGGGATTTCCGCAGCCTGGGGCGCGGCGGAGTCAATTTCGAAGAAATAATCAGGACTCTTAATGCGATCAACTACACCGGACCGTTGTCGGTTGAATGGGAAGACGCCATGATGGACCGCGAATTCGGCGCCGCCGAAGCCTGCCAGTTCGTGCAGAAACTTGCTTTCCCGAAATCTGACCGCGTTTTTGATGAAGCATTCGGGGACTAATGCTTAACAGCGTTTGGCGAACTGTATTCTTCTCAGGACTGATACTGATTTCGGCCGTCGTTCAAGCGATGGCCGAAATCAAGCCTGAGGTCAAATTCCAGAAATTAACCGACCTTCCATCAATCGGGCTCAAGATTCATATCATGCCCGAGTCAAAGGAGGCACCTGTTCCGCCACCAGAGGTAAGGCGTTATACTTTCACACAGGGCGACAAGAAATGGGATAAGGACATGTACTCGCCCATTGATCTATGGCGTGCCAGCCAGCACGCAGGCAAATGGATAGACTCAAAGAGCAATGCACTCACAATTGCCTCAATTACCAGCCTCTTCCCAGCTGAAAGTTTTCAACCAAGGAAGGATGCTCCACCCCACGTGCCCAGGGACTACTATGACAAGATAATGGCTGAAAATAATAAGACGGCTGCAGAATGGAATGATGAAGACCTGGCTAAATGGGTGGAAGCTTTCACGGGAGCCGAAAAGGCAACACCGGAAATCATCCAGTGCTCCGCCCGCTTTAAGGCCATCAGATACTTTACCCTGTCCAGGGAAATGCAGGGAAAGCTCGCCTATTCTTTTTGCGTCGGCCGGCCAACCGGCAGCACCGTAAGTTCACCCCAGGCTTACTCCTGGTATTTCATCCTGGTCGACCTTAATCCTAAAGTTGACACTGACAAGGCAAAGAAAACGGTTATCGCCCAGTTCTTTCCTTCGGTGACAGCTACAAAGATTGTACAGAAACAGGCGACAGTCTCATCCTCGTTCCAGGTTGCCTCATTTGCCGGCAGGAAAAACAAGTCGGCCGAATTCCTGGCAAGCCGGCAGCAGGTCACGGACAGTATCAAAAACACGAAAGACTGGTGGTTTGCCGAAACTGAAAACTATATTTTCGTGTCAAATATGAAATCCCAGCACAAGGTCGTAGTCAAAGACCTCCAGGAACATATCGAGTACCTGCGGGACGCCTTTGAGCAGTTCATGCCTCCACGCAAGGATATAAAGGATGTCAGCGTTGTCCGCGCCTTTGCCACAACGGATGAATACCTGACATACGTAGGAAAGGATTATTCCTGGTCTTTTGGCCTGTGGTCTCCAACGCACAGGGAGCTTGTCATACGCCCGATTGAGTGGGGAGGATCGAAACTACAGCGCGACGAATTCTTCAGAATTGTCTACCACGAAGCTTTCCACCAGTATCTTTTCTACGCGTTCGACCAGAAAGAGACCGCAGTATGGTTCAACGAGGGCCATGCAGAATTCTATTCGCCAGCTACGGTAAACGAGAGAAAATTCACCGTCGGGGAAAACCCTAAAAGCATAAACGTACTTGAAAAGTTCTTCGCCAAGGGAAACATGGATATAGACAAACTGATCCACATGAAATACAGCGATTTCTATTCGGGCACCGACGAAGCACGACAGAAGAATTATGCACTGGCCTGGCTGGTAGTCTACTATCTCAGGAAAGGCGCAGTACTGGAAACCCCGCCCAAGTACGCCAAAATACTGGATAAGTACAGCGAAGCCCTCTGGGAAAATGGAGACGGAGAGAAAGCTACGGACATTGCTTTTGAAGGCATTGACATGAAAGCTTTTCAGAGAGAAGTCACCATGTTCTGGACTTCACAGAAAAAACGGGGGGCGGCTCTGAGAAATAATATCTTCAAAGCATATAACCCCGCCTTGAAGAAATAGAACCAAGTCTTCCGACGCTCATAAATGGCATTCCGTCCTTCATTCCATCCTTGAATCGTTTTGTTGCACATGTAATATATACGTAATGAGACGACCATTATGCTGGACCGAAAAACTTGATGACGGTGTGAAACGCGAAGTTCGCGTCTCCTTTTCCGGAGGCCGTAGGATCAGATGGCAGGCAAAACGATCCGACAGGCTCGAATGGGAATACGATTTCCTGCCGTCGACCGGAGACTGGGATGCCCTGCTGGACCTGGCGGAACGTTGGTATAACCGTCGCAGAATGCCTTTGCCAGACCTTGAACTAGTCCGCAAAGCCAGAACTGAAGCTGCCTCATCAGATTGACACGGCAAACATCAGCAGTTATCCTGAAACCATGCTTGCTCAATGGATTATCGAGAAAAAGCGTGACGGCAAACCTCTATCCGCTGAGGAAATACGCTTTTTTGTAAGGGGTTATACCAGCGGAACAATCCCGGACTACCAGATGTCGGCGTTCGCAATGGCCGTATTCTTCCGCGGCATGACTTTCAAAGAATTGACCATACTGACCGATTCAATGATGCGCTCAGGCAGAATCCTAGACCTTTCATCAATAAAACAGCCCAAAGTTGATAAGCATTCAACGGGCGGCGTGGGCGACAAAGTCTCAATTGTTCTTGCGCCACTTGCCGCATGCTGCGGGATCACAGTACCGATGATTTCAGGGCGCGGTCTGGGCATAACAGGAGGCACCCTTGACAAGCTTGAATCTATTCCGGGTTACCGTACAACCCTTTCAACAGCAGGGTTTATTCATGTCCTCAAACAATGCGGATGCTCAATGATCGGACAAACGCCCGAACTCGCCCCTGCCGACAGGAAGCTTTACGCCCTGAGGGACGTTACCGGCACCGTACCTTCTATTCCTTTGATTTCATCCAGTATAATGTCAAAGAAACTTGCCGAGGGCGCAGATGCCCTGGTCATGGATGTCAAATGGGGCAAGGGCGCATTTATGAAGCAACGCCGGACTGCAAGGAAACTCGCCCGCACAATTGTCGACATTGGCCGGAGAATGAACAGGAAAATGGCAGCCGTCATTACCGACATGAACCAGCCAATTGGTCGTTCTGCCGGTAACGCAGTTGAAATAATCGAATGCGTAGAGACGCTGAAGGGTCAAGGGCCTGAAGACCTTATTGCTCTGACATTAGAACTCGGAGCCCGGATGCTTGTACTGGCTCGAATCGCAGGAAATATTCCCGAGGCAAAGAATATTCTAAGATTAAAACTTTCATCAGGCCAGGCTTTCAGCAAGTTTAAAGAAATGGTACGCCTGCACGGAGGGCGAACCGATGTCCTCGATAACACATCAAGACTTCCTTCAGCCAGCATCCATACCCCCTATCCTGCCAGGCAAAGCGGTTACGTTGCCATGGCCGATGCTGAACTCATCGGCAAGGCATGCGTAATACTTGGGGCCGGCCGTAGAACAGTTAAAGACACTATTGATCATGCAGCAGGAATGACAGGCATTGTTAAGATTGGTGAAAACATCGCCAAAGGACAACCCCTTGCTATCCTGCATGGAAACGACAGGAAGAAGGTCACCGAGGCATGTGATATCCTGGAAAAAGCATTTGCATTATCGACAAGGCGCATTTCTGCTCCGCGCCTTATTACGGACGTTATTAAGTAGCCATAACCACGAACAGTCCTTTGTCAGTAGAATCTGGACCTCAGGAACGAATCGACCGCTGCAACCCAATTCCTGCCGTATTTGCCCTGTGGACTAAGTTTGACGAAGATGCGTCGTGCCACCCTGCGATACCCTTCAGGCCGAACCGTCATATTGTCAAGCAGGTGCCGGGGAAACCTGTCGATCTCGCTCACAATTGCGTCAAAAAGGTTCAGAGGCTCCTCGCCGGCCGGCTCAACAACAAACTGCCACAATGTGTGCGGCTCGGTTCTTATCGCCTGCCGCACGATTCGGCACACCAGCGACTTGCGGGCATATAATTCCGGACCTTTCATAATGATCGCCCGGCGACTATGCTTTCCTGGGATTGTCAACGGCACTGCGCGCGACAGATCAATCCTTACCTTCTCATCATAGAGATCAGGTAACTTTCTTCCGGCAAATCTCAGCGCAGGACTGTCCATAAGCCTGCCGGTATATTTCTCGGCCAATCCTTCGGCATAACTCATGTTCTCCGAAGACAGCGACCTTGTTGACGTTACACGGTAAGGAGGGGTTTCCAGGCTGACCAGGCCATACTCTTTTCGTTTCAACCTTAATGCCGTTCCTGGTATCAAAAGTGTATGAAGAAACTGAACGTTGGCCTTCTTTACCCTTGATGCCCATTGAAGTGACTTCCGTATGTCTGGTAATGCCTGTGACGGCAATCCGCACATCACATCGACCGTGAGCTTAATCCCCTTGTTCGACATCAGCTTTATGCCGCGGTCCAACCTCTTAATGTCCGTCGGCCGGCCGATGGCACGAAGTACCGCAGGATCACGGCTCTGCACACCAGCTTCAATCTCCCGGAAATTTGCCTTATGCAGAAGGCCGGCGTGCTCCCCGGTTATCTTCTCCGCCCTTAACTCGGCAAAGAATGACACCCTCCGACCCGGATTCAACCTGATCAGACCGTGCAGAATATTCTCAAATTCCGGGTTTGAATTGAACGTCGGATCGATAAACCTTATTTCCTTTGCTCCCCGCCTGATCAGAATAGCAGCACGGGCAACAACTTCATCTGCCGTGATAAAACTGACCCCCTGCCGTTTCTGGTTGTAGCAGCAAAATGCGCACTTCAAAGGACAACCGCGACTGGTTTCCATATAGGCAATTCCATCAGAATTCGGGGTATTCAACCTGTACCCTGCAGAAGGCAAAAGGGCACAAAGTTCACTGCGAGGTACGTCACTCGACCCCCAGACATACCTGCCGCCTTTTCTCCAAGCAACGGATTTATAGTCCGTTACTCTACCGGTTCTGAGGGATCTAAGGATTCCAGGAAACACATGTTCACCCTCTCCAACGGCAGCACCGTCAGGAATAGAGCTTTGGAAAAGAAACGGGTGGTCAGTGACGACTTCCGGTCCGCCAACGAGGATTCGCACAGACGGCAGTCTTATCCTCACGGAACGCAGCACATCCAGCGTCCGTTCAACATTCCACAGGTATAGTGTGGCAGCGATTACAGATGGTTTCTCCCGGTTGACGATGTAATCAACAAGATTCCTGTCATTCAAGCTGTCAACCCAGGCCGGAGAAACAGACATTTCATAGAAGGATTTCTCGGATGACTTCTCCAGTACATTGCGCAAATACATCCCGGCAAGCCTGAGATTCTCGTAGTTACCAGCGACGTGGTTATCAACATACGGAAGCTGGATAGAAAATATCTTCTGCCGTTTTCCCATAGCAATAAGTTACTTTATGCTAAATCACGGAAGAAGAAAGATGATATTTTTCCAGCGAACAGAAGTAAACCAGCTTTTTCAAGCCCATGGAACTTGAGATTCGCATACCTGCTAACTCATCTATTTCCTTCGGAATTTCTTGGGTGGAACAAAACGCTTCGGACCCGCTTGAATCTCCTGTCGTTCAATTTTATCAAAGGCCTTTTCCTCTTTCCTTAGCTCTCTTCCGCCAAGACTACTATCCAGGTCAAGATACCAGTCTCCCTCAGTTTCCGTCCATTTCATGGCGCCCAATTCATGCCACTTATTTGCGGCCCACAATTTAGGAATCAAACTGCAGGTAGTGTCTTTATCCTCCATTGAGACTGAATCAATAGACAGCTTACGCCGCGGGTCATCAGCAAACTCGACAAACGGAAAGACTGCCGACAACTGCTTCTTAACTACGTCATCTCCCTGGTCCTTTACATAGCTTGGATCTACATACTCGGCCGCCTTCTTGTAATCCTGCTTGAGAATATACTTGCACATATCATCAAATCTCTGTCGTACCCTTTTTTCAGGGGTTCCTGTATATTTCTTTTTCGTTTTGTCATCTTTCTTTGCCGCAGCTGCTGCAACGGGCTGTTGCTCTTTATCTTTCGGTTTTTCGACGGCTATATCTTTATTTGACTGTTCGCTTTTTATCGCAGCTTGTTGCGCGGCCAGAACTAATTCAGCAGACACAACTTCTTTTCTCTGCTTAATAGCCTCGCGTTCATTCTTTGCTTCGAGCGCGCCATCAACATCATTGCCTTTCACAAGCTTTTCCTGCGCAGCACTTAAAGCCTTGTCGCAATTGCGAACCAGCGCAAGGGTCTTGTTAGCCTTACTGACTGGCATTGTTTCAATGGTCTTCAGGTAACCACGCTGAACCTGGGCAAGCTCAGGTATATCCGCCGACAGGTTCTTCTGCTCGATCAGTTTTGAAGACGAGAAACGCTCTATTTCAGCATTAACAGCAGAAGCAGAATCATCCTTGCCTGCCTTCTTGAACTGTTCCTCCAAGGCCTTCATTGCCACTATATGTTGCTGCTGGGCATCAATAATGGCAGCTAGCTCTTCGTCATCAATCTTCTGAAGTTCCTTGTTAAAGGTCGCGCGCAAACGGGCAACCTCGGCATTCGGCGAAGCCACATCCTCGCCAAAAGAAGAAAACGAGGAAAAAACAGTAATAACAATCAGACTGGATATTGTCCTTAAGTGCTTTAACATATCCTAACCCTTTCTCTTTATTAGAGTTACATATGGAGTTAACGCACTCATAGTGTACTTTATTGTTAAACCAGCTCAGATTCTTTCAGGGGTTTCGATTCCAAGTAGATTCAGTCCTGCCTTGAGAACCCGCGCCACAATGCCGCAAAGACGTATTCTGCTCTCCCGAACCCCCTCCTCCGCCTTCAGGAATGGCACATTCTGATAGAATGCACTGTAAGTTTGGGCAAGGTCATAAAGGTAATCAGCCAGTGAGCTGGGTTTGTACGACTCTGCCGCTTTGCACAAAACATCAGGAAAGCGGACAAGCATCAGTGCAAGTTCCCGCTCAACAGGCTGGGTAATGACCAGCGGGAAATCAGCGGGGGAAACACCGGGATATTTCTCGGCATACTTATCCATAACGCTCGCTATCCTTGCATAAGCATACTGGAGATACGGCCCTGAATTCCCATCCAGGGCAAGTGCCTTTTCCCACGTAAAAGTGACTGTAGTCTGGGGATTCTGGCTTAGATCGGCATATTTAACAGCGCCTATCCCGACCGCGCGCGCAACTTCCTTCTGCCGGGCAGGGTCCATTTCCGGACTTGTCTTCTGGACAATGGCCAGGGCGCGCTCCTCCGCTTCGTCCAGCAGCTTCTCCAGCTTTATGGCGTTCCCCTTGCGTGAAGCGACAAGTCCGTCAGCAAACCTCATCAGCCCGAACCAGATATGCTCCAGCTTGGTCGTATACCCCAACTTCTTGACAATAGAAAAGAACTGGCGGAAATGAAGCTGCTGGCGTTCATCCGTTACGTAAATGATCTTTTCCGGGGAGAATTCATTGACGCGGCTTATGACAGTCGCAAGGTCCGAAGTTGCATAATTGAACCCGCCATCGCTCTTGCGGATAATACAAACTGGCAGTTTTTCCTCTTCAAGAAACACAACCGTCGCGCCTTCACTTTCCTTTGCCAGCCCCTTCTGCTTAAGCTGGTCAACAATCCCCATGAGCCGGTCGTTGTAAAAACTCTCACCACGAACAAGGTCAAACAATACACCAAGCCTGTCGTAGATTTTCTGGAACTCCCGGAGGCTTAAATCTACAAACTCTTTCCACAGCGCCCGGTTAGCGGGGTCACCCTCCTGCAGCTTGACCAGCTCCTGCCTGCACTGCACAAGCCAAGCCTCATCTTTTTCCGTTTTCTCATAGCTGGCGACGTAAATACGCTGAAGTTCATCCACAGGCGACACCTCAAGTGCCTCCTTGTTAGCAAAATGGCGGTATCCCATGATTAGTATCCCGAACTGTGTTCCCCAGTCGCCAATATGATTGTCCGCTATTACCCTGTACCCAAGGAACCTGTACATGCGGTCAATGGCATTCCCGATAATTGTCGAACGGATATGGGCAATATGCATTGGTTTGGCAACATTGGGGCTGGAATAATCGATGACAACTGTACGACTGTCTCCTCTCCTGGGAACCCCAATGAACTTATCATCCGCCATTGCACACAGATAACCTGCCAGCTCGTCCGTCTTAAGGACGATATTGATAAACCCTGGACCTGCAACCCCAAGACGCTCCACCGCAGGATGAAGAACAGCACCGCTGGTAAAAGCCTCGGCAACCGCCCTCGGAGGTTTTTTGAGAACTTTCGCGAGGCTCATTGCATCATTACACTGGTAATCGCCAAACTGGAGGTTTGTGGCAACTGTCACAGTTGCCGGAGGGATATCCACCCCAGCACCGGCGAACACCCGCTTGAATTCCACGGTGGCCCACTGCGACAGAATATCTGCCAGAAGATCTGAGGTTCTAAGACCGTTTTGCATGCGTATTGATATATCGAATCAAGATACCGCAAACAAGTGCGTTTTTGCTACAAACCATTGATTTTATCTTGTATTGACGGCTGTCGTCCGTAAGATACAATCTCACAAATCCCAGCAGAGGAACATATGGACACGGGAAAGATCGACGAAACACCTGAATTCAAGCAGAACAACAATGCTTCTGTCGGCCGGAAGGACAATAATAAGACACTTCCTGAAGCCGGAACTGATAGAGCCAGACAGCCCTCTGAACCCGTCCAAATGCCCAGGATTAACGTTAATGCAGCCGTAACGTCAACTTTGTCACTCTTCCAGAAAGCAAATGCCCTGCTTAAAGCCCTCAGTTTCGACCCCCTCCTTCCTACAAGAACCTTGGAACGTTTTATTGTCTGGGTAAGGACCATTCTAACGCCCGAACTGTTTGACAGGATATCCATCAAATTCGTAAAAATCGGGCACTCAATGCTTGTTGCCACGGCAGGCATGTCTCTCCTCTTCTGGATTATTGCCGCCATAAAGCAATCTAGCGGAATATACCTGCTTTTCGGCCTCGGTTTCTTCGCGCTGTTTCTCGTCCTGCAGTACACCGCACATAAGTTCCTTAACGCCGGACGAATACTTGTACTGGCCACCAGGAGTCAGCTTGGTTCCGCTGCATTTCCCGACTGCATTGCCCTTCTTTTCGGAATTGCAGGTACAGCAATATTCATTCACTTCCTGACATTCGAAGACTGGAACCACTTTTGGGCTGGACTGGCATTCTGGTTTATCTGCGACCTTATCGCCTATGTCGCACTTAATCCTATCATGCTGAATATTACGATTTCCACGGATGCCGGCGCCGGCGAAGAAGCAATAGGAATCATTTCGTTCTTTGTTAAAGCCTTTATGAGGATAGTCCCCATTGCATACGGTGCAGGAGTCACGCTTGGATTCATCCTATGTTTCAGCGAGACATGCATCCTCATCAAGGAAGGCGCTAACGAATCAAGGGCTTCCGACGTCCTCACAGCCGCGGCTGTTTACGGCTGCCTCCCATTCATCAGCTATATCGTTTTTGTTTTCTACCATCTTGCAATAGACCTTCTGAAGTCATTGCTTGTGCTTCCCTCGAAACTTGACAGGATCATCGACAAAAGAAAAGAAAACGGAGAATAGAATAATAATGAAAATTACCATTGTAGGTACTGGTTATGTCGGACTTGTTACGGGAACAACTTTTGCTGAAATAGGCCATGAGGTAATGTGCATTGACAATGACGAGTCCAAGATCAGAAAACTGAAGAAACTCGAAATGCCGATCTACGAAGAAGGCCTGGAGGAAATGGTCAGGCGTAACGTGAAGGCCGGCCGGCTACGTTTCTCAACATCAATAAAGGAAGGCACTGAGTTTGCCACGGTCATTTTCATAGCTGTTGGCACCCCTCCGGGTTACAAGGGCGAGGCCAACATGTCCTACGTTGAAAGAGTCGGCAGGGAAGTTGCCGAGAACATGAAATCATACCGCCTGCTGGTAGAAAAGAGCACCGTTATTGTCAACACCAACCAGCAGTTGAAACGCACCATGAACAAGTACCTTAAGGACGACATTCCGTTCGATGTGGCTTCGAATCCGGAATTCCTCAGGGAGGGTACTGCCATAAAGGACGCTTTCCACCCGGACCGCATAGTAGTCGGGGTTGAAAGCCAGCAGGCTGGAAACTTCCTGCGCGATATCTACGCGCCAATCGTGAATAAAAGCAAATGCGAATACCTTGAAATGAACATCGCCAGTGCGGAACTGACGAAACACGCCGCCAATTCATTTCTTGCAATGAAAATATCCTTTATCAATGCAGTCAGCAGGATATGCGAAATGACAGGAGCTGACATAAAGCAGGTTGCACATGGTATCGGCCTCGATGAACGTATAGGCAAGAGCTTCCTTTATGCGGGAATAGGCTACGGCGGCTCGTGCTTCCCGAAGGACGTCGATGCCTTTATCCGTATGGGCGACGATCTTGGCTACAGCCTTAACATTCTCAAAGAGGTTCAACGCATCAACATCAACCAGCGTGAACACCTGATGCGGAAGCTCCAGCACGAACTATGGGTACTGGAAGACAAGGTTATCGCAGTACTAGGCCTGGCGTTCAAACCTGGGACTGATGATGTGCGCGAAGCCCCTTCCCTTTACTTTGTACCCCAGCTTCTCGAAAGGAAAGCCAAGCTCAGGATATGGGACCCCATTGCGAAAGAGAAATTTGACCAGCTGCATCCCGGTCTTTCGTATTTTGACACGCCACTTGAGTGCTGTAAGGGTGCAGATGCAGTCTTGATACTTACAGAATGGCCCGAAGTCAGGAATATTGACATAAAGAAACTGAAGGAAGAACTTAAGCATCCGATCGTCATTGACGGCCGTAACGTATTTGAACCGGCAGAAATGTTAAAAAACGGCTTTATCTACAAATGTATCGGACGTGAATTGTTGCCTGCCGCCGACAAGAAATAGTATCCCAGTGATACGGCTTGCTGTATTTTGATACATGTTGCGAGCTTTCAGGTTGCATCAATCCCGTTAATTGGGTACAAGGTTGACGTTTTTCGGTGCCTTTAGCTCAGTTGGTTAGAGCGGGACACTCATAATGTCTTGGTCGCTGGTTCGAATCCGGCAGGGCCCACCATTCCGGCATATTCCCGATTAGCACCAGGCTCCGCAGCATAAAGGCAGGCATCAGTAATCACCTGCGCAAATAATGTCACCCTGTGGCCGTTCAGCCTTGTTTACTTCTGTCCAGGGATAGATCCAGAGACAACCACCGTCTGCCCGATCGCAGGTGCAGTCACCGGCCAAACTAGCTTGCCGCCATCCGCCTTTTCGGTTTCAATATAGTATTCAAAGTCTTCAAGGGCCGGGAGAAGTTTTGCCTCATATACGGCCCGCCCAAGGTGGTTTACATCAAACTTCACGTACTCACCTTTACCCATTACCCTGTAGAACAGTACAGCGCCATTCGTAGGCTGCTTATCAAGCAGTATGATCCTGATGTTTATCCCCTCTCCCTCGGCAATGTGGGTTCTGACTGTCGGTACGATTATCCGCGCTGGCCCATCATAGATCTTGCCCGGCACGGCATCAGCCGGCATCCTGTCGCCCAGAGCTTTCTCAAGAATCGCGTCGTATTTCGACAGGAACCGCAAGGTCATCCGGTTGTGCCGCTCAAGGTTATCAATCGTACCAAGCTCACCCGGCGTATCAAACGAAGCTACCTGCAGGGACATCATCTTTTCCCATTTCCTGGCCATTTCGATACGTACCTGAAGCGCGACTGCTGCCAGTTCCTTCTTCTTCGCATCATCTTTCTCCGCATTGATACCTTGCACCGCCTTGTCCAGTTCCCCCCTCATGCACCCTATTTCAGCCATCACTGCCATGCACCTGTACGTATTGAGCCAGTAATCAAACCTCTCGAGATTCGCGGCCCCCGTCACTTTCTGACGTAATCCGGCAAGTTCATCAACAAAAGCAAACCTGGCCTTTTCCTGGGACCAGGGGGTATTGTTCGGCTTGATCCCGCCCGGGCCATCAATCCAGGTGGACGGCTCGACATGTTTCTTTCCATCGATTCCTGCAAGCAATTTGCCAGCAGCCTCGGCTACAGATTCACCGAAACTCGCCCGTGCATAATCAATATAGAAATCTTCCACCGGCATTGCCCTGTCATGTCTGCTGTCAGCAGCACCGGAAGTGTTCTCGTCGGCCTCGTAATCCCTGTAGGACTTGCCCCCGCAATTGATCTTGCGCGCGTAAGACTCTGATGCAACCTGGTTTGCCGCCACCGTTTTGCCTTCAATTACTATCCCCGCAATGCAGGGAAACTCAACGACCTTCGGAAAATCAATTACAAGAAGTCCGTTTGTCACCATTATTTCCGGGTAATTTAAGTCCAGGGCTTTGTTCTTCCCTGCTTTCTCAAACAGATCCAGCTTGTCTATAACCCGACTACCCTGGATCTTAACCCCGAAAACACGTTTGCCCGGTTCGCCATAGTGCGGCTCATTGAATTTCAATGTTACGCCGTATGTTCCGTTGGGAATCTCAAATTTGTAGGCATCCATGTTATAGCGGACAGACTGGTAAAGAGCATCATCTTCGGTGCCCTCGACCGGATCTGTGAAGTGTGCTGTATCCCCGTTCACCGCCAGGCCTGTGGCATTACTGGAAGGCGGTACCGGTGTCTTATCAAAACCCGCCGGCACCCATGACTGGTCCCAGCTCGCCGCAGCCAGAGCTGATACGTTCTGGGCCAGCACCTTTGTACGCCAATGGATGCCCAGGAGGCCCGTACAGCCGTATCTCAGCGCGTCTACGGCATCATGCCTCATGCGGCCGACCCACGGCTGGGGTGCGATCAGGTTAGGATCGTTCTCCATCCACGGAATCGCCCACTTGGGCCTTCCAACGACATTGGCAAAACCCGGTTCAACTGCCGCATGACCAACCTCACGATTAATGCAGCTCATCGGCACCGCTTTTGGAAGAATCTTGTCCAGCGCCGCCCTGTCATTCTGCGGCCCCAGCACCCAGCCGCAGGTTGCCAGGGTAAAGGGGTTTCCAAGTGTGGCCAGGGCCTCTAGCGCAGACTGGACATCCTTCACCGTCTTATCAAAGTCCTCGGCCTTGTTACCGCCCCACGTCCAGCCCTCCGGGGTCCACAGCCAGTAGTAATCTACCGGGTACAACTTGACGATCCTGGTGAACATGCCTTCGTATAACTCCCTGACGACGGCCTGGCTGGAGGGATCCTTTCCTTCCTTCACAAGGAGGGCTTTGACTTCACGCGGAACAGTCAGCGGAGTCTCAGTCCCTATACATGTCTTAACACCAAGCTTTCTCGCGTAAGCAAAGGCTGTCTTGAACATGTTGCCGGTCCGTTCAAACAGCAGGGCCGACTGTGCAGTAATAGCTGGTTTCGGCATGAGACCAGCCATTACTTCGGGGCCATAATCATCGCTCTCAAAGAGCATATCAGCACCACCTGAAAACTCGCTGGTCTTCATGGCCTTATATCCCCACATGCCGTCCTTCGCCGTGTTTGCCCAGGAGGACGGGTACGCTGACGCAACCTTCCCCTTCGCCTCCACATCTTTCTTCAACCCTATCCAAACCCCGGATTCAGGGCCGACTCCTCCTTCGGGATAACAGTGAAGGCCTATGAAATTCATCCGCATTTTTGCCAACTGTGAAACACAGGACATGTAATCATCCCTGTTCCACCAGTCCGGTCCTTCCGGAAAGTCATGAAATGGGTTTATTCCCCTTATGCTGAAAAGCGGTTTACCGGTTTCATCCACATCGGGCACGGCAAGTGGAATCTTCTTCTCCGGTATCACGTCCCCGTGAAGGTAAAACCGCACACCAAGCTTTTCGCAAACCCGGTAGGTTCCATAAAGGGCGCCGACTGCATCACCGCCGGTTATCACGAGAATCTTGCGGCCATCTTTGTCCCTGATGGTTTTAGCTATGTACTGCTCATTCTCGAGAGCCTCTACGGCCGCTTTCGTCGTATCGTCACACACCTTCTTAACTATCGAATGATCCTTCTGTGCAATGACAATAATGTCCCCGGTCTCAGGCATATCTTCAGTCGGAATTGGAACCGCAGTTCCTGTTCGAAGATAAATGAAGCGACGTAACTCCAGAGCAGCGAGGTTCTCCAGTTCCGAAGCTTTTTGGGGCAAAACAATGGTTATTTCAGCCATCGCATCCAGAACAGTCCAGGTAAATATCATCAGCCATAGAATTACTCTTAATTTCATTGTTTACTCCTGAATACGGCAATTTCCGCCAGACCAATATTCGGCGACCCCGCTTTCGTCTCCACAATCTTAAATTCAATCCAGGACACCTTCTTTGGCGCAAAGTTTACCTCGAGCCCTTTTCTGCCATCATCTGGCAATTCGCCGGTTGTTATTGAAGTTCCATCACTGAACGTGAGTACCCCGGACTTTACCTGGTCCAGCTCATTCGGCCTGTCAAACAGCCAGACGCGGCCGATAGTCTGTTCTTCATTCCACGTCAGCTTGATGCTTCCGCTGTTTGTCTCGCCTTTGGATGCCCACTCTTTTGACTGATCTGCCGGATAGCCCTCTACAACCCCGTCAATGGCGCTTTTCTCCGAATAGCCATCATGTACGGAGCTTGCCATGATGGCTGCTTTCCTGGCGACATTATCTGCGCCATCAAGGACATTCTTGGATGGCGGTGGAACCTTGTCATTCATTCCCCGAAGTATGATTTCATGCAGACATAAACCGTAGCGGCCGCCCGGCGGGTTGACGCCAAGCTTCACTCCGTTCCAACCTGGACTGAAATTCGCTGAATAACACAGCCATAGGGTTTTCCCATCGGGGCTGATAAACTTGCTGGGGAAATTCAAGAAATACCCCTGCTCCCCGAAATCCTTCATATAGGCGAGCATCCTCCATGGACCGGTTATCTTATCCGCCTCCAAGATATACGATGTCATCTTCGCCACCGTTGGCCAGCCATCGGTAACGCACATTAGATACTTCTTCAATCCGGGAACGTACGTTGCTGTGACACAACCCATATGATTGTTCCACTCAACCAGCGGCTTGATCTTCTTAAAATCGCGACTCCAGATAGGCCGCCCGAACAGGCCATAACCGGCAAAGAACTCATAAGACTTCAGGTCATTGATAGTCTCAGGCGATGGCTTGACACGGGCCAGATAAACTTGATCGGCCGTGATCCAGCTCAGGTTGGCATGGGCAAAGTCGTTGGTACAACCCTCAACCGTCTGGAACACCTCTCCTGGTTTTCCAAGCTTGATGCAGGGACGGGGCTTTGGATCATTCTCTTCCGCACCCATGCCTAGCAGGTATGCCATGCCGTCCGGTGAATGCTCCATGTTTTTCCCGAAATCCACAAAATGCGGCGCACCCATCTTGACCGGGCCCAGGAACTTTCGTGGCTCCGGAAAGAGGGGCTTTTCAGGGGTCAGCGGCGATGGTTCCCAGGTCTTGCCGTAATCACGCGAAATCTGAAATCCGGGCAAAGGCCCGAGATTAGGCCAGTTCCAGGTAAAGCCATTGTGCACTGTCGATCCATCGGGACCGAGGCAGTAGGTGGCGTAATACCAAATCCCGTTGTACACAAGGGATCCTGCCGGATACCGCCCCTGATAAGGCCGGGCACTGGCTTCCTTCGGCGCCGAGGTATTGTGTATCTCCAATTTCAGTGGATCGTCACCAATCATAACAGCATGAGCTGTTTTGGCGTTCGCTCCTGCCCATGAACCGCAATTGATTCCATCAGTTTTACCATCGGTCCATGGCGAGTAAAGATTGCCATCACTTGCCCAGCAGGGATAAAAGGTATCTCCGCAGTGATAGTCGCTGTGCCGCCTTGTGAATTCGATACCCGAGAAAGCCTTTGAAGTCTTGAACGGACAGTCCGCCGGCAGTTCAGAACTCCATACCCCGCTCACCACATGCTTCGGCGCATCTATCAGCTTCTGTTCAACCTGTTGCTCTCCCTGAACCTGTAAAACACAAAAAAAGACGCCAATGAGAGCCAGTGCAATTCTTGTATTCATACTTCTCCTCATTTAGCTTTGATCTCGAAATCACGCAGACTGCAGACCGGCTCAGCACCGCCCTTGATTAACGCGGCTTCAACCTGGTAGTTGCCCGGCTCATTGGGTATATCAAGGGTAAACTTCAGCTTCGCATCCCCAAGCGCAGGAACTACGCTTGGCCGTTTGATCTCCTTCAGTGTCTTTCCATCGCGGAGCAGCCTGAACCGTACCGTCCCTTTCCACGCCGTATATAGATCGTTAATTACCACAACCGGAAATTCCTGCTGTCCTGCAGGATACTGTTCTGCCCACGCGTCGATCATCAATCCAACCGGCGCAAATGAATCGCGGACGTATTTGATGAATTCCGGTTCCCAGGTCAGCCTTGCAATGTCCAGCCAGTGATCACTTGTCTGGCCGTCAGTGCGCGAGTAACCAAGCATGGTAAAATGCACTACCGCTGCCGCCTTCCTGTTACACCGCCAGAATTCAGTTTCAGCGGCAAGATAGAGGGCATAACGGTGGCGCCGCTGGGCAGTGGTTGAATCCTTACCGAGCATATTCTCATATTGCTTCTTTGTTAGCGTCGTAGGTGTGCCATCGCGGTTAAGCCATAGCCAGCCATACTCATTGATAATGACAGCGTGCCCTTTCTTCCAAGGCGCAGGATTGGCAGTCGCAAGCTGGGACAGTTTAAATTTGGGATCGATAAAGTGATACGGATGTTCTTCCTGTATATCGCCTGACTCAGCCGGCGGCATATAACTGTTGTCCCATGGCCGGTTAGACATGTCGAGCGACCGCACCTGCTTGATCGCAGGTGTTGTCTGGTCCGATGTTGTCTCATTGTTTGCATCCCAAATGACAACACATGGATGGTTCCAGCGCTCGCGCATCCACTCGGCATACTCCGTGGCAAGCTGGTCAGTCTTCAGCTCCTTGGGCCAGCAGCCCCATCCGTTTCCTCCGAACCAGATAGGATACTCGTCCTGGATAAGGATACCTTCCTCATCGGCGATGCGGTACCACGCTTCCGGCGCGAACCCGATGCAGTACCGAAGGCAGTTCCAGTTCATTTCCTTCACCCGCTGGTGCAGTTTGCGCACCCACTGCTCTTTCCACGGCAAATCGCTCCGTTCAGGATCTTCAAAGAAGCGATAAAGGGTAATGTTGCTTCCACGCATGAAATACGGCTTGCCGTTAAGAACTGCCCTGCCTGTGACTGGATCAAATGTAAATGAACGCATTCCAAACCGCGTCCTAAACTCGTCGCCCGACGTCCGTGCTGTCAACTCGTAGAGGAAAGGATCCTCCGGGGACCATAAACGGCAATTTGATATCGGAACAGCAAGGTCTACGACCTGCTCGGAATTCCTGCCAAGGTGCCCGGAAGTTTTTCCGGCAATCTTTCCGGATATTGCTTCACGAACCTCGACAATCACTTCTCCATCCGTAGTGTCCTTAAGCCAGATGCGGACCCGCGCCTGCTGGTTCGACAAATCCGGCGCAACCTGGAGATTCTCGATATTTGGAGTTCCCGAAAGAATCAGTTCAACAGAATCAAATATGCCCGGAATATAACGCAGTTTCTCGAAATCAAAACCTGACGGCACCGCCTTTGTAACTGCGTCACGGTCAGCCCCTACCCTTATCAGTAGTTCATTCTCACCTGACTTCAGGGCGGACGTCGCATCAAAGAGTCCCGGCGTGAAACATGGCGCATGATCGCCCAGGACCTTGCCGTTAAGAATCACGCGCGTCCCGAACATTGCCTTGCGAACCTTGATTGTAGCTACCTTTTCCAGCAACCGTTCATACTTGAACGTCAGGCGATACCAGAACGCGTCACGTCGTGTATCTTTTGTCGGTCCCTCATTTGCAAGCTTCGGACCAGGCTCCACAAACGACGGCTTCGCCATATCCACCAGTCCCGGAACCGGCACCGTGCGTTCAAACTGTGAGGGCGGCTGATCCATCTTTCCTTCTGCAATCTGCCAGGTCCCATCTAACGATATCGTGGATCGCGCGCTCTTTCCGTGCTGCAGCGATATACATCCTGAAAGAATGCCCGCTGCAAGACAGATACAAATCGCATCAAATCGAATCGAGAATACTTTCATTTCTTTCTCCTTTTCCACATCAATAACACACTACCTCGTATCATTACTGTTCTTCTCAGTCCAGCCGCCAACGATCACCGTCTGATTAAGTCCCGGAGCGGTGCTCGGCCACGTCAGTTTTGCCCCAGTGACAGATTCAGCAACCACCTGGTATTCAAAATCATCAACAGCTGCAGGCATCGCAGCATTCCAGACTGCGCGGGCAATGTGCGTCGCCCGGATTATTTTCCACTTCCCTTTGCCGAGCGGACGAACCATGACTACCACTGATCTCACCGGCCGCTCGGCGAGTGCGATTATCTTTATCACCAGTGATTCGCCAGGTTCCGCAATACTGCGGACTGTTGGCACGATCAGGCGCGCCTGCCCCTGGTATTCTTTCGACCATGGTTGCGCGACTTGCCTGGCAATCAACGGCCCCCACCCTGGATGGTTCTCCATGTTGACCACCATTGCTAGTGCGCCGGGACTGTTCACTGTAGACAATAGATACCTGTACGTATCGGCATACAGCTTTAATAATTCCGCGGCATTTGGCTTTGCCAATGCACAGCGCAGTTGTGCCAGGGACCGGTGATACTTGAATGTGTTCAGCCAGTAATCAAACCGATCGATATTACCAGCACCACGAACGCTCTGGCGCATTGTTTCCAGTTCATCCACAAATGCAAATCTTAATGCAACAACACTCCAGGGCGTGCTGTCGGCAGTGAGCTTGCCGGACGGACAGTCACCGTCTGTGACTTGAGGCACACGCCCATCAATTGCAGCAAAGACTTTGCCAACTTCTTCCAGTCCGAAATTGGCTTTCGCCCAGTCGGCATAAAAGTCGCCGCAAGGGAGTGAACGCGGTAATTTCTCATTGCCTTTTACAAAGAAACTCTGATCCCATCCTGCCTGGGCAAGCGCGGATATATTCGGGGACAGGATCTCAGTGCGCCAGTGTAACCCCATCAGTCCTGTGCACCCGTAGGCTAATGCATCAACTGCATCATGTCGCATCCGCCCTGCTTCCAGCTGAACGGCAGCCAAGCCGTTACGAGCATCGCTTTCAAGCCACGGAATCGACCACTTCTCCCGACCGGTAATATGCCCGAAAGCTGGGTCAACTTCTATGGCACCCATGTCACGGCTGATTGCACTCATGGGAATGTCTTTGGGCAGATCGGCATCGAACGCGGCCCTGTCATGTTGGGGCCCCAAGACCCATCCGCAGGTGGCCAGCTTAAATGATGCGCCTGAAGTCTTTAATGCCTCCACCGCAAGTTTCACGTCATTAATGGTATTTGTATAGTGCTGTGGTTTGTTGCCGCCCCAGGTCCAGCCCTCCGGTGTCCAGAGCCAGTAGTAGTCAAGCGGATGGCTCGCCATGATTCGCCGGAACGTACCTTCGTAGACAGCACACACATCTTTTGTGCGCTGGGACAGCGTATTCGGAAGTAGAAGAGGGACTTCGGTGCCAATACAGGTCTTAACACCCAATTTCCGTGCAAAAGAAAAGGCATCATGAAATTGGACACCCATCCTGTTGAACACATCATTGCACTCTTCGGGAGTTGCAGGAAGCGGACAGTGGCCTTCCATTACCGGCGGAGCCCAGTCATCGCGCTCAAACAATAACGACCCGCCAAAACTGTAATCGCTCGTTTTCTTTGTAAGATAACCGCCCCACGCCGTAGTGATTAAAGTATTGTAGTAGCGTGAAGGACAACTCGACTTCACACGACCCTGCGGATCGAAGTCACCTGCAAGGCCATGCCAGACCGTCGGTTCAGCATATGGATGCCCCTCAGGATAGCAATGAATACCAAGGAAGTTCATCCGCATTTTTGCCAGCTGGGTGAAGATCGCCTTGTAATCGTCCGTACTCCATGCATCGAAACCGAATGGATGGGAACCCCAGGGATTAACCCCGCGCAATTTAAAGAGTGGTTTTCGGATTTCATCCAGGACCGGCAGGGAAAACTTGATCTTCTCATCCGGCACAACATCGCCATGCAGGTAGAACCTGACGCCAAGCTTCTCCGCGAACGCATATGCGCCATAGAGCACGGCAACATCACTTCCGCCTGATATGGTTAAAGACTCACCTTCAGTCTTGAGCCGGTATTCCTGCGGTCCCAAGCCACCAACGGTTCTCATGACAATCGACGGCCCCCTGGCAGAACAAGATATATCCAGCAACTCTCCAGTCCGTAAACAGACATACCGTCGCACCTCTTTCGCGGCAAGCTTCACATTTGCCGGAGCATCCGATGGACAGACAATTGTGGCAATACTGCTTGAACGAAAAATATAATTAGTAGAGCAACCAGCAGATACTATGAATATGACTATAAGAGCTGCAGTCCCTTTAATCGACATAGACCCCTTCAGTCCCGTGACACAGGTATACTCGTCTTAAATCGGCGTCCCGGTTCGAATTCACGAACCAGTTTTCCATCCTTACTGGCCCAACCGCCAAGGTGAACCACAATTTTCCGGCAGGAATTGTCAGTCAATGGCTCCACGATCAACCCTGCCGATTTACCGTTCCTCGCAACTTTCAACTCCAGCGTAAGCGGACCGAACGGCGTTGCAACTCCGTTTAGCCTGGTGATCATGCCTGGTTTTGTCCATTCCTTCGGCAAACCTTCAAACAGGTGCAATTCATCCCCGCGGTCAAGAGCAATCAGGTGGACCGCCAACCGGATAAATTCTGCGCTGGCCCAGTTATGAGGCATGTCACCAACCTCTTTGTATTCTTCACCTTTCAGAGACTGTTCTTCCCTCCAGTCGAGAACCGGAGCTGCATGGTTTGCAAATGCATAAAGAGCCTCTGCTGCCTTGCGTCCGTTGCCCTGCCATAGCCAGGCGTGTCCGTAGAACGATGCAAAATAATTCCAGATACCCGTTGCATCCCATCCAGTGCCGTAAACCATGCCCTCACGTTCGGTGGCAGCAAGCATGGCCATATTACCGGCAACAAGCGGATCATCCTTGGCAAATATCTGGCCCGGATAAACAGCATGACAGAAGGCCCATTGGGCGCGCTGCGGCAATTCCTTAGCCCCTGCCTCACCCATCAAGGCCGGCAGATAGGCATTACCATGCAGATCCTTGAGCATATCGCGTGAGGCAGCCTTGCGAAACGCAGCCGTGAAATCGTCGTATTCCTTCTGCCATTCTTCAGCCTCCGCAGTCCTGCCAAGCCATCTTGCGGCCCCGATGAACGCATGCAGGCCAACAAGATTCCAGCAAGGATTAGTGTATTCACAGGGTTTGCCCGAAATACCGCCGTCGGGAAAACTCGGAGGGTTGAGCCCATCATCGAGCGGCAAATCGTTTACAAGGGTTTCACGACGCAGAGCTTTTATATGTTCCGCAATCTTTGTAAGCCTTGGCCACATTGATTCCAGCCACTTCTTGTCCTGCGTAAGCTGGGCGTGGCGCAGACAGGTCCACAGGACTATTCCATTTTCTTTGGAAAAATTGTGCATAACCTTGATCCGGCCATCCGGCTGCTGATAAGTCAATTCGTACGCCACGCCATTACGTGCCTGTTCACCAGCACCCAGAATTGTCGCCGCTTCAAGGATAAAAGCCCCGTCCACAATCCACAAACCGCGATAACATGTCGGACCGACCTGGAATGCAGGTAACCCCTTCTTTATCTCACGCGCCTGCCAGATGTTTCGTGTTGCCGAGTCAATCAATGCCTGTATTTCCTTGTCAGGAACTTCTACCCGGCCGTAGGGCAATGGCGCCATTTCCCAGTATGTCTCGGCCTTTGCCCTGTATTTCAATGCCTCTGCAAGAAACATGGGTTTACGCACAACCGGAGCACCTGCTTCATAAACCACAAAGAAACGCTCCGTTGCACCAGGCTTAATGGTCCTGGATTCCATTTGTACTGTCAAAAGGCCATTCTCACCAGCTGTACCTACCACCATTTTGAGCGACGATTCAATCCCCTCTCCGGTCTTTAGTCTCACGCTCTGTTCGTTAACATCGACGACCGGATCTCCAGCAAAGAGAACCAGGGAAGGAGATATTACACGGGAATTGGAACCGGTATTCTTCACCTGCATCAGGATGACATCATTACGTGCGTCTTCCCCGAGTTTCTCTGTAACTGCAAAGGTCTCTTCAACTATTGTCAGACCTGGTGCCTCTTTCCTGGTGCGAACGATGGGAATTCGTGGCCCAACAAGTTCCTGCCCCTTCCACACCGTGTCATCGGCAACAGACACCGATATTCGTGTATAACACTTGCCGCCCTTAAAGTGATAAAGAAGCTCGCCATTCCTGTTCACCAGGGTTTTATGCGGATCATCAGGCAGGCAGATCGCCGTCTGCCATTCAGGCGGAGAGCATTTAAAATCAACAGTCAGCGCCGGATCCTGCGACTGAACTTTGTCATGCCTGGTAGTTGCACAACCAGACACCTGAAGAATCAGGACAACACAGAATGTCAGCTTCAATAGCGCTGTGTTAAGCACTTTACACCTCTCTGTTTTGTGAAAACGGCAGGACAATACTATTTCGTCTCCAGACCTCGAAATTGATCATTCAGAATTCCGCGTCTTTCCGCACCAGAGGGACAAGCAACCACCTGGCCACTTAGGCTCAAGCGGCGATTTTGGCTTATTCGTCGCTTCCAGTCTACCAGCTCTTCTCTATCTCTTCCAGCGACCTGCCCTTTGTTTCAGGTACCTTGAGCCAGACGACCAGTATCATCACTACGCAAAATCCTGCATAGACATAGAACGGAAAAGCGTGGTTGAAATGTTTAACAAACCAGGAACCCTTTGCATCCATAATCGGGAAAGTCTGGGTTACGAGGAAATCTGCAATCCAGAGGCAGAATGTTGCAAGCCCCATTGCCCTGCCGCGAACAGCTGTCGGGAATATCTCAGCAAGAATAACCCAGACAACAGGACCTATGGAAAGCCCGAAACAGGCAATGTAAAGAACGATAAACGTCAGCATCAGGCCGCTTGCAGCGGCTGGATTATGGTGAAACTGCGCCATCAACCCCATTGCCATGAGGCTAACGCCCATACCCGCTGTCCCTATAATCATCAGCGGCTTCCGCCCCCACTTATCGACACTCGCTATGGCAATCATGGTAAAGAACACCCCAGTCCCGTTAATAACAATCTGCTGCAATAGGCCTGCATCAACCGCCGCAGATTCGCTCATGTTCTTGAATATTGTCGCTCCAAAATACATGAAAACATTAATGCCAGTAATCTGCTGGAGGATGGCAAGCGCAATACCAATTGCGAGGGGCAACCTTAACCTTCTCGAGAAAACCTCGCTCCAGGTTCCTTTCTCCCCCAAAAGCGAGTCGCGAATGCTGGCAGATTCCGTATCGGCAAACTCCTGCCCGCCAACTTTACGAAGAATATCCGTCGCTTTCTGCTCCTTCTTCATCTCTATGAGCCAGCGCGGACTTTCAGGGATTCCAAGCAGCAAAAAGAAAAAGATGATTGCCGGAAGAATTCCTGCAGCAAACATCCAGCGCCAGCCCGACTGCGTAAGCCAGACTTGAATCGTATTCTTCGCAACCTCCTGCGGAAATGCATCCAGGATCAGAAGTTTATTCAGAATCTGGAGTTTCTCCCCCTGCGGATTCTGAGCCAGCATGTCCAATGTCTCTTTCGACAACGCAATACCGGCAAAGCGCTGCTTTTCGTATACTGGACCACTTTCAATGAGCCTGTTAAAATCATCGGCCAATACCTGCTGCAGGCTGGAATCACATCCGCCCTTATAAGCATTAGCCTTGGCGCGACTTGAGTCAGAAATAGAAGAGCTTAGAAACACTTGAGCTTCGTTAGTCAAACAGGGTTTTACAAGTTTACTCACCAGCGACGGTAGATAAAGTATATCGTTCTTTTCTAATCGAACATATTTTTCAGTTTGAACTTGTGCCGGATTACCCTGGGACTGTGCTATGCCGTAATTAACGAATGCAGCCGCAGCTATACCGCTGACAATTGCAATCTGGTTTACAGCAACCATGCGTCCTCGAATATGCGCAGGAGTGATTTCAGCGATGTACATGGGGGTCGAGATCGAGGCAATACCGATACCTACACCACCGAGAACACGAAAGACAATGAAAGTCCAGATATCATTCGGCAATGCGGTACCTATGGCTGAAACAAGAAACATGATCGCCGCCAGGAACATTGCAAGCTTGCGTCCAAAACGGTCGGAAAAAGGTCCAACCATCAGTACTCCGGCCGCACAGCCGAGCAGCACGCATGCGGATGACCAGCCTTTCATGATATCGTTCAGATTGAACCTTGCTGTCAGTGGTTCAATTGCACCGGAGATTACACCGGTATCGTAACCGAACAGCAAACCGCCAATCGTAGCCACAAGACATATCGGAATGATATACCGCCAGTTTGCCTGCACTTTAGTCTCCTGCATATTCATTTAATTCCACCCTTTCACTCTGATTCCAATATTCCAGAACATACCCCCTTACCCTGCCCCTCTCCCCAAAGTGGAGAGTGAATCTTAATTCGTCTTCCGCTCTATCCTCTACACTTGAGGGAGAGGATAGAGGTGAGGGGTATTACGCAATCACCAGACTTTCAGACTCACAATTCCATCGCCAGGTATCTCGAACGGCCCGGGGAAGGGATTCTTCTTATCCCGCTTCTTCCCGAAGTAGTCGGTACTAATGCTGAGCGGAGAACCATCAGCATTTTCGTAGGCACAACCGGAAACAACTGCCTTGCCCAGCATATCGGTTGTAACCAGCTTACGCTTAACCTCCTCGCGCCAGCCCTTGTCCACCGCAATCGTCAGATACCACCCATCGGGTTTCTCTGTCAGCTTCAGGCTGGTGTCGAACTCAGGCTTCATCAACATATCAACGTCATACTTCGACTTCTGAGTCCCTTTTGCAAAGACATTCCCTGCTGCAAAGCTTGGCAACATGGAATTATCGAACGCATTGAGATTGGCTGGCGCATCGAATATGTTGTTATAGAAACGCTGGTCGCCGTTTGTAGACTTATGCAACCCGGCTACATCAGTTGAATGCGCTTTATGGAAAGGTGTGTCGCGGTCGTCATAACGTTCCTGCTGTAACGGACATGCAATAAGGTTATGCACAAAGGCACCACCCTTGGCGTTTATGTACGTCCTGGCTCGAGAGAGAAGCAGGTTGTTCACTACAAGGAGAGGGCCATGCTGCATTTCAAGGAACAGATCTCCGCTCCAGCCGTTATTGTCATGCAGCAGGTTGCACGTAACCTGTGCGCCCTGTGCCATCCAGTCGAGCCAAATACCGCTCACATCGCCGCAGCGGTATATATGATTACGGCTGATGGTGACATCAATCGCACCATGGAATTTTATTCCTGCCATTTCCGCCCCGCCGAACAGTTTAGTTAAATGGATGTCGTGTATCACGTTGCCGGTCACGGAACTGAACGAACAGCCCAGGCTTCCAACGACTCCGGTCTGATCGCAGTGGTGAATATGATTATTACGGACAATATGGCTCCCGACAGTTGCCTTGTTCCATCCATTGGTCAGAGCACGAGTCAGCGTTCCAACGTAACCTTCGGCTGATTCCGCGCGGTTATCCCATTCGTCGCCGTATTTCCCAAGCGCAACGCCGCTGCACTTGGAATAGCTGATTTCATTGTTCTCAATAATCCACCCCTTACACCATAGGGCAGAGACAATGCCTATCTGTTTGGCCGTAGGGGGTGCCCACGGAGGAGCGGCGTTGCGCATGTTAAAACCGCTCACAGTAATATAATTGATATTTGTTTTTTCCGGCGTAAACACAGTCTGGCGGACATTTATCTCCACTTCCGCTTCGTTAGGATTAACCCCCTTGAATTGGGCCCAGATAGTTGTGTTATCCGTGTCAACCTGGCCAAACCATAGCGGATCACTGCCTACAGGCTTGAGCAAATCATCAAGTTTAGCCGCTTCTGTTCGCCACTCTCCATTCAGGTAAACAGCACCGGTATGATGCTGGCGCCCCCGGGCATCAAACCAGTCTCCACGGATAAGATCACTGTAAGGATTGAATTTCCCAAAAAAAGAATTTGAAATTGTCAACTTCCATGTATCGTCCTGGACCTTCTCCCACCCTTTCACCGGTTCAGAACCCTTGATCACCACTTTTTCACCATTTGCCGCCTGGTAAACTATTCGCTTCCTGTCCGACGTCCCTCCCCGTGGCGGGTCAATGCGTTCACGGTAAACTCCCGCATGTACAGTGATCACATCCCCAGGCTGGGCCAGATCTGCAGCCCGTTGAATCGTCTTCAGCGGCGCCTTCTTTGTTCCTTTATTTGAGTCATTACCACTTACTGCCACATGCAGCTCCGTTGCATTACACACACCAAGGCAAACCAACATCATACTCAACACAGCAAATGCTATCTTCACTTCTTATCCTCCTGCTGACTTCTGGCTTCTGCCCCTACTTTCCGCTATCTGTAATTGCCTTGAACATTGCCAGCATGTTCGCAACCGGCGTTTTCGCCTGAATGTTATGAATTGTGTTAAAGACAAAACCCCCGTCTTTGTTGAACATTTCAATACGCTCCCTCGTCTGCCTGTAAACTTCATCTGCAGTACCGAATGGAAGCGTCTTCTGGGTGTCAATTCCTCCACCCCAGAACACCATATTCCGGCCAAAGGCCTTCTTAAGATGCTGCCCTTCCATTCCTTCTGCCGAACACTGAACCGGGTTGAGAATATCAAATCCAGCCTCGATGAAATCAGGAATAAGCTCCACGACACTTCCGCAGCTGTGAATGAACACTTTCCAGTTTGAGTGCTTGTGGATGAAATCATTAACAGCCTTGTGAAAGGGTTTATAAAGATCGCGATATGCTGCCGGTGATATAAACAGGCCTTTCTGTGTCCCAAAATCGGTACCCGTCGTAAACGCGGCCTGGACGTTATCCCCCAGTTCTTTTGTCAGACGGGCGAGATTAGCGAGCGCTATCTCACACTGTTTCTCAAACACCTTGTAAACATAATCACGGCGTATCGCAGTGGAAACATACCATTCCTCAATTTCCCTTATGCCTTTAGTCCTCTTCATCCACATCGCAGGAACAAGGGCAATGTCACCGAAAGCCGTGCCAGGCACGCTGATAATCGCGCCTTTACCTGCCGTCGCGGCTTTCTTCGCCTCGCCGACAATGTGTGTTACCGTGTAATCATCCAGTATTCCGAATTCTTCGAGATTATCGTTAGGATCCAGTTTCTCGTCATCTATCGGCTCCTGCCTGGGTATTGCATCAAAATAAAAACCGCCCTTGGGCATGTGGCCGCTTGGAGGAACAGAGGTATCGCCCTCAGGATGGATAAACCAGCCGCCCTTACCGTCCGGCGTAAGATTGAAATTGCCAGGGACCAGAACCTCAGTACCGTCAAACATTGTGAAAGGCTTCCAATCCTTGCTTTCGAACCCGAACATGTTTTTTGGGCCCAATACGCCCATCACATCTATACCAAGGGCCGCTGCCAGCTTTTCATCAATCTGGCCAAGCATCTGGTATGGCTCGTGCACCCTTACACGGTAATCCTTTTCCCCCAGTACGGCCATCCGCAACTGGGCCAAAGCACTGGCAGAAATTCCGGTAACATGCGTACCTCCGAAATCAACGCAAACGCGGTCGGGCTGTTTATGATTTAGTGTACTTATCAGCCTTTCTTTCGAAGTCATAACTGCATTCCTCCAGATTTTAGTTTATGCAGACCTATAGGTGAGTCTGGCGAAAATTCAACCAGATAAGCCATCCGCAGTCCAGAACAGGGCAATACCTCACTTCACAAAAACATATCCCCCATCACAATTTGACCTTTTTCGACGTTGACTTGCAGGCCTTCCGGCGATAAACATGACACAATGAGATTTGATCCTTCAACGTATGACGGCGTCAATAAACTCTGGGAAAACCGGAGTTTAAGGACATCAAATGTCCATTTCGGCGAAGTACGCTACAAACCGGGCGGCTTCGTCGGACCAAGGGTCCAGCACAATTTCCAGCTGGTCATCATTCACTCCGGTTCCTGCACCGTATCGGTCGACAAGATTGAGTACGATATTCCCGTCGGATCAGCATCACTTTATGTTCCCGGACATGTGGAGCACTTTGCCTTTGACCCTGGAACAGAGACTCACCACACCTGGTGTCACATCAACCCGCGTTTTCTTCCAGCAGCAGTAAAGCGCGCATTATTGAAAGCGCCGCGTATGGCTACCTGTTCAGAAACGTTTAAGCATCTTCATGCCTCTGCATTGAAAATAAAACTGCCTGTCAGAAGCTATTCTGCCCAGCTTCTGGAGCAGATCGCCCTCTCTATAATGCTCGAATACCTGAACATGGCCGGAGAACAGGCAAATGTAAAGGACCGGAACGCCCCTGTAAACTCCGCAACCAGATACATGGAGGAACACTATGGGGATACTGACTGTCTCAGTGGTGCCTTAAAGAAGTCCGGAATCTCCCAAAACGCCATGATCTACAAATTCAGGGAAGCACTCAACATGACGCCGGCCCGATACCTGTGGAAACTTCGGGGCGAACAGGGTGTTGCAATGCTCGCAGAAACGGGCTTGAGCATAGCCGAGATTGCATACCGCTGCGGTTTCAAGAACCCCTACCACTTCTCCCGGATGGTGAAAACACTCCAGGGAACGTCGCCACGCACAGTCCGACGTAAAGCCTGGCTGGGAAAGATTTAACCGTTCAGGTTGCTGATTTTGCCTTCCTTGTTTCCTTCCACTGGCGCCATATCTCGTAGACGATAGGAAGGACGGATAGAATTATAATGGCAAGAATTACCATCGAGAAATGATCTTTTACATACTTGTTCTGCCCGAACAGGCGTCCACATACAACAAACAAGGAAACCCACATCACGCCGCCTGTTACATTGTAAACGGCAAACTCGAGATACTTCATTTTCCCCAAACCTGCCACAAATGGCGCAAAGGTCCTGATAATCGGAACAAACCTGGCAAGGATTATAGTCATTTTGCCGTGCTTCTCGAAGAATTCATGCGTCCTGTCAAGATGTTCCTGTTTCACAAACCTGGTCTTGCGACGGATAATTGCCTCCCCTGCATGATATCCAATCAGATAGTTGACTGCATCTCCTGCTATCGCCGCAATAATCAGCAAAGGCAGCAGCCATCCAATGTTCAATGATGTATTAACTGTTAATGCGCCGGCGGCAAAAAGAAGTGAATCTCCCGGGAGAAAAGGCATGATAACAAGTCCAGTCTCGCAGAAAATTATCGCAAAAAGCACACCGTAGGTCCACAAGCCGCAGAACTGGATCACCTTGTCAAGGTATACATCCAGGTGCAGGAAATAATCGACAAACTGTTTGATCAATTCCATTTTACCATCCTTTTCATATCGTCATCTGTTACTCTTTACACCCGCCGGATTCTCCCAGGGAATCATCAACTGGAATTGCTGAACGATATACTACTGGCAATACTGACATCAACACAAAGAACCGGGATATTTCTTCTTTCTAAAAAACAACCTTTGGCCGTATGATTCAAAATCTGCGTTGCTTCTCACGGACCAATGTTCTACTGTCGCATATCTTATATCATTAAAAACATGCTCATATGAACAGACCCGACAAAGTTGTACTGGAATATTGTCCCGATTATGGTACCGGCATTGGACAAGCATTGGAGAAAGCTCTGGACCATCTCGGCGGCATTGGAGCTTTCGTCAAGCCAGGCCAATCGGTCCTGATCAAGCCCAACCTGCTGACTGACAGGACGCCTGAACAGGCAGTTACTACCCACCCCGAAGTTGTACGGGCTATTATCCATATCCTGAGAAAACATGGTGCAAAGCCCTCCGTAGCCGACAGCCCGTCAAATGTCGTGAAAATTGAGAAGGTTTGGGAAAATACGGGTTTTCGGAGAATGTGCGCCGAGGAAGATGCTCCCCTGATCAACCTGGAGAAGACAGGCTCCGTAAGCTTTAACGTTAACGAGTTCTCTTTCTGTATTGCAAGGCCGCTTCTTGAAGCCGATGTCGTCATCAACGTTCCAAAGGTCAAAACACACGTGCTCACGACAATGACCGCCGCTGTTAAGAACATGTTCGGGGCAGTGCCTGGCTTCCAGAAGGCCACACTGCACAAGCTTCACCCCACCGTTAACGAGTTCGGGAAACTGATTGCCGCAGTTTACAGAAAAGTTACTCCGCATCTCAACATAGCCGATGGAGTTGTCGGAATGGATGGCGACGGACCTTCCGGCGGCAAGCCGGTAAACCTGGGATTCATTGCAGCTTCGGCCAGTGGTTTCGCCATGGACCTGGCTCTCTGTCGGCAGCTTAAGATTAATCCGGACTCAGTATCATACCTCAGGCACCTTAATTGTTCCGGTACACTCCATGAGACCATGAGAAGAATAGAGATCACTGGAACTCTTGGTGAGACACGTGATTTGCCTGAATTCCGGACGCCCGGAACCCTTCGGGCAAGACTTATACCAGGCTGGCTGGTCAAACTGCTTGGCCCGCTCGTATGGCTTGCACCGTCAATAATAAGCGAAAAATGCATTGCCTGCGGACGATGCGTCCAGGCATGCCCGGTCTCAGCACTTTCTATTATGGCAGGCCAAAAACCTGTACTTGAAAGAAAGAAATGCATAGGATGCTGCTGTTGCCACGAAGTATGCCCGGAAAAGGCAATCAACATGATGCAAAGTCCTTTCCTTTCTTTTGTAAGGCGGGGGAAAATGCCATAATGCATATATTAAAACATTATGCCGAATACCTTGCGCTCCGGTTCGTAGCTGGACTGGTGTCAGCCCTGCCATACCGCGCAGCACTGTTTGTCGGCTGGCTGAACGCATTGTTGATGTTCTACGTCTTCAGGTTCAGGGTAAATACGGCAAAACGGCGAATACGTCTCGTTTTCGGCGACAAGTACTCGAATCACGAGGTAAACCGCATAGCTTGGCAGTCCTACCGCAACATAGTCTTTAACGCCATAGACATGGTGCGTATGGGCAAATTGACAATGGAATGGTTCAAATCGTACACTGATTTTACGCCGGTATTTGAAGCCCTGAGCAAACGGCCAGAACCGAAACTCGGCTGCATTATTGCAACAGCTCACCTTGGATCATGGGAGCTTGCGGCAATAGTCTGCCAGTTTGCCGGCATTCCAATCTTCAGCATAGCAGCAAAACAAAAGAATCCTTTCACAAATGAATATCTTAATATCCTCCGTGAAAGCACAGGCCTTGAAACAATCGCCCGTGGAGCTGGATTAACAAGGGATATTCTTCGCAATCTATCGGCAGGCAAGGCACTGGCAATACTGCCTGATGTCCGAATGCCTGTCGAAGCCATAAGTGTTCCGTTCCTCGGCGGTATCGCCAATGTTGGCGGTGGCATGGCTGGTTTCGCCCGCCATGCCGGTGTCCCCATTATTCCCTGTTTCGCTAACCGCATCGGATGGACACATCACAAAGCCGTGGCCTACGAACCCATATTACCGGATTTGTCGCTTTCCAAGGAAGATGATATTCGCCGGATGACTCTGGCCGTAATGAAAATTATCGAAGACGAAATACGCAAGGACCCAGGGCAATGGTTCTGGTTCAACAAGCGCTGGATACTTGACCCGCTGACAAAGAAGGAAGAAAGTGGACAGAAGACAGAATTCAGTAGTCAGTAGTCAGAATTCAGGATGTTGTTCAGGATTAAGTACTCATCACTCTCTGCTCCGTCACCGCCTTGGCGATGACCTTCTGCCGCGGCCAGCGAATCCACCCCTGCCACCAGGACGGCGATGACCACCGCCTGCTTGACGACTGTGATCCGGCCGCCTCGTTACCGGCTCGCGCGCGTATTTCGCTTCCGGCAGAACCAGCCATGATTCATCCGGATGCGAACAAGGCAGCGAACGACCCATGTACTCCTCAATCGCAGGAAGCTTAAACGACTCATCCTCGCAGGCAAAAGTAATGGACGTCCCAACCTCCCCCGCCCGACCTGTCCGCCCTATTCGATGGACATATTCCTCAGGATCTTCAGGAATATTGAAGTTTATTACGTGACTCACGCCTTCTATATGCAAGCCCCTGCTTGCCACACCTGTGGCCACCAGTACCTGTATCGAGCCATTACGGAAATTCTCGAGCGTCCTTGTCCTCACATTCTGGGGCACGGCGCCCGACAACAGCGCACAGTTAATTCCGAACCGGTGAAGCTCCTTCATCAGGTATTCGGTCTCATCCCTGCGATTTCCGAAAACAAGCGCCCTTGCCGGTTTCTCCTTCATAAGTATATTGATCGTCAGGGCAAACTTCTGATCGCTTGTCACCAGGTAAACAAGCTGTTTCACGCTGTCAACAGCCACCTGCTTGGGCGCGATATCGATCAGCACCGGGTCTTTTTGCCACTTTGCGGCAAGCTTCATTACGTTTTCGGTCAGAGTCGCGCTGAAAAGCATTGTCTGTCTTTGTTCTTTCGGAGGCGTACTCCTCACAATGGAGGAGACATCCGGAATAAAACCCATGTCCAGCATCCTGTCGGCTTCATCAATCACAAGAACCTCGACCTGCCTAAGGTCCAGGACGCGCGTGCGCTGAAAATCAAGAAGGCGGCCCGGTGTAGCGGCTACAATATCAACAACCCTGTCTCTAAGTATGGTCTTCTGCTTCTCGTAGTCAGTGCCGCCATAAACAACCAGAGTCCTGAAAGGACAGTACTTTCCAAGATCGGCAGCATCCCGCCCTATCTGCAGGGCAAGTTCCCTAGTTGGTGACAGTATTAAAGCCCTCGGCGTTCCATTTCTGCGACGCTGTTTATCGGGATTACGAAGGAAATGAGTAAATATCCCTATAAGGAACGCCGCAGTCTTGCCGGTACCGGTCTGTGCCCTGCCCGCAGCATCCTTGCTTTCAAGGAGGGACGGAAGAATGGCAGCTTGGATCGGAGTGCAGTATTTAAAATCCAGGTCAGCTATTGCATGCATTATCTCGTCAGGTAGTTTGAAATCATGGAAACGGCTTTGACCTTCGACCGGCGGAACATCAAACATCGACGGCGTCCACGGTGCCTTCACCGGTTCAAGCTTTGGTCTCTCATCATGACGCGGCGGCTTCCTGGAATGATCCTGCCTACCAGCTGCTTCAAGATGAACTTTACGATCTCCGTGACCGGAAACATGTTCAGTCGTCTTCCTGGAATGCCTGTGCTCCGGCAACTCACGCGAGACAGCCGATGGCTCCCCGCGAATCTTCTTCCATATCTTTTTCAGCAACCTTTTCACAATGGCTTAATAACCTACCTTTCTCGTTACATGGAAACAAGCCTATTCGAACGGTGCTGAATACTAAGTAAATTTTGGAAACATCGAAAACACTTGATATCTGAGCCAGTCTTCGATATTTGTAATCGTGCTCTTTGCGAAGGCGTCCTGCCGGACGGGAGCGAAACGCGTGCGCGCGGGTGTTGCTTAGTGGTAAAGCTCCAGCCTTCCAAGCTGGTCACACGGGTTCGATTCCCGTCGCCCGCTCCATACTCTTTCAGACGTTACCAAAAGATCAACCTGCTCATACAAGCCATGGCTCACGCATTGCACGGCTTCGCAAACGGTTTGCATCTGAAGCATTAATAAACTCAACCCTGGCAGGATCAAGCTCCAGCCTGCGACCAAGTTTCCATGCAATAGCTGAAGCAAAACATGCAGCATGAGAATGAAACATTACACCTGTATTTACAATTGTTGTGGCGCGTGCTCTTACGCAATCGAAGAAATTCCGCACATGCCCGCCAGGGTTTATACCGGATTGTTTGCCAGTCATCTGCCTCAGTTCGCTCTTCAGTGAATCCGGATAAACTTCTATTTCGCCGTTGTCCCCTGTCTCCACCCAGCCTTCCTCTCCAACAAACCTTACAGGACAGGTACCAAGGTTGGTCATGCTCTGCTGCGGAACTTTATCTCCATAGTTCAGCTCCAGCGTAACGCCGTTTGCATAGCGGGCAGTGATCTTGTCTTTTGCAGGTTCGTATTCCACGGGCATCGTGTTGTCTGAGTTGTTGGCCCACTGACATAGATCCACCGTATGCGCACCCCAATCCATCAGGTTGGAACCCGCCGTAAAATCATGAAAGCCCTGCCAGCCACGACCCAGAATATACCTGTGATTGTATGGCCGCCATGGAGATGGACCGAGCCACAGGTCCCAATCCACTTGTTCACGGGCCGGCTCGATTTCAGCCGGCAACCAGTCGGTACGGTCAAGAGGCTGGTAAACCGAAGCATGCAGCGTGCGTAATTTGCCAATCCTGCCCGTGCGGGCAAGTTGAACAGCTTTCCGGAAATTGCTGATACTTCGACGCTGGGTACCTGCCTGGTAGATGCGCCCATACCTGAGCACAGTCTCTTCTACAGAACGGCAGTCATCAATTGTCATCCCGCACGGCTTCTCGCTGTACACATCCTTGCCGGCCCTGGCAGCCAAGATAGATACAGGGGCGTGCCAGTGATCACCGGTGGCAATCAGTACTGCGTCTATATCCGGTCGCGCGAGTAATTCACGAAAGTCCCTGTAGACTGCACAATCATTATTGCCATAGTGTTTGTCAACTCTCGCCTTGCCTGCATTACGCCGGCTCGCCTGGACATCACAGACTGCGACACACTGCACATCCTTCTCGGGCAGCATGCAATCCAGTACCACATGGCATCGCGAACCCAGGCCGATGACGCCCAATGATATCTTCTCGCCGGCTGCCACCGCTCCGTCACGACCCAGCACTCGCGAAGGGATGATCCACGGGATAGCCACCGCACCTCCCGCGGCAAGAGAACATTTCAGAAAGGACCGGCGTGAAACAGCCAAACCATTAAGTCGCATCCTTCAGACCCCTAATTATTCCCTTCCATGATCTGTAATGAATTCGTTATATGAAAGGATAACAAGACTGGAAACGATCAGCTTTACACCTGGCTTGCCACCGGCTGGTCTTTTTTGCGCCGAGATCTGTAGGCCATTCCAATGGAACCAAGAGCTGAAAACAGAAGAGCTATTGAGCCGGGTTCGGGAACCGGACTGCCGGATCCGTACTGCCAGTTATCCAGGTAGTAATCCAGCGCAATTCCAGTATTAACATGACTGACCGTGATACCTATCAAATCCACCAGTGTCAATGCCGTCGCGAAATCTGCCGATCCAGTCAACTCTGTCCAGCCTGCGGGATTACTCAAATTGAACGTGTAATTATGCAGGCCGGAATCCGCAACGGAAAAGTCATACGCCCAAGTCGACCCCCCACTGGCCGTCGACGAGAAATAGAGCGACTGTGCAGAAGATGCATACCCCTGGAAATCAAACGAAACAGACAGATTTGGATTCACTCCATAATTACCGTTATACCCGGGAAGATCATTGGCAGCCATCGTATCCAACTGAGGATTACCAGGACCTGCAGCGGCGAAGTTCATGTTCAGGGCACCGCCGCTTTCAGCAACAGTACCTACAGCGTTTAAACTCGTCCATCCTTCGGCATTTCCCGGAGTACTCCAAGTGACCGGCAGAAATGAT
>Ga0172375_10000119_pt1 | contig 117298 bp, 122 predicted proteins | sample LakKiv1m_FD_114537 | JGI IMG/M metagenome (GOLD analysis project Ga0172375, IMG submission 114537) | Freshwater microbial communities from Kabuno Bay, South-Kivu, Congo - kab_092012_11.1m | ecosystem: Environmental > Aquatic > Freshwater > Lake | place: Democratic Republic of the Congo...
AAGTATTAAGTTGGTTGGGTAACAGATTTCAAGAAATAGATTTTGTTTCTGGGATTGAAATATCAGCCAGACTACCGCTAGAGTTGGGTGGTGGGCACCACAGCAAGTTTCATATTATTGGATTATTTGTAGATCCAACAAATAAGGATCTTATAGATTATTGTAAAAATGCATCAAACGAAAGGTCTGCAAGAGCCAAGAGAGTTGTGCAAAAGCTGACAGATATCGGTTTTGAGATTAATTATGATGAGATGCGGCTGGCATTTTGCGACACCAACTTAGGCTATCCTCACATTGTAAAGTTACTGATGTCAAAAGCATCAAATTTCGCTTTAATTGATAAAATTCGTGATCAAATGAGAGCGGAGTCTCTTGTTAATCGTCAAATTTTCCTTGATTACACAAGAATGATGTCCTTGGGTCCGGAACAGTACCCTTATTCCCTACTTTTTTCGAATACTGCATACATTCATGGCATATATGAACCCACCAACTTTCAACTAGATATGGATGAGTCTGTGAGTTTAATACGTTGTTCTGGAGGAGTAGCAATACTTGCTCACTATTATTCTGTATCTAATATAATCTCCCCAGAAATGCTAGAGCAGTATGTTACTACCGGACGCCTCGATGGTATCGAAACAGTTTTTGGCTTGGCCTCATTTGTCCGTAATAGTCCAGAGCAATATATAAAAGAACTAGACCTAGTAAGTGAGATCGCAAAACACAATAACTGTCTGATTGCGGGTGGAGCTGATTCTCACAATCAAAATCATATTATCGACTATGCGAAGACTCATGTTCTCTCAGGTAGTTCATCGGGAATGACAAAGAAAATTGTTGATTACCGAGGAGATTCAAATTGGTCTACTTTAAATAAATAAAATATTATGAAAGAAGAATTTGTTTGCCCGGATGAGATTAAACAAGTAGGCTTTGATTTCTTTTTTGATTTTGAAGCAGATCCAAAGAAAATATGGAAATTGGAAGTACCGATATCGCCGATATCGATCAAAGATCTTGAGTGGCACCTAGAAATTCCTTTTTGGAATAGTGATACTGGGATTTTTGACTTATCACCGAACAAATTACTTGCAAACCCAGAGTTGTCATCAAATCACTACAAGAGAGTCTTGAGTGCTGACATGACATTCCCTATTGATTTTACAAACTACAAGGGCAGATCAAAAATTATTGATGGTCTGCACAGGTTAGCAAAAGCCAAACTGGGCGGTTTATCTGTAGTGGAGGCAAGATTTATTCCATTAGAACTCCTACTCAAAACTATAACACAGGAGTGATTGTAAAAGGCACAAAACAAGATTAAAATTACATATGGAAATTGAAGTAAAACTAAAATATAACGATAAGAGTAAGATAACCAATTGGTTAAGACTTAACGGTTTCACATTTTCAAAAAATAAAGAGGTTAGAGATACATACTACGGTTTAGCGGATGGATCAATGTCTAACAAGAACAAACTTTATCGCTTACGCGAAGTTGTGGGTGTACTTAAGGAAATTACTTTGAAGGATAGTTTGGAGGACTCTGGTGGTGTGTGGACCAGAAGAGAAATAAACGTAATTATTGACGACATCGATGGAATGAAAACAATTTTGGATACCTTGAATTGTAAATTAATCAAGGAAAATTTTTCTATTCGTGAAATTTGGAACAAGGGTGATATAGAGTTTGCGTTTATTGATTTTTCTAGGCCAGCTGAGTTACATATAGCAGAAATTGAAGGCCCTGATGTGGAATCAGTTCAAAAATGTATTGAGAGTATTGGGGAAAATGCCGAAGTGGCAGGCGAGGACGTTTTTGCTGTTTTTGACAAGAAACTTTAAACAATTATTTTCGGTATTATTTTGTCCGCAACTAACTGATCGATGTGCTTTTTGATTTCTGGAGTTTCAACTCTGGGATTTGCTATGTTAATGATATTAGAAGGAACATCTTGTTTCAGCCTTCCAAACATTTCAATCGCAAGCTTGTAACAATTGTCGCGTCTAATGGCTTCTACTTGAGTTGTTGGGTCGCCATAATCTACTTTGCCACGCGACAAGATATTTGAGAGACAATCTTCTGGTGGTGTGTTTATAAAAACTCTATTTCCAGCTGCAATATTGTTTGTCGCCCTGCCACTTTTTATCCATCGCAGAGTGCTTCGTATTGTTGCCTCCGTTCCTCGATCTAACATAAACGCAAGCGATCTTATCTCGGAGGAGTCGGCGATAACGATTTTCCCGTCGTTTAGTGCCACAGAAATTATGTCTTGATAATTTGCCATCAGAGCAGCCATAAAATGAAGATTGTGGCGAACAGAATCAGAGCTTAACCCCTTTTGTGTCTTTAGCTTTGTAAGTAGTTCCATCCCTTTGCCAGACAACTCAAAGCGGGTCGGCTGAACCAAAACAACCCGATTCTCTCCGTGTATAGCAGATAACTGACGGAAAATTGATTCCGCAAAAGCTCCTTTGCCACTGCCATCAGGAGCATCTACCGTTATCAGTTTTTTTTGAACTTTGAACTCATGCTCTGGATATAGATCTACTTCGTTTCGACCAGCAGCAATTATTTCTTTGGACATCATAGCTTCGCTTACGTTAAATTGTTCGGAGGAGTTCATAATTTTTTGCTTTTAATGTATTTTTTGAGAATTGGGACATTCGTCGCGAAGAACATGGTCGGGGTTTCCTTTAGCATATTACTCAGTTTATCAAGTTTCACCCAGTGTGGATTTTTGGTCTCGTATTTGTTTTCTTCTAGAACCATTTCTTCTCCCTTGATTGTGCAAATAAAACCAATATTTAAATACGATCTGCCGCCCCTAGTCTGTTGGCTGGTGCAGAATGATTGATAACTGATGACTTGGTCATTTTTATCACCTTCATAAGTGTATTCGGTATCAAACGAGTTATTTATTTCTACATCAAGACCCGTTTCTTCCTTGACTTCCCTTACTACAGCCTTACAAGCACTCTCGTATCGTTCAATTAGCCCAGAAGGAATTTCTAATTTGCCAGAATATATTGGGTCTGTAGATGGTTTATTTCTCGTTTGCAACAATACTTCTATTGATCCTTTTACCTCTCGTTCGATAATGGCACTTACGGTTGGGATACAAATGTTCAACGTGTCAAAATCTACAAAATGATTTGCAGCATCAAAGTAATATCCTTCTTTGTGCAAGAGATCAAAAAGCTTAGGGCAATATATTTTTATTTGGTCTTTGTTTACAAGTATGTCTTGAAAGGTATTTATGTCGTCTTTCAGCTTAAGTTTGTGCACTTTGCTCCTCTCAAAATTGCTCTCAAGAGCCTCAAAGCAATGAGGAGTACTCCACGGAACGTTATCAAATAGATTTTCTGCAAAGGCAGACTTGTTCATACCGATCATATATACTCCGCCGTTGGTCTCCGGTCCCAACACGAAAGGCGATGAATCCATTCTCGAAAACGCCGAAATTATTTCTTCTGACTGGATGAAGGGAAGGTCCATTGGGATTAGGATCGCTTTATCGTAGTCATATTTGTTCAGAAGATCGTTAAACACAAATTTCATTTTCTCACTTAAGTTTGAGTCTGGAGGAACGTTTACAGTAATACCACTGGTGTGATATTGGTTTTCGAACCATCTCAAGTCTTCAGAGTTGTCAGTTCCGACAATAAGGTCGTTATAGTCGGAATTTGCCAAATTGTTTAGTAAATCTTCGAAGGAGGCCGTGGCGAGTTTCAACGAGAATGCATCCGATGTATCTTTGGCAATTCTAGTTTTGGTTTTTCCCAAAGTTGGTTTCTTGGCCAGGATGATTACAACATTCTTGTATTTTTTGTTCATGTTGGTTAGTTTCCCCAGATATTTTTACCCTTACCTGGCTGAGTCTCGAGATATTCTCGCGAGTCTACTATTAATTGCAAGATCTTTTCATCTTGATTGTTTTTGATTGCTTCTTTAAGAGGGAAGATCTGGTCAGTAGCATGGCAAGGTTTGATATTTAGCCCTGGGTCAATAAATATTTCATTTGACTTGTAACAGTCTTTACAGATGTCTGGATGACCACATCCTATTTCAATCAACACCCCTTTAACATCTTTATATTTGTACCAATTAAGTGGAAGGTATGAATTCTGACCCCTAAACGAGTTGTCAGTTGCTAGCTTTTCACCGCCCATTCCTTCTACCTTATCTCGCAAAAACTGAAGCGAGGTTTCGAATTTTTTTTGATCTTCTGTAATTGGTTCAAAGTTTAAGAACTTGAATTTGAAGTTTCTTTCGGAACAAAAATCCAACACATCTTTGATTAGCCTTTCTGTGTCATTTACACCTTTCATAGGAACAACCTTAATTTCTACCAACAGCTCTTTATTTTTGGAATACTTTGACAGGATCTCCAGGTTCTTCATCAATTGATCGAATAGTACTTTTGGACCTTTGGTGAGAGTGCGCCAAACTTCAAAGTCGATTGTATGTATTGAGACCGCAACCTTTGAGAATTTACAGAGATGATCGTTAATTAATTCCGGGGTAAGGTGGGTACCGTTGGTGTGGAAAAATGTCTGTTCAAATCCTAAACCTTCTACTAGGGTTAATAGATTGTCAATTTGAGGGTACAGAGATGGCTCTCCCCCAGTAAGCGATAACCCTTTTAATCCATTTTTCTTTAGAAGCCTTAACAAATACTCAAGATTTCTAAAGTCAGCATTTCGTAAATTCTTGCAATCTAAATCCATGCCTTCATTTGAGCAAAAAAAACAATTTAAATTACAAAAATCAGTCAAGGCAATCCTTAGTGGGTAGTTTTCCAGTATTTCTTTGATTTTCATTTTTTTCAAGTAATTATTTAGCAAAAATCAATTTTGTACTCTTCTTCTTTGTTCCAATCCTTAATACCCATACCTGGGGCAAGCATCAAATACTCCCTGGATTTTTTAAAGATATCTAGAACCTGCTTTGCGTTTCCGTTTTTTACTGCCTTGGTTAAATCAAATCTTGTCTCAAGCACGGGACATGGTTTGAGATACATTCCTTGGCCATCTTCGGTCGCTTTAACAAAAGCACAAAGATAGATATAACAGGTTTCGCAGGCGCCCTTGTCACCACACCCAAAAATGCTGTGAAGTCCTAATTGTGCGCCATTCTTGGCTTTGTATTGAAAGTTTACTCCGGGAATATATGTGTTTGGGTCATTGTGTCTAGGTGCATCGTCGCCAAAAACACAACCAATCTTTTCTAGCTTGTCAAAAAATTCTTTCCTGCCTACAACATATTGCTCCTGATCCTTGTATTGAGGTTCGAACTCAAAAAATTTCGGGTGTAGCCCTTTTTCTGCACAGAAGTCAAGAAAAGATTTTAACTCTTCTTCACTATCGTTATACCCCCTAACAATTACACTTTTTATGAAAACCTTATGACCAATGCCAATTTTTACCATGTAATCAATATTGGACATGATTTGATCAAATTTTCCTCTCTGAATGTCTTCCGAAAAGGTTCCACTTCTGTTAGTCAGTTTATTCCAGGTGTCAAAGTTTATACTGTGCAAAGAAATTCCAATTTTCCCAAAGCTGTCTTTTAACATATCGACGGTCTCAGGTTTCAAGAGGATCCCATTACTGTGAATTGCAAAATTTACCTCTGGGTGTGTTTTAGTCCATTTGATCAATTTGTATTCACCACTGACAAAATCCTGATGTGTTGTTGGTTCTCCTCCGCTAAAATCTATTGATCTTAATCCCCCGTCTCTTATTAAAATGTCTGAAAGCTTAATTGCAAGGTCGATATCTAAACTTTTCTGAAACCTGGCTTTGTAACTCGAGCCTTCGTTTGAGCAAAAAATACACCAAAGGTTACAGCTAGGAGTTAAATCGAACCTTAGTCGGTATCTTTTCATTAACGAGAGAAATTGCTCATCGGTAAGCTGGTTAACTCCCTTCTTTACCAAAGAATCTTCACTGAGGTCATAGAGTTTTCCGTTTTTGGTGCGGATTGTGACTTGTGCAATATCTGGTTTATCCAGATTGCTCGCGTAAGCATTAATTACTAACTCAGGCACAGCGTTAGCTTTTTTCATGCCTCTTAGCATATTCCTATTATAGGTTTTTGTCAAGAGTATTCTGTTTTGACATAGCTTTTGTGTTAATAATCAGTTTTGTTCCTATTTGTACTATATATTACACCTTTTAACTTATGCGTTTGCGTTTTAGTTTTGATACTATGAGGCTGAAATCCCATTATGTGTCCAATTGAAGGTTCCTTGAGACTGCAAATTGACTGTTAAATGAAGTCCAAAGTTATAATTGGCATATGGGTTCAAAATCATTGATTATTGCCAAGAGGTTGTTAGGAAAAACTATCAAGGTAAAGATTGACAGACAGCTTGGAAGCTTGCATCCCAAGTGGGGGTTTCAATATCTGGTCAATTATGGATTTATCGAAGGGGTCATAGCTCCAGATGGAGAAGGGCTCGATGCCTACCTCTTGAAGGTAGATACTCCTGTGCAGGAATTTGAGGGTCAAGTAGTGGCGATAGTTCACAGAATTGATAATGATGACGACAAGCTTGTAGTAGTGCCTGTTGGTGAGAATGTTTCAGATGAATATATCGACTCAATGACAGAGTTTCAAGAAAAGTTTTTTAAGCACGTTATCGTGAGGAAATAATTTCGTTTTATGATTGAGTTTGACTGTATAATTTGATATCTCCTTGGGTTTTTATAAATTTGTCTACAGCATGGCTCATTACGGTCTTGATTTTGGTACGACAAACTCTTCATTGTCTACACTCGTTAATGGCGAGTCAGTTTTGTTACCCATTGATACTTTTGCTTCGAATCATGGTGTCGCCAGGTCGGCTTTGTACTATTTCCCCAGACAACTTAAGATTTCCAACAAAGTTACCAAGGAGCAGTTAGAGTCCCACACCTTCATGCATAACCAGGTTTGGTATGAAGGAGAGGAGAAAATTATTACTGGATCAAAGGCGGTTAGTACATACCTTAACGATAATAAATCGCGGCACAAAGGGATTAAACGTAAAATTTATACCGGAGAAATCAAAACAGTGATTCTCTACACAACTCCAAGCGGTAAAGTGATTACAGCAGACATCCCTGATTATTATGAAGAAATCGACTTTGGTACGGGGAGACTGTTTCACGCTCTCAAAACTGCGCTAAAGTCGCCCAGTTTTAAAGGCGCGAGAGTCTTTGGGCAAGAATATTCACTGGAAGAGATGATAGGAATCTTTGTTAGTGACCTAAAGAAGGTTGCCGATAAAATAACTGGCGAAGAGACAAAGTCTGTGATCTGTGGCAGACCAGTTACTTTTTCGATGATGCCCGAAGCAGATCAAGAGGCAGAGAGCAGACTCCGTAAGGCAATCATCGCCGCTGGATTTGATAACGTTACTTTTGAGTTTGAACCAGTTGCCGCTGCCAAGTATTACCTTTCTCGATTTCCCAGCAAAGGTAAAAAGGTGCTGGTGTTTGACTTTGGTGGAGGTACTTTTGACACGACAATTATGGAGAACGATAACGGTTTTCGAATATTGGCCACTGATGGTGTCTATATCGGCGGAGATTTGTTGAACTCCGATATTTTTTACCACAAACTAAGCAAATATTTTGGCAGTGAAGTGCGTTTTGGAGAAAAACAACTCGAATTACCAGGTCACATAATTACTGGTCTTAGATCTTGGTTTGGAATCCCTAACCTTAACAATCCAGATGATATTAATTTTTTGACAGGTGAGGTCAAATACAAGAATTCTGATCCAGAAGCCATTGAGTGGCTCCTACATTTAATTCAAAAAAATCTTGGCTTTGAGATGTATGAGGCGATTGAAATTGCCAAGAAGGAACTGACTACAAGTAATGTAACCAGAATCATTTTTAAGGACTCCCCTATTGATATTGATGTGGAATTGACCAGACAAGAGTTTGAGATAATTATTGAACCTAGGGTAATAACAGTAAGACAGACCGTTCTAAATACTCTTACAAAGGCAAACTTAACCCCCGCCGATATTGATGTAGTTGTTCGAACGGGGGGTTCGTCACTAATACCTGTTGTCGAGAATATGCTCGTGGAGCTTTTTGGAACTGATAAAGTTGTGGAGTTTGATCCATTCACATCTGTTGCTGCAGGACTGGCACTGTAAAATAGATTTAGATATGTTTAAAGTCTTTCAGTATTATATTGATTTGGTTGCTGAACCCTTTGATAATCTTCGATATCGGGACAGAACTGTTCTAATTATGTGCAGAGATTGCAAGGGCAAATTTCTTTTGGGATCTAAGGGAGACCTCTATCCGAAAGGAATCGTGCGGCTAATTGGCGGTGGCGTTGATAAAGAGGAATCTGTGCACGAAGCGGCAATTCGCGAAATCAAAGAAGAAATGGGTATTGATATAGATGAATCAGACTTAATTGATCTGGTTGAGGTCAAAGTTCAAGGGAGATATCAAGATCAAATTTACAATACTTCTGTATTTGTTTGCTTCTTGGAATCCACTAAAGACGATTATGTGGCGGGGGACGATGTGCACGAGATCGTATCCTTCACTGAGTCTGAATATCGTCAGCTCATCAGGAACTTCATGGCACTTGAAGACACAAAAGATGCCCGCATTGGATTCTCTTGGAAGGACTATGGCAAAGTATACGGGTTCATTCACCAGGCAGCTATAGATGAGGTTCTAGGCACGAACCATTGACAGCTTTAGCGTCGAGTTGTATATTACAGGTTATCACATTTTTCTTTGGAGGATGTATGCGTACAGATCAGATTAAAAGTCCAAGTTTGAACCAAATTGCGACGGACCAACAGGGAAATACCTGTCAATGGCGAGGAGAGTGGGTTATCATCCAGCCTGCACCGCCAAAGCAACCAGGCCGTAGGGACCCAAAAAACGGGAAGTGATTCCCAAACCTCCTAGAGAAATCTAGGAGTTTTTTTTGAAATTATTTGGAGTAGGCGTACCTACGATTGTTTGATCCGATAAAGAGCTATGGCCTGATCAAAGATAACTTTTCCAGTTACGCCCCAATGTAGGTATTCATTTATTTCGCTCTGTTCTACAAAAAGCCTTTCATTGATTATTCCGTGATCTGGATCTGGTGTTTGTGGCAGGATTTCATCTACTTCTCCATAAAAGCGAAGCTGATAGAAATCATCCCCACCCCTCTTTGAGGGATTTGGGTTGTGTCCACCAGGGAATTGAACTCTCTGGCCTCCTAGCAATATGGGATTAATAATTGTCACATCCGCTTCTTCTATGACTTCACGCCTTAGTGTCTGCTCTGCCGTTTCATTCTCTTCTACTGTTCCTCCTGGCAAACACCAGGCCCTATCTCCCCTTCGCTGTATTAGAATCTCACCATTTGAATTAAATACGACTCCGTAAACTTGGTTGAAAGGCTGGTAATTATCAAGAATGTCACCGGGGTACCAAGTATATCTAATGTCAGTACCTTCAAAGTTTATTGTGTTACTGATCAGAGTTTTGTTGTCCATTTGGGGGTTACTGTAATTTTTTAATTGTGTCACGATAACGAGCTGCAAGTTCGAAGTTCCAGCTGTTTGCCGCCTGGTTCATCATCTTTTTTAGTTTTAGTATCAAAACTTTCTTTTTCTGAGGTGTAAGTGCGTCTGGCTTGATATCATCAATCTCAGTCCAACCATGCTCAGCCAGTTCTTTAATCTTGGGTGCCGGTGCGGTACCGACTTGTTTAAAGAGGCGTTCGCGAATTGGCTTGATGATGCCAATTGGAGTGATACCATGCTCTTCGTTGTACGCAATTTGAATTTTGCGTCTGCGCTCTGTTTCACTGATTGCAACCCTCATTGAATCAGACATTTTGTCTGCGTAAAGAATTACTTCACCATTTACATGGCGGGCAGCCCTCCCCATAGTTTGGATAAGTGCTGTAGGTGTACGCAGGAAGCCTTCTTTGTCGGCATCCAGAATAGCAACCAATGATACTTCTGGGAGGTCAAGCCCTTCGCGAAGCAAGTTAATGCCCACAAGACAGTCAAAATTGCCTAGTCGAAACCCCTCCAAAATATCAGCCCGTTCCATGGTTTTGATATCGGAATGTAAGTACTCGACCTTTAGACCATATTTTTCTTTCAGGTGTTCTGATAGATCTTCTGCCATTTTCTTGGTCATGGTCAAAATCAAAGTTCTCTCTCCTTTTGCAGTTCTTTTGACCACTTCTCCACTGAGATGGTCGATTTGTCCTTTGGATGGCAAAACGTGAATGATTGGATCAATTAAGCCAGTAGGTCGTATTAACTGTTCCGCGACTGTAGGAACGTTACTACTACGGGATAAAGACAATTCATGCTCCCCGGGGGTAGCCGAACAGTATAGTCTTATAGGAGTTCTAGATTGATATTCTGTATAGGTAAGTGGTCTGTTGTCTTTAGCACTAGGCAAACGAAAACCAAAATTGATTAGGTTTTCTTTTCTGGCTTGATCACCATTAAACATGCCGCGGACCTGAGGCAAACTAATGTGTGACTCATCGATGACAGTTAAAAAGCCAGGCTTGTTAAACTTTTTTGCATTGTAGTGAAAATATTCAAATAAGGAAAAGGGAGCGTCGCCAGGTTTGCGCCCATCAAAGTATCGGGAATAATTTTCTATACCACTTACATAGCCAACTTCTTCAAGCATCGACAGGTCATAGTTTACTTTTTGTTCTAGGCGATAGGCCTCAATCATTTTGCCTGCGGCCTTAAAAGCAGAGACTTGTTTGGCTAGATCTTCTCGAATATGTGCAATGGCCTCGCCTTGTTCCCTGGGGTTTGTTAAGAATAATTTGGCCGGATGAATGGTTAAGAATCCAGCGGTGTCTAAGTCAGGATCTTCAATTTTTGTGAAATTGAACGGATCTAGAATCTCGATATTCGTAATACTTTTGTTATCGAATACGAGAGAGATAACACAGTCTTTGTATGATGGGAAAAGCTGGACAGTACTGCCTACAGCTCTATACATGCCACGAACTAGCTCTGCGTTGGTGCGTTGATACTGCAAATCAGATAGGCGCATTAGCACAGTTTCTCTGGTAATGACTTGCCCTTTGGCCAAAGTCAAAAGATTTTTTTCTTGATCTTCCGGAGAACCGATATTGTAAATACAAGATACCGAAGCAATGACGATGCTATCGGGGCGTGACAAAAGGTTGGCGGTTGTACTTAAACGAAATTTATCGATTTCAGGATTGATGTCAGCTTCTTTTTCGATGTAAGTGTCTGTCTGAGGGATATATGCTTCCGGCTGGTAGTAATCGTAGTATGAAACAAAATAGCTGACAGCGTTATCAGGAAAGAAATCTCGAAATTCTTGATAGAGTTGAGAGGCCAACGTTTTGTTGTGACACATGATTAGTGTCGGGAGCTGGGTGTTTTGGATGATGTTGGCAATGGTGAAAGTCTTACCACTACCAGTGACGCCCAGTAGTGTTTGATCTGAGTTTTGTTGCAGTACTGATTTGGTGAGTTTCTCAATCGCGTCAGGCTGATCTCCGGTTGGTTTGAATACTGACTGTAGTTTAAATTCCATCAGCTCTATTTTACTTGAAAATATATGGTTTTGCTTTTGGGGAGCCTTCCAGTGAGATGGCTATCTTTTGGGTTTTGTTTATTGACATTTGGGTATTGTTTGGTAATAATGAATCTATGACGGTAACACTATACAGAAGGCAAAGACAAATCGTAGAATTCATTTCTCAGTTTATTCAGAAGAACGGATTTTCTCCAACCCTATCAGAAATTGCTGTTGCTCTGGGCGTATCTTCTCTTGCTACTGTACACGAACACCTTCAGGCACTAGAAAAGAAAGGTATCATTCGCAAGTTTGATGGAGCCATTCGAGGTATCGAAATCATCAACAAACCAACCATCGAAACAAGTTCAATAGAATTACCCATTCTCGGATTCATTGCTGCAGGTCGCCCAATCGAGCCACTTACAGATCCAAATGCCTCAATGAAAGTTGCTTCATCAATGGTATCAGGCAAGAAACGCGCCTTTGTACTCCAAGTAAAAGGAGACTCAATGATTGAAGAAGGGATTTTTGACCACGATTATGTAATTATTGAGGAATGCGACGTAACTGCAGTCAAAGATGGTGAGATCGTTGTTGCACTACTCGAAAATGGCCTTGCCACACTTAAGCGTTTTTTTCGAGAGAGAACTAGAGTTCGATTGGAGCCAGCCAACTCCACTATGTCCCCTATTTTTGCTATCAATGTGAAGGTCCAGGGTAAGTGTGTTGGAGTTATTCGCAAGTTCGCATAATAACTAGCTATAATCCATTTATATGTTACTTACAGTGGTCGGACTACCAATTGGAAATATTGAAGACTTGTCTCTTCGTGCTATCAAAAAATTACAAGAAACTCAGTTTATTGTTTGCGAAGACACAAGGATGTTCGGTAATTTATGGAGCAAACTACTAAATAATGGTGTTGTTTCCGATAAATTTTCTGGAAAATTAAAATTTGTAAATGATTTTAATGAACACCGTGTCCTTCCTAGACTACTCGAAGAAATGGATGGGCTCGAAGAAGCAGTCCTAGTAAGTGATGCGGGCATGCCACTTATTTCTGACCCTGGTTTTAAGTTAGTTCATGAGGGTTTGGCTAGAGGGTGGGAGATCAATGTTATCCCTGGGCCCACAGCTGAAAGCGCATCTCTTGCTGTATCTGGACTTCCTACTGACAAATATTTGTTCCTGGGATTCTTACCCAAGAAGGGTGGCAAGAGGGGCGAGATGCTCAAAAACATTAAGTCCATGAACGAACAGATGAAGTTTTCTGTGGTGATTTATGAGTCCCCTGTTCGTCTTGAGAAAATATTTACTGAAATGATTGAGATATTTGGTGGTGAAGTCAGGATCTGTCTTTGTTTGGATCTCACTAAAGTATCAGAAAAGATACTGAGAGGCTCATTACAAGAAATTTTGGACACAATAAGGATTAAGAAGATCAAAGGTGAAGCTACTATTATTCTATCGATCTAGTCTCTCTCGATTAGATTTTTCCCGTTCATGTCGTGATGCTGAGGTAAACCCAAAAGATACAAAATAGTGGGAGCGATGTCTCCTAACTTCCCAGGCTGCAAATTGAAGTGATAATCATCATTGTGAAAAATAATTAATGGAACTGGAAGAGCAGAGTGTTCAGTGTCAATTTCGCCAGTTTTAAGATCTAGAAGTCCTTCTGCATTGCCATGATCTGCTGTAATCAGTAGATAACTGCTGGTTTCTTTGGCAAGATTAACTAGTTTTCCAATACCATCATCTGCGGCCTTTATCGCCTCAATAGTCTTATCAATTCTCCCGGTATGGGCGACCATGTCTGGACAAGCAATGTTGATGATTCCGAGTGAGAAATTCCCATCTTTAAACGATGAAGCAAAGTCACTGACAAGTTTATCGGTAGACATTCTTGGTTCCAAATCATAGGTTGCTATTTTTGGAGAATCGACAAAAAGGTGTGATTCACCAGGGAATATCTCCTCTTTTTGTCCGCTAAAATAGTAGGTAACCATTCCAATTTTTTCTGTTTCTGCTGCACGTAACTGATTTAGATTATTCTGAGAGATTATTTCACCAAGTGTGTTATCTATAGTTGTAGTTGCAAACATAACTGGATTTTGGAAATCCTTTTTGTATTTGGTCATCGTGACGAAGCGAAGATTGGGAATTTGAGACCGCAAAAACATTTCGGTGAGTTGTCTAGGTCTATCTGTCCGGAAGTTAAAAAAGATAACCGCATCGGATGACTTAATCCTTGATTCACTACCGCTATTCCCGACCATTTTTGGCTCAATAAACTCATCATAAATCCCTGCGGCATATGATTTTTGAAGATAAGTTTGCGCGTCTGGTTCGGACTCTTGTGATTTGCCTACGAAACAGTCATACGCCTTTTGAGTTCTATCTAGCCTCTGATCCCTGTCCATCGCAAAATACCTGCCTGTAATTGAGCTAATTTCTCCGACACCTAGTTCGTTTATTTTGTTTTGGACATTTACAATTTGTTCTAGCCCATTACTCGGTGGACTGTCTCTACCGTCGGTTATCAAATGAAGATAGACTTTTTCGATGTTGTGGTTTCTGGCAAATAATAGAAGTGCATATAAGTGTTCATTAAATGAATGGACACCTGAGTTGCCAATCATTCCGATTAAATGCAATCGTGATTTATAAGAATTGATGTGCCTTACTGTATCCAAAAGGGCTCGGTTGGTGAAGAAACTACCATCCGCAATTGCCATGTTGATCAAGGCGAGATCTTGAAACACTATCCTCCCCGCGCCCATATTCAAGTGGCCTGTCTCGCTGTTGCCATCCTGGTTTTCCGGAAGTCCAACCGCTATTCCAGAGGCAAGCAGCTGAGAATGGGGATAGTTTGCAATCAAATAATTGAAAGTAGCTGGATTGGCTCGTGTGACTGCGTTACCGGGCGAATCTGGTGCGATTCCCCATCCGTCAAGGATACAAAGGATTACTTTTTTGTTCATGTTTATGACTGAGAAAGGCTCTGCAAATACTCTTGGATAAACATTATGCGATTATATTTGGCTACTCTTTCGCCTCTACCTGGAGCACCAAATTTTACAAAATCTGCCCCAACACCTACAGCGAAATCAGCGAGAAAATCCTCGTCCGTGTCCCCCGACCTGTGAGAAACGACAATTGAGTAGTTGTTTTTCTTTGCTAGCTTAATCACAGCGGCTGTTTCAGAAATCGTTCCTATTTGGTTTGGCTTAACTAGTACTGCATTGCAAGCATTTTTCTGGATTGCCTCTTCCAACCTTGATCTATTTGTAACCAGCAGATCGTCTCCGACAATCATTATTTGTTTCCCTACTGTTGCCGTAAAATTTTCCCAATTTTCCCAGTCATCTTGATCAAATGGGTCTTCTATCGAAAGCAAGGTGTACTTGCGATTTAAATCGTACAGGAACTCACTTAGTTGTGCTCCTGTCATGGCCTCTTTAACGTCACTTATTTTGTATTTTCCATTTTTGTAAATTGATGATGCTGCGATATCTAGACCAATATACACATCTTCGTTTAGTTTGTACTTGCTGGCTTCAATAGTTTCTGCTAGTAGCGCAATCGCGTCGGTATTAGAAAATAAGTTTGGCGCATACCCCCCCTCATCACCGACAGAATGAATAGCCTTTTTTTCTATCAAAAGATTTTTAAGGGCATGGTATAGCTCAGCGCCCATCTCTACTGCCTCAGAAAATAATTTGCGACTTGAGGGAATGCAATGGAATTCTTGAAACTCCAAATTCCCGGCACCGTGTTTCCCGCCATTGATTAGATTAAAGATTGGTAAAGGGAGGTGAATTGGTGATGGCCGGCCAAAACCATATTTTTGGGACGTATACTCAAAGGTTGGAAGCCCGGAACAAGCTGCTCCCAGTTCAAAACATGATTGTGAAACAGACAAGATTGCATTAGCACCAAGTTTTGATTTGTTTTGAGTTCCGTCAATGTTAAGGAGGATCTGATCGATGTCGTTTTGTTTCGTCGGGTCGAGTCCTATTACATACTTACTTATTATTTGGTTTACATTTGCACAAGCTTTCAAAACTCCGAGCCCATCAAATCTTTCCTTGTCACCATCACGAAGCTCAACCGCCTCAAGGCGGCCAGTAGACGCCCCACTAGGTATCGATGCAACCGCTCCATGTCCGTTGTCAGACCATATTGTAGTTTCAATTGTTGGGTTGCCTCTTGAATCCAAGATTTCTCTAGCAAAGACGGATTTTATTTTGGCCATAGGCTGTAGGTCATTTTAGTAACCTTTTCTCTATTTGGGCAATCACTCTGCGCGTATTATCCACAGCATCAGGGCTTACAGATACTGAAGTAATCCCCCAATTTACTAATTTTTCTACTAAGTCTGGATACATGCTGGCTGCCTGGCCACAAAGTGAACTGGTAATGTGATGTTTGTGTGCAGTTTTTACCACATGTTCCAGTGCCCAAGTTACGGCTGGGTTTCTCTCGTCAAACTCTGAGGCGACCGTTTCGTTGTCCCGGTCTGTGCCAAGGATCAGCATTGTTAGGTCGTTGCTACCTATCGAGACACCATCAATTCCCACAGCAATAAAATCTTCAAGCAAAATAACGTTTGATGGAATCTCAACCATCATCCAAAGCTTGAAGCTGTTTGACCTAGATAGTCCTGATGCGGAAATAATTCTTTTGACCTTGATAAGTTCATCAACTGTACGAACGAATGGAACCATTAGATGAAGATTTTTATATCCCATTTTATTTCTGACGAGTTTGATTGCTTCAAGCTCCAGATTAAAGACAGATTCGTCACTGATATACCGATATGCTCCACGAAATCCGAGCATTGGGTTGGGCTCTGTTGGCTCATAGGCTGCTCCACCTACCAGGTTGCGATATTCATTGGTTTTAAAATCTGAAGCGCGATAGACCACAGGCCTACCCCCAAAACTATCAGTAAACTTGGCAAGATTTTCAGCCAGTTTTTCGATAAAGAGCTTCGATTTTTTATCGTGAATCATCTTTTTGGGATGAGTTCCGATCTGTGCCATCATAAACTCTGCTCGAAGCAAACCAACCCCGTCAGAGTTTCCTTGAGCAACAATTGGTGCTAAGTCTGGTTCACCGAGGTTGACATAGACTTTTGTTACGGTTTTTGGAAACTCTTCTTCTTTAAAGTCTTTGACTTTTTCTGTGGTTTTTGATTTTTCTGGGAAACCGTTAAATACGGCACCAGTAGATCCATTTACTGTTATTAATTGATTATCTTTTAGATCTTTTGACGCCGTCTTGGTACCAACTACAGCTGGCACTCCAAGCTCACGAGACACAATGGCCGCATGTGATGTCTGACCACCTTTGTCTGTGACAATGGCTGCAGCTCTTTTCATAGCTGGTACAAAATCCGGGGAGGTCATTTCAGTAACCAAAATATCCCCCTCCTTAACCTTATCTATCTCTTTGGCGGCTTTGATTTTGACCACTTTACCGTAACCAATTCCAAAGGAGGCAGGTTCACCTTGAAGGACCTGCTTGAGCATGGAGATCTGTGATTCAGTAGTCTTTTGTGTACCCTTTCCCATATCCAGGGTTGTAATTGGTCTGGTTTGAACCAAAAATACTTTCCCGTTTTCGACGGCAAACTCGCTGTCTTGGGCGAAGAAATAATGTTGATGAATCTTTAGAGATAGCTTGGCCACTTCAATTACCTGCTCGTCAGTAAGTTTTCTAGCGTTGATCTTGTCCTTGGGGACATTAACTTTTTTGACACCACTTGGGAACTGTCTAACCTCCATTACCGTTTGCGGAACTGTTTGTCTGGAATGGATTGTGAGTGTATCTTTGTTTACTATGTAGTGATCTGGATTGACGACTCCCTGGACCATAAAATCTCCTAGGCCCCAGACGGTTTCGACCACAATTTGATTTTTATTTCTATTGACAGGGTTTACGGAAAAAACAACGCCAGATACTTCTGATTGAACCATGAGTTGCACTGGCACGGCAAGAAGTACCAGGAAATGATCATAGCCTTTGGTAGCCCGGTAGAATATTGCTCGTGCTCCCCAAAGTGAAGCCCAGGCACTACGTATAGCTTGGATCAAATTTGATTCACCCTTAATATCCAGATATGACTCTTGTTGGCCAGCGAATGAAGCATCTGGTAGATCTTCGGCAGTAGCTGATGAACGAACTGCGACAAGTGGTGTTGATTCTCCTGGCTTAAGTTTTTTGTAATGAGAAAATATTTCGGCGACTAGATCATTTGGAATATCTGCAGTTTGGATTAGTCTTTGAATCCTGATTGAGGCCTTTTCTAACTCCTTTTGATTTGTAACTTCTGTCTCGCGAATAATCTCCCTGATTACAGGTTGTAGCGCGTTGTGGTTGATTACATATTGATATGCTTGGGCAGTGATCACAAATCCATTCGGGACTGGTATCCCGAAGCTAACCATTTCACCCAGGTTGGCACCCTTACCTCCTACCAAGGGGATGTCTTCTTTGCGTATTGACGAGAATGGTAATACCAGGGCAGGATTTTTTTGCATAGTTTGTGAATATTTGTTGATTCTAGAATTTATTGTGATGATAATTACAAAAAGAGTTTTGCTTTAAAGTGATCAACCCACAAATTGTTCCCTGGGTTTACCTTATTAGTGATACTTAAATAATAGCTAAACATAATCAAAAAGACTAGCGATTCGAACACTTGCAGCACCAAGTTGTCTGATTCTGGTTTGATTACAGTGACATGATATTTTTGTTTGAGCAAAATATCTTTGGTTATTTGAACCCTTTTTTGAATTATTTCTGGATAGAGAGATGAGTTCAAGATAATAACGCTAGTATTGTCCTTCATAGAAAGTGGGTGTTCCATTCCCTCCAGGAGGTGATGATTTAGATCGGGAATTCCAAAGTGAGCCGCAAAAGCTTTGGATGATTCTTGAATAAAGTTAGTAGCGACCTGAGAGACCCCATCTAAATGATTGGCAGAAAAAATCAAAATGCCCTGATCCTTGTGTTTTTGAGCAAGATTTTTGGCTGGATTTTCTAAAAATGGTCTGTTCTGACCGAGAGCATCAACACTTTTTTCGATCAGGTGAGAAATGTCTTTGATGTCAAAATGTGTATATGCCTTTTGGTTAATACGAATTAGCAAACTTATCAGGGCTCCCGTCGTAATTCCCATTCCGCTTCTAGGGATCTTGCTGGGATTAAATTTGTCGTCAAGAATTACCATGGGTATATGCTCGCTAATAGAATAATCTTTTAGTTTGCCACCCGTGGTAAGCGTCAAGGTTAGGCATCCCCTTCTAGTGGCGTCTTGAGCACAGGAAAGTGTTTCCTCGGTGTTACCAGAATAGCTACACAGTATGACCAGAGTGTTTGTGCTGGCGTATGCCGGCAAGCGATAGTTCTCAACAATTTCAAAAGGGTGAGCCAGTATAAGTGGGGCTATTGATTTCACGATTTTGGCTGGGAGACTCGAACCACCCATACCGGCAAAAACAATATTTTGGATGTTATCGAAATCAATCCCGATATTTGCAAATTGGACATCTTGCCAGCCTGACTCTAATTGTCTGCCAACTTTTGAAAGAGACTGATAAATATCGAAAGTGTCTAATTGTTTGTATGTTCGTGGATCGTCTAGTGGAGATTTCATGTATCTTTTTGATTTACAGTACTATTATTCAGTATACTAGAAGTCATATGAATATAAATCCTTTGATCTTTAGGAACTACGATATTAGGGGCGTGGTCGGGGTAGATCTTAATAATGACAACGTTGAGGCATTGGGTAAAGCTTACGGGACATTTTTAAAACGACGCAAAATTGGTCAGATGGTTTGTGGACGTGATTGCAGAATTTCAGGTAAAGATTTCCAGGATGCTTTTATGAAAGGTGTTGTTAGTACAGGCGTTGATATCATAGACTTGGGCATGATCATGACTCAGATGATGTACTTTGGACAGTATAAGTTCCAGACAAATGGGGGTGCTATTTTGACGGCCTCACATAACCCCAAAAACTTTAATGGTTTTAAACTTGGTGTTGGCTATTCACAGACAACTGGTCCGGAAGACGTGCAGGAATTGAGAAAGTACGTAGAAAACGATAAATATTTTCTGGCTGACAAGCCCGGATCGATAACAAAAGCAGATATCAGAGAGGACTATATAGCCGATCTGTTGAAGAGAATCAATCTGAAAAAATCCTACAAAATTGTTGTTGACTCTCATTGTGGCACAACAGGAATATATATTCCGGAGATTTTGCGCAGAGCAGGCGTCGAAGTCATCGAAGTTAATACCAAAGTAGACGGCTCTTTCCCAATGGGAACCCCAGACCCAACCGACAGTAAACTGATGGATAGTTTGGCAAAAATAGTAATCGAAAACAAAGCTGATCTAGGTTTTGCGTTTGATGGGGATGGTGACAGAATTGGTCTAGTAGACGAAAAGGGGCGAGTTCTCTGGAATGATGTGGCCGTGGCCATATTTTCTGAAGAAATTTTGTCTAGATTCCCAGGCTCCAAGATTATCTATAACACCTTGTGTTCTCAGATTGTAAGAGAGGTCGTCAAGATGAACGGGGGTATTCCAATTGTTTGGAAAACAGGTCATGCATTTATAAAAGCAAAAATTGCAGAAGAAAGAGCTGCATTTGGTGGAGAGCTTTCTGGACATTTTTTCTTCGCAGACAATGCCTACGGGCATGATGATGGTGCTTATGCAGCATTAAGAATCTTGGAGTATTTATCAGAAAGGGGAGTGTCACTTTCCCAGCTTTACGAAAGCTTCCCAGTATATGTATCCTCACCAGAAATTAAGATTGGATGCCCTGATGACAAAAAGATTGCAGTCATCAATGATCTGGCTATTAAGTTTAAGGCTGATTTCCCAGAAGCACAGATTACAGACTCTTCAGTAATTCCTGGAGATGACGGTGTACGAGCTGATTTTGATGATGGCATGATGGTTTTCCGATACTCTAAAAACGGTCCATATATCACTATAAAATTTGAGGCCAAAAATCAAGAAATATTTGAAAACAGAAGGAGATATGTCAGAGAAATGCTTGAGAAATATCCCGATATGGTTTGGGTAGATGAACTCTGTGTAAATCTTGATTTCTTAAACTGACACTGCTGAGAATTGTTGTAATATGTAATATGTATGACAAAACACAAGTCTTTACAAGTAATCTTTGTATTCTCTGTGCTGGGTGTGATGTTTTCAGGGTACCTATCTTTTCAAGAACTCTTTAGTGGCTCTTGTAACCTGGGTTATGTCACCTGTGGAGCTACCACAGGACTAATTATGGGGCTTCCGGCCTGTGTTTACGGACTGATTATGTACACCATACTTCTTTTTACGTCTGTTGTAGGGATTAAGGCTAAGAAGTAAGGTTTTGGATAACCACCTTTAGCATTCTACGATCTGCCCCCTCTATTGAGACAAAGACATTGCTATTGGCTAGATTTGTGGCAATTGCCTTCTGAATTTTGACCAAAGACTCTTGGTTGATTTCTTTTTTGTGAATTCCATGGTAGACAGCGAATCCATCCATTACCTCAATTGATATTACTCTCAAGCCTTTGTGTTTGGACTCGATTACCACGGCGTTGGCACTAAGTGATTTAATCTTTTTGTGCTGCTTGCTTTTTGGGAACATAATCAACTGCGCCAGAGCATAGAAATTCCTGAGAACTAACTCAGGAAAATCTAAGATAAAAACTAGGAATTTTTTTATAGGCATTTTCCCCATCAAGCTCATTGTAGCTTAATCTAGGTTAATCTACAAAAGTTAAAGCGACACCGCTTTTGCCAGCACGTCCGGTACGTCCGATACGGTGAATGTAGTCTTCGTAGGTTGCTGGCTGGTCAAAGTTAATGACGTGGGTGATGTCTTTGACATCAATACCTCTAGCCGCCACATCAGTAGCACAAAGAATACTAATTTGGTTTGCTTTGAACTTCTTTAATACTGCCTCGCGCTGACTCTGTCTTTTGTCTCCGTGAATAGCATCAGCACTGAAGCCGTTTTTTTGTAATGAGATAGAAATTTCCTCAACGCCAAATTTTGTACGTCCAAACACAAGAACCTTTGCAAATTCTTTTTTGGACAATAGATCTTGAAGAACATTCATTTTTTGCCCTTTTCCTGAAGCTCGAACAACATTTTGCTCTACATTTTGTGAAGAAGCTCCTGTTTTTACAGAGATCTTGATAGGGTTATTCATAAATCTCATAGCAATGCCTTCGACTTTTGCGTCTAAGGTGGCTGAGAAAAGAAGTGTCTGTTTCTCTTTTGGTAAGAAGGACATCAACTCAGTTATCTCTTTGACAAATCCCATATCAAGCATACGATCAACTTCATCCAAGACGACAGTCTTGGTATTTTCTAGTCTGAGGGCTCCACGATTGTAAAGATCTCTCAAGCGACCAGGAGTACCGATGAAAATATGAGGTCTGCGGTGTAACTCACTTAGTTGTCTGCGAATATCAGAGCCACCAATAAGGATACAGGAATAAATTGGAAGCTTGTTAGCAAGAGATCTTATTTCATCGCGAATTTGAACCGCAAGTTCGCGAGTAGGAGCAACAATCAAGGCATTTTGGTTTGGGTTGGCCATGATTTTGTTGATGATAGGAAGAGAAAAAGTAAGTGTCTTTCCTGTTCCGGTGTCAGCGAGCCCCATGACATCTAGTCCTCCTAGAGCGTGTTCCAAAGCTTGATCCTGAATAGGAGTAGGAGTTGAGATACCTTTCTCTTTTAGATTCTCGTGAACCTGTGGATGTAAATCAAAATCAGAGAAAGCGTGTTTGATTTCTACATCTTTTTCTGCCTGCATGTTTGCAGGGCAAACGAACAATTTAGGGTTTAGTGCCTTGGAGGCAAATCTGTTTCTGGGTGCAAAACCACCTGGTCTACGACCTCGAAAACCACCTTGGCGTGAACCACCACGACCACTAGAGGAGCGTGAATTATACATATATTTTTGTGAGGAATTTTTCCTCGATTGTCCTTTAGAAAAATTTAGCTAGACAATCGAAGGTAGTCTATCATTAGGGGCTAATTACCCCAGCCCAAGAACAATTATGGGGTATTATAACATAAAGGGATACTCCCTGTATAGTCGGCTCTCGCTCGGGAACATAAGAGTACTTAATATCCCGCACTCGTTTGACTATAAAAAGCCCCGACGTAAATCGGGGCGGAATTTCTAGATATTTTCGAGGGGGTCGGTGCCCAGATAGGTATCTAGGTCGAATTTGAATTCGTCCAAGATCAGCTGCGCTTCCTCGGAGCCATTTGCGGCAGCCATGGCTAAGAATTCACGGGCTTCTGGCGTAATCGTGGTGATTTCGTAGCAATTGCCAGTTGCAACCAACTGGCTAATGGTATCGCAGGTCAAAGTAACCCCACCTGCCGTCAGGGCAGAAAACCTTGCGACCTGCAAAACCAAATCTCGGGTCTCTTTCTGTACGGGCGGGTAACCTTCACCTTGAGTGATAATAACCTCATCCCCGCGTTTCAGCTCAGAAATCAGAATGCCAAGACTGTTTGGTCGATCAAATCTTCCACAACACATAGACACCTCCAAGAGTAAGATAAAGTACCCTTGAATTATACTACAGGTTTAAATTGGCTGTTTTGGGGTATTTGTATCGTTTTGCTTACCATTTCCCGTGATTTTCCTGCGTAAGTGCTTGGGCTTTCGCACTTTATCTGCACGAAGCACCTGTTTGAGCTGAGCAAAATCAACGAATTTGTCGTCTGCTATTTGCCTAATCTCTTTGGCGGTACGATTCCATCTAGCCATAATCGTAATCTCCTTCTTCTTTTTCTTTAAATACTCTAGGATTGGGGCAAAGTCTCCATCGCCAGAGAGGACGACTAAGGAAGAGTATTGCGACATGTATCGCATAAGATCAAAGGTCAAATCAACATCGCAGTTTGCTTTCCTGACTGTTATTTCATCGTTCTCGAATACTTTCATGGCTTTTATTCGCAGGGTATAGCCTATTTCCACCAAACTTTGATAAAACTTCGCAATCTGGATATATCTTTGTAATTGCAGGGCAAGATCTTCTGTAATTTCAGGCTCCTTAAGCCTAGCTTCCAGAAACTTTACCAAATCTTCGAGATTAAGTTTTTTGCCTTCCTCGGCTTTGTACGTTTCCGTATCTAGCCCAGCATAGTAAAAGACCTTAGAAACATTGAAGATACTTTTGAGATAGATAAATAGCTTCTGATAGTCCATTTTCCACCCTAAGCTTCTCTCTCCACCGTAAAAAAGATTGGCGGCGTCAATAAAAGCATAGGTAAGTTTTTCTCTTTTGGGCATTCCCTATCTTACTACTCTTATATCTTCTGAAAAAAGTTCGGTAGTAATTGGTCCATCCCCACAGGACTCATTCCAGTTTTTATTTTTTTGTCGATATCATAAAGGGCACAGTGCAAGGCAATCAGCTCATCCAAACTAAAATGTTCTGCCTGGGCGGTTACTAATTTTTTGGGGTAGGGTGCCATTTTTAAGTATGATGCTCCTGACTTCGCCTGAATCAATAGTCGAACTTGTCGAACAACCATAGAAAATATATATTCTGGTTCATTGCCTCCATCAATCAGTTTTTTCCACCCGAGGAGAATTTGACGTATGTTTCTAGGCCGTAAACAGTCTACGAACTTAAAAATAATTGGTGAAATTTCAAAGGCTTCAGTTTTTACCTTTGCAAAAGGCTTGAGACCGGTAACTGACACAGATTTATTTTCGTAAATAATTACCTCCTGATCAGAGACTGTTTTCAAAAAATCAATAATTTTGTCTTTGGATTTTGATTTGGCAGAACTAAGAATATTTTTGACTACAAAGCATTTACTAAGCCCAAAAAGACCAGCGGACAACTCCTGTCTAAGAGTGGTGATGTCTAAGTCAGCTGGATCATAAGAAACGACTTCAAACCCCTTGTCTTTGTAAATTTGGCACATATCCATGAGACGTTTGTACGACCCAACCTTGTCATCTCCATGAATAATTACCATATCCTTATTATTACAGAGATTTTGGAAATATCTTGAAACCTGTGAGCAACCTCTTTAATTGTCCAATAAAGTTATCGATTGGGGAGACAATTGTTTGCGAACCAAGAACCTGACTGTCTACTTGATTCGTATCATTTGTAGATTCTGCCATTTCAAATCGCTCTGGCTCTGTCGGAAGTGATGGCTCCCCAACTATTGCAAAACTGCTTACCGTTGAGACAAATTCCTTAGGTCTCCCCTCTTTGTTTATGAAACTAAACTGTTCAAATGGCCCAGCTTGGGCATCTAGTAAAAACGGTGTTACCGCAATTACGTTTTTGTCATTCCACACTTTAGAAAAAGCATGAAGATAATAAAATGAGAGTTGCTTGTCTGACAGATATTTATTTGACCAACCGGCTTCTGTGATAAAAACCGGCAGGCTTTTAGTCGTAAACTGACTGATGAATTTTAGGTCGTATTCATACGAATCAATTTTGTTACTACCGCTGATGTCAGGCCGAGAAGAAAAATCCGGATTAGGATATGCATGCGATGTCCAACCATCTATTTTCTGAAAAATATCTGGCTTTCTGGCCTGCATTCTAGACAGGTAATTCTTCCAGTTAATCGCGGTCTTACTATTCGCGGCCGCATTATCGAGCCCCGCAGGCAATATGAAAAAATCAGACGATTTTGACTTAAAAATATCAACTGCGTTACTAAGGATATCAGCGTAACTTTCTGGACTGACTCTACCTCCATATTCGTCGGATCTGTTTACTTCGTTAAAAATTATTACATAGCGATTTTGAGTAGGCCATTTGAGGTCGTTTAAGAAGTTGGCAAAATCAATAAGGTCTGCATCATCTGGTTTTTCCCAGTTTGACCCCTCAGGAACGGTGGCGACCCGGACCAGAGGAATAATTTTGAGATCTCGGCATTGATCAAAGAATTTTTGCCATTTAACCCGATTTCGGTCTGCCCCTTGAATGGGTATGGTGACGTATCCCCAAGCAGCTTTATTGTCGTTATTTACGATCTTTGCAGCTTTGATGATCTCGTCATGAAAAAGGATGTGGATGCCGACTTTGTTGTTTGCCACGGAGGCAGGATCATAAGAAGCATTGGCCCAGTCCGAAACAGTCAAAAAAAGGAATAGATTGATGATAAAGGCAAAAATTGGCACAAAAAAGATTATACGACATATGTAAGGTATGTGTATTTTTCAAAAAATCACTCCCTTTCGGGAGTGTGTTCAGCTACGGTCTGTGGTTTTTGATAAGAGAATTGAGCCTTTCTTCCTTGCTTTGTTCATACATATAGAAACATTTTGACATTTTGTCATAGATGAGCCATGCTTCACTGGGGGAGTCTGATGCTTTTCGAGAAAGAATCACCCCTCGGAACGATCTTGTTCCGACCATGGCATTAAACTCAACCCAATGCCTTCCATTATCAAAACTGACCTTAAAACTGTCGGCTGCAGATATATCTGGATTCCCATAAACAAGAACTTTCCCTGCGGGCCTCATTCCCCTACGAGCCATGTCCTCACGAAAGAGATGGTAGTCTTTGTGACTGACTTTTGTAAACATCGACTCCACCCGATCCCGAATCTTCTTGAGCATATTTCCTCCTAAATGTGCGAATTTATTCCCAATATTTTAACATATAAGACAGATGATACTGGAGAATTAACTTTCTTTGGTTATCCGGAGATGGGAGTATGCTTTGGGGGTTGCCACTCTCCCCTTACTGGTTTTTGATAGAAATCCCGATTGCAAGAGAAAAGGTTCGTACAAATCAGAAATAGTATCTACCGATTCTGATATTAACGCAGCCAAAGTCTCTAACCCCACAGGACCTCCATTATGCTGTTCAATTATAGCCAGTAGCAATCCCCTGTCGGTTTCATCTAGTCCTTCTTCGTCTACCTGATAGAACTCAAGTGATTCTTTTGTTGTTTCCAAATTCGAATTGGCATCATTCTCTACCAAAGTAAAGTCTCGAACACGACGTAGAAGTTTTAAGGCGATACGCGCGGTACCACGAGATCTTTTGGCAATTTCCATGGCAGATTCCACATCGAGTTTTAGATTGAGTTTCTCGGCAGTTTTGATGATTATTCCCTGCAACTCTTCTGGCTCGTAGAAACGCAGGCGATGCACGATGCCAAAGCGGTCACGGAGTGGCGAACTAATTCTTCCAGCTTGAGTCGTGGCACCAATCAATGTAAAGGGGCTTAGATCAAGTCTCAGATTTTTGGCGGCAGGACCTTTGCCAAGGATAATATCAATGGCAAAATCTTCCATAGCTGGATACAAAGCTTCTTCAACAACCTTATTTAGACGATGAATTTCGTCGATAAACAAAACATCCCCTGGTTCAAGAGCTGTAAGTATGGACGCCAAGTCACCTGCTCGGGTCAGAGCTGGCCCAGAAGTGATTTTTAGATTAACACCCATTTCGTTTGCAATGATATGAGCCAAGGTTGTCTTACCCAATCCTGGTGGCCCATACAATAAGGTATGCTCCATTGGCTCTTCTCTGGACTTAGCGGCAGTCATGGCGATTTTCAAAGACTTCACGACTTGAGGTTGTCCTGTAAAGTCTTGCCACGTACTGGGTCGTATTGTTGATGATTCTGGCTGGTTGGTCATTGTTTCCTTAATAATTTGAGGGCAGCTTTGACTTGACCGGAAAGAGCCTGGGAAGAGTCAATTTGAGAGTAAATGGCAGATATTTCTGATTTTTGAAACCCAAGAGAAATAAGCGAGTCTACAAGTTCGGAGGCTCCTTCGAGGTTACTCATATTGACGTCACCCCTGCCAACTTTTGACTTAAGATCCAAGATTATTCTTTGTGCTGTCTTTTTCCCTACTCCAGATATAGAGGTAAAAAAGGTCAAATTGCTCGACTGAATAGCGGTGTTAATATTTTCTGATGACGTTTGGGAGAATATTGCTAGTCCTATCTTGGGACCTACACCAGACACAGAAGTAAGTAACTCGAAGAGATCTAGATCTTCAGGAGATGAGAATCCAAACAGAGCTAGATTATCCTCTCTGATGTGTGTATGGATGTATAGCTTTGCGTTTTGGCCTTCCAGGAAATTAACACTTATTGGTGTTGTAACGGTAAACCCTATGCCGTTACAAAATAGTATATATTTGCCTTTGTTTGCATATTTAATTGTGCCTTCCAAGTATCCGATCATAAAATTATTCTAACACCAAAAACCATAGTTTTACCGAAATGTAAAATGTTATATAATATGGGTCTGTCCTTTCAAACACTATGTTCTGCTATATATAGGAGGCTATATGGGATGTGCTAAGTTTTTGCTGTCGCTGTTTGCTTTTTGGATATTCACTGGTTTAGGATGGATTGCACTTCCAGCAGGCGCTTCGCTTTTTTGGTCTGTCTTTTGGATATCCATCATTGTGTCGGTGATTGATTTCCTCCTCCTTGGCGTTGATATCTTGATTCGTTTGTTATCACTGCCAGCGTCGTGCCTGACCTTTGGACTATTTGGTATTGTCGTCAAAGGTATCCTGAAGTATTTCTCGCTTTATCTGGCAGCATACTTCACCGGCCTATTTGTCCTCCCGTGGATTTTTGGTCCAATGTGGATCCAAGCGATTGTGATTGGGGTTGTGTTTGCGATCATTGGCGGAATGCGCGGTAGCTCCTCGGTGAGAGTCTCCAGCTCTTCATCGCTTAGCAGTCGATCACGGTTTCGCTAGTAATTTTTGCTTCAGTACACTCACCCAGAAATGGGTGAGTTTTTTATTTACTTTTTGACTCGCGATATCGGAATATATGCGTCAGAGCTATGGCAACTGCGTCAGCCGCATCGTCAGGCTTCGGGACTTCTTTCAATTTGAGAATTTTTGTGACCATATACTGAATTTGCTTCTTGTCGGCCGCCCCATACCCAGTTAGAGAGGATTTGACCTGCAGAGGAGTATATTGCGAGAGAGGTAACCGTGCCTGTTGTCCGCACAAGAGGATCACTCCCCTAGCAGCACCAACATCAAATGCCGTCTTGGCGTTGTTGGAAAAGAATAATGACTCCACTGCAAAAGCGTCTGGCTTATGGGTAGCAATTAACTCGTTTAGAAATACGTATATTTTCTCGAGTCGGACTGACAGATCTGTATTGGCCTTGGTTTCAAAACAGCCACATTCCAAGAGAGTATCTACCCCTTTTTCGTGCTCCACGATTGCCCAACCCACCCTTCCGGTCCCCGGATCGATACCTAGTACTTTCATTGAGTACATTCTACAGACATCTAACTCTTAGTGATAGTTTAATTTGTGCTGCAGGAATGATAAAATAAGGTCGTTCGTGTTTTGCATGGGTCAGTAGCTCAGTCGGTTAGAGCACCTGCCTTTTAAGCAGGGTGTCGCGGGTTCGAGTCCCGCCTGACCCACATTTAAAATATTTTGCCCTTGTGGCAAAATATGTTAAATATTGACATTGCGGGATCTCGAAAGCCGGAGTCAAGCTCGTGACGATCTTGACGAGGCCGGTCTCAAAAAATTTCTAGCAAGAAATTATTTTGAGGAGTCCCACAGCTTAGTTTAAAAATATATTTTGGCCCCATCGTCTAGTGGTTAGGACGTCAGGTTTTCATCCTGAATATCCGCGGTTCGAATCCGCGTGGGGTCACAATGAAAAATCCTTCGCATGTCGAGGGATTTTTTATTGTCAATTTGTGTGGATTCGAATGCCAAAGTGCAGCACGTGACGTGCTAAACGAGGCGGGTCCCGAAAGAAATTGAGGGGAATCCGCGTGGGGTCCAAACAAAAGTCTCTCCTTTGGGGGGAGACTTTTTTATGACTACCGATAACCTTATGTTATTACGGGCTTATTGCTACTTATCCAATTTAGGACTTCCTCTATACATTTTTTGCTATCAGATTTATCTTTAAATTTTCCACCTGACGCCCTGTCATGGCCGCCACCTATTTTCATTTTCTCCATCAGATCTCTTACGCTTACACTATTAGGCAACGATCTCCCTGATATTCCACAATCTCCATTTCCTTTGGGTGTAATCACAAAGCCCCATGAATATCCCGTGATCATTCTCAGGTAATTTGACATATAGATGTGATTTCCTTCGCTTATCTCGCTGTCTGTGTATTTACCACCTTCTGTAAAATCTCTATCAATATATGAATACTGAAAATCAGGCCAGTCACCACCACATGAATACCGAGTGTTCTTAATTAACTCTTGTATTACTAAAAACGTTTTTTGGGAAATTGTTCTATATCTTGATTGAAACTCTTGAATTTCGATTTCGCTAATCTCTAGCAGCTTTTTGGTGGTTGCGAGAGTCTCTGTTTGGTGTGGCTTAATATATGTAAAATTCCCCGTATCTCCAAGTATCCCCATTAGAAAAATTTCGGCTAGCTCCTTGCTCACAGGGTAATCCTGACACAGAACTAAATATATTATCTCTGTACAAGACGGGTAAGCGGGTAAGACTAGTGTTAAGGTAAATTCGTCAATTGGAGATGAGTGGTGGTCGATACAAATTGTCGTGGGGACCTTCTGTAGTTTTTCGGGATACTTTGAAAAACGGCTATACTGACTTCCATCGAGGAAGATTAGTAAGTCTGTGTTTTTTAGTTCATATGCGATGTCTGAAACAAACTCGATTTTGTCGTAGTTTTTAAATATTCTAAATCTCGGTTCTGGGTCACTTGAGTAGATAATTCTTATTTTTTTCTTAGGATATCTAGTCACAAGAATCTCGTAAGTGGACAATACAGATCCTATTGAATCTTCGTCTGGGGACTCATGGCCAGTAACTACAATCTCTGTAGCTTCTTGGATTAGGTCATCAAATTTGGAATTAAAATCTTTAGATATCTTGGAATTAATCATGAATGATTCTAACACCACGAAATGTGGCTACTTTGTCAGCACGGGAAATACATTAACCTCTTTAACTTTGTTTTGACCGCTCAGTCTCAGCGGCGCATCTTTGTCGTAATAAAAATAGTTTCCAGCACACTGATTTTTGTCCAGGGAAATACTAAGAAATGTATAGTAGTCTTCTAAATCCAGATAGATAAAGTCATGGTTATTTGTTTTGTTACATGCTTGAATAAACCACAGCCCCTTTCCTATTGATAAAGTTTTTTCTTTTGCTATTACGGCTTTGGGCGACCCCAGCTTGATGTCACGACCCTCTGATAGTTTTAGAAGAATCTTTTTGTCATAAAACCTATACCTTCCCACCTTGGCTACTACAGGGATTTCTAGCTTATCAAATATTATGACCCAAGGATTTTTACCCTGCTTTACGTAAATGTTTTCATCTAATATTATCTGATCAAAAGGAAGTGGTTCTATTACCCTAATTAACTCTGCCGGGTTTTTCAGCCTGTTGTCTGTCGCTGGGTCCAAGAATAGCTCCTTAAGGCTTACTTCGACCACCGTGTGATTTACATCAGGGTCAGCGTATGGTGCGGAATCATAAAAATCATTGGTGAGGACAGAATGAAACCCCATCGATGGAATTTTGTAGATCCACTCTTCTCTACCCACGGCTGCCAACCTAACTTCCTTTGGCAGACTTCTGATGTGCAACATCAGGCGGCTCTCATCATAGCCGAGAACTCCACGGAATTTCCATGCACTAGCTGTTTCGGTAACTAATCCTGGCAAAGCGACAACCAACGATATCAGCATAAACCAGATTATTGCGATTTTCTTCCAACTTCTTTTTTGGTGTTCGACTATAACTCCAAGCACTATTGGCATTGCGATTTGTGTTGGAAGCACGGATCGCATGCCAAAATCATTGTAACCACCAGAACGAAGGAAAAGGGTAATTATCATAAACGAAAACAAAAGTGTGCTCCAAAATACAAGCTTTTTGATTCCAATTGTTTTTCTAAGACTCAAGAGTGCGGCAAACGTTATTGTGGGGAGCACGCCCACTTGTGACACGACCGTGATCAGCCAATTCAGAACCTCTGATACGAGTCCTCCTTGGGAAAAATATGGATATGATTTGATCGCATAGAAACTAAACAAGTTGGTTCCTTTGCCCACCATACTACTTAGATAGGGCCATAAGACGATCAGGGCCATGGCGCCTCCAATGAATATGTTTTTGCGATGTCTGGGGATAAACAAAAATACCAGTGCGAGCGAAAACGCAAGATAGATTGACACAAACGCACTTGAGAGGATGCTAAAGAAAGAAACCCCAAATATTTGTGCAATTGCTATCTTCTTCTTAATCAGTAGCTCGGAAAGTAAATAAAGAGTAAATATCGCTACCAAAAAATGTTGCGGTACCCAAAAAGCTGCCTGAAGTGCGGTCATTACACGAAAACCAGCCTGCAGGTCAATTTTCCAGGCTTGGTACCAAGGCATACTCAGGTACAGCTTTCCAGCAATCATTGATAGCGCATCAAAGCTGTAGCCAATTACCGCAAGCGCAAGGACCAGCCACCGCAGATTTCTCTGAATTATGTGTCGATCTACAACTTTTTTGATAAGCCAATATGACAAGGCATTGGTAAACAAAACATAACCGGACAAAATTACCAGCTGCCACTGTCTACAAAAGGAAACTAAGAGAGATGGTATGAGGTAATATCCATAATAATATTTAAAATCTGATATCGGGAAAAATGGATGCTTTGCCCGAACACCGTTCTCCGCCAGGCTGGTAATTACATATGAGTGTTTGAAGTAATCCCCTATACCGCCAAAACTGATAAATGGTTGCCCGTCAACCGTCTGCATTCGGACAAATGGGAAAAGAACAAAACACTGGGCGAGAAGCAAAACTGCAATGAAGAAAATTTTGAATAAAGTTTCTCTGTTTATGGAAAATGATTTTTGATGCTTTCTAATCCAGCCAAAAAGAAATACGAAAATAATTAAAATGGCCAAATATTTGGAAAATGATCTATTGCCGAACACATAGCTCAATATATAGATTGTTAAGGTCGGAAACCAAATTATTATCGGACTAATCATCTCATAAATGTTATCACAAGCTCCAAAACAACAGAGTGGCACCGTGGTGTTAAACTTTGGTATGAACAACGTCGCAAAATCAAAAAGTCGTTTTGTCTTCCGAAGACTTGGGGATGAAGATGCTGAAAAGGTTGTTCAGGTGAATTCGGAAATTAGACAAGCAGCGGATTACGCTGGCCTTCATGATTTGAGTATTGCAGAGTATCAAGCCCAAATTGCAGACTTGCATTTCTATTTTGGAGCGTTTAATGCAATTGGTGACTTAGTGGGTTTTGCACACGGACAGTTTAATGATGTCAGCAAGCCGTATTTCACCCAAGAGGAAATTCAAGACAAAGATCATTTTAACTTCTCATCAAACAAGGTTGTGGAGGTTATGCTAGGTGGTGATTATGTCTACAGTGAATCAATCATGATTGTTCATTCGGAGCGAGGCACCGAGTTAGCACAGTCACTCTATTCTCACTATATTGAGTTTATTAAACATCTTATTCAGTCCAAGTACCACTGTGATGATACAAAGCCTGTTTTTTTAATGACAGAGATCAAATTGACCAATCCCAACTCAATCTTTTTTGCCCTAAAAAAGACAAAGGCAAAAATCGTTGGATTTTCCACCTGGAGACAAAATGAACATTTCTTCGTTGTAATTAGAGATATTGATAATCCTAGGTATGCAAGCATTGAGGACGGTTTTACACAAACCTTGGCAGACTTGACAGATCTTCAGGCAAAAGACAGCGACCATTTGATCTTTAACGATCTAGAACTTGACTGCGTTCGGTCGCTTAGTCGCCACTTAACTATGACCAAGAACTAAATCTAGTGTATTTTTTAATACTGTATAGGTTTATAATTTTGTAATGACATACCATCCTGCAATGGAAGCTCTTGGAAAAAAGATATCCAAAAAAGAAGTAACTTGGTGGGAGATGGAGGTCCCTACAGGGAAGATGATATTTGGTGAAGCAAAGACTGAAATGCTTGGGTATTCAAAAGACGCTTTTACTACGTATTCAGACTTTACGAATATCGTCCACCCTGAGGATAAAGTTAAGCTACTTGATGCTTTCGGAGATTATTTGATTGCAAAAACTCAGTCATACGAGGCGTCTTACAGGATTAAGTCTGCCACAGGTAGATATCTACGTTTTTATGATTACGGGGTTCTTTTGAAAGATCACCCTGGAGACCCGACCGTAGCCGGAATAGTCACAAAATTAAATTCAGAAGATAATTATGATGAAGAAATAATGCAATTTAAGTATTTGGTTCAGGATGATGCAAAATCTGTCTATGAGGTTTACACAAAGTTAAAAGAGCTTCAGAACAACAAATGAATATTAATATCAATCATCTAAAGCGTGACTTAATTGGAACAACCGTTCCAGTGCCAACTTCAGGGACTTTATCTGGGCATGCCGCAGGAGAGCCGTTTGATAAGCATGTATATAGCCTAATCAAAAAATCTTATCCTGATCAGACATACCGACAGTTTGAGTACCTAAACAAACTGTACACGGATAATCCCAGATCCGTTACCGTTGCAGATCGATTTGATTTGATTAGCCCTCCATCCCTTTCATATTTGATAAACCGTGGGAAGGATGTCACAAAAACTTGGACGAAGCTTCGTCAATTTACCGAGAAACAAAACGACACCGCGGATATCGTTATAGTCAAAGACAACTTTTTGAACATTATCGATGTGAAGACATTCAGTATTGAGAAGCACGGACAGGCGCCAAATATTATTTCTGCTGTGAAGTTAGCAAAGATGTGCTCATTGATGTTGGAGTCTGGGATCTATAACTCTCTCGATATTACTTACTTAGGAATTACCTGGAAACTTGAGGGAAAAGATTTGAGATGTACAGAGGTATCGATAAAAGAACTATTTAAAGTAAATCCAGAACTGCTCTACATCAACTGGGCTGCGGCCATGCAGATACAGTTTCATGTTGAAAGCATTGACCAATCTTTTACTGGCACGGTCGAAGAATGGTGCAGATTGTACTTGAGGACGTTTGTAAGGCAAGCTAAGGCGAGAGTGATAGTCATGACAAACAAATTTGTAACTCCTTTTGAAAAATTTTTAGATTAAATTGTCGAAGACTGATCTGAGTTGGATTAGCAAGCTTTCGTCTTTTTCATTTATGTATTTCTTGCAAAGCCATGCAATTTTGTCGTGCAAATTTACTTCTTTCTGATCTTCCCAATTGATCAACTTTATAGGGATGCTCATCAGGGGTTTCTCAGAAAATTCAAGTATGCCACCTTTCACGACACCCTTATGTCTAAGCCACTCAAAGACCTCGGCGGTATTCAAAAAGGCTAGTAGGTAATAAACGCTATCTCTGACACCTGGTTTGAGAAATATCGCCGTTACATCTTGAGTAGGGTAAACATCTTCACTGGCAAGTGAAAACCTGACGTAATTTTTATGAGAGATGCGTTCTTTGCAGGGGATAAAAATTCTTGCTCTTGGCTGACTAAATAGTCGGTGATTTCTCAAAAAGACCCACTCCCAGTAGTTTATGTCTCGCTTATATTGGTATCTTTTGTTTAAAAGATCTTTATAAGGTAATAATAACTGGTGGAAATTTGGATATTGAGATTTGAACTCTTCTTCGTGCAGATTACTCTCGGTCAAAAAAATGTATTTTGTTAATGGACCGTGGAGATACGGGCTCAGATTCTTGGCCTTTAATACATCAATTGTTTTCTTTGTTTCAAATTTGTTTAAAACAACATCTTTTGGTATCTGGAAAGCCCTGTCAAGGCCACTTACCATACCGTTGCCTATGTCAGCAATGTCGCCCAACGTGGTGTACTTTCTGTCACCATTTGCGTTTATGTTGTGGCACTTATTTTCAAAAATCATTAGTCGTTTAGAGATGTCGTCATCTATTAGCGCCCATTTTTCTTGAGGCTCGAATTGTTTTCTCTTAAACTTTAATATTGTTTCTGAGCTGTTTTTATCGCAAATATCTGAAATATCTTCGCAAGTAAGACGTTTTTTTGATAAGTACTTGATTACATTAATTTTGGGTTTTGGCGTCCCACTATTTGATTTAACAAAGCGAAAAATAATAATTGACGAGGACACTTTTTCAAAAATTGGTGTCTCATTGAAATGTACAATGTCTGTAAAAAAACCATTTGTAATTAGGTAATTCCTAAGTGACTCTGCGTGTTTAGTGCTGATCCAGTACTCTGGTGTAACAAAGATTAGCTCACCACCTTCGTTTAATAGCTCCACTGATTTAAGAATAAAGATGTAGAGATAATCACACAAACTATTAAAATATTTATTCCATAACTCGTTATTTAACAGTTCGTCTTTCATTCCCATCTCTAAATTTTTCCACCGTATATAAGGCGGATTGCCTATGACAAGATCAAACTTCTGTGGAAATACCTCAGAAACAAAACTTGCTCTATTTATTTTCACTTGGGAAATGTTTGGAAGCGAACCGTCTATTTCGCAGCCAGTAATATTCTTAAACCCATTTTCCCTTAATACTTTTAGAAAGATACCTTCGCCACAGGCAGGTTCCAGCACCTTCGCTGTTTTGGAAGAGCTTGCTAAGCTAATCATGAAATCAACGACATGCCGAGGGGTAAAGTACTGGCCAAGATTTTTATTTTTGTCCTTTGTCATGTTCTCTGAACTGACAGCTTACCATGCTGGACTGTCATAAACATCTACTTAAGCCAGGAATCATACTAATCGCATTTTTCAAACGCAACCAAATGCTTCTGTTCTGACGCATTCATTAAGTTTGTAAATACGGAAGTGATATCAGCGTGTTTTGTTACGGCAGGCAACAGTGTATTCTTGTAGAGATCAGCGTTAGCAACTTCAGCGATTACTCCCATTTGACATGCAGCAGAAATTGTTGTGAGACTGAGTGACTTAATCTCCCAATTATTTTTTGGAATTTTTAACCCGTACTTGTCAAACAAAGCTTTTAGTGAGGTTATGTGAGTTTCTTCTGCCCTAATGATCATGGAAAATGGCCTAACCATTCCAAACTTTGCGATTACTTTTTGATAAGTGGAGAGAGCCTTATATTCGTCATCAATGGCTTTATTAAGTGCAGTTACAGCTTCGCTATCAAGTTCACCCAATGGATACTCCTGAGTCGTTGCCACCAAGCAGTCGTCTGCGATACAGCTTTTTGCGTTAAAAATTTGTTGATTTTTTGAGAAACCACTTTTATTCGCCTGTGTCTGAGTGATCAGATAATTTGCTGAGATTGCAATTACAAAAAATGCAGTAGCGATTATTAGCCGCTGATTAAAAAGCATTCCACTTTGTTTAGTCTTCATGTGGACATTTCGTTAATTAATATATTTTTATATTCCTTAATCAATAATACACGTTATCTTACAAATTATCTTTTGGTTGATGGGGGTGATTCGTTAATTGCAGTTTTGGTGATTTTTACCGTAACCGACTTGAAGATTATTGTTCCTTGACGGTTGGTTATATTGGTACAAGCGGTTTGTTGGACCTCGCCGTTTCCAAATGTTATCCATCCCGGAATAATCAAGAATCAATGCTGTAAGGATTATTGCAACGACAAAACCCAAAACCGTGAGCCAGATATTTTTTTTGTAGGAAAAATCATATTTTTTCAACATTAGTAAACCCAAGCCAATTGATACGATAGCCAAAAATGGCACCCAGAGCGGAAAACTATCGATAATTTGCTGTAGCCTCCACTGCCCCATAGGCCCGTGTTCCTTAAGCAGAAAAAGTGTGAGATTGGTCATGAATACGGCCAAAATACTGACACTTATTAGGCCAGTGATCATCAAGCTTGACCCCAACCAAAAATGCCACTTTGGCTTCATCTGGATTTCGTTGGTTCTCACTTTATCCATGACGATTTTTTCTAAGTTAAGAGTGGGTTTTACTTGGTTTTTTTTGCGCATATATTTTTCATTAGTTGTTTTCCCCTACAGATCCTTGTGCCGATAGTGTTTATGGGTAGTCGCAGAATATCGCTAATTTCTTCGTACGATTTTTCTTCCAGATAATAGAGTGAAAGCGGCTCCCTATAAGAAATTGTCGCCTTACTTAAACATTGGTGCACATGTTCGACCAGCTCCTTCTTGATATAGTCTTCCTCTAGATTGATGCCGCTATTAAAGTCGATTTGTTCATCTATTTGCAAAACTCGTTTGTTTTTCCGCAGTATGTTTATTGTTTCGTTGTGCACAATCCGATAAATCCAGCTCGAAAATTTCTTCTTTATGTCAAAGCCATTCAGATTAACGTATGCCTTAATAAAAGCTTCTTGTACTGCGTCTGCCGCCAAATGTTCGTCGCTTGTTATATACAAAGCATATCTCAAAAGCTTTGATTGGTATCTGTTGATTATTTCAGAAAAAATTTCTTTATCTCCCTCTCGTATTACTTTTACGACTTCTTCATCTGATGACTTTAAAAAGTCTGACATATATTTTCTTTAGTATACCCGTTGTAGGCCTCACCTTTCTGTGAGGCCTACACCCACACTCAGATCCTATCTTGTGCAGCCCTGCCCCATACCGTTTCTGGAACCTCCGTGCTGACCTAGTCCAAGCTCAGCCTTGATGGCGTTTGACTCAGCAGTTTTACCCTGAAGCATTAGATCGTGAGCTTCAACAAATCTGCCAAAATTTTTGGCTGTAATAACCTGAGCGGCTCTGCCTTGACCGTTCATCAATGCTTTCCAAGCATTGTAGTCTTTATTTGCAAATGCCTTAGTCATGGCAGTGTGACGATCTGCAGTATAGTTTGGACCTCTTACTCCTGCGTCACCTCTGTAAGCCATGATAGCCTGTGGAGCGACTGCAGCAGCAACTACCGCTATTGCACACAACCCTAACACGATTGACCTTTTTGTCATATGTTTTTGTTTATTAATTGCTAACTACTAGTAATACAACTCCAATCTGATATTTATTTCATTTTTATGGTTTGAATTTATGATAATAATAGATATGAAATTAATCAGACCTGTTAAATATCGTCTATGAAGCTTTTATTTTTCTTCGTGTTGTTACCTATTTTGGCAAAGCTGTTTAAAGGGAAAAACCCCGTGGTTGTCTGGACTGTCGCAGCAGTAATGACTATGACCGGCGCATATCTAGTCTTTCGACTTTTTTCCTAAAAAAAATACCACATTAAGTCCCCGCAATTTGGTATTCTTATATCATGGACGATCTCCGGGGGTCTATGACTCCTCTTATTCCGACTTTGCCACCCATTCCAGTACCTTCTGCGATTCCAACACCTACCATTGATATCTTGATTGCTGATCACACAACAAGGCCACCCCCCATAGAGGAGATTTCACACGATTCAACTTTCTCATCCGAGTCGGCTTTTGATGTTGGTTCAGGACGGAAAAAAATTTTTGGTGTGGTTCTTACTGGGACGGTTTTTCTAGTTGTTGGTGCTGTTTTGTTTTATTTTTCTTATTTACGCCAAAGAATTTCTTTGGCAAGAGCATTGACCGCGTTAATGAACTCAAGTTCGGTTCACATACAAGCAAAAATACCCCTGATATCTAATATTAAGATTGTTTACGATACCGATGTCGTAACAAATGGCGACTTTCTACGTGAGTCGAAGTTTACAACACTTTTCCCAACCAATTCTTCAAACTCGGCAGCGTTCACAGTAAGTTTAATTTCTGATTCATCTGACGAATATGTCAAACCGAGCCATTCTCACTTAGCCCAGATTAATAACCTGATGAGATCAAATGATCCAGAGATATTTTCAAAAAATTATTTTAAGGAGTATCAGAAGATTTTGGCGGGCAGCTACTGGCTGCACTACAAAAAGGACTTGTCTGCTTCGCTGGCTCTAAGCCAAGACAAAGCCAACACCTTTTCCTTCTTTTTCGAGTTGTCCAAATTATTTACGATCAATTCTTATATTGGTGGGTTTGAAAAAGATGGCAAGTTGTTTGAAGAATACAGACTGGGTCTTAAGAAAAATGCTTTTATCTCATTTTTGAATCTTATACAAAATGATATCACTGCGGTTAATTTCCCAGATTTAAGTCGAGTTTCTGAAGCGGTAGAGAGTAATACAAATCTGAGCCGAGATTTCATGATTGTCTATATAGACACAGATTCCAAAAGAATTGATTCTGTTGAGTTTCTACTTCCAAAAGATCTTCTCGATGAGATTGCTAGCGCAAAACCAAACAAAATTCCATACTCGAAAATGATAGCTACCTTAGAAGCGAATACTTCATTTTTTTTGGACCTAATTCAAAGAGACAAAGAAATTAATGTCGTATCTGTTTCTTTTTCTAACTACAACGATGTCCGCGCAAAGATGAAACCGACGGATACGATTGACTTTGATGAATTGGATCTTGGAGTAGAGAGGTTTGCAATTTATTTAGCGAATATGGCAGACCCAGACACAGTGAATGCAGCACTGAGTCAAGAAAACATGTTTCTAACACTAGCCTACCAAGTAAAGGAATACTTTGATTCTAAAAATTTTATAAATGGATTGAAAACTGCAAAAGAGCTACAAGTAAATGCAAAAAGCGCTGATGAGAAATCAATTGCGTATTACTGGATGGGGATGAATGCCTACAACTTGAAGCAAATTGATGATGCTGAGGGGTACTTCAAAAAGTCCAGTACTTTAAAAGCTGATTTTGCAAGCCCTTACGCATCTCTTGCCTCAATTGCAATTGACAAGAATAACTATCAAGAGGTGATGGATTATTCAAAACTCTGCCTGAATTATGACATTAATTTCCCCTGGTGCCATTACAACCTTGGTGTTGCTTACACTGCCATGAACCAAGTTGATCTGGGATTAATTGAATTTCAAAAAGCTGTCGAGCTTGATCCGAATAACTTAATTTTTCGAGACAACCTAATAAAGGCGGTCTCGCAATAGCTACCTTAGAGGTCGCAAGAGTTTCTGCCGATCAGAGCGTTGAACCCACACCATGAAAAAATGGCTTCAAAAAAGCAAAACCCTGCTGCAAATATGGTGATTTGACTTTTGGTATATATACCAAGAGCAAGGAGTCCGATTCCCAATGCGCCTCGCAAAATACGTCCATTTTTGTTGATATTAATATTGGCTCTTTTCTGCATTTTTGGTGAGGAAAACTGTTTCAAGAGGGATCTATAAAAGAATCCAAACAAAAAAGAAAATATCAAGATGGCAATTATTTGTGCAACCATCATTCAATTATAGTTTGTAACTTGACCCAATCATAGTGATGAACATCGTCTTTATATGCTGATTCAGATAGTCTATTATTGTATTTGTAATATGCATCATCAACCTGCCCAGAGCGAGAACAAATCACTTGGTGCCGTTGGGTATTCTATTTTCTCGTTTATGTACAAAATTCATTGACTGAGGACGAGATGCTAGGCCTATCCAGAAGGGCGAATATTACCGCTGAGATAATCCCTGTAGTCATTCACTAGTTCACGAACTTTGTTACCATGAGGTATATTTTAATTATGATGGAATTTTTAAAGATTTATAGCGTGGCCTTAACAATATTTTTGGGAATTGATGCCATATGGCTGACAGTCGTTGCAAAAGATTTCTACGCAAAACATTTAGGGTTTATCATGACGGACAAGCCAAATTTGATTGCTGCTCTAGTTTTTTATCTTATAAATATCGTGGGCATTACTCTTTTGGTGATTATGCCATCGCTTCAAGAAAAGACGGTGACCAAAGTACTACTTCTGTCTGCCCTTTACGGCCTATGTACTTATGCTACATACGATTTAACCAATATGGCCACACTCAAGAATTGGCCAACAATTGTAACCGTTGTAGACCTAATTTGGGGAGTTACACTGTCGGTTGTGGTAGGGGTTGGTACTTTTCTGTTTGTAAAAAGATTTCTCTAAGCTATTTTTTCGGAAACCAAGGGATAAAGACACTAGTTCTCTTTTTGTAGTCTTGAAACTCAGGACGGTCTGCGTATTTTTTTTCCAACAAAGGTATTCCTGAGACAAATAGTATCATCAATGTTATCGTCAGGGGACTGATAATTGCCACTAAACCATATTGCATGGTACATACTACGACAAATATCCCCCACCACTGTGCAACTTCCCCAAAATAATTAGGATGACGAGAGTATTTCCACAGACCAGATTGCATGACATGTCCCCTGTTGTCTTTGTTTCGCAAAAATTTTGCAAGCTGCTTATCCGATATTGACTCTATAACAAAACCAAGCAGCCAGATAATTACACCAATAAAAACCAGCGGCGAGTAAACCGAAGCACCACGGTTTAGTGAAGCAATAATGGACGAGAAAGAGATCAAAAACATTATGCACCCCTGCAAAAAGAATACTTGCAAATACGATCTAATTACAAAATATTTTCCCCAAGAATTTCGCCATTCTAGGTACCTTGGGTCTTCTCCTCGTGTGAGTAGACGTTTAAGGATGTGAAGCGCTAACCTAGTCCCCCATATTAAGGTTAAGACGGTAACAATCGCAAGAACATCATACCCTTCAGGTGAAGAAATTAAGAGTGTCATGGCAATAAGAACAAAACCGATACCCCAAGCCAAATCTGCGACGTCATTCCTCTTAAGTATTAGCGAGATCACAAACCACATGACCATGTACGTCTGAATTAACAAAAATACTAATATGAATTGATCAATCATATATAAATAATACTTCTTAACATGGAATCTTGCTGTACAAAATAGAAAAAGATAATTTACCTGCTACAACTATGCTTTCGAGGTTAATATCTGGGCGATAAAGAAAAAGAAAATTGTGGTTAGAACGATTATTCCACCTGGAGATAAATTAAGGTAGAAAGACGTGAGAATTCCAAGCATGACAGAACAAACAGATATTGCTTGAGCAATAATAATTGTTGGTATCAGTGCTCTGCGAAACTGCATTGCGGTAATAACCGGTATAGTAAGTAATGCCGAAATCAACAATACCCCAACAACAGGGATTGAGATAGAAATCGTAAGTGCTGTAAGTGCAATAAATATGATATTTAAAGAGTTCGTCTTGATACCGCTCACTTTGGCAGATTCTTCGTCGAAGGAAATATAGACCAGCTCTTTGTAGAGCAAGCTGACTGTGAGAAATACTAGGGCACCCGTGAACCCTACAGTCATAATATCAATATTGGTGACAGTGGCGATACTCCCAAAAAGAAAGCTGAATAAACTGGCGTTAAATCCTCGGGATAGGCTAATCAGCACTACCGCAAACGCCAAACTCCCGGAAAGGAATAGCGCAAGTGCTGACTCTCCATAGACTCGTTTGGAGCTTCGCAATTTTTCAATGATCACAGACGATACAACAGTGGTTGCTATGGCGGTAAGCAGAGGGTTTATTTTGAGAAGTAGCCCAATGGCAACCCCTGACAAAGAGACGTGTGCCAGAGTATCCGCAATCATGGAATATCTTCGAAGAACCAAAAAGACTCCGATAACTGGGGCAACAATAGCGATTATTATCCCCGCAATTGTGCCTCGAGTAATAAAGTCATAAATAAAAGGATTTGTCATGTTAATGGCGGTGTACTACAAATTTAACACTTTTAGAGTAGAGCTCGTCAGAATGTTTTCCACTAGTAAATCCTTTCGGAGTACCATGGTAGACAAGTTTTTGATTGACACATAGCAGCTCTGTTACTTCATTTGTAATGACATCAATATCGTGAGACACGAGCACCAAAGTGATTCCGAGTTCTTGGTTTAATCTCTTAAGTATCTTGTAAAACTCTTCTTGTGACCTGATATCGACCCCCGCCGTTGGCTCATCTAAGATTATTATTTCAGGGTCCGACACAATCGATCTAGCAATAAACACACGCTGTTGTTGTCCGCCAGACAAATTACCTATTAGCTGGTTTTTGAAATCTAGCATCTGTACAGAATCGAGAGATTTGTCTATTGCCTTTTTGTCAGTATTTGTGAGGCCGTAAAATAGTCCTTTTTTGGATGCTAGTCCCATTGCAACTACATCAAAAACTGTGACAGGAAATTTGGGATCAAAGCTGGTAGCCCTTTGAGCCACAAACCCAACCTTAGACCATTCAGAAAAGTTGGCTAGAGGCTTCCCCAAAATCGAAATGTTACCAGTTTGCGGTTGAAGAATTCCCAGAATTAGCTTAACCAATGTTGTCTTACCTCCACCATTGGGGCCGATTATCCCAACGTAATCCCCGGAATGGATGTCGAAATTTATATCCTTAAGTACCTGGTTGTTACCATATGAATAAGATAAATTATTTACTGAAACGATGATTTTATTAGTTTCTACTGACATTGAAGTGCTGTTTTTAAGTTTTGTAGATTATCTTCCATTATAGAGATGTAATCACTACCTGCCTCAACCTCTTGCGTGCTTAGGCCTTCTAGCGGGTTAAGCACCAATGTCTTGGCACCAACTTCTTTGGCAATTGTCTCAGCAATTTTTGGACTTAAGAGGCTTTCAAAAAAGATATAGGTAACATTGTTCTTACGGGCGAAGTCAGCGATACTTGCTAGTTTCTTAAGTGACGGTTCTTCCTCTGTAGAAATTCCTGCTATACCTACTTGTTGCAAATTGTATTCATTTGCTAAATATCCAAAGGCTTCGTGGGAGGTGACCAGGTCTCTGGTTACACAATTACTTAATCCTGTGCGGTATTTTGTGTCTAATTCAAGAAGTCTATTGTTTAGTCCGGAAGCGTTTGTCAGGTACTTTTCGGCATTCGCTGCGTCAATTTTGATTAGGGACTGAGTTACAAGATCGGCTGCCGCAGATAATAACTTCGGACTCAGCCAAAAATGAGGATCGTTTTTGTCTGTGATAATTCCAGACAGGTCTAGTTGTTTCACATTTGAACTCAAAATATTTTCAGATACTTTTGCTGACCATGGTTCTACCATGCCAGTGTATACCAACAACCCGCTGCTATTGATAGTCGCGATGTCTTGAGTTGTTAGTTCGTAGTCGTGTGGCTCTGCTCCAGGTGGAGTAATGTTTGTGACTTGAACGAACTCTCCACCGATTGTTTTTGACAAATAATAGAGAGGATAAATAGAAGTTGCGATTTTGACCTTGTAATTTTCACCCTCCGCTACCTGGTCAGGGACCTCTCTGGTTTTATAACCAAAGAAGATAAGGAGACCAAATGCGACAACAGATATTAAGATAGGGGCGTACTTAGTCAATTTGGGTTTTGCTTTTCGTAAACATGTTTCCAATAATTTCCTCCAAAGGCACGTGGACTATGTCGATATCATCAATTGGAAGTGCCTCCATTATCTCAGAAATAACTTCAGATTGCCTATCTTTTGATATTTCGATAGTTACAGTTAGTGGTTTCTTGTCAATAATTTTCCCGTATTTTAGTATCTTTGTCTCGGGAACTTCTTCCGTCAGCACTAGAGTAAGGTATTTCTTGTCTTTGTAGTTTCTTAGTAATGAGTGCATCGAATCGTCGTAGACAATTTCTCCATGATTGATTACGATAACCCTGTCTGAAACTTTTTCGACATCATCCATATCATGGCTAGTCAGCAACAAAGTAATTTGCAGTTCTTTTTGAATCTCACGAAGGAATGATCTGATTCTTTGTTTTGAAATAATATCTAGCCCAATGGTGGGTTCATCTAGATAGAGAATTTCTGGATTGTGGAGGATTGAAGATACTAGTTCTAGCTTCATCCTTTCCCCGAGGGACAACTTTCGAACTTGTTTATCAAGATATGAATCAACATCAAGCATCTTGGTAAGTCGATTTACTCGCTCCACAAAAGTTCTTTCTGGGATTTGGTATATTTTTTTTGACAACTCAAAATTTTGATTGGCAGTTAAGTCCCAAGCTAGTCCCGACCTATTCCCCATCACCAACCCTATTTTTTTGAGGTAAGTATTTTTTCTGTCAAAAGGAAAGAACCCCATGACATCGATACTTCCACCGGAAGGGAAAAGCAAACCGGAAAGCATTTTCATAGTAGTGGTTTTGCCTGCCCCATTGGGTCCCAGAAGAGCGACGGACTCTCCCTTGTTTATTTCAAAGGTTGCATTCTTTAAGGCCATGACATATTCAAATTTTGGAAAAAAAGAGTCTTTCCAAAACCCTTGTTTGAATTTGACAGAGTATTTTTTTTGGAGATTTGATACGCTTATTATTGGTTTGGTCATGAAGAAGCTGAAGTATAGTTTTTAATGGCAAATTTCCAGGCAACATTCCTAACCATAATTGAAGCTATTGCAATTATAAATGCCCAGAGAAAAAGAAATAAGGAGTTTGTTTTCCCCAGCATCGCTGAGGCAGAGAACGCCGTCGCAATCAAAACTGGAATTATAGTACCAAATACAATTTGGAATGATCTAGAAAATCCCTCAAGTGGAATCATGCTACCTGATCCGGAACCGATAAACCCTGCTAAATCAACAATATTTTCGCTTTCGCCTAGCCAAAAGACAGGGATGGCAGCCAAAAATTGAAAAACATGAAGTGCAATCGATCCAAAAATATAAATGAAAAATCCATATATTACATTCGTAGGATCAAGATTCAAAGCGGACCAATTGATGGCATATATGATGGCTAAACTAGGAGGAAGCCCATCAGCAATCATATTAAAACCACCGATATTCCTGGTAGTGAGATAAAAAAGTGCCGGAACTGGTCTCATCAGAACCATGTCTAAATTTCCTTTGTTCACATCAGAGATAAGATCGTAAAGATTATTCATGGAAAATGACCAGTTGGTATAGTATGTTAGTTGCCCCAACAGGAAATAAAGAAGCATCTCATTGTGAGAGTACCCAGCAATTTCTTTGGTGTTGGCAAATATGATATTGACAAACAGCAGCATGGAAAGCGTATATGCTGTAGTTGAGATTATTCTTGCCCAATTATTGCCGGAATAGGCGATTTCTTTCCTAAAGGCAAATACGCAGCTAGCTTTAAATATATCTAGCCTGTGAGATATCTCCTGTTTAAATTCCAACAGCTTCATATTTTTTCATTGAATAATTCCAGAAGGTAAAAGCCACCAAGTTTAATGTAATAGTCCAGAAAACCCCGATACCTAAATCCATAAAAACATCCTGAGGAATCAAATTGCTACTGATAGAATTTGCGGCCAAGTAGACCATGCTAGGAAACGGAGTGAAGCGAAGTATTTCTTTGAGTGGAGAGGGAAACATAAAGAGTGGAACCATGGTCCCAGTAAGGAGGCGTATAAAGTTTTGTAGCGAGTTTCGAATTCCTGAGGCGTCGGTGAAATGTAGGTACAGGGAACCTTCCAAAATATTGTAGGCAAAGGAAATAGCCCAAGCATTGATAAAAAACAAAACAAAGACCGTGAGAGTGAAAATTGATTTGGGTGGCATAAGCAAGAACCCAATCATTATGTTGATAACTGCCAGCACTAGACGCATTCCATTTCTACCGATGGCAATTGCGTAGAGGGTGGGTATTAATTTGGTTGGCTTAATTATGTAGTTGCTTATGCCTCCCGATTTTATTTGATTTCCTATCATACTGCTCAGAGCCCCCCAACGGGCCATGGTAAGATCGGCTACACCCATGGCAATCAAAAAATAGGCGGTAATTTGGTAAATCGAAAGAGTCGCTCCTGAGTTTTTTATGTATATTGTCCAAAAAATAATCAAAAAAGCAATCTCAAAAACTCTTTTTAAGGTTGTTGCAAAAATTTCAAATGGATATGCAAAAAAACGCAAAAAGCTAAACCTTACGATATCAAAATATACATTCACTATTTGATGTTAGCACAAGAAAGCACCCCTTTCGGGGTGCTTAAAAACCACAGAATTTGATTAATTTAATATTCCTATTTGGAAGTTAGGTAGGTAGCTTCTGGCTTTGTCTGAGTGGGGGGTGCCTGACCCCATAGGTCTAGTATTAAACAGGGTTGTTGCATCCTTTCCACATCCTTCGTAAATGGTGTCTCCACCCTTATGCATTCCTGAGGCAGCATATTTTGTAACGTCATAGACTTTACCATCAATGGCGAACCAACAGTTGTCTTTGGTCGAGTGTTTGGATATTTCGGCTAAAGTTATTGGTGTTACTGCCGGTGTGGGAATAGAAGTAATTGTTGGAGTAGTTGATGGGCTTGTGGTTGCTTCCGCCATCTCTTTTGTCAGCTGATCAGGTTTTGGGGCAATCATCTTGACTCCGATCAACGCAATTACAGCCAAGGCTAGAACCACCGAAATTGATAGAATTTTTGACCCTCCAGAGGATTTTATCTCTTCTGAAGTGTGGCCGTGTGAATCATCCATTGTTGTTATTAATTAATTGTTAACCAACTTTTGAATATCTATACCAAGCTCATTTAGGAAGTCTTGGTTGATGCTGTAAATGTGGCTAGTCCCCTCTTTGCGGACTGACAAGATCTCTGCGGATATTAGTTTGTTCAGATGAAAAGAGAGCGTTGGTTGTGAAAGTGTAAATTTTTGTTGTATCTCGTGACAGTAAACTTCCTTACTTGTTAGCAAATTTCTAACGATGTCGATTCGTGTAGTATCTGAAAGTGCTTTAAATAATTTAGTAATGTTTCTCGCCATATTTATTTATTGAAATGTTTCGATATATTGATATTACACAGGGTATTCCTGCTATGCAAGCATCAAGTTGTGATTAAAAACCGACTTGCTTAGTTTTCTTGCGATAATTTTGGAGTATTTTCTCTTTTGCCAATTCTCTTTTTAGATTTGACTCTATTTCTGCAAACTGTAGTGTGTCTTGTTTGTTTTTACTTGATTTTTCGGCAGCTCTTTTTGCCTCTGCCACTTGTGATTCCACAAGGTCTTTTGCTTGGGTTGCGATGTCTACTAACAATGTGATTTCGTCATTTTTAATTTGAGCACTACCCTCACTAACAAAGAGACTAAATTGCATGTCGTTTTGGGTAACAATTGCCTCGCCGGCATTGGTCGCGGTTATCATGTCTATGTGTTTTGGCAAAACAGTTATCTGCCCACCCGTGGCGGGGATGCTTACCTTTTCGACCTCACCCGACCACTCGAGTTTCTCAGGAGTTATGATCTGCAGTAACATCTTCTATGCCTCCCTTCATATAAAAATTTGCTTCGGGGACGTCGTCCAATTCACCTGAGAGAATTTTCCCAAACCCAAGTACAGTGTCCTCTATCCCCACATATTTACCTTTTCTGCCTGTGTATGTTTCGGCTACAAACATCGGCTGCGAGAAAAATTTTTGAATTTTTCTGGCTCTAGATACGGTAAGCTTGTCCTCATCAGAAAGTTCATCGATTCCTAATATCGCAATGATGTCTTGTAACTCCTTGTAACGCTGCAATACTTTTTGGACTCCACGAGCAACTCTATAGTGTTCCTTGCCAACGATCGATGCTTCTAAATATCTTGATGTGGAAGTGAGTGGGTCGACAGCCGGGTAGATACCCATTTCTGCGATGGATCTCTCTAGCGCAATTGAGGCGTCCAAATGTGCAAAAGCAGTTACAGGAGCAGGGTCTGTGTAATCATCGGCTGGAACATATACTGCCTGAAGTGATGTGATTGAACCTTTTTGTGTGGAAGTGATACGTTCTTGCAGTTCGCCCATCTCTGCCGCTAGTGTTGGTTGATAACCTACGGCACTAGGAACACGCCCGAGTAATGCAGAAACCTCAGCCCCAGCTTGAGAGAAGCGAAAGATATTATCAATAAAAAGCAAAACGTCTTGATTCATCTCATCGCGGAAATATTCTGCAATCGTTACCCCCGTAAGAGGGACTCTAAGTCTCACCCCGGCTGGTTCATTCATTTGTCCAAAGACCAAAGCGGTTTTGTCCAAGACGCCACTCTCCATCAACTCTCGGTACAGTTCGTTGCCTTCTCTTGTTCTTTCTCCGACTCCTGCGAATACAGAATAACCGCCATGCTCAGCAGCAACGCTTCTAATCAGTTCTTGAATTATTACTGTCTTCCCTACTCCAGCCCCTCCAAAAATCCCAATTTTGCCACCCTTGGGAAATGGCGCGATTAGGTCGATTACTTTAATTCCTGTCTCCAATACTTCAGGTTTTGTTCTTTGATCTTTAAATTTGGGGGGCTTTCGATGAATCGAGAAATTATTTTTGGTTTTAATTGCTGGCTTGCCGTCTATGGGTTGTCCTAAGACATTTACCATTCTTCCTAGCATTTCTTCTCCAACAGGAATCGTGATTTTGGCCCCAGTGTCGGTTACCAGCATTCCTCTCATAAGTCCATCCGTGCTATCCATTGCCACACAACGAACTACACCACCTCCGAAATGAGATTGAACTTCTAACACTACGCCATTTGCTAGTATGAGTGCATTAAATATCTCTGGGACTCTACCATCAGAAAATTCGACGTCAATAATTGGACCCAAAATTTGGACAATGACTCCTGTGTTTTTTTCTTGTTTTTGCATGATTGTTAGATGAGTGACCCCCCTACGACTTCAGCAATCTCGGCTGTTATCCCGGCTTGTCTTTTATTATTGTACTGACTCAAAAGAAAACTTCCAATTTCTGTTGCGTTTTCCGAAGCGCTTTTCATAGCCATAGCTCTGGCCGATGACTCTGATGCCGCTGTTTCCAGTATGGTCTGATAAAGCTTCATTTGTAAGGCACGTGGAACCAGACTGTTATAAACAGTGTTCTGGTCTGGTTCTATCAAAATTTCCTGATTGTTTTTTTCGATATTTTTATCTGTGACCAAGGGTAGCAGTTGAACCGTCGAAAATTTTTGTTGCATCAGATTTATATAGTCCATGTATGCGATATGGCACGAACCAGAAATACCAGTCGTGATATTGTTTTTTACTAGTTCTAGTACCGATTTTATTTTCCCCATATCTGGCCGATTTACACTAATATTAAAAATTGCCGTTATTTTTAGACCTAGTTGTTCTGCAATTTTTTTCGATTTGGGATTTAAACAAATTACGCTGACATTTTCTTTACCCGTCTCATTAACCCAAGCCGACAAGCCTCTTAAAAGGTTTGAAATCAGAGAACCACACAGACCTCGATCGGGAGCAATCAAGATGATATCTATTTGTTTGTTGATTTTTTCTTGCGTAGTGTCTTGCATTACTATATAAGAAGAAATTTCGGACATTTTCTCTGTAAACAATCGGCTTGAAATAGCAGACTGCTGAGCCTTCCTCATCTTAAGTGTTGCTGCAACCTGCATTGCCTTGGTAACCTTAGCAATATTTTTAACTGTCTTGATTCTTTTTTTAAGATTTTGCAAGCTAGCCATTTGTTACCTCCTGAAAAAATTGCTTGCAAATTTCATCTAAGGTAATTTTTACTGAATCTGTAAGTGACTTCTCTCTTTCGATTTCCAAAATAATATCTGGGCGATTGGTGCTGGTGTGTTTTACAAATGATGCACATGTACCCCTGATACTTTCTGAAGGCAACTCGTCCAAATAACCACCATTACAAAGATAGAGTGTCAATACCTCTTCGATCACTGACTTAGTCGCGAACTGATCTTGTTTGAGGATTTCCAGAGTGACCCTGCCGCGCTGGATTTTGTTTTTTGTTTCGACATCTAGATCTGAGCCAAACTGGGCAAAGCCAACTAAATCTCGATACTGTGCTAGATCGAGCCTTAACTGTCCAGCCATTTGTTTCATGGCTTTGATTTGGGCGGCCCCGCCGACGCGCGAAACAGAGAGTCCAGCATCTAGGGCCGGCCTGGCTCCACTATTAAAGGAGTCTTTGTCTAAATAAATTTGACCATCGGTAATTGAAATAACGTTGGTAGGAATATAGGCGGAAACGTCGCCACCTTGTGTCTCGATGATAGGAAGCGCCGTAATAGACCCTCCACCTAACTGCTCACTTAGTCTTGCTGATCTTTCGAGAAGTCTGGAATGAAGATAAAAAATGTCACCAGGGTACGCTTCTCTTCCTGGAGGTCGTTTAAGCCCCAAAGAAATTTGTCGATATGCCCAAGCATGTTTGGTGAGATCATCATAAACAATTAATACATCCTGCCCTTTTTTCATAAAATATTCAGCGATAGTTGCACCGGTAAATGGCGCTATCATTTGCGATGAAACTGAGTCACCTGCTGAGGCAGAGACGACGATAGTGTGCTCCATTGCTCCGTGGTCACGAAGATGTCCAACAAGTTGAGCTGTTTTTGATTGTTTTTGACCAATAGCCACGTAAATACAAATTACATCTTTCCCCTTTTGGTTGATGATGGTATCTACAGCAATAGCGGTCTTGCCGGTAAATTTATCTCCTATTATTAGTTCGCGTTGCCCTCTGCCGACTGGCACCAATGCGTCAATCGACAAAATACCTGTCTGCAATGGCACATTTACGGATTGTCGCTCTATAACGCCTGGGGCTTTGGCTTCTATGGAGCTTTGCGACTCTATGTTTATTGCGCCAAGGCCATCTATTGGTTCACCTAGTGCATCGACTACCCTACCAATGTATCCAGAACCGACTCCGACCGATGTCAGCTGGCCTGTAGAATAAACCTTGTCGCCTTCGCTAACTTTCTCTATATCGGCGAGTATAACAGCAAGCAAAGATCCCGACTCCAAAGAAAGAACCATGGCTGGGATTGTAGATTTTATTTTGACCAACTCCCCCATTTTGGCTTGTGACAAGCCAACAATTCTAGTGACGCCATCCTTTGCATCTATTACGACACCAGCTTCTTCAACATTTAAGTCTGTCTTAAACGAGGCGAGGTTTCTTTTTAGTTCTTCTAGTAATTCTTGTTTCATTTACCTTTATTTAGAGAATCTAACAAATGTTTCTTGAGCTTATCTAACTCCTCCGATACAGATAGGTCCAGGACCTTACCTTCGTATTCAACAACCAAGCCTCCAAGCAAATCAGTATCAATGTCAGTACTCAAAAGGATATCCTTACCAAGTTGTTTTCTGAATATCTCTTTGATGTTCTCAGTTTCTGAGTCCGTCAGGGGTACAGCGGACCTTACTTTGACATGGGCTTTGGGGAGTGATGACTTTAAAAGGATTTCTAATTCATTGATCGTATTCGTGACCAATCCAGTATTCCCAGAGGTTAGCATAATTTTCATCAGTTCTAGAGAGGCGAAAGTCGCCATAAAGGTAGTCACCTGGAGGATTTCTTTGTTATCAGTTTCGACGTTGTCCAAAATCTGCCTTTGTTTATCAAAGATTCGACGGGCTATTAACTTTGGGTCTTGTCTGTCTGCCATAGTTTTTCGATTGCTTTTTTGTTTAGAGTTTCTTTTACAGCGTCACTTTCGCTATGCCCCAAGACTGTTTTAACTGCTTCAATAGTGAGATCAACCATGTCTTCCTTGGCCTTAGATAACATTTCCTCTTTTTCTCCTGCCAGTTGTTCTTTGGTTCTCTTTATCAAATCATCAGATTCTTTGCGAGTGTTTTCGAGTAGTTCGTTTCTGAAGTTTTCTGCTTTTTTGGCCGCTTCCACCATCATCTCATCGATGTCTTTTTTGGTCGCATCTATCATTTTGTTCTTCTCTGTTTCAATCTCAGCTAGTTTTTTGTCGGCTTCGATTTCTTTGTCTAGACCTTTTTCGATTAGTTTTTTGCGCTCCTCCATCTTCTTGGAAAGAGGTTGAAAAACAAGTTTGTTTAGCAGCAATATTATTACCAAAAAATTGAATACCTGAAAACTCAAGAGTCGGATATCTATCCCTAATTTTTCCATATCAGACGAATTTTAGTATTAAGGCCATAACGAGAGAATAGATAGCAATGGCCTCAGCAAACGCAAGCCCAAGAACCATGTTTGTTTGGATTTGTGGAGCTGCGTCAGGATTTCTACCGATAGCCTCCATTGCCTTACTGGCAATTAGTCCAATTGCTATAGCAGGTCCTATTCCTCCAATGGCAATAGTGAGACCAGATATCATTTGTGCGTCCATGTTGTTTATGATTATTAATTTCTAATGCTCTGCGAGAGATACTTTGACAAAAACGATAAATAGCAGAAAAAAGACAAAAGCTTGCATAAGACCTACAAATACTTCCATCATTATAAAGGGAATTGGGACAGCAAACGGAACGAGATAGTACATGACAGCCAGAAGCACTTCGCCAGCAAACACGTTCCCAAATAATCTAAACGAAAAAGAAAGAATCTTGGAAAATTCAGAAATAATCTCTAAGATCCCAACAAAAAAGTTTATTGGTGAAGAAAAGTTAATGAATTTCTTAATATAGTGGCTAAATCCAAGGAATTTGATTGCGAAATATTGATTTGCAATAATGGCGATTATGGCAAGCGCAAAGGTCATATTTAGATCCGCTGTGACGGCACGAAAAAGTGGCATCCACTCAATTTCTCCGTGTTTCTCAAGAGGCACAAAGAGTGACCCCATGCCAGGAAGCAACCCAGCTAAATTACCTATTGCGATAAATAGCAACAGTGTAATTGCCATTGGATACACCTGAGGGGTAATTTTTGGACCCAACATATCATTAACAAATTTGTAGCTTGATTCATAAATAACTTCGAGGAAACTTTGAACTTTGTTAGGAATCACCCACGAACCGAAGCGAATAAAAATCCCCAGAAGAACAATAACCAACATAAGTATCCAGGTAACTAGAAGAGAGTTGGTGATCGGAATATGACTAAGATAAAAGACTGGTTCGGCGGCTAAGCTAATGTTCATAAAAATGTGTGTTCTGCTACACCTTCATATTATCTGATTTGAGTGTGTTTGCCAACCAGCAAGAAGATACCAGGATGGTATTTCTTCGTCATTAACACCCATGTTATAGTAGGTAAATATGAGCACAGAAATGGGAAATGGTATTGATCTTGATGTTAGCAACAATCCAAATAAATCAAATTTGGATAGTTTTCTTACCAAACTGCAAGAGAAGAGACTTGGCAAAGAAATGGTTGTTGAGGATTTTGTCCTGGAGGGAGTCCCACCAGAAGTTATCGATGTTTGCAAGGAAATCAATAAAAGGGGTGGTCGGGCAATGATAGTCGGCGGAAGTGTGAGGGACGGGATAATCAACCGAGAACACCCCGAAATGAATTTGGCCCCTAAAGATTTTGATTTGGAGATTTTCGACATGCCGATTCAAGCGCTAAATACATTTTTGATTGATCGTTATGGACAAGATGCGGTAAGCAGCGTTGGAGTAGCATTTGGTACTGTAAAAGTCAAAATCCCAGGATTCACTGAGCCGCTTGATTTTGCCCAACCGAGAACAGAGTCTAAGAAAAAAGGTGATTCTAGTCACAAAGGGTTTGATGTAACGCTTGACCCACATTTGTCATTTCTGGACGCAGCAAGGAGGCGAGACGTAACGGCGAATGCTATCTTGTATGACCCCCTTGAACAAAAGATCTATGATCCGTTTGGTGGGATAGAAGATATTCGTAACAAAATTATCAGAGCCACAAACTATGTCACCTTTGCTGAAGATGCTCTAAGAGTTTTGCGCATAGCTCAGTTTATTTCCAGATTTGGTTTTTCGGTTGAAGATGACACAGCAAAACTTTGTAATATATTAATCGCCAATGGAGAACTTGACATAAGTCCGCCTGGTGAAAAGGGAGCAAAAGGTCTATCCAAAGAAAGAATTGGTGAAGAGTTTGCAAAGTTGTTCCTTAAGTCCCAAAAACCATCACTAGGCTTCAGATTCCTTAAAGAAATTGGGTATTTGCAAAAATACTTACCTATGATTGATAGTCTGAGCGAGATGAATGACACTAACGAGAACGGGTTTGAAGCGACCATGGAAGCGATTGACCTTAAAGCCAAAGAACTTAAATCCAAAAGAGATAACGGGTCTCTACTTACGGAAAATGACCTTAATACGATCGAATCTGCCGTTAAGAAAGTCAAAGATGAGACGTACCAAGAAGATCGACGCAGATTATTGGCTGACTTGTTTTGGAAAATCGACGAGGAGAGTATGCACGATTTGATGCGAGAAGCTAGAAGGAAAAGAGCAACTTTGATGGACCAAAAAAACGCCAGAAAGATTAGGATTGCAAAAGAAAGTAAACAGGAATTCACTCCAAGTAAATTGCTCCGTCTTGAGGCAGAAACCCGTGCCCTTTTTGCTCGGGAATACTGGTCTGAAGTCACTAAGTCGATAGAGTCTTTGAAAGAAACATTGTTAGGCAATGGGATGTTAAAAGAGCAGGAGTCTGCGAGCATAGATGAGGAAGCCAAAAGAACTTCTGTCGAGTTCTCTGATAGAGAGAGGATGATTCTTACAAAAAACAAAATTGACGAGAAAGGGTTGGTTCTTATGATCAAGGCTCTATCTGAGAAACTTGGGTCTGAAAAAGCAACAAAAGAAGAGATGTTTAATTTATTCGAAAAAATAACTCAAGCTGTTCCTGTCAGGAATCAAGTCCTAGCTAGCACTGAGGTCAAAATTGCACCCCCCGTTTCTGGACGAGATGTTTTAAAATCGTTAAACATCTCTGAAAAAAATGTAGGTGCTTGGTTGCCTGTGATTATTGAATGTATCCGTTTGGATAGAGACGATGGTCTATTAAATGATCCAGACGAGATGACTAACAAGATACGTGAATACCACAAGCGGCTGACAAACCTAATGGCTTCTCAACCAGATGTTGCAGGAAATAAATCCAAGGAGCGAGAATTTTATTTTAAGTTCAAGGATTCTGATCCAAGAATTTTGCTTTGATAACTGCAAATCCAAACGAGATTTCTTATTTGATCTATACTGACTATAGTTATCATTCATAAAAAAATATGGCTAAACCAAAGAACGGTGGACTTTCTATGTCACTTATTGCGATTCTCGTGCTTCTTGTGATTGCACTTGGAGTAACCATTCTAAAGGCCTCCCAGAAGGGAATGCCGGAATATATGGATGATACCAATATCACAAATGGGCAAATATTCGCCGAGCCAACAACCGCCAAGAAAGAGGCTACCGACACAGAAGTTGATAAAGCTCTTAACCAATTGAAATCTGGTGAATTGGAACTTGACTCTAGTTTCAGAGATAATCCTGTTACCAACCTCTAGCGCCTGAAACATTTTTATCACCATATACGTATAGATATATAGTTATCACCAAAAAAAATAATGAAAACAACCAAAATAATCACAGGGGCAGCATTACTTGCTATTTGTATCACGAATGTTGGGCAGGCCTTAGCTTTAACCAATGACAGAACAAAACAGGCTGAAAACAGGAGTGAGAGAATGGAACAAATCCAGCTGAAAGCAACTGGGATGCAGGAAAGAAGAGATGAGAATGTACAGAAAAGGACTGAACTAAAAAAAGAAAACGCAACAAAAGAAATTGATCGCAGGATTGCGAGTCTGGAAAAATTAGTGGAAAAGGTTAAAACCATGAAGCGAATTTCCACAGAGCAAATTACCACGCTTACTGGTCAGATTAATACAGAAATTGCGAGTCTAAAAGACTTAAGATCCAAAATCACCGCCGAAACTGATGCCACCAAACTTATTGAACTCAAAAAATCAATTATTGAGTCGTATAGGATCTATGCGCTCTTCATGCCAAAAATTACTTTGATAGCGCATGCAGACCAAGTTATATCGACAGCAACACTAATGAAGACTAGGACAACAGCAGATTCTGAGGCTTGGAAACAAATTGACAGCGGTGAAATTAAGGCAAAACAAGTAATCTCTGATGTGATTGGACTTCTACCTTCTGGATACCCAGCAAGCAAAACAACACTTGAGAATGCGAGAACTTTACTAAAAGATGCAAACAAAGACCTTAACCTTGCAAGGCCCATGCTTACCAAGCCAGCCATAACAAAATGAGTATCAATTTAAGACTTCTCTATCTTTACCTTTTTTCGTTTGTCGGACTTTTGATAGTCGTAATAGGAAGTATTCAAATGGTAAATCTTGGATTAAAAATGACTGTTTTTAAGGACGCGGATAAGTATGAATACTCCCAACCGATGCTTTCCGAGAAAGATGTGATGGTAGAATCGACTGCAGCCGCAAATGCCAGGCAGGATCGAGAGGTTTCGAGGCAGAGACAAAGAGAATTTGCGAATTCTATATCCATGATCCTAATAGGTGCACCTCTGTATTTATACCATTGGGGTATGATCCAAAAAGAGGGTAAGAAAAAACCCGCTTGAGCAGGATATAATCTACGGGAAGCAAGTTCTTTAAATCCAAGGAGTATTATGTACAAACGTGTACTACTTAAGCTTACCGGCGAGTTATTTTCTGATGGGGAAAAGAATGGTATCAATTTTGACCGTGTGGCCAAGGTGGCCGCCTACATCGCACACCTACGTGGAGCTCACAATGTAGACCTGGCAATCGTAGTTGGAGCTGGAAATCTATTCCGTGGCAGAAATGTAAGTGGATCCAAATTTGACCGAGCTCAAGCAGATTTTATTGGAATGCTGGGAACAATCATGAACGGCCTGGCACTCCAGGGTGAGCTCAATCTTCTGGGCGTGCCTTCCCGAGTTATGTCTTCACTGCATGTAGACCAAGCCTGTGAGCCATACATACGGTTACGAGCGAGGCGCCATTTAGAAAAAGGTATTGTAACAATTCTGGTAGGTGGATCAGGAAGGCCATTCTTCACCACGGATACCACGGCAGCACTGCTAGCCGCAGAGCTAGGCTGTGAGATATTGCTCAAAGGAAGTGGGGTAGATGGGGTTTACACTGCAGATCCAAAGGTAGACCATACGGCGACGAGGTATACCACGCTAACCTTCCAAGAGGCACTAGATAAGGGGCTAATGGTAATGGATGACACCGCATTTGCGGTCTGCAAGAGAGAAAAAATCCCGATTATTGTTTTCAAGGTTGATGATCTGGACAATATTGAACGTATTTTGAACGGAGAACAGATTGGGACCTTGGTCACTTAATACAAAAGACCCCGCAATTGCGGGGTCCTTTTTTATAACTTTAATTACTTCTTATCGAACAAAAGTTTTTTCTTTGCGAACGATCTTTTTTGGACCTTTCTTAACTTTCTTTACTTTTGCAACTTCTACTTTGGCGGCATTCTTAACCTTGACTGGTTCTGGTCTAACCTTTTCTTCTTTGCCAGATACTTTCTCGGTAACAACCTTATCAGCAGGGACATCGACGACAGCAGTCCTGTCTTTCTTGACGAAGACATCTTTGATCTTAGTGGCCTTTTTACCGATTAAGTCTCTAAGGTAGTATAGTTTTGCTCTTCTGACTTTACCCTTTTTGACGATTTCGATGCCTGTGACTGTGGGGGTATTGATTGGGAAAATCTTTTCTACACCGATATTACCTACAGCAATTTTTCTGACGATAAAGTTTTTGCCTTCGCCTGTGCCTCTAATGGCAATTACGATGCCCTGAAAGATCTGTGTACGGGTTTTTTCACCTTCTTTGACGGTGGTAGACACCTTTATGGTATCTCCGACACTAAACTCAATTTTGTCTGCCCACTTGATTTGATTTGCCATTTTATTTTTGTTTTTATTAGGTATTACTTAAGACAATAACTGGCTTTGAGCTTCGTTATTATGCTTGATTATAGCCCATATCCGCGCAAATGCACGGTGACGAGTACGTCAATTTTACCAGCCATGTAGCGTTTTTTCCACCAATTTCTCTAGTTCTGGGGTAAAATCCACTTTATAGGGTAGTGTTATCTTCTTTAGGTTATTGCCAGATTCGATTGCAACGATGATTTCGTGCTCACCAGGGTTGGATTTAAGCAGTTCGCTGACCTTTTGCATGACTTCTTTCGAGGTGCCAGACTTGATGAAGACTTCGTGAATCATGTCCGCAGGGGTCTTGGTAGTGTCTATTATCGTGCCTGAATCTACAACTATTTGCAGGCTGTCCTCACGATTGTCTACCTTGCCCTTGATAATTAGGGCAGAGTCTTCTACCCAAAGAAGAGGATTTTCTGCATAAAGTTTGGGGAAGACCACGCAATCAATGGTCCCAGTATCATCTTCTAGGGTAACAAAGGCCATTTTTGAGTTGCTTTTTTTGGTCACAACCAATTTGCACCTAGATATTACCCCGGCCAAAGTTACATTTTGGTTCAAATGAAGTGTTGGGTCAAGCTGGCTAATTTTGTGGCTGACTAGGTTTGCGACAATTCTAACGATTCTTTTGACAGGATGGTCAGAGAGATAAAAGCCCAAAAGTTCCTTCTCAAGCTTAAGTTTATCCTCCAAAACCATTTCTGGAATGTCAGGAAGTCGATCCGTAGTATCTTCAACGTGTGATACAGAAGCAAACAATCCTACTTGGCTACTATCTTTGTCTTTGAGAATTTTAACGGCGTTGTCGCGGATTAAGGGTAATGCGGCCATGAGCTGGGCTCGATTTCCGAATCTGTCAAGAGCGCCAACCTTAATGAGAGATTCGGCAACACGTTTATTGACCTTGGAAAGATCTATTCGGCGAAGAAAATCGGTAAAGGACTTAAACTCACCCAACTCGCTCGCCTCAAGAATTGATGTAATTGCAGCTCCCCCTACATTTTTGATTGCAGACAAACCAAACCTGATTGCCTTGCCAGTATCTCGAGCCCTGCCCTCGGGCAGCCAATCTTCTTCATTGAGATTGACGACCGTGAAATCAGTCCTGGATTCATTTACGTCTGGAGGTAGCACCCGGATGCCCAGTTTTTCACATTCAGCTATGGCAGGGACTACTTTTTCTTTGTCACTTGCCTCAACCGACATAAGTGCGGTCATGTATTCAACGGGATAGTGCGCCTTAATGTAAGCTGTCCAATACGCCACAATTCCATAGGAAGCGGCGTGAGCTTTGTTAAAACCATACGCAGCAAAAGTTTCGATTTGTTTAAATAGTTCTTCTGCTTTTTCTCTGTCTATACCGGAATGAGCAACACAGCCATCAACAAATTTATTATGTTGGGCTTCCATCTCGGCAACAATTTTTTTACCGATTGCCTTACGGAACTTGTCGGCTTCCTCCCAGTTATATCCAGCGAGCTGAATAGCCATAAACAAAACATCATCCTGATAGGTGATGATTCCGTATGACATATCCAAAATCTTTTCAAGACCAGGAACAAAATAAGAAATCTTGGATGGGTCTCTTTTTCTTGCAATATATTCAGGAATACTACCCATAGGTCCCGGACGATACAAAGCAACCATGGCCATAACATCTTCAATACGTTCAGGGTGAAGATCTGTAAGATACTTTGTCATGCCTCCACCAGATAATTGGAAAACTCCAAAAGTTTCACCGCGAGCAAGCATCTCGTAGGTTTCTTTGTCGTCTAGGGGAACTTTTTTGATATTGATTTTGATGTCCGGGTGCAGCGCTTCTACAATCTTTACGGCATTAGCTAATATTGTCAGATTTGCTATACCCAAGATATCTAGCTTGATCATGCCAACGTCTTCACTGGCATGCATTTCATACTGCGTTACAACTCTCTCTCCCCCATTTGTTTCTTTTTGTAATGGAGTGAATTTCACGAGATCATCTGGTCCTACGATAACTGCCGCCGCATGAACAGACATATGTCGCGCATTGCCCTCTACTTTCTGTGCCATGTCTAGAAGTTTTTTCACCTCTGGATCATCGTCTTTCATTTTCTGAAGCTCTGGTGTTGTCTCGAGGGCCTTCTTTAGTGTCATAGGGAAGCCCTGACTGCCTTCAGGTATTGTCTTGGAGATCAGGTCTACCTTTGAATATGGCATACCCATGACACGACCAATATCTCGGACAGCCGCCCTGGCTTTCATAGTCCCAAAAGTACAGATCTGTCCGACTTTTTCGTGACCATAGGTGTCAGCCAAGTAACGAATTAGATCATCTCTGTGAACATCAGCCACATCCAAATCAATGTCGGGGGGAGAAGGGCGGAATGGATTTAAAAAACGCTCAAAAGGGAGACGAAAATATAGAGGGTCGACTGTCGTGATTCCCATACAATAAGAAACGAATGATCCAGCCGCAGATCCTCTAGTGTTGGTATAGATACCCGTGTTGTTTGCAAAATTTACAATTCCAGATTCCAGAAGAAAATATGGAGAATAACCTTTGTTTTCGATAATGTTCAGTTCGTAATCAAGTCGCTCGGACTGTTCTTTTGTTACAGAACCAAAAATTTCTTTACACCCCGCGTACGATCTCTCTTTGAGAACTTCACCTGCCGTTTTTCCTTCTGGCAAATCAAGTTTGGGGAAGTACCATTCACCTAATTTGATTGTTACTTCGCAACGATCTGCTAATTTTTGTGTGTTTTCTATCGCTTCAGGTAAGTCTTCAAATTCGGAAGCCATCTCGTCTGGGCTCTTGAGATAAAAGTCTGGAGTGTCGATGTATCTCATACGGTTGGTATCATCCAACATCTTGCCCGTTTGGACACAAATTAGTGCATCCTGAGCGGCCGCATCATCTTGGTTGATGTAATGAGAGTCGTTGGTTGCTAGTAATGGTAGTCCCAATTCTCGAGAAAGTTTTATCAAACCTTCTTCTGCCTTGCGTTCATTTTGATAAAACTCCAATAATTTTGGTTTGATTTCTGCGGGGACTCCAGGAAGATTTGCATATCGATCGTAGTGATGACGCTGCAACTCAATAAAAGTGTTTTGAGAACCAAAAATTTGTTCATATTCCTGGAGTTCCTTTTTGGCGGCTTCATAGCCATCTTCGATGAGAAGCTTCTGTACTCTGCCCCCTGGACAAGCGGTGGTACAAATAATTCCCTTTGAATATTTTGCCAAAGTTTCTTTATCTACACGAGGCTTGTAATAAAAACCCTCCATTTGACCTATCGTGACAATTTTCATCAAATTCTGGTAACCCTCATAGTTTTCAGAAAGCAGAACCATGTGATTTGCGTCGGACTTGTTTTTCTCAAGGCGTGAACCTTTTGCTAGATATATCTCGCAACCTATTATTGGCTTAATTTCTTCTTTGGTGGTTTTCTTGTAAAACTCAATAGCACCATACATGACACCGTGATCGGTAATAGCTAGATGGGTTTGACCAAATTCCTTAGTTTTGGCTACAAGTTTGCCGATCTTACTAAGACCATCTAGTAGTGAAAATTCGGTATGGACGTGAAGGTGAGTAAACTTTGGCATGACTGTACTATCTTACGAGAGAGCGACCTGATTGTCACGACCAAAAACACATCTTGAGGTGTTGTTGTATGATCTTTTTATCTTATGTCATTTGCTAACCGAGTTTATGGGTTACTACGCCTGGTGCCACCGGGTCGAGTAACGACCTACAAAATCATCGCCGAGAAACTTAACTGCAGGGCATACCGAGCTGTGGGCACTGCATTAAGAAAGAATCCATATGCTCCAGAAGTGCCATGTCATAGAGTAGTGAGGAGTGATGGTGCGATTGGAGGGTTTATGGGAGAAACAATTGGAACAAAAATTCAGAAAAAGATTGCATTGCTTGCAAACGAGAACATCGAGGTGGTTAATGGATATATTGCAAATTTTTCTGATAAACTTTTTTACTTTTGAGGTTTCGGTTTTTGAGTATCAGAATGTTTTCTGATAAGTTTGTATCCAGCAATACCTATTCCAAGAGCGGCAAATCCAAATCCAATAATCAATATCCATTTTGATTTACCATCTTTGCTTTTTGATTTGTGGGCAATGACATCCAGTTTCTCCGAAATGATTTTGGTTTGAAGTTCCGGATTGTCGGTTAAAAAATTACTAACCAGATTGTCCACGCCAATTGACTCAGATGCCTCATCATCAGCACCGAGGTCTATCGAGAGGATTGGCAAACTATAGTTTTCGGCGTTTATCTCCTCTTTTTCTGCTGGATTTTTGCGATTAGCCTCGATTTCTGAAGCACGATACCATTTGTCTTTTTCCATTTATATCATTATATCGATGGTTCCAGTTCTGTTTCCGATGTGGCATTTTTTAGTTTTCGTACTCCCCAAAAATAGGAGGGACCATATACTTCATAGACGCTATGCAACGTGGTTACTTTGTATGGGTAACGGAAGCCTTCTTTGTGCCAAACAACTATCTCCCCATCTTCGTTATGGCCCAAGGCCAAAAAGGAATGATATTGAGAATCCTCGCCCTCTAAGTTGTCTGAGGCTTCGTTGACATGAACCACACTCGGAAAGCCATAGTATTCTATTGCTTTTTTTACGTCATATTCGCTGGCTACTTCAAAGTATGATGCGTTAAAAAATTCTATCGGGTTATCCTTGGGCCATTCTCCTTCAAAATCCTCGCCTTCAAGCGAGGCAATTGCACCGTGGCAATACCAACGAATGACATGCCTACCACTAGCTTGGTATCTCGTTTCCTCACTTGTCCGATTTAGGAACCTTCTTACGCGTCTGATGATCCCTTTATTTACACAATAGTTCGTAACTCCTTCTCTGTTTGCTCTAGCCTGAACTGCCAGTGAAACTCGAATGATTTGCTTCTGCCTAACTGACAAGCTTGAATATCCTTCTGTTTTCTCTAGAATTTGCAAATCACGATTAATCTCTTCTTTTTCGTCAGATAAATAATCGGCAATGCATTTGTATGTTTCTTTCATATAACCTTTGGCAAGATATTGCCTTGGATTATATATCCAGCAGTGCTTCAGAGACTAGGTCATTAAGGGTTTTTGGATCCGCGGTGCCTCTAGTCTGCTTCATGGCTTGGCCTACAAAAAAGCCCGAGACTGAGGTTTTTCCCTTTTTGTATTCAGCGACGATGTTTGGGTTTGCCTCAATGATTCCAGAAATAATCTTTTTTAACTCTACTTTGTCGGTGTTGCCCACTTTTGTCATGGCTAGGTACTGTTGCTTGACATCGCTATCAGGGTTAATCTTTTTGTTGGCCAGTGCACTAGCGAACTTGGGTAGCTCTACCTCACTGTCACTCCTGAATGAGTAAATTAAAGCAAGCAATTTCTCATTTGCGAATATTATTTTGGCGTATTTATTTTGAATCCCAAGTGATTCTAACTCTGCGATTACCTGATCTGGAAGCAGGGGAAGCTCCTTACGAATCCTCTCGACCAGATCGCCTTCTACAACAAAAGGCGGAATGTCTGGCTCTGGAAAGTAGCGATAGTCTTTAGCCTCTTCTTTGGTACGCTGTAAAAAGGTGATTTTTTTGACTGAATCGTAACCCCTGGTTGTTTTGTTTGTAGAGCTCTTTTCGATTCCAGTCTTTTCAAATTCTTCTACCTGGCGTTTGACTTCAAATTCTATTGCTTGGGCCACAAAGTTGAATGAATTTATGTTTTTTATCTCTGCAAGTGGGGTGTAGTGTACTCCAATATCAGTTTCTATTTTGACATTTACTGTTGGTTCAAGACGCATTTGACCTTTATCCATATCGGCGCTAGAAACTCCGATAGCATGGATTATTTCGTGAACTTTCTTGAGGTACTCTTTTGCCTCTGCACTTGATGACATGTCTGGTCTGGAAACTATTTCTACTAGTGGAACTCCTGACCTGTTGTAATCAACAAGTGAAACTTTCTCACCATTTAAAACTGTGTGCTGGAGCTTACCAGTATCCTCTTCCTGGTGCACCCTCTCTACTCCAATTATTTTTCCTGACTCTAGTGTTACAGACCCATCAGAACAAAAGGGCTCGTCGTACTGACTGATCTGATACCCTTTAGCTAAATCTGGATAGAAATACTGCTTTCTGTCAAATTTTGAAAGTCTGTTGATACTGCAGTTCAAGGCTAATCCAATCTTCATGCAAGACTCAATAGCTTTTTGGTTGGCAACAGGAAGAGCTCCGGGAAGGCCCAAACATACTGGACATGTGGCTGTATTTGGTTCTCTTCCAAAATGATCTGCAGGACAGCCACAAAACATTTTAGATTTTGTTTCTAGTTCTACATGAACCTCGAGACCGATCATTGGGGTAATTTTCATAGTGATTTATCTAGGTCAGGAAATAAATTAAAGTTTGTATTTTGCTGATAACAATCAGCAATCATTAATGCTTTTGTCTCTTGAAGCTGGTCACAAGTAATCTGAAGTCCGATGGGGAGACCATCCACGAAGCCACAAGGCACTCCGGCACTGGTAAGCCCTGCGATAGAGCTTTGTTCTAGAAGAACATCTTCCATCTCGCCGAACATTGGCTGGTTTTTGCTAGCGCCCACTGATAGAGCTGGGCCGGGAGATACTGCACCCATTACCGCATCATAAGTTTTGAATACTTCTTCAAATTCTGAAACTATCCTTGTTCGAACCGCCAAGGCTTTTTTGTAAAAAGCATCATAATACCCAGCAGAGAGAGTGTATGTCCCAAGCATTACACGACGTTTTGTTTCCTGACAAAATTGGTCTCTGGTGTGACCAAATCTGATCCCATCAAATCTGGATAAATTTGAACTCACTTCTGAACGCTGAATCACGGTGTATACACCTATGGCATATTTGGGATCCATCAAGGAAATTTCTTCAACCTCTGCCCCCAATTCTTTAAATTTTGTCACAGCGTCAGTAATTAGTTGTTTGACATCATCTCTCATTTCCTTCAGCATATATTCCTTGACTAACGCTATCTTGATGCCTTTTAAATCTTTTTTATCCAAGAAACTTGGATAATTTTCGACCGATGCTGGCGTAGTTGTCCCGTCATAAGGATCTTTACCAGCTATTACCTTGGTAATAATCGCACAATCTTTGATATTTCTGCCGATAGGACCTGGAGAATCAGTTGAGCTGGCCATGGCTATACAACCATAACGACTTGCACGTCCGTATGATGGTTTGAATCCTGTTACGCCACACCAAGCAGCAGGCTGACGGATTGACCCGGCAGTTTCACTTCCTAGTGCTGCAGTGGCAAGACCCGCAGTAATTGCAGCAGCGGAGCCACCAGATGATCCACCAGGAAGTTTGTCTGTATTCCATGGGTTTAAGGTGGGACCAAAGTCAGATGTCTCCGTACTACTTCCGTGAGCAAAAGAATCCATGTTTGTTTTCCCTAGAAAAATTGCACCCGCGGCCAAAAGCTTACTTGTGACAGTAGATTCAAATTGAGGCATATATCCCTTGAGAATATTTGAGCTGGCTGTTGTAGACATTCCAACTGTCAGAAAATTGTCTTTTATTGCCATGGGGATTCCAAGCAACTCTCTGGTGATGCCCTTTTCGGCGATTTCTTTGTCTACTTCTGCTGCCTGTTGCAGTGCTTTTTCATTGAGTGCCAGATAGATATTTAATTTGTGGTTGTATTTTTCAATCCTATTTAAAAAATGTTTGACAAGGTTTACACAGGTAAAATCTTTGCTCATATAACCTGCATGTACCTCTCCGATAGTTAGTTCGTGTAGCTGTTTGTTCATAGTTCTTCAGAAGAGTCAATAACGCGAGGGACGACAAAGAAACCATTATGTGTTAGCTTTGCTTCCCTGAGTGCAATAGCTTGTGGCAGGATTCTATCGGTATCGACAACATCTTCCCGCGTGATATTTGCCAAGTTATTAACTTGATAGGTTCCAGGTACAGAGGAGGTATCAATTTCATTTAACTGATTAATTACGTCTACTGTCTGGGTGAATTGGGTCGCGAAGAGGTCTACCTCTTCTTGTTGAAGCTTGAGACTTGCCAGTTTGGCGATTTTTTTGACTTCTTCGGCGCTAACCATTACTTTGTGCATCAACTGATTTTAACATTATTAAAAATTATTCTTCAAGAAATGAGGGTGAGAATTTTATTTTTTTGTTTTTGACTTCGTAGGCAATGTCGCACACATTACGAAGCAGGTCGTAGTCGTGAGAAATCAAAAGAACAGTGCCACCATAATTCACAAGGAATTCTTCCAAAGCAGCCACAGACTTTAGGTCAAGATGGTTTGTAGGTTCGTCCAGAATTATGATGTCCGGGTTTGTGTACAAGAAAAGAGCCAACTGTAGACGAGACTTTTGCCCCCCTGACAATGTCCATATCTTGGACTTCATCGTTTGTTTGCTGAAATAGAATTTGTTGAGGACGGCTGCGGCTTCATAATCTGCCATCGGGAAGCGACCTGTGAAGCAATCAATCGGAGTACCTTCAGCAGGAAGGGTTTCAAGGTGTTCTTGGGAATAATAACCAAGTCTAAGATTTTCTCCGATTTTGGCGACTCCTACCTGAGGGTTTATAGAACCCAGAAGAAGTTTAATTAGAGTAGACTTGCCGCCACCATTTGGCGCAAGCAAAGCAACCTTCTCACCTACCTCTATATATAGCTCTGCGCCGTCATATATCTGATTATCTTCGTAGGCAAAGGACAACTCTCTAACCATGATTGCAAGTTTGTGCTTGATCTGTTTGCCAGTGATCTGTGAGCTAATCTCTATCCTCACATCTCCCCTCTTCGGGTCTTTGATCGAAGTAGCTTCAAACCTAGCCAGTCTTTTTTCTAAGGCGTGATAATACCTGGCTGTTTTTAAGCTACTCGCTGCTTTTTGTCGAAATCTTTCTACCAACTCGAGAAGCCTTTTATGTTCCTTTTCTTGTACGTGATACTGGTGAGTAAGGTCTGACTTTTCTTTTTCGTACTCATGGACAAACTTCTCGTAACCAAAAGGATACGGCCTAATTTCTCTATCTTCAACCAACCAAGTGTGAGTAGTTATTTTTTTGAGCAAATGTCGATCATGGGAAATCATGATCACTAATCCATCAAAAGACGAAAGTGCATTGGCAAGCCACTCTTTGTTTTCTATATCTAGATGGTTGTCTGGCTCATCTAAGAGAAGTACATCATATAGATTGGAGTAGATCAGATCGGCAAGCAGCGCGATCTTCTTCTGACCACCAGAGAGAGTAGGGAGGGAATCTATTTCTTGCATCAAATAGCCAATTCTGGGACTATTTGACCATTCAATTTTTCCAGAATCCTGTTCTTCTAGATTGGCTAGTATTTTGAGCAAAGTTGATTTACCGCAACCATTATCCCCAATTAAAGCCACAATTCCATTTCCGGAATGGTTTACGGTTATATTGTCCAAAAGTGGCTGGTTGTAACTTTTTTCAAGTTTGGTGATTTTGAGGTTTATCATGAATTTATGTGCCTACACATTATATCTTAGTGGTATTTGTGATAAAACTTACTTATGAAAGTAATTGTCTATATGGCTACTTCGATTAATGGCATGATTGCCCACGAAAATGAAGGCGAAGACTTTCTCTCGGATGACAACTGGCTGACCATGAAGAAATTGGCCAACAAATATGGGACTATCGTTATGGGGAGAAGGACTTACGAAATAGTAAAGGGTTGGGGTCCGGAATATGGTTTTGAAGACATGAAACACGTTAACAAAGTTATTGTGACAACGGATCTTTATTTTCGAACAGACCCTGGCTATATTGTCTGTGCTAGTCCGGAGGCAGTTCTCGCCCTGGCAGAAAAGAATCGGTACAAAGCGTTACTTGTAATTGGAGGCTCGCGAACTTCTGGATCTTTTTTTGAAAAAAGCTACGTAGACGAGGTTGTGATAAACATAGAGCCAGTTATCGTAGGCAAGGGAATCCCTATGGTTCACCCAGCGTATTATGATTACAGGCTCAAATTTAACTCCGTTCACAAACAAAGAAACGGGATTGTGTCCTTAAATTACAAAGTGATCAATAAATAGAAGCTATCCTTCGATAACCAATTTATTATTGATAATTTTTAATAGTTTTTCTTTGTTTGGAACGATTTTACCTTCGATTATTTGAAGAGCAAGTTCGTCCTCAATTTTATTTTGAATAACTCTTTTGACTGGCCTGGCACCATAAACCTGATCAAACCCAAAGAGTGTCACGTAGTCATTGACAGTCTTGTCAAAGCTGATTTTGAATCCTTTTTCGTCGAGCCTGGTTTTAAGTTCACCTAATCTGATATCGACGATAGCTCGGATTTCTACTTTTCCTAGCCGCTTGTATGTAATTATTTGATCAATTCTGTTCAAAAATTCTGGGCGGAAGTGCGACTTAAGTACCTCAAAAACCTTAGCGCTGACATCTTCTTCATCCATATTCTCGTCTGACATAAATCCTCCTCCTAAGTTGCTGGTCATGATGATTACTGTATTTTTAAAATTTACAGTTCGGCCCTGACCATCAGTTAGTCGCCCATCGTCCAAAATCTGCAAAAATGCACTGAAAATTTGTGGATGAGCTTTTTCTATTTCGTCAAAAAGAATTACTGAATATGGTCGTCTGCGAACTGCTTCTGTGAGCTGCCCTCCCTCATCGTATCCGACATATCCTGGGGGTGCTCCTATCAACCGAGCAATCGAGTGGCTTTCTGTGTATTCGGTCATATCTATTCTAATGAGTGACTTTTCATCATCAAATAGCTGTTTCGCTAATGCCTTTGCCGTTTCGGTTTTGCCGACACCTGTTGGTCCTAAGAACAAAAAGGAGGCAATCGGTTTGTCTTCGTCAGAAATTCCTGATCTAGACCTGCGAACAGCATTGGCAACTGCCTTGATTGCTTTTTCTTGACCGATAACTCTTTTTGATAACTCGTCTTCAAGATGAATAAGCTTGTTTGATTCTGAGTCTATCAATCTGGTAACAGGGACGCCTGCCCACCTGGAAACAACCTTTGCAATATCTTCTATTCCTACTTCAAGCTGAAGAACTCTATCCTCTGGCTTGATCAATTCCCAATCATTTTGCATACTAATAAGTCTTTCTTGAAGCTTTGGCAGGGTGTCGTATTTAAGTTTGGCGGCAGCTTCTAACTGGATATCCTTTTCAGCCTGGTCTAGCTTAATCTTCGTCTGATCAATTTCTGACTGGATTTTGTTTATCTCTTCAATTATTTTCTTCTGCTCTCTCCATGCTGTTTCCAATTTTGAAGCATGCGCTTTCTTTTCTTCTCTCTCGGTCTCTAGTAATTGCTTTCTAGTTTGGGCACTTTCTGAGTTTTCTTTTTTTAGAGCAGCCAACTCTATTTCAATTTGGGTTATCTTACGCTTCGTTAGGTCGAGTTCTGCTGGCATAGACTCAATTTCAATTTTGAGTCCAGAGGCGGCTTCGTCCATAAGGTCTATTGCTTTGTCGGGAAGAAATCTGTCAGGAAGATAACGGACAGATAAATTGACAGCTGCAATCAAAGCATCATCATTAATTCTAAGACCGTGATGTATTTCATATTTCTCTTTGATACCTCGGAGTATCGCGATTGAGTCTTCCTGACTTGGCTCATCTACAAGTACTGGTTGGAATCGTCGTTCCAGAGCTGCATCCTTTTCGATGTATTTGCGGTACTCGTCGATAGTTGTTGCGCCAATCAAATGCAGTTCTCCTCTGGCGAGAGCAGGTTTGAGAATGTTAGCTGCATCAACAGCCCCTTCTGCTCCCCCTGCGCCGACCAGGGTATGAAGTTCATCAATAAACAATATATATTTGCCGTCTGATTTTTTTACCTCATCAACAATCCCTTTCATACGCTGCTCAAACTCTCCACGATAAGCTGAGCCAGCCAGAATACTGGCCATGTCAAGGATGAGAATATCTTTGTCCTTAATAGAATCGGGTACATCTCCATCAGCTATCCTGTTTGCCAATCCTTCCACAAGAGCGGTTTTCCCCACACCGGGATCTCCTATCAAAACCGGATTATTCTTTGTACGCCTCGACAGAACTTGCATCACACGACGAATTTCTACATCCCTCCCTATGACTGGATCAAGCTTGCGGTCTCTTGCTTTGGTTGTGAGGTTTGAGGTAAATTTTTCTAAAACACTTCCTTTCTCTCCTTCTTGAAATGAGTTATTCATAAAGTAAGAATACTATCTTTTTGGCAATCAGTCAATATGACTGCTAAGAATGTGTATGCCTACTCTTTTGTTATTATGAAACCTTTAGATTGTCCAAACTGTATAAACCCAGATAGATCTAGGATAGTCTTACTGATTTTGCAATTTGAAAATGTTGTCCCTGCAATGTTTGCTCGGGACAGGCTCGCATTTTTGAGTTTGCAATTCTCAAATACAGCTTTTTCTAGATCAGATCCCTCTAAACTTACCCCGGACAGATCACATTTCTCAAAGTATGTGGCGGTCAGATTCGATTCGATAAATCCATTACTAACTAGCTTGTTCTTGCCAAAAGTACAGCCCTCGAGCATCGATCTGCGAAATATGCATTTTTCAAATGAGGTGCCAGAAAAATCAATCCAGTTAATTTTTGATTCTAGAAATTCGCATTTTTCAAAACTGCTTGCGTCAATGGTGGCATTCGAAAAGTCACAATTTACGAATTGACAATTTTGAAAACCTGAGAACTTGAAGTTTATACTATCAAATTTGCAGTTTGCAAACTTTTGTTCTACAAAATCTGCACCCTTCACCTGGTCGGAAGTAAAAACCTTATCTCTTGTAGTAATCATTCTTATACGGCCCTAAGTGCTTTTATTCTTTCTTGAACCGGAGGGTGGGTGTTAAAGAGACCAGCGAACCAACTTATGGAATCATGATGATTTTTAAGTGGATTAGCAATATAGAGGTGTGCAGTTGCTTTGTTGGCCGCTTCCAAAGGCTCTTTGTCTGTCGAAATTTTTTCTAACGCACTCGCCAAACCTTCCGGGTACTTGGTTAGAGATGCTCCTGAGGCGTCGGCCAAAAATTCTCGCCTTCTCGATATTGCTAACTGAATTAATTGAGCTATAAGAGGTGATAGCAACGCCATGACTATTCCAGCTACAAACAAAATTGCCCCCACGTTTCCTCCTTCATCTCTATCAGAACGCCCTCGAATCCTAGTCCTTAACAGAATGTCGGCGAGCAGAGTAACAAGTCCAACTAAGATGGTTACAATCCCCATAAGCCGGATATCGAAATTCTTTATGTGACTCATTTCGTGGGCGATTACACCTTCTAGTTCAGTCCTGTTGAGTCTTGCGATAAGTCCTGTAGTGGCACAAATCACTGCATGCTCTGGATCTCTGCCAGTGGCAAAAGCGTTCATCGCAGTGTCCTCTATAACATACAACCTTGGCATTGGAATCTTGGCAACAGTAGCCATGTTTTCGGTCACTGTGTAAAGTTCGAAATGATCTCGCTTGTTGGCTGGAACAGCTCCAGATATTGAAAGGATGATACCATCTGAGTAATAAAAACTGGCGAAGCTAAATATTCCTGATAACACCAGAGCTATACCTACAGCACTCAAATCAAAACCTAGCGTATAACAAATCAGGTAGGTAGCCACGGAAATAAATCCGACAAAGCCAGCAATAACTAGACCACTACGAAATTTGTTTTCGTCTACCTGCTCGTAGAAATTTTTCATCTTCAAATAGATACCTTGGGATCATCCATCTCAGAATCTGCAACAGATAGGTGACTGCCTTCCATTGGTGTTGCTAGCCCCTTTTGCATTTTGAATCCAAATGCGTTGGCAACTATGTTACTAGGGAAAGTTACCAATTTTTGGTTGTAATCAGCAGAGAGGTCGATTACTACTCTTCTGGAGTACATTAGTTTGTCTGAGGTATCACGAAGCTCATCCATAAGTTTTGAGATGACCTTTTCACCTTGCATCTCAGGATTACTTTCTACCAAGACTTGAAGTTTTGGTATTAGGTTGCCAATGGCATCAGAGGCTTTTTCTATCTTGGCCATATCACTACTCCCCGTAGCTTTTTCGACTGCTTTTCTAGCGGATGTGATATCTTCAAAAATATTTTTTTCGTGCTTAAGGTAACCTTTTGCGGCACTCTCAAGGTTAGGGATCAAGCTAGCCTGTCGTTTTAGCTGATTGCCAATTTCTTGGATCGCAGCAATTATTCTCATGTTGGCTGTTTGAAGCCAGTTGTACAAAGAGACGGAATAAAATGCAACGATAACAGCTATAGCAACAACAATATAAATTCCATTCATGTGTTTTTAATAAATATTAATGCTGAGATAATTTTAGCACTGAGTGCAAATCTTTGTAGTTAAGGGTGTTTACAATGTTTTTCTTACAGGCCATCGCGCGTCTTGCTTGCCAAACGCCATACTTCATCGAATCGAGTTGCGACGCCTCATGGCTGTCAGTATTTATCACTAGACGAGCCCCGATGGCAATTGCTTTCTTAATTAAATCGTGTGGTAAGTCAGCTCTTTGCGGAGAAGAATTTATCTCAATAATTTTATTACTTTGTTTACAAAATTTAAATATTTTTTCCCAGTCTGCGGATATTTGGTCTCTGTCGCTAACCATTTGACCGGTGGGGTGGCCCAAAATGCTTGCCACTGGATGACTTAGTGCATTAATTATTCTTCTTGTATTGGCCTCGTGAGTTTGCTCAAAGCTAGTATGTATAGAAACAATCGCATAATCTAATTTATTGAGCAACTTTTCGCTTAGTGCGAGACTTCCATCAGGTCGTATATCGACTTCCATGCCAATGAGTAATTTTATTGCTCTATTTTTCACATTGTTTTCATAAGCATGAAATTCTTGCAGAAGATACCTTTTTCGTTCATCGATAATCTTTTCTTTTTGCTTTTCAGATAATCCAAGGAACTTTGGGTTATGATCTGAAATTCCCAAATATTCGTAGTTTTTTGCGCTTGCTACATCAAGAACAGATGCCAATTTGCTTTCTCCTAAGTCATGGGAGCTAGGAAAGACATAGTCACTGTGAATGTGCAAATCTCCTTTTATGTCTGATAACTCAATTAGCTTTGGAATTAGATTTTTTTGAGCTAGCTCAATTTCATCCTCGCCCTCTCTGATTTCTGGTGGGATATATTGCATGTTTAGAAATTTATAAAATTCCTTTTCTGACCTAAAGTTCTCGACACTATTTTTAGACGCTATCCCATACTCAGACAGTGATAGTCCAGATTGTTTTGCAATACTCCTAAGCTTAATATTGTGCAATTTTGATCCAGTGTAATGCTGAAGCAGACTCCCCCAGTTCTCCTGAGTGGCTAGTTTTAAATCTACTTCCAGACCACTTCTAAGTTTTACTCGGATAACACTCTCACCCTTAGTAATTACGGATGCAATCAGTGGATATTTTGAAATATACGACATCGCTTCTGCTGCCCTCTTGGCACACACCCCAATATCGATATCACCAACGGTTACCAGATGCCTTCTGAGGCTACCTAAGGGCTCAGCATTGAGGATGTCTGGTGAAGATCGTAGATAGGCCAAAAAGTCATCAGTAATCGGCAATGCTGATGAAATCAACATCCTTCCTTTTGAGGATGATTTTGACAAAAGAGATCTTTTGATTCTTGCTACTGTCTTTTCTTTGAAACCTTCGATTTCTAACAACCTGTTATTTTCTATCAACTTACTTAACTCAATTTTGGCCGTAGATTCATTTTGTAATTTAAATTTTTTTGCGATTTTGTAAGCCGTGATAGGCCCAATACCTCTGATTTCCATGAGGGGAAACATCCCTGCCGGAACTTTTTTAAGTATTGCTCGAAAATGCCTCACCTCCCCTTTTTTCAAAAACTCTACGATGTATTGTTGTAGTTTTTCCCCAATACCTGGGATCGAGCTCAATTCCTCATTTTTCCATAACTCTTCTATGGGTTCTGTAAGATTTTCTATTGCGATGGCAGCATTTACATATGCCTTATAGCGGAAAGTGTCACCCTCAATAACCCTAAAAACCGCTGCAACTCTTTTTAGGAGCTGAGCGGTTTTAAGGTTACTGGTCATTTTATTAACCGGTACGCTAATTTAGCGACCTCCAAAGGATCGTGCTGGACGATCTTCTTTTGGACGAGCTTCGTTAACGATAATGTTGCGACCATCAAGGTCAGCACCATTCATTTTTTCGATAGCACTCTTGGCAGCTTCAGCATCTTCGAATTCGACGAATCCAAAGCCTTTACTCCTGCCGGAGAACTTATCTGATATAACTGCTACTTCACCCAACGCTCCGAATGGTGCAAAGACCTCCTGGAGTCTGGATTGAGTAATGTTATAGGGAAGATTCCCTACGTATAAACGAACAGCCATTTCTGGCTCCTTTCTGCTTCTTTCAAGGTAATCACCCCCTTGAAAACAACCTTTAAAAAGTTAAGATGATTTAACTAGACTATTATACCTCGTTTTGATAGAATAGTGGAGTTCCACGCAGGAATGTAGTTTGGGGCTGTAGCGCAGCTGGTTAGCGCGTCTCCCTGTCACGGAGAAGGTCGTGGGTTCGAATCCCATCAGCCTCGCAAATAAAAAAAGTCTCCTTTATGGAGACTTTTTTTATTTGCCAAAATAAAGGGATTCGAGTGACGGAGCCAAGCTCGTGACGATCTTGGCGAGTCCGGTCTCGAGGAGAATTCAGCAGAATTTTACCGAGAGGAATCCCATCAGTCTGAGTTTCCAAAAGGAGAATTCTGAATTTTTATACAAAAAATCCCCCACACGTAAGAGAGATTTTTCTCTTTGCGTTAGGGGGAAAAGTGCTACAGAGTCACGAAGAAGAGAGTCCCCTGAATTCCCTTAATGATGCACTGTTGTTCAATGGGCAATCCTATTACCTCTTCGGCAGGGATTAGTTCCATTTTCTCTGGATGACTTTCAGCTGATACATGGATACCAGTTGAGTCAATCGAATCAATGACCATGACAAACACACTGTTCACGACAACCCCAACCTTACCGGACTTGGTCCTAAAGACATCACCTTTTTCAAAAACTATCTTGGCCAATTTTATCTCCTTTGAAATGTTTTAGTTGGCAGATTTCCCAACCGTGTGCCTAGATTCTATCACAAGTCAGGCTTAAAGACAAGTTATAGGCTTTTTTGTTCCTTGATTGACATGCTCAGGGTGGTTCGGGTTGAAATCAGATAGATTCTAATATCCTCTACCAATCCTCTCAAGTGATAATGTTCGCTTGTGTGACATTTTTCCAAAAAAAAGCCCCCTCGTGAGAAGGGGCGTACGACTTAGTGCAATCGCTGAATGATGAAGGTGGAGAAATACAGAAGCAGGTAGACAATTCCACCCGCCAATGCGTACACCACCCCTTGTCCCAATAGCAGGCTGCAGATAGCAACTGTGTTGATAACAACCAACACGAATGTGACTATCTGGGCAAAAATGTGATTCCCCTTCGCCACAAGAGCAAAAGCAAGTAGCACTGGGATGATTGACAATGGGCTCCAAGCCAGGCTCGGAAACACCATTGATGCTACGAATATAAGGACCACCCTCATGGCGGTCGAAATCCAGTCATTTTTTGTCAAGGTAGCCTCCAAAAAATTGAATTGTCGTATTATACCACCTTTATAAGTAGTGCTATAAGACTCATACGGGATGTTAAGTATGTTTTTTGCACTTATTCCATGCCATTTTTATCAAGAACAAAGTACGACAAACTATTGACATTTATATAAGAGTATATAAAGATGAGATTATATGAGCAAAGGACAGAGCACAGAAAAGAAATTAAAAAATATTTTGAAGTATTTCAAAATGAATGAGGACACGATTAGCACTCTAATGGGCATAGTGGTTATAGTTCTGATTGCTGGGTTGATTTTTAACTATTTCAAAAGCACCAACCTAAAGACATGGCAAGGCATGCTCCTTGACCAACAAGCCCCCGCAACGACGTCAGAACTCAATCAAGACGACAAACAAGTGGAGAAAAACCTCGCTATCTATACTGTCGTCAAAGGTGATGATCTTTGGCATATTTCGGAAAAATTCTACAAATCTGGATACAACTACGTTGATATCATGAAAGAAAACAAGATCGTAGGCGATGGATCAATCGAAGTGGGGATGGAGCTGATAATACCAAAGGTCGATTCCAAAAAAATCACCGTAATTGAAACAAAATCAGAAGTCCAGGTGACGATTCCATCCGAACCAATTCAAGCAGAAGTTAAAGATCAAATTGCATCAAATGATAATAGCCCAACAAGTTCAATCGACACAGGAGAATATGTGACAAAAAGGGGTGATTCCTTGTGGAGTATAGCCGTGCGTGCATATGGAGATGGCTACAAATGGACAAAAATATATTGGGAAAATAATAGTGTGATTGGAAACCCAGACATTATTCACGCAGACGTCAAACTCAATATCCCAAATTTAAGTAAGTAACGGTAAGTCAAAAAAAGGCCGCACCAATTTTGGTACGGCATTTGAAATCATTCGTTCATATTGTTGGCGTATTGTTTGCAGGACACCTGGCCTGTAAAGGTTTGATGGTCGCCTGTGGTCAGCTCTGCCTTCACCCATTTGTGTTCTTTGTTTAGTTCCATTTCAGAGAAAAATGAATAGACCAACAGCCCTCCCCTGTTCGAATCGAACGCCTTTGTGAACGTGCTTGATCCAGATGAATGAGGTTCCCCTCGGGTGTATCGATCATTATCTTGTCGTCGTCAATCAGCAAAGCAATAAGCTGGCTGCGATTTATGACCACGTCTACTTTCAGAATCGAGAATCCCATTTTTGCCTCCGTTTTTAAAGAATTTGGGTTATTTTAACACTTGTGGGTTGGTGCTACATATTTCTAGTAAAATATAGCTTAAGCCTGAGTAGCTCATCTGGTAGAGCAGCTGTATCGTAAACAGCAGGTGGTCGGTTCGAGTCCGACCTCAGGCTCTTTTTTAACAAATCTATACTTTGCGTAGAGATTTGTTAAAAACTGGTTGGACTCGAATGACGGAGCCAAGCTCGTGACGATCTTGGCGAGTCCGGTCCGAGAAAAATATCAGCAGATATTTATTCGAGGGAGTCAGACACCAACAAAATCTATGCCATTCAAATTCACAAAAAGCACCAACGGGACGGGAAAAATGATCACTGATCACGGTGAAGTCAGCACGCCTGTTTTTATGCCGGTTGGTACTGCTGCGACCGTGAAAGCACTAGACTCTCGAGACATTACCAGCACAAAAGCAGAGATTATTTTGGCAAATACTTACCACTTGTTCTTACGACCTGGAGAAAAATTGGTTAGCGAGATGGGAGGCGTACAACGATTTATGAATTGGGACAAACCCATGCTCACCGACAGCGGAGGGTTTCAAGTATTTTCACTAGGACTTGGGGCAAAGGGAGAATCACTATCAAAAATTGATGAGGAAGGTGTAACGTTCAAGTCCCACCTTGATGGCTCGATGCATCGATTTACCCCCGAAGTATCGATGAATATCCAACGCGACCTAGGCGCTGATATTATTATGGCTTTTGATGAATGCACTCCAGACAAAGCAGAAAAGTCTTACACCAGATCGGCACTAGACCGCACCCACAGATGGGCTGAAAGATGTATCAGACAGTGGAAAGATAACGACCAAAAAAGTGCCCAGGGTAATCACCAAGCATTGTTTGGCATAATTCAAGGAAGCATGGATCGAGAAATGAGAGAAGAGGCCGCAAAATTTATTTCCTCACTTGATTTTCAAGGCGTTGCTCTCGGCGGAGAAACAGTAGGATACAACATGGAAGGGACAATCGAGCTAATATCATGGATCAAAGATATTCTTCCCAAAGACAAACCAATTTATGCCATGGGCCTGGGTCGTGATCCAGAAAATATTATCGATATCATCAAAGCAGGTGTAGATATGTTTGATTGTGTTGCCCCGACACGACTGGCTCGTAACGGAGCACTATATTATGGAGAAATTAGGGGGGGCAAATTTGAAAGTGAGTTTTCCAAAGGTAGGCTGAATATCAGTAATGCCAAATTTGTAGACGACAAATCTCCAATCATGGAAGGTTGTGATTGTTATACATGCCAGTCCGGGTATAGTCGTGGTTACCTGCACCACCTTTATCTTTCAAAAGAGCTTTCGTACTATAGATTGGCTTCCATTCATAATGTGCGTTTTATGGTGAGGCTTGCAGAGCAACTCAGAGAAAAGATGGGTACTAAATAGCATGAAAGAACTGGAACTTGAGCATCAGTTTGTTGAAAGGCCTCAACTACTTAATCCACGATAATTTCTTCTAGATTTTGTTCCGGCAATAAAATCTGCCAAGAAGCGGGTCTTTGTTCAGGCAATGACTTTTGAGGCTGACCACACCAACCTGTTGATTTCTGAAGCGCTTGTGTCCGCCAAGAGACGGGGTTTGGATGTCTCAGTAAAAGTAGATAGCTTTGTAAACATGGCTACCTCAGATGTCCCCAACCAATTAATTGGGATTATGAGGTCCGATGGAGGAAGACGTGAGTTCCAAAAAGAAATGACACAAAAAATGTTAAAAGAATTCATTGATGAGGGGATAGATTTTGAAATTACTAATCCGCCTGGAATTTTTGGAAACCTTGAGCTTGGCTATCACAGAAATCACAAGAAAATGTTTATTGTTGATGACAGTTTATATATGGGTGGGCTGAACTTATCCCAATCGGTTTTTGAAAGGGAAGACTTTGTTATGAGGATTCAAGATCCAGAAATTGTTTCCCAAGCTGCATTGATTTTTAAATCAAAGGAGAATGATACCGGTAAAAATGTCGAGATATCTTGTGGAACCGATACCAAATTCTTGATTGATGGTGGGTCACGAGAATCACTGATTCTAAATAAGGCAATTGAATTGATTAATAATTCAACCTCAAGGATTGATTTTATGAGTAAACACTCACCGTCAGGAGAGATTAAGTCCGCGATGATCAAAGCAAAGTCACGTGGAGTGAAAATTCGAACTTATTCCTCAAAGCAAGATAACTTTGGAGGTGTCGAGTCATACGCTCCTGACAGGGGGAATGCTCATGCAAAGTTATTAATTGTTGATGATTCTGCAATATTTGGGTCTCACAACTTTGACTGGTTATTGGTTGCCCTTAGAACCGAAGAGGTCTCCCTACTCACGACCAGAAGGGAGATGGTAGAACCCCTAAAGGCGTATTTTGAAGACGCGGTCCTAAGGACCAAAAAATTACAAAATTAGCATCGCATCACCAAAACTGAAAAACTTATATTTGCTATCTATGGCTTCTTTGTATGCCTTACCCATGAGGCTATCCCCCCAATTTGCGAAATGGATAGTGGAGTTGGGGAAACTTGTTAGGGCGGAGACAAGCATTAATAAACTAGTTTCTGGTAGATGAAAGTTAGTGATCAACCCATCAACAAATTTAAATTTGTATCCAGGCTGAATAAAAATATTAGTCTCCCCTTCTCCGGCTGATAGATGACCAGAGTTGTCTGATTGAGATTCTAGGACGCGACAAGTAGTAGTGCCGACTGCAATGATTTTTTTGCCATGTTTTTTGGCATCATTAAGTCTGTCAGCGACTTCTTTGGTAAGCCAAAATGATTCTGTGTGCAAAGATTTTGCTTCGATTTGTTCATCGGTTACTGGCTTAAAAGTCCCCAACCCTACGTGTAGTGTGACTCGCTCTACCTCCACATCATTATTATTTAATAGCCTCAAAAGCTCCTCTGTAAAGTGCAATCCCGCAGTAGGGGCAGCGGCACTCCCCTTCTCTTTTGCGTAGACCGTCTGGTATTGTTCCCTTAGTTTGCGTTCATTGGTTTTGGAATGGATATAGGGTGGTAGTGGAGTGTTTCCAAGTTTATCTATTTTTGCAAATAGTTCGGCTCCGCTGGCATTGAATTTGAGAACAACCTCACCGTCATCATCTTTGGACATGACTTCGGCAAAGAAGTTAGTCGAAAAATTTATTTGCATACCTTGCTTGAGCTTGCCTCTTCCTATAGCTTGATACATGTCATTTGCGACTTGTTTGAGGAGCAAGATTTCTACCTTGCCACCCGATATTTTCTCGCCAAACAGTCGAGCAGGAAAAACTTTGGTGTCGTTTAGCACCAAAACATAATTATCGTCTAAGATATTGACCAGGTCGCGAAAAATTTGGTGTGAAAGCGTTTCTGACTTCCTATCTACAATTAGGAGTTTACAACTATCTCTAGGCTCAATTGCGACCTGCCCAATCAGTTCTGGTGGAAGGTCGAAGCTATAATCGTGAATATTCATTCCTATATTATCTCAGAGTACAGGATTACTTTGCTCTGACAGCCTTTACAGTTTGGACAGACATCTGTTTATAGGCACAGTACTCACATTCGTGAGCCGGAGATGGGATAGTATCTGATTTCAATAATTCCTTTATCTCCAAGAGAGTCAAGTCTACCCAGTCCGGATTTCCTTCATGTGGCAGAATTGACATTTCAAATTCGAGTTTGCCATCAAACTTAGGACGATTTTTCATTGCGTTTGCAAAAACAAAGTATCCAATATTTGATACCTGGAAGCCAAGTTTTCGGAATATCCACTGATAAACCTCTATTTGTCGTTTGTATGACTGCTTATATTCGTCGTTCAAAGAAATTTCTTTGGTTGTACTAGTCGCCTTATAATCAACCATAACGAGCTTACCTTCGCTGTCTTGCCAAATATCATCCACCAGACCATTAATCATTAGGTTGCTTTTTTCATCAAGAACCAATGCTCCAACATAAGCAGTGACCTCTCCACGCCACTGAGCCAAGTTTTCGTGTTGAAAAGGAATAGCATCAATCCCATACTTCTTCACGAGCTCATGCTTTTCCCCATTTTTCCGAAGCAAATCAAATTCGTTCTTTAGAAGAGAGTCTACGGCATTGTTTAATGTGTATGGCGGAGTGGAAGGTCTGCCCAACCCAAATCTGCACTCCATATAAAAGCAACGCGGGCATTGTAAATATAGCTCAATTTTTGACCTACTAATTTGGAATGGGTCTTTTGATTTTGGGTTAAACAATCCTTTTGATTTTTTGTAGTACATGTGAACCCATGTTATCACAGCGACAGCGCTTGGATGATAAAATAGTGCTGTATTATTTTCACCTCTTATGTCAAACAAACTTTCAAAAATTGTTGCAACTCTTGGACCAGCCTCTGATACCGAAGAGACAATACACAAGCTTATCGAAGCAGGCGTAAACGTATTCCGTTTCAATACCAAACATGGGACAACGGAGTGGCATCAGGAGAGAATTTTGAGGGTTCAAAAAGTCGCTGATTTTTTGAAAATAAATGTAGGTATTCTCTTGGACCTTCAAGGCCCAGAAATTAGACTGGAGACAATTGACAAACTTCCCTTTCCCATAGAAAAAGACCAACTCATAAATATCACACCTTCGTTTACCCCAGAAACTAAATCTATTTGCATTCCTCATGAATTAGTTTTCCACTCAGTAAAGCCAGGAGATCAAATTTTGATTGATGATGGGGCCATTGAACTAATCGTTGAGAGTGTATCCTCTGATCTGATAGTTGCCAAAGCGACAGAAGATGGTGACATTGGGCACCGTAAAGGAGTGAACCTGCCAGGAGTTTTTATTGATTTACCTTCACTAATTCACGATGACCTGAAAAAACTTGATATGGCTGCAACCAACAAAGTTGATTTTGTAGCACTTTCCTTCAGTCGCACTAGGCGTGATATAGACATCCTCCGGAAAGAAATGGCCAACCGAGGAATAAAGGCTATGATAGTGGCTAAGATTGAAAGTATGCAAGCGCTTGATCACCTTGATGAAATTATCGAGGCAACTGATGTAGTCATGGTTGCCAGAGGAGATTTGGGGGTAGAGGTTCCAATTGAACAATTGGCATATTGGCAAAAAACAATAATTAAAAAATGTCGGGCCGCCAATAAACCAGTTATCACTGCCACTCAAATGTTGCAGTCGATGACAAATAATCCTAGGCCAACCAGAGCCGAAGCAACAGACGTTGCCAATGCAGTCCTCGATGGTACAGACGCAATAATGCTTTCCGGCGAAACAGCTAGCGGGCACTATCCAGTGAAGGCAGTTCAGGCAATGGCTAGGATAGCAAAATTCAACGAGCAAACAAATCCGTTGATGAATTTTGAAATAGATCCCGAGAATGAAACAGATATTATTGTAAATTCTGTTCGAGAAATTTGTAACCAGCGATTAGTTCCCATAAAATTCATTTTGGTATTCACAAACTCTGGAATCACCGCCAGGTCGATTTCCCGCCTTAGACCCCGAGTACCAATAATTGCAGTAACAAAGGAACAAAAAACCGTAGAAGAGTTAAGTATTTCATATGGTGTGGAAGCTATGATTTCGTCCCTAAAAGAAGGCGAATTTACTCTTCCCAACAAGACTACTCAAGAACTGATGAAAGTAGGCAGGCTCAGTAAGGGTGACACTATTGTTGTCGTACACGGTCAGAACTACTACAAGGCTGGTTCAACCAATGCAGTGGCACTTCTCAAGGTCTAGGCACAAACGAACCTTCTTATTGACTATTTTGGCACATCTTGGTATTATATAGGTTATCTTTTCAATCCAACAGGAGGAGTTGTGAACTTTAAATGGATTCCTACTAAGTCAATACGTGAGGGGGAAGTAGATATATTGTTCGTGGCCTTGGCCAAGAAATGTTTTGAGCATGGCACGACTAATTTTGATCTTGTACACGAAGCACTTGGATTCCTGGGCGAGTACTTCGCTGTACAACTTGACAAGTTATACCCCACGAGCTTTGTTGTCGCCATTTCGATAGCAAAGGCACACTACAAGATTATGACAAAAGTCCATGGCTTTGGAGGCAACAGGGACCAGCTGCCATGGAACGAAATCAACACTGTTCACAGGATTCTGGCTGAGTATTTGACTGATAACGAGCCAGAGTTCGGCCCAGATAAGGACGGTGAGTCACGTGAGGAAATTGTGACCAAAGTCCGTATGCTGATCAACCACTTCACTACAAATCATCATCGTAGCGCCGTGGGTCCAGCAGTATGGTCTCTGCTAACCAAAGATGCAAAACAGGCTAATTAGCCTGTTTTTTTATGGCAAGAAAGTCCTTTAATTTCTGGAAAGCGATTTTTCGCATACTGATATTATTTTTTTCGTCGAGAGTCATTTCTCCGAAGGTTTTCTCCCAGCCGGTTGGTTTAAATATTTGGTCCCAACCGAATCCATTTTCACCTCTTGGTCTGACTATTTCTCCATCAATGGAACCCTCAAAAAATTCTATCTGCCCATCTTCCATACCCAGCCCAATCAGAACTGACGCTCTTGCTTTTGAGTTTTCAAACGACTCAGCCATTTTTACCAATCCATCATTGCCTATTGTTTTCAGGAACCATTTAATTAGTGGCCCAGGTAGACCGTGCAAACAATCCAGATAAAGAGAATTATCTTCTACTATTAGATTCCCCGTAAGTACTTTTTTGGCTTCGTCTAGTTTGTGTTTAATTATTTCTTTCGAATCGATACTTTGAATTTCTATTAAATCCACATCTTTAAATTCAAGATCTGGAATTATTAGTTTTGCTTCTTCGTATTTCCCCTTGTTACCAGTAACAATTTTATCTCCATTGACAAATTCTAGCACTATCTTAAACAATGACTAAATCATATTCAGTTGAACCGAATCCTAGCGCCAAACCTGCGATATCGTGCCCTTTAAAGTGAGATAAGACCAAAACTTGCTCTGCTTCCGCGAGTCTACATTTCACATCTTGTGCCAGGCAACTCATAAAACCTGCAAGCCAGTCCTTGCAGGTACTATAAATTATCACTCGAGTAAACTAAGACCCTTGACTGTCGGAAGTGATTGTCCTGCGACCCCTTGAATACTTCCGTAAATTCCAGCGGTGCTAACCATAATCCTTTCTGCTTGAGCCTCTCTTTCTTTCCATATTTTTTCAAATGCCACTCGTTCCTTTTGAATTTGATTTTGCATATTCTGATGAACTTCTATGATGTTTTGAATTTGCTGTACAAAAGCGTCACTAGTCAAATAGGTGTAGATCATATCCGCCTTTGTTCCCCTATCTTGTCCGTTATGTTTTTCTCTAGCTACATCTATTAGATTTTTTCTCAAGACTTCAGCCAAAGGCTGTATGAATTTGGGTTCAGACACCCAGACTCCTTGATAGAAACCAAAGCCAGATTTGATTTCTTTCGGCAGTACGGTGGTTACAATCACAGGAATATTGGCCTTGGACGCCCTCATGTCATCTTTTAATTTCGAAGCCCAATCATCTACCCAAGCTTTTGTTCTTTTTGATTCCCACAATATCACCCCGCAAACAGTTCCCAGCGATGTCTTGACCACATGGCTTATATCAGCTCCCCTTACCCCCTTGCCGACAGGATTTATTTCATCAAGCGGAAATGCTAAATGTAAAAAGTTTTCCAGGTCTAGTTCCTGTACTTCTCCCTGAAGCTGTTGTGAGCTTTGTGAAGCTTTTAATTGTGCATCTTCTAAGGATTTTTTTAGGTCATTTATCATCTTTTCTTTTTCGAGGTCTTTCATTCTGTGAGCATCGCTGGCTTCCAATAGTGTCTGCTGACGGATTTTGTCTCTTTCCTCGTCTATTTGCCTTAGCTTGTCTAGCTCAAATGACTTCTTTTCATCTTCAAGTCGCATTTTTTCTTGCGAAAGCTTTAAGGCCTCATCTCTTGTTTCTTCTAGTTTTTTGGTTTTGAACTTAAGCTCCTCCTTTAATATTTTTGAATCTTCGGCCGCCTCAGATTTAAATTTTTGCTCTGCCTCACGAAAACCTTCTTCCCTAAGACTCTTCCCCATTTGCTCTCTAATTGTTGCAGTAAGCGCTTCAGATACTTCTATTTCTTCACCACATTTCGGGCATTTAATATTATTTGTCATGTTGTAATTATAGAGGTAGAATATCGTATGAAAGTAACAGTAAACAGCAAGTGTATTGGTTGTGGAGTTTGCGTAGATGTTGCGGAAGGCGTATTTGAGATGAAAAACGGAGTCTCAGTACCTACCGGAAGCGCCAATCTGGATGATCCAAAAATTCAAGAGGATACCAAGATGGCTGTTGAAGTATGCCCAGTACAAGCAATTGAAATCAAAGAGAGCTAATAGGCCCTCATTTTTTCTAAGTGTTTTTTGATTTGTCGTTTGGCCTTGTTTCTGACAGTGATCACCCCATCTATTAGAACCTTGCTAGTGTTTCTAATATTTATCGGGCAACCTGGCAAATTCATATCAAATTTAATTTCGTACCCAGATCGAGTTACTTTTTCAATCGAAAGCGCTGCAATTTTGAGATCCTCCTGATAGTGCTTGAGGAGCTTACCAATACCTTGATCGAATTTATTTTGAATCCTTGTCCTGAATCTATCACTGATGGATAATTTCTGGGGATTGAAAATTATGTTCATTAGTTGATTATCACACATAATCAAAAAAATCGTAAAAGTTGGAATATACTTAATTAGTGAGAACAGCGCTTCGCCTTCTAATATTCCTACTTGCCTTGGGTATTATTTATTGGGGCCTACAATCGTCAGATATCAAAAAGATTCGTGAACAGATAGAGCAGGAAACAGTTTATGTGGACAAAAGCAAGAACGCTCAGTTTTTCCCAGATTGGAGATCAATTGATATTTTGGAGAAGATTAATGCTGAAAGAGAGAAAAAAGGTTACTCTAAACTTAAAATTAACGATAAATTAAGCCAGTCTGCGTCTGCGCGCCTCTCTATAATTTTGTCAGAAGATGATTACGATGGTTCAAAAACAGGAATTACAAGGGAGGTGGCTGTAAAAAATGCTGCATACGAGGCTAACCTTATTGGTGATTTGGTCTTATTGGATTTCTTTAAAAACAATGATTATATTGCCTATTGGGAGGCAGATGACGCCTCCGTTGGGACACTACTTCACCCTGACTTTCGTGAAGTCGGTATAGCGCTAAAGAATTCCAACGAAAGAGTTAGTTTGTATGTTATTTTTGTTTCGCCTAGAAAAATTATTCCCCAACCTACTCAGCCCAAGAAAATAGTCTGGGGAGGACCTGAACTTTGGACAGCTGTAAACAAACGACGCGTCGAAAGTGGGGTAAATCCACTAAGTAAAAGGGACGAGCTCTGCACAATCGCTTCCATAAGGCTAAACCAGCTGCTTGAGCTTAACAAGCTAGATGGACACGCTGGGTTTGTCCCAGTACTAGAAAGATCAGATTTGAAATGGATTTCTGAAAAATACAACATCAGTGAATTTTTGGTGCAGGGTTATCCGACACCAGAAGAAACAGTAAAAGCCTGGGAGGATACCATGGGACACAAGGCTCTAGTGGCAGGAGGTGAGTATGTTTGGGGGTGTGTGTATGCTCAGAACACTTTTGGTGTCGCTATTGCGGCATATTAGTTCCCCCGACACTACAAAATCATACTATCTTCTTCTGAGACGATAATGTCCTTTCGTTCCAATACATAGATGTCTCTATGATTGTTTTCACCTACCTTCTCTCCCTCTCCTTTGAGAATGGCTTCTAGGGGTCGGCAAAAAATACAACCTTCTTCGCCGTTCGGACAATCTAGCTTTTCAAGTTTTCTGGCTAACTTAATTTTTCTGCCAACTTCAAGTATTTTGGTTTGGGCTTCTGTAACGTCCGGGAGTTCTTTTTCTACCGGTGACTCACTAAATTCTAAATACCAATAACTTGCCTTTGATACTTCACGCTTTTGGCAGTTCCGTACTAATAACAAATATATTGGGAGCTGAAGTGAATTTTCGTCCTCCTCTTTGCGACTTGTTTTGAAATCAATAATGTGAACTCGATCGGTATCCTTAAAATACTCTAGCCAGTCCACTTTTCCACAAAGAATAATGTTCTCCTCTTCAGAAATCCAAAAGAACGGAACCTCTTCGCGAATTTTTACCGAGAGATTTGCTAGTGGTCCTGGGTTATCCATGACCTTTCTAAGCATCGCTTTGCCTCTTTCTTTGTATTTATGTTCCTCATCAAGATCAACAAAACCACCCTTTTTACCAGAGTATTTGTTCCAGACCTGATCAAATTTAAGGACCAAAGATTCATCAAAACGTTTATCAGTTGGTATTATTGACAAAGACTCAATCACTTCGTGTACAGAAGAACCAAGCGCCAGAGCAGGGCTGGTAATTTGAATTTTGTTTCCGGTAACCCTGTCTTTGTAGATATTTTTTAGATAATAGGACCTAGGACACTGGAGATAATCGTTGATAGATGTATGCGAAATCCAGGTGGCTGCGTATTTGTCTTTGGGCATGTACAAGGATTATATACAAAAATACTTAGCTATTTGTAGCTTGTTTATAAATTCTAATAGTGATTATTAGCCACAGTAAGCCCAATAGATAGCCACCGAGTACGTCACTAGCCCAATGAGCACCCAAAAAAATTCTTGAAAGTCCCACCCCCAAAATCAAAATTGTTAATAGCGTCCTGATTATTAAATTTTTCAATGATTTGTTAAATACATATAGCGAAAGATATAACAAAAAACCAAAGAACGACATAAATATCAACACGTGGTTACTGGGAAAACTATTGTCCGACAGGCTCACAAAAACATTGACGAGATCCGGGTCTGGCCTTGGTCTGTGCACAATTAATTTCATAATAGTACCAAGGGAAAAACTTCCAACTACTGCGAATGCCGCTAGATAGGCCTCAGTCAAAAATTTTGATTTGGATAACCACAGCAAGATTCCCGATACAACAAAAATAATCCAAGGACTATTCCCCAAAGTGCTTATTAACAGCATAAGCTCGGAAAATCCAGTGACTCTAATAGACTGAACCGCTTCTGAAATTAGCAGGTCGATGTTAAAAAATGGGGTCAAGGCGGCATAAACTCCTAAAATCAAAAACGAGATTATTAGCACTATCTCAAGTTCTGTAATTTGTTTCTTTCCTAGTCTTTTCATTCAAATAAAATTTTATCATCAACCTTGATATCAGCTTTTAAAATTGTCCCACCTGCAAGTTCAACAACGCTCTCATACTGAGGCGAATAAAAATAGAAACAAAATGGTTTCAGTGCAATTTTTAGCTTTACCACTCTATTTGATCTATCCAAGACCAGAATATCAATATTTTTGTTTAAAAAAAGTGTGTGAATTCCAAACCTTGTTTTAAAAACTAAAAATCTGGGATTATTGGGATTAATCAGGCCCAAAAACCTGTCCCAAAAACTAGTACACATTTTCGCGTTTTTGGTAATCTGGAATCCGTTTCTTGCGTTCATTAACTTCATGAGATACCATCATTGTATTCTATGGCACAAAAAGAAAAACCGATTGCCGTTTTTGAGAACTACATATCTAAAGTTTTGGTGGACAAGCTACAGCAAGTTAAAGATTCTATTGATCAAATCGATGATTCTATAAATGAAGATGTTGTTGCAAAGATATTGGAGGATGCTAATAGTTTGATTAGTTTTGCGTGTGGAAAAGATGATGCCGTATACGAAGAGTGGAGATATAGATTTTTGATCGATGAGGAAGGTAAACGATGGATAATGCAAGCCAGAGAAATTGGTGTCGATCCACGAGATTGGTCTGGTAAGCCAGATCCAGAGGAGTAGGTGTAAACTGATAATGCATGGAAGAAATTAAGAAAAAATTGCCACTGAATGTCTGGATATTGGGCATAGTAAGTTTGCTAAACGATATCGCCTCCGAGATGGTATATCCAGTAATCCCCATTTTCTTGATCTCTGTACTAGGTGCACCAGTAATGATCGTTGGTATTATTGAGGGGCTCGCTGATTCTACTTCCAAGATTTTGACGGCGTTTACTGGACTCGCCTCGGATAGACTCCAGAAGAGGAAACTCTTTGTAACTCTCGGATATGGATTTGCAACCGTTTCTCATTTTGTAATGTCAATTGCTTACGTGTGGCCCGTGGTAATGTTTGGCAGAGTAATTAATCGAATAGGCAAAGGAATGAGAACATCAGCAAGGGATGCGTTAATCACAGAAAGTACAGAGAAAATTAACCGTGGTCGCTCATTTGGAATTCACAGAACTATGGATAAAGCCGGAGCGGTCCTTGGTCCAATTATTTCTATTTTTATTCTCAAGGCCCTGAACAATAATTATCACCAGCTTTTCTTTATCGCATTTATTCCGGCACTCGTTGGAGCGATATTAATAGTTTTGTTTATCAAAGAAAAGGCAAAACTGCCACTCGGACCAAATGGGATGAAATTTCAATGGTCCAAAGCAAATGATTCTTACAAAATCTTTCTCCTAATAAGCGTTATTTTCACACTGGGAAACAGTTCAGATGCATTTTTGATTCTTAGATCGCAAAATTTAGGACTTTCTGTCGGCTTAACCATTTTTACCTACGTCCTTTTTAACCTTACTTACTCAGTTTTTTCTGTTCCCGCTGGCATAGTGGCTGACAAAATCGGTGCAAGAAAAGTCTTGTTTATCGGTTTCCTGATTTTTGCATTTGTTTATGCCTGCTTTGGCTTTGTCGATAAACCAGATTATGTTTGGATTTTATTTCCAATTTATGGAATTTATAACGCTCTAACAGATGGTGTTGCAAATTCTTACATTTCCAAACTTATTCCGCATGAGATATCTGCGTCGGCCTTTGGTATTTACCAGACACTTTTAGGAATTGCCACCTTTTTGGCTTCTGCGATAGCAGGAATGCTTTGGACTTATATTGATGTAAAGGCTCCCTTTTACTTCGGTAGTGGGTTGGCTGTAATTGCCTCCCTACTCTTTTTGTTTCTCACAAAAAAAATCAAAGTTATTCAGCCAGTTGCCTAACTTTCGTCAAAAACTCAACGACTCTGTCGTCCATAATTATGCTCCCAATATTAATTGGTCTGATCAATTTGATTCCCGAGAGAGAAGTACATCTACTTAGGGCCACATAAGTCTGTCCGTGAGCAAAAGCACCCCTACCTAGGTCAATTGCGACGCGATCGAAGGTCTTGCCTTGACTCTTGTGAATTGTGATTGCCCACGCGAGGCGCAAAGGCATTTGTTTGAAGCTGCCTGTTTCTTGACTCTCTAGAGTTTCAGTTTTTGTGTTGTAAGTGGTGCGAAAACTAGTCCAAGTAACCGGTTCAACTCGCTCGACCTCACCAGTATCCAATTTGACATAGACACAATCTGATTGAGCCCGAAACAAAGTGCCAATGGTACCGTTGATCCATCTTCCGTCAGGATCATTATTAACCAGCATCACCCTGGCTCCGGTCTTTAATAGCACCAAGTCACTTGCGGGAGATTGCTTGGCAGAAAAATCTCCTGTAATCGTAGCGTGATAAGAATAGTGAGGACCCTCAATCTCATCCAGCCTTGCTTGATTTATCTTGTCTGCCTGGTCATTGATTGCTGTTAATAAGATATATTCATCCAAACTATCTCCATCAGAAATTAATCTTTGGTTCAACTTTTCCAAATCGTCTTCGGTCGTTACTTTGTTTCTAATTCGATTGAGAATATCTATAAATTTTTTATCTGATTGTCGGTAGATCGTTTGTAGTTCCAAAAAACAGAATTGCCGGTAAAGACCCTCAAATAGCTGAGCAAAAACTCGAGAGGAAAAGAAGTATGGTGAGCCATAGAGAGAATTGATCGCCTCCTGCTCTGCACCAGTCACAACTGGCGGTAATTGATGTAAATCGCCCACCATGATAATTTTTACTCCTCCAAACGGCAGGTTGTTTCTCCGAACAGCACGCAAAAATGAATCTATGCAGTCAAGCAAATCTGCTCGTACCATGGAAATTTCGTCTATTACCAGGATTTCTAGCGCCTGATACAGCTTGGTCTTTCGAGTCTTCTTGGCACCTAAAGCGGCGTGGTCAGGAGTAATATTTGGGGGAAATCCGAAGAAGGAGTGAATTGTTTCGCCCCTCACATTGACCGCTGCTACTCCCGTAGGAGCAACTACGGCTATTTTCTTAGAAGTTTTGTTTCTGAAATGGTCTAGCAATGTAGACTTCCCAGTCCCAGCATTACCCGTGAGGAATATATGCTCGCTTTTGTTTTCCAGATACTCTAAGGCCTTTTCAGAATTTTCGTCAAGTGTGATGGACATAAATTTATATTGATAGTAGATGGTGATTATCGCGAAGCCATCTTCGGTGCTCTCGATATTGCGGATCTAATTTGGCAACTAGCGCCCAAAAGCGACTACTGTGATTTCTTTGAATCATGTGACAAGTTTCATGAATGACAACATAATCAACTATCTCGTGAGGTGCCATTACTAGTTTACGATTAAAACTCAGGTTATTGCTAGCAGAACAGCTCCCCCAGATGGAAATAACTTTTTTAAGTTCGATTCTAGTGTAACTTACATTAAGTTTTTCTGAGTAAAAGTTCACCTTCTCGGTGATTACCCCAATCCCCTCTTCTAAATACCAACGAAGAATGCCTTCTTTTATTTCCTTTTTCTTTTGGATATCAGCATGGCCCGCAAAGACTGTAACGTGTATTTTGTTCTCCAATAACCTTACCTTCGTTCTGGTTGGTAATTCCGAATGAGCAAGCTCAAGGGGGTATTCTTGGCCAAAAAACAGATGCTTCTCCCCCGATTCGTATTTTTTATCCGAAACCTTTCGGCTTTTGATGCGATTTAGCTGATTTACTATCCAGTCTGATCGATCATTTACAAAATTTCTAATTGAAAATTCCGGAACCCAAAACGGCGCACGAACTACCACCCCACTTTTTTCATTTATTCTGATGGATGTGGACGAGGAAAGTTTCCTGCTTCTAATAATTTTGTACTCAAACTGTAACACTCTCAGTATTGTAAACCCTATTGCAATTCTAGTGAGTAAACTACTCTATCAATTATTGAAATGTCTTCTGGCGATAAGCTATTTTCTCCAATTATCGAAACTTCCACAAATTGATTTCCTTTTGTGGGTACATAAAAATATGTACTAGTGTTTTTATTTTCTAATAATTTGTAGGTGATAGCTGTTGTTCTGTCAATTGAAATTGGGGTAATGGTTTCAGAAAGAGCAAATCCCAGAGGATCTTTGTCCAGTATTTCATTGATATCTTTTTCGGCAATTGTATTTACAGTTTCGTTATCCATTAAGGCGCGGCTTGTGAATTTGATAACTGTACCGTACTTCCCCGTGCTGTCTATTTTTGAGATTAGCAAGTTTGATGAATCTTTGTTAATCTTAAATTCTGGCGGGTAAAGAACAGAAAAGCCAAATTCAGGGTCTTTGTACTTAAGCCAACTATTCATATCTTTTGTTGTGGTAGCGGAAAGTACTTCCGGAGAGCCAGATACTGCAATTTGTGAAGGGTCAGTGGCGTCAGCTAGTTTTGAGTCCGCTAGGTTTTGATTTTCTTTTGAAATTGTAAGAAATGCAAAGAACGATACAAAGATTGCTATAACCAGTAGAGGAAAAATAATTTTCTTGGCCATATTATTATCGCCATTCACCTATTAAGGTGTTAAATATTACTTTTAGTATACTATATAAAATGCAAACACCAAAATACCTTGAGGCTTATATTCCAGCCGATATTGATTTACTTGGTGTGGGTGAATATATTTTTCGAGTGACACCAAAGACAGATTATTTGGTTAGAAAGGATTTTAGTCACCCTCTGAAATTTCTGATTATCACTGGCATGTCTGGCGCTGGAAAAACATCGATATGTGAAACAGTCATGAGCATCAATCCAGAGTTCGTTAAAGTAAAGACTTCTACCACAAGACCAAGGAGGCCAGAGGAAGAAAGCGATCAGGATCCATATTTTAGATTTTCAGTTGAGGAATTTAAAGCGAGTTTAGATAGAGGCGAAATACTTGAATATTCAGAATATGCCGATCATTACTATTTCACCAGAAATGACTCAGTATCCAATATCCTAGCGGGGGGAAAAAATCCAATGGTAATTGTGGACCCTAAGGGCTCAAATTTTTACAAAGACCTCTGGGAAAGCGGCACAAAGTTTTCGGAGAGTGTATCCATGACAAGGCTATTTGTAATTCCTCCCTCTATAGAAGTCATGAGAGATCGTTTAATCGCCAGATCGCAAGACCCCAGCCTGGCAGAGCGACGTATCGCTCAATCATTTGAAGATGTCCGCCATGTGTTCGAGACTGATTATGTTGTAATCAACGAGACAGGGAAACTGGATGAGGTTGCACGCCAGATAATGGAGTTAGTTCTGTAAGTTTATATGGCAGTGTGTGAGCGGAATACCGGACTGGCGAGGGAAAATCCCACGATATACAATACCGGGTAATTTACTTTAATATCCGTACGGCCGACATCTGCTGTTCAATTTCAGACCAGCTATAACCATCAAATGCAAATACCAACGCCTCATTGCCTGAGATAGGGCAGTACCCCCATGAAACTGGATACTGTGAAATATTCACACCATTAATCAACAAACACTTCCAACCATTATAGGAATATTCTCGCTCCGAGTATTTTGGAGACTTCCAATCTGACTGCCCAGAAGAAACCCCTAATATCTTAAATAGTTCAGCATGCCTCGATCCCCCATCGTAGGTCGAAAAATAAAAGCTTTTATTTCCACCCAAACGCCGCATATCAACGCCCTGCGTACCTACGAATTTCCCTGATAAATCAACTTGGTTTGTTCTGGCTGAGGCATCGTATTTTGTTGAATCATAACCAACACTTAGCCTGCCATTAATATCTGATATAACTTTCCAACTCGAAGGTAGATTGTATGTTAGTTTTATTGATGAACTGATGCTTACGGTTGGACTTACAGAGGGCGTGATTGTAGGGGAAGGAGAATTACTTGGACTTACAGAGGGTGTGATTGTAGGGGTAAGTGAGACACTTGGGGTTATGGTAGCTGTTACTGAGGGTGTCATGAGAGCCCGTTCACTTGTCACAGCTCTCCTCTCATCGTCTGCAACCGGATTTTGTCTTCCAAAATAATAGCCTGCAACACCAAAGACTATTCCGCTTACTAAAGTGGCAGAGAGAATTGGTATAAACAAACTTACCCTTGTCTGTGATGACAAAGACATATCGTTGACAGATGTAAGGAGGTTCCCTGAATTGTCTTGGGTAGCTTGATTATCCATAAATAAAATACTAGGACATTTCTTTATAAATAACAACAAATTGGGTCACCGCTTCCGCCTGTCCGATTCCATGGCTCACTTAACAAAAACCAGACCACAAGGGTCTGGTTTTTTGTGAGCGGGATAGGTTGTGGGGAATCCTCTCGATAAATTTCTGCTGAAATTTTCTCGAGACCCGGCTCGACAAGATCGTTACGAGCTTGTCTCCGCCATTCCGATTCCCCCCAGGTCCACAAAGAAATCTGCCACAAGGGCAGATTTTTTATGGAGCGGGATAGGGGAATCGGACCCCCTTCTCATCCTTGGGAAGGATGCATTCTACCGGTGAACTAATCCCGCATTGGGTTTGATTTTAATCTATTTAGAGAAGAATTTGTATATGCTCACTACACTCAAAATAATTTGTACTAAAATAGAATGATGCCAGGCAGATACAGAAGAACAAACGAAAACGGTCGATCGAGGTTTTATATTTTACTTTCTGTAATATTTATTGCGGTTATGTTTAAGTGGGGAATCCCCTATTTTATGAATGTTGTTGCGGGCAAGGGCGGGGCAAAAGCCGTATCGGAAAAAGATATTATCCCTCCCCAAATCCCAATTCTTTCCGCCCTGCCAGAGGCTACAAACAGCGCTTCTATCGTCGTAGAAGGTTTCACAGAGGCCAAGGCTGCCCTCGACTTCTTGGTGGATGACAAAATTTTTGTAACTGATGTATCGGCAGATGATGGGTCTTTTGCCATTAGAGTTGGGTTAGTTCCGGGTGCAAATAGAGTACAGGTCCGCGCGGCAGATGAAGCGGGCAATATCAGCATCTCACCAGTAAAATTAGTGACCTTTGATGATAAGCCAATTGAACTAACCATTGCTTCGCCAAAAGATGGTAGTGAGTATTTTGGTAAGAATAGCCAGATTGTCGAATTAAAAGGTGAAGTAAATAAACCAGAATCTCAAGTAACAATAAATAATTCTTTTGTAACTCTGAACGGTTCGGGAGAGTTTGTTCACAAAATGCAGCTTTCTGCGGGAGACAATGAAATCGTCGTTGTGGCTACCGATAAAGCACAAAACACTACCGAAACTAAACTTAAGATTGTTTATACTCCCTAGAGGACAGTCCCAAGACGACCCAATAGGCAAAAAATATCCAAATGTAAAACAGACCGTTGTTAAACAAACTGTGTATAACGAGCGAGATAATAAACAGAAACCCAGGGAATACTCTGATCGATTTAAAGCTCCTATATATCAAATAAATAAACGATGTTATCCCCAGAACACCAGTTGTTGCTGCGACATAGATGAAACTGTTGTCGATTTGGTAACGTTCGCCTGTAATGCTTCGCAGTGTGTTATATCCCCAGCCAAAGACTGGCTTTTGGATTAGTAGGGCGAGACCATCATACCAACTATCTATCCTAGAAAAAATAGAGAATGTGCGTAGCAAATTGACACCTTCACCAAATGGTTTGGGGATGACGAATATCACAAAAGCGAGCAACGCCAATAGAGATATGTAGATAATTCTCTTTTGCTTGATTAGTAACAAAATTAATCCGGAAGAAAAGCTCAGATATGATGCTCTAGAAAAAGTAAGAGCCAGCATGACAAGAGTAATGACGGCTGGGGTCCATTTGTAAAACCCAATCGCAGCCAGGGAGACTCCCCCCAAAATGGCACCAGTGAAATTTGGATCAAAAAAAGTACCCACCAAACGATAATAGTGATCATCAAAGCCGATTAATTTGAGATATCTCATGTCCGGCATTAGGGCATACTGCATAGTCCCTAGGGCGCAGAAGAGACTAATAGAAATAGTGAGAGGAAGCTTAATTCTATTGTATGCAATATGTTTGACGGCAAAATAGGCAGATGGATACACAAAGAGCCTGAGAAGGTATGAGACAGAAATCAAAATATTTTCGCCAGACAACCCATTTATATTGATCAATAGTGATAGTGACGCCGCAGACAAGAAAACAACAAGTGGCCAAAACAATCTGTCCTTGACAAGCTGATCCCTAGCTTTGGACGAACAAAGCAAGCTGATAGTCAAAACTCCCATGGAAAAATCCATGAAGTATACAGTTGTTGGCAAAATTGATAAATCAAAGGAAAGAAGTTGCCCAAAAGGCCAAACAAGCAGAGATAGCACTAGCGCGTAATAAATCATCTGTTTATTTTAAATACTTGGATACCTACCTGGTTTGTATTGAGAAGTTCACCATTCACTTTCGCAGGGTCTGCTGATATTGTAACTAGATAATCGTAGTCTTGCTCGGAGGGGGCCCAAGAAGTATGGTCAAAGTTTTTGGGGAAATAATAGAGATTGTGAAGATTGTCGATGAGGATTTTGCTTCCGTCTGGGATTTTCTTGGCAACAAAATCATCAGAATCGATGAAGGTTCCAGGAAGCCTGGCACTATGTACTGTCAAAAACTCATTCAATGACTGAGCGCCTAACAGATAAGGAATGTATTTCCTGATAGCCAGAGTTCTGGCACTGATGATAATTAGCGAGGAAATGAAGGTTGCTGCAATTAAATACTTTCTGTAATTGTCAAAAATCGTGGCAAAACAATAGACTGAGGAAATAATTAAAGCTGGCAAATATGGGAGCAAAAACCTAGACGATGGCGGATCCAAAACCAAAGAACTTGCTGCCCCAATTATACCCACCAAGGCAATCTTGCGAATACTTCTTATTCTGACGGCGGCTACTATCGTAAAAATAAAAATTAAGCCTACTAGCGGAGATATAAAATCATCAAATGGTTTGGTCACAATAAATGGGGCAAAAACAAGGTTGTTCAGCATTTGATTTACAGGCAAAAAAGAGTTTTGGATAAAAGGGCCAAAAATTGGGAAAATTGGATTTCCAGTAAAAAAATACGCAATCAAAAACCACGGTAACGCGACAACGAGTGCCGGAATAATTGCCAGGGGAAAAAATACGAGACTATAGATCAGCAGTGAAACCAAGGCGATCCACTTCGTACCGATAGCAAGTCCTAAGAAAACGCCTCCCTTTTTCCAGGATCCTGTGACAAAAAAATACAAGGCTGTAGTTTCCAGTGATGTACGAATCAGGTCAATGTAAGCACTCCCCGATTGCCAGCTGACAAGCCAGGTGCAATAAAAAAGAGATATTGCTACCAATCTGTAGACTTTATTGATTTTTAAGTGTCTAAGAATTTTCCAAATTAGATAGCAGACTAATATTCCAGACGCAAATTGAACGAGTTTTGGTCCAATAAAACCGGAAAATTTAACCAGTGGAATAAATAGAGTTTCAGACAGCCTTGGCATGACAGAGTAATAGAGCAAACCTCCTTCAAAATACCACTGTTGTTTAAGGAGCCAAAGTTTTGGAAGCGTCAAATGATACCAGAGAGCATCGAATCCAATTTCAGGTGTGAATACCGTGAGTAGATTAACTATCCCCAAAAAAACAATCGGGGAGATGAGAGAAATGAATATTATTTTATTTTTGTCCATTGAAAAATGCGCACCGATAAGGATTGAACAGCAAGCAAATAGGCCAAAAAGAAACCAGGTGTACCGTCCAAAATTCCCAATCTAAATATGTAATTTAAAATAAATTTTGCTTTTGGAAAAGCAAATAAACGGAAAAGTGAAAACGGCTTGTGTTCGGAATTAAGTTCCTCCGCATCTACTGGACCATACTCCCCTATCCGATTTATGAATTCCGATACAAAACGGTCTTTAGCATGATAAAGGGGTGACTTTAATTCCCCCGTTGCCCCCGTAACAAGCCATTTTTCGTGTACTGACCTCGCAAACTGTCCAGAGTCTTTCCTGGCCAATCGTAGAAGCTTTGTCTTGCCTGTTTCTCCATGCTTTAGTTCGTCATGAAAAACGACATCTATTCTGGGGAGAAAATACCCGTTAATTCTTTTGTGTTTAATTGCCTCTTGAATTTCTAGTGCCAATTCTGTTCCAACGTGCTCATCGGAATCAACAAAGAGAATCCACTCTGAGCTTGCCTTTGAAATTGCATAGTTTCTTTGGGCCGAGAAATCAGCATCCAACGCTCTATAAAAATAATTGATCCTTCCAGTACGTGTTGGTTTTTTTATTTCTTTTGTATCAACTACGACTATTATTTCATCACAAAACTGAACTGATCTTAGAGTCAAAGACGAGATGTGTTCGGTGCGAGAAATTATCGCCGCAGTAATCGAGGTTGTCATCTCTTAATTTTTTCGCTTATTTTGTTTGCCAGGCTAATTGACGGATTTTCAATATATTTGTTTATCAACACTGATAAACCCGTAGCCAAAGTTAATGAAACAACAAACAGAACACTGTGGACCAATAAATAATTTTGTGATAAAGATACTCCCGGAAGAAAATCAAACATCATTTTGGCAATGATATAGAGTACTGAAAAATGGATTAGATAAAGACTATAAGAAATTTTTCCATAGAATTCTAAAATCTTGGCGTCAAGAAAATTAAATATTTTAACAAGGGTTCCGTATGCCATAACTCCGACATAGAACCAAGAAACAATACTCTCACCTAACCCACCCAAGTATTCTTCTGTCTGGAAACGGAAATCAAAAAGCACGAATAAACATAGTGGCAATGAGGCAATCATAATCCAGTTAGGGATTTTCTCAAAAAATACTTTGAACTTTGGCAAGATTAAGCCAAGGAAGAACATATACAAATACCGCAAATCTCTAAACCCTGGGATATTTAAATACGTGAAACTGAGCCACATAAGCAAGAAGGTGATAATTAGATCCGTCCACCAAGAAGTCTTTCTGGTGAGAAATGAGAACAAGGGAAAAATAAATGAGGCGATCACAATAACACGGAGAGTCCAGGTGATTCCCCCCAGAGATATGCTGACAAACAATGCGTTTCGGAGGAATTCCTGAATTGTCATTTCAAAATTCATCCACCAATGGAACCATGATGAAGCTTCTGGGTATGTCCGATAGACAAAGCCTAGACGCATGTAAATAGCAGAAAACAATATCAAGAATAAGTAGGCGGGATACAGCCTGGTCATTCTTTTGACATAAAATCCAAAAACTTCGTTAATCTTTGGGGATATTTTTAGGAGTGATTGACCCATCACCAAACCCGAAAGGACAAAAAACATCGTAACAGCCACCCCACCATTCCCCAACATCATTAATAACTGCTGTAGCTTTGACTGAAGATCGGTGTACAAAAAGATGTTTTGCCCCCAAACATTTGCGTAGTTGGGAATGGCTAATATTAAGAAAGAATGGTTTAGGGCGACTATGATTGACAGTAAACCTCTCAATCCATCAAGTTTTGTAAATCTAGCAGGTTTATTTGTTTCCATTTTTGTATTTCAAACCGTGATATGTCCACAGTAGGTAGAGATAAGGATAATTTATAAAAGCATAGAGATATGGAATCAAGCGCTTGAAAAAAGGTAACCACTTGTGGATAAATCGGAGGTTGCTTTTGAAGCTAATCAGCAATTTTTGCGTAGGCTTACTAAACGACGAAGACGTGTTGTGAGAAATAAGCACGGTCGGATCCAAGATTATCTTTTTCCCTGCCCTTCCTGCCGTCAAACAGTAATCAACATCTTCAAAATACATAAAATAACCTTCGTCCAGAAGACCCGCTGTGATAAATGTATCTCTGCTCACCAAAACACAAGCAAAGGTGACAAACTCCGAAAGTATGGGGTCTGTTTTTTTTAGCTTAGAAAGGTTTCGGTGCTCTGGTTTTGCAAAACGCCAATCAACTTTACCCTCAAGTCCAAACATTTTTATGCCTTTTTGTACATGAGAAATAACTGGAGCGACGATGCCCACAGTTTTGTCAGCAAAATGTTTAAGAAGCGGTACAAAAAATTTATGACCCACTGTGACATCTGGATTAATGATGAGTATATATTCGTCTTGAGTTTTTAGGATTTTACGAATGGCCTTGTTGTTGCCACCGGCAAACCCGGGATTGGTAGGTGAACTGATATATATCGCTTTTGGAAACGCTTTTTTGAACTTTGCTTCAATAATTTTGTCTGGGGAGTTATCAACTATGTAATAAGTGACCAGCGCGCCAAGATCGGTAGCCTGCAAGGCCCGTATACACTTAATGGTATCGTCGTGGTGCTTGTAGTTGAGGATAATCGCTGATATTTTTGGGGCCATCTGTTATATTCTATCTCAATGACAAAGCCTCTTCGAGTTGCAGTTGAAGTAATCACAAATTGTTTGGATAATCCAAAGAAAATTTTGGAGGTCGGGTCCAGACAAGCTGTAAACCAGAACGACCTGGCGGACTTGCGGAATTTGCATCCAAAGGCCAAATTTGTAGGATTAGACATGCAAGACGGACCGGGGGTGGATGTTGTAGCTAGTGCAGAAAAAATTCCTTTCCCTGACAACAGTTTTGATTTGATTTATTGTTTGGAAACAATGGAACATGCAGAGAAGCCCTGGCTTGTGAGTAACGAAATCGAGCGGATCCTGAAACCAGATGGCGTTGCAATCATTTCGAGCCAGCAAAATTTCCCAATACACATGCACCCCTCTGACAATTTCCGATACACACCTTTTGGTCTTAAGTCACTTTTTCCAAAACTTAGAACCAAACTCGCATTTGGAATCTCTCCCCCTTTTGATGACGAAGTCAAACTTAATCCACAACATGTGATTGTGGTCGGGACAAAAAAACAAAACGCTAAACTTTTTTTGAAAATAAAAAAAGCGCTAAAAAAGAATATCAAGATGATATCTGTACACAAGCCATATTCACATAGATTTTTGGAAATCACAAAGTTACTCAAACGCGCGTACAACGAAATATTTTTCCGACAAGAAATTGAGTTTTTTTAATGAAATATCATTACGATCAGTTTAATCAGAATGAATTTGAGTCACATAGACTCGCAGCAAACATGATTAGGCCAGGTTCGAAAGTTCTTGATATTGGATGTGCCACAGGATATTTTGCAAAAGAATTGGCCAAACAAAATTGTCAAACTTGGGGTGCAGACCGAGACAAATTAGCTTTGGCAAAAGCAGAGAAATATTGTACGAAGGTTTGCTTGGCGAACTTGGATGAAAAAATATCTCTCCCCTTTCCCAAGAAATATTTTGAGTATGTGATTATTCTCGATGTCATTGAACATCTGGCTCACCCCGAAGCGGTTTTGGAATCAGTAAAGCCCCACCTCAAAAAAGGTGGACAAGTTATCGTGTCTGTACCCAACGTTGCACACGCTTCAATCAGATGGATGTTGATGCGAGGGGATTTCCAATATACTGACACTGGGATATTGGACAGAACTCATTTGCATTTTTTTACCAAGACAAGTTTCTTGGAGATACTCAAAAAATCTGGCTATAAAGTTAAGAAGTGTGTTCCGACAAATGGTATGTGCAAGGTGCCTTTTCTTTACAAGATTACAGACAGGCTGCCTCCGGCGTGGCAATATCGTATAGCGAGTAGATTCCCAACTTTATTTTCTTTTCAGTTTATCGCAACGGCTCTGGTTGGCTAACTTTACTTATTTCCTGTTCTAGTTGAACCCAGGTAATGATAAGTATGAGTGGTACCGTGATACAAACACTGCCGAGGAAAGCGTAGGCTACACCAACAGCTCCCATCGAAATCAATGCAAAAGAGAATAGTATTTCAAAAAACACCGTTAAGGCTCCAAAAAATGAAGGAATCTGGGGTTTGTTTAATCCCTGTAACAAAGCGGTAGGAACTGGCGTTAGTGAAACAAGTACAAAGTAGAAACTAAGTATTTTGAGAATTGGGTAAGCCGCCTCAACTACAACCAAGTCTTTGAGCCACCAAGTAAGAAACTGATATCCCACCAAATATGTAAGTAAGACAGCAAGAAACCCACCCAGAAGAACAACCAACTCAATTCCCAGTATTAATTTTTTGAGTTTTTTAATACGGTCCTTCTCCAAAAGAGACGCGCTGAGCGGGAAAAAAGCCTGAGCAAATTGCGAGACAACACCCGCCCCTTTGGCAACGATACTTTGGGGGATATTAAAACTTGTAATGGCTCTTGCCGAGACCAGGGCTCCGAGAATGAAGTTGCTAAACTGACTTTCGACTTGCCCCGCTAAAGTTCCTACGAAGTTGCGAAGACCAAAGGAAAACAGCTCGGTGCCGGTTTTTTTGTCATAGGCAGGGGCAAATGCGGACCCGGGGAAAAATCTTAGTGAATATGCGACCATGAACACAAAGGTTAGGAAATGAAAAATAAGTTGGACAGCGAACAAAATAGAAATGTTTGGGTAATATCCTGAAACTATGGCGGATATGATGGTATTTGCGGACCCGACTAATAATGTCTTTGAATTAAAAATATCAAATCTCTGCTCAGCCTGTGGCAAATTCAGAAGATGGATATTTAAATGATTGATAAAAACTATAACTGCTAAGGCCATTACGGAGAAATTAATAGTGTTGTTGTCAATATGCCCAAAGATAGGCATGGATTTTGTCAGAAATTGGAGAATCGCAATTACGCAAACAAACAAAATTAGAGCAATGATGATGAAAATTGCAAAGGACGTTTTCCAGGTCTTAACACGATCTTCGTTGGTTGTACTGGGTATCGATAGCTTGCGGACTACAGCATTCGAAAGACCAAAGTCAAAAACGGCTGACAGAGAAATGAAGGATGCCAAAAATACATACACTCCAAAAACATCCCTGCCGAGATTGTTTAACAAGACAGAAACAGAAAAAAAGCTAGCTATTAGGAGATAAAAATACCCTGCAAGGTTGAAGCCGGTATTTTTGATTAGACTGCGTTTGATGGACATAATTGGGAGTACCGAACTATATGGTTATTATAAACCAGATAGAATGCTCATTGATGTAAAATTGGAGGGTGAAAACGATAACTAAGTTTCTGCTAATTAACGCAATTGATATATCAAAATCGCTTCAGACTTCACTTCCACCATTAAGTCTAGGTTATTTGGCAAGCTCACTCAGGCGAAAATTTGGAGCAAGTAAATTCGAATTCAAAATTATCGACCGTGTCGTTTTGCAAGAAATTTCAACCTTTCGACCTGATATCGTAGGAATTACCTGTGTATCTCAAAACTATAATTTTGCGATGAAATACGCAAAGATGGCTAAAAAATTTAAAATTCCTGTTTTGATCGGAGGCACCCATATTACCGTTCTGCCGACGACACTTTCTAGAGATATGGATGTTGCGGTGATAGGTGAAGGCGAAGAAGCGATTAACGACTTATTTACAATCTACCAAAAGGAGAAAAGATTTGATAAGGAAAGCCTTGCTACAGTAAAGGGAATTGCATACTGGCAGAGTGGAAAAATCATACAAACAGAACAGAGACTGCCCGTAAAATCTATGGATAAGATTCCCAACCCGGCGAGAGACCTAATGAAAATTGAGAAATGTACTCATGTGTTCTCGTCTAGAGGCTGTCCCTACAGATGTGTATTTTGCGCTTCATCTAGGTTTTGGCAAAGTACAAGATTTTTTTCTGCAAAATATGTAGTCAGGGAAGTGAAATATTTGTACGAAACTTATGGAGTTAGAGAAATTGATTTTTGGGATGACCTATTTATCGTTAACAAACAGCGCATCAAAGACATTATTAAGTTGTTAAGAAAAGAAAAGTTGTTAGGAAAAATTTCTTTTAGTTGCGCCGTTCGATCCAATTTAATTGATGAAAGTATGGTCAGACTATTAAAGAAACTGAATGTCAAAGGTGTGTCTATGGGTCTAGAATCGGGAACCCCGCGCGTTTTGAATTTCTTGAAAGGCAACAATATAAATATCAAAAATCACATGAAGGCAGTGAAACTGTTCAAGAAATATGGAATTGAACCTAGTGCGTCTTTTATCATAGGCTCCCCTACCGAGACTCGGGAAGAAATTATGCAAACATTTAAGTTTATTAAGGACAGTAAACTACGAGGTTTCGGTGTCTATGTACTTACTCCGCTGCCCGGGACGCCGATATGGGAGTATGCAAAGGAAAGAGGCATGGTTAGCGAAAAAATGGACTGGAGTACTCTAAACGTCGAGTTTTTGGAGAATCACGAGGAGGCCATTATCCTTTCTGAAACACTGTCCAGAGAGGAGCTGTATCAGCTGATTTTGATGTTTAAGAAAGAGCAAAAGAAGCGTCAGATTATTGATTACTTAAAACATCCTGTTAATATTCTGCGTGTTATTTACCACTGGACAAAAAAGCAGGTGAAACAAGCTCGTTATCTTGTCAATTTGAGATAAACGTCGTGAATTTGCAGTGCTATTTTTTCTTTATCAAATAGTTTTTCCGCTCTTTCTCTGGCATGAATTGACATGTCACGTCTCATTCCGGTATTTCGAATTAATTTCTCCAAGTTTGCCTTGAGATCCTGTGGATTAGATGCTTTTGCAAATAGGGCCACATGACCGCACACTTCAGGAATTGCTCCGGTGCTAGTAGTTACTATTGGAATCCCACTCGCCATGGCTTCTACCAGACACATGCCGTATTGTTCTTCCCATGTCTTAGTACTTCTACTTGGCAAACAAAAAATATCTGCCTTGCCGTACTCAGCTGGCATCTGGTTATATGAAACTTTTTTGACTGACACTCCTTTGTATCCTTTTAAGTCGTCTTTGAGAGGACCGTCGCCAACGAAAGTGAGATGGACATTATTATTTGTTTTGCGGATTTCCAGAAAGGCATTTAATAAATCCTCAACACCTTTTTCCGGAACCAGCCTGGCTACACACATAATATTCAAATCTCTTTTGTTTTTTGCTGTTTCTCGAACTCGAAATTTTTTTAAATCCACACCAACCCCTACAACTGAAATTTTATCGGCTTTAACCCCCTCCTTTATTAGGCATTTTTTGGCCATATCGGTCACAGCAATGAAGTGATCGATGTTCTCTCTGGCCATTTTTTTGTAGTTCTTCCTACCACCAATACCTTCATTGTTATGAGGTATTACTTCCCAAACAGTACTGACTATTTTTTTAATTAGCCCTCTCCGCTTAGCCATAACTGACTGATGTGTATAGCCATAATAAGTTTCTGCTACATGGACAATGTCGGCTCCTTTGATAACTTTTTCTAGTCCTCGTAGCTGATGAGCATCGGTGAATAGCCTGTTTAATATTGGGTATTTGAATGGGAAGTTTGGTATGTCTGTTGGGGACCAAATCTTTTTTAGGGGAAGACCAATCTTGTCTGAAATTGGGTATTTGGATGATATTGCAGTCATTCCAAACTCATCCTGTAGAGGTTCGTAGTTTTGGAGTTCGAATGGGTTGAGGAAAGCTCCTCTGACAATAAAGGTTTTCATTTTAAAACATTATCTAACCTTTTGAGGGTTATATTCCAGGTCCAATTGTTAATAATATTTTTCCTTGCCACAACACCAAGTTTTGAATGATTCTTTATTGCATTTTTTACGCATGATCTGAACTCGGATTCGTTTCTGCCAGACATATACCCTGTTTTTCCTTCTAACATAGTCTCTTTTACACCTCCCTCATTAATTGCCACAACGGGAGTTCCACATGCTTGTGACTCGATTGACGAGAGACCGAAAGGTTCATTGTGTGCAGTTATGCATGTAACTAGTGCCATCTGGTATAGCCTTTTTAGCTCTTCATCTGACACATTTTCAATAATTTTGATATTTCCACTATAGCTTAGTATTTTGTTAGCATATTCAGCCTTTCCCCTCCCAACAAGGACAATCTTGTAATCAGTGAGTAGAGAACAAAGACTTTTGACTAAAAACAACTGGTCCTTAATGGGATTTATCCCCCCAATACACAGAATCATTTTTTCTTTTATTCCACTGTTCGGAGTAAAAAACTTTTCACTGACTCCAGGATATACAACTGTTGCAACTTTCCCATAGGCCGTAGCAATTACCTTCTTTGAGTACATGGAGTTGCACACCAAGACATCTGCTGATCTGGCGGACAACCTATCAATAATTTTAATTTGATACCTAAATATATTTGCAATTTTGTCTTTTATTGTCGGGGCGTGTATGTGCCACGATTCATAAAACTCTCGTTGAGGTTCTTGACACAGATAAACTTTTTTAATCGTTAAATACCTAAGAATGTACGGTGATTTTGTGAAGTAGTCATGAGTAACAAGGGCTTCATCGTGGGTGCCATTTATTATATTTGCCAGCTTTTTGTGAATATGAGGCAATTTCAGCATAATCCATAAATTCCTTAGAATGAATCCACTCCAAGGTATTGCTGGAATATATTCGGTTTTTATTTTTTGTCTGGTTTCTGGAGCAATGTCACCAATAACAAATATTGTAATGTCATAAACCTCCTTATATCGATCAACGATATTGTTTAGCATCCTAATACCACCACCCCCGGGCAAATTATGGAATATGGCGAGCTTCTTTTTGTGTCTAATCATTGACAAAATTTTTCTTTGTGTAATGATTAATACATGCCTGCATTAAAACGAGTTTTTCTTGTGTTTTGGTGTTTCATGGTTATTACCCTAAGTTTCCCCAAAGAATGTTTTTCTTACTTCATAGATGATTTTACAGGAAATTCATTGGATTCAAGCACTTGGCAATCATATGCAAATGCAGGGAATATATCTGTAAGTGGCGACAAAGTCACTCTTTCTAGAAGCTCCAACAAGTCAAAATCATTTCCCTACATATACTCCAAGAATGACATATTTCCTTCTACTGGTTCGTTCAGTGTACATCTAAGGTACAAGTATCTGAACACTGGAAATTTTGGTACAGGAATCACGATAACAACTGACGATGCTCCGGCCAATGGAGTAGACCCCGGATCAAATATTCCAAAATATATTACGATTAGCGTGTGGCAAGCCGCACCAGCAGGTCTTTATTCCCAAGAGCTTCTTTGCAATGAGAACGGGACGGGATGCAATCAACTGGAATTTCTCAATCCATTCACAAAAGTTTCTGATTTTGAGAGCCACACATTAACGATTGATTATCTTGAAAACGGACAATATCTAGTATTCAAGGATGGCAGCTCAACACCACTATTTGTGTCGGCACTGAATCAAAAACGACCTAAAAAGATTTGGATGGGAAATCCGCTTGCAGCGGCCACATTTGATGACTGGGCATCATTTGAAATTGATTATATTAAAGTGGTTCCACTTGACTTCAAACCCCCTGTCATTTTAATACCTGGGTTTGGTGCGAGTTGGGATGTCGGGGCAATACTGTCTGGTACTGGAGGAACCGATTGGCAGATTCCATCTTTTATCAAGAACTATGATGGAATAATTGAGTCTTTAAAAAAGTCTGGATATGTTCTTGGGACGGATTTGTTCGTTTTCCCTTATGACTGGAGAAAACCCCTTAGCAATCTAGCGGATGACTTAAAGTCGTTTATTGACAGCAAAAATTTAACAGGAAAGGTTGATATTGTTGGCCACAGCATGGGAGGACTGGTAGCTCGTTCGTATGGTCAAAAATATGGAGTTACAAAGGTAGATAAGATACTGACGGTTGGATCACCCCACTTGGGAGTCATAGATATGTATGGGTTGTGGGAAGGTGCCAAGATATGGAATGGCAACTGGTGGCAAAATACTTTACTTGAAATAGCAACTGAGGTAAACAAGAATCAGAATGAAATTCGAGTTGATTCTCTAAGAAGGGTTTCTCCGTCAGTAATTGACTTATTCCCCACTTTTTCATTTTTGGTATCAAACAATGGTTTGATGGGGGTAGATACAATGATTCAGAAGAATACTACCTTGAAAAATTATAATTTCGACGTGACAGCACTAGAAAATGTTGTCACCCCCTTTTGGAGTGATGATATTAATTCAACAAGGGTGGATATAAAAGTAACTGAAAGAAGCAGCGAGGATATAGCCGAAAATAGATGGGTGGATGGTAGACCTATCGAAGGAGACCCCTTTGGAAAAACTTCAGGAGACGGAACGGTCACAAAAGATAGTGCAATCGGTCCTTTTGGACCCGGCGAGAAACTTACAGGGTGGCATGGTGACTTAATTTCCAGTAAGGAGAATATCGACAAGATATTTACAAAACTTGGACTTGATACAGCAAATACAGTCTCTTCGGAAACAGATTCCAGGATAAATTCGTTTGTGGCGATACTTCGATCTCCTGGAACGGTTGAAGTTTGTAACAGACAACTTACATTGTGCGATACCCAACTGGGAGGAATCACTTTCCCTGAGTACAAACTGTTTATTCTCCCTGGTTACTACAAAGAAGATCTAGTTATTCGAGTCAAGGCGTCTGGCTTAGGAGTGTATAAACTGCATATAGGCGATATCGATGAATCACCTGATTGGATTACGTATGACGGAAACTTAAAAACCGACACACAAATTGATTTTTATGGTGTAACAAAATCTGGGAATGAAATTGTAGGGACTTTTGATGATCAACCACCCACCATTAACGTCAATTCTCCTCAAGCAACCAATTATTTTTCAAACAATCTTCCAATTCTGGATTATGAAGTAACCGACAATTGGGATAAGAATCCGGAGACGGAAATCTCTGGCTGGTCTCAAGAACTGGGTAAACATATTTTGAAGATTAAAGTAACAGACGATGCTGGGAATCAAATGACCAAGGAGGCCGAATACCAGATTGTTGCAGATATCGTTGCGCCCACCGTCTCCATCACTAGCCCCAAACCCGGATTCTATCAACATTCGAGCCTGTCAAATCTAGCATATTCTGTTATTGATGACTGGGATGAAAATCCTAGCTTGGATATCACAGGCTGGTCTACAGATGAGGGCGTGCATTCTGTCAAAGTCAGTGCCAAGGACAGCTCAGGGAACACTGGAAGTGACTCTGTAGAGTACTGGGTGGATGATACTCCACCAATGATTTCAATTACTTCCCCTCTTGCAACAACCTACACCACAGAGTCTTTACCCAAACTACAATACACAGTGTCCGACAACCTTGATACTGTGCCAACAGGACAATCTTCAGGGTGGTCAACGACCGAGGGAAAACATACGGTTACTGTTACTGGGACGGATGCTGCAGGGAATACTAGCAATAAGTCAGTAACATATACCATAGAGAATCACCCTAATAACAAAGAGATGTGCAAGAAGGACTTGTGGAAGAGATTTCGCTTCTTAGGGTTTAAGAACCAGGGTGACTGTGTGAGTTTTGTAGAAAGACTCCTCCATCCAAGAATATTTTTCAAGTTTCATTTTGATAATATTTGGGATCGGTTTTGGTTTGATCATAGAAGGTGAAGCTTAAGAATAAAAAAACCCGCCATTAAAGCGGGTGGTGGGTTACTCGACGTCGGGTCCTGTAACAACAAGCTGAAAAGTGTCGAGCATTTTGTCAAACGAGATTATCTCAAGGCTGAAACCATCGCCCGGGAATAAATACTGGATTATGTTTTGGAACACGAAGTTGTTGGTGCTATCCTTGTTTAAGAGGTCCTTAAGAATTAGCATCTCTCGAGTCTCTTTGGTTAGCGGGTAATAAGGATTTCTGCTAACTCGGACAAGTTCACCCAATGCGAAGTGGCTTTCCTGCTCCAGCTGAACCAACTTGCTTCTCACTTCTGCCAATTTTTCAGTGCTTACGACCATGCCATTTGGTGCCATGACACAACTTGAACTTGTAGCCTGCATAGTTCCTCCTTTGATAAAGAACGAAGATGGAGACATTATACCTCTATTCACCGCCTTGACTCCGGAGTGACATCCTTCCGACATTCGATTCCATCAGGTCCAAATACACAAATGTCGTACCGCAAGGGTACGACTTTTGTGGATCTGACTGGAATCGAACCAGTGACCTCTGCAATGTGAATGCAGCGCTCTAACCAACTGAGCTACAAATCCATATACGCCTAGTTTATACCTATCGGACTTGAATAATTATATCAGCCCAAGTAAACTTAGTTGATGTCTTTCTTTCGGAAATTTGTTCACGTCGTCTACGAATTTATTGAGGCTTTTGTAATATCGTCTTCAGTTTTTGTAGTTGTTTACCTTTTTTTAATGCAACCTCACCAGGTCAAAGGTAGTTCCATGTTCCCAACATTCAAAGACAAAGAATATTTACTAACAGACAAAGTTACTTACAAAACCAGGCAACCCATGGATGGTGATGTGGTTGTTTTCAAAGCCCCAATTAATGAGAATTTTGATTTTATTAAGAGAGTAATCGCAACCCCTGGCCAAACAGTTTCGGTTGCCGGCGGTAAGGTATTTGTGGACGGCAATGAACTTGATGAATTTTACTTACCAGATGAATACACTACCGCTCCGGGGCAATTCTTGCGTGAAGGTGAGACCTACACCGTACAAGAAGGTGAAGTTATGACATTTGGAGACAATCGAGACCATTCGTCCGATAGCCGCGACTGGGGTCCGGTACCCTACAAAAATATTATTGGTAAAGTATTCTTTCGCTATTGGCCCGCATCTACTGTTGGATTAGTCATGAATCCAGTCAAGTCGGAGGGATTATCGGAATAAAAATCTTTTCTCAAAATTTGAGACTTATATTTAGGACTGAGTGAATGGCTCAAATGGATTGGCGTATGAGTTTTGAGCTGGCTCTTCAACTTGCTGTGTATTTTCCAAAGCAATCTCTTCAAAGACCATTTCTGGCTGTACAAATACTTGCTCTTGTGGGGCAAAATTAATTGATTCGGCTGGTGGTTGAGAAACCACGAGCGAGTCATGAATTTTTTGTATTTGTTTTTCTGTTTCTTCTGGGTTTCCTTTGAGAACGATATGTAGAGCAGTCTCAACTCTTGAACGGCGCATTTTGACACTAGCGTTTTCTCCGATGGATCGTTGGATTTCTGATGCCATACTGTCAATTGATTCATTGACTGTTCTAGTGTTAAAGCCACTACCTGGCTTGGCACCTTTCATGGTTTTTTTGAACCTTCGGGAGAGTTCTTCTGCCCGGCGGACAGAGCCTCCTTCACGGAGAATTATCTTGTACGCCTCTATCATGGTTTGTGTGTCAGGAATGGCTGCCAGGGCCCTTGCGTGCCCTTCTGTAATCACCCCGGAGATTAGACCGTCTTTGAGGGCGTCTGGGAGCTCCAGGAGACGAAGTGTGTTGCTTACATAGGCTGGACTTTTCCCTATTCTTGCGCAAATATCTGAATTACCCAAACTAAACTCATTTATGAGTCTTTCAAAGGAGTTAGCGCGATCGACAGGGTTGAGGTCCGTGCGTTGGACATTTTCGACGATAGCCATCTCGAGCATACCCTGTGGAGATGTTTCAATGATACGAACAGGAACTTCTTTGAGACCCACCAATCTAGAAGCTCTCCAGCGACGTTCCCCTGCGATGATTTGGTATCCGGCTGGAGTATGCGCAACCACCAAAGGCTGGATGATGCCGTGAATTTTGATGGAATCTATGAGTTCAGATAATGATTCTGGTGTGATCACTCCTCTGGGTTGGAGAGGGTTCGGTTGAAGAAAGTCTATCGGGAGGTGCGCAACCGGCTGATCGTCTTGCATTTATTTTGAGACTACGTCTACAAAACTTACACCATTTAGTTTGCGGAATTTGACGACTCCAGGGGCAATTGCGTAGAGAGTGAAGTCTCTGCCCAATTCTGTATTTACACCTGCGTGGAAATCAGCACCGCGTTGTCTTACGATAATTTGGCCAACTTTGATGGCTTGACCACCATATAGCTTCACCCCAAGCCTTTTACCGGCTCTTTGGTGATGTTGTCTTGTTGCTCCACCTGATTTGACGTGTGCCATATATTTTTATTTTTTTTGTAAGATAACAATTTCGCGTTTTACATCCGCTTCTGGGCGTGAATATAGAATACCACGCTTGAGCATATTGTAACCTTGTTCTAGCTTTCCGTCAATAATATCACTAGTCTTGTAAATTGCCTTGCCATCAGAGAATATTGGAAGAACCATTACAACATAACCTCCAGCTTTTAAGGCCCCCAACCAGTCTTTCAGGGCACCCAAGTAAAGCTTCTTTAGACCAGGAACAAGATATTTCACTTGGTCTGGGCGTAAATTCGGCTTACCCAAGAAAGGTTCCGTAACTATTGCGTCTATAGAATTTTTAAACTTATCAGAAAGATGAGTGGCATCAAGTAAAGAGATATCGGCATCAAATCCTAAGTATTGCAAATTTGCATTAGTTTCTTTGCACTGCGACTCAAGAATATCACTTCCTGCAACTTTATACCCTAGCTCAGCCGCTTCGACCAACACACGACCCGATCCACAAAAGGGATCTACAAGAAGCTTGCCATCCGGATTCAAGGGAACTAGGTTCACCATACTTCTAGCGATTTTTGGCGGGAGAATACCAGCTTTCGCATTTGCGAATGGCATAGAACGGTCTTTCTTGATCCAATGTTCGTAATCATGAACCCAAATGGTTTTCCAGAGCTCTTCTTTGACCAGTTCTACAAAAAATTCGTCTACCTTGTGCTTTTTCAAAATTACCGGGGACAATCCAAAAGTGTCGTTGGCGAGAATAAAGCGACCTTTTTCGAGAACGTTTTTTACGTCTTGGTTAAAAACACCCCTATAGAAGACTGAGTCGTTAGAACCATCGGATAGGTTCGAGATCGAAAAGTTCTTCAATTGAATTAGATCGGCAATAGATTGCGGTTCGGGAGATACATTTTTTACTTCTACGGCCAGCTTGATACTGGACCCAAGCTTAGACACAAGAAGGATTGCCTCCTCGTTTGAATCAGCTTCGAATTCAAAAACGTTAGGGGAAACCCCCTTAGACCCTTGGATTTGTGTCTCAATCTCAGTCTCAGCTAGCGTATTGCTAGCTCCGACGAATAGTAAAAATCGCATTTAGTTATATTTTTATGGCCTTCACCGTGAAGTGACTCTCAAGCTGTCTGTGTCCCATGACTCTTCTATATCTTGATTTAGCTTTGAACTTAGCCACGCGGATCTTTTCGCCTTTTATAATGCCATCCGATGTCAATTCAACACTAGCGTTTGCAAGGTATGGTTCGCCAATCTCAGTTTTTGAACCATCGTAAGAAAGTAGAACCTCTTTAACGGTAAGTGTTTCACCGTCTTTGAGCTCAATTTTTTCTGCAACGATTTTGTCACCTTCTTTAATGAGGAACTGTTTTGCGCCAAGTTGAATTACGACGTATATATTTTTATCTGCCATGTGCGAAATTATATCTCAAAGGGTGTGATTAAATCAAGCTGGACAAGCATTAGGCCTACCAATATGGAAAAGCTAAGCAGAGAACTCCCTCCGTAAGAGAACAAAGGGAGTGTAATTCCTGTTACAGGCATGATTCCTAAATTCATTCCAATATTTACAACAGCCTGGAATATAAAAAGTAGAAAAACTGACATAGAAAGCAGGGAGAACTCCCCTTTTAACAGCAACACGCTCTTCAAGCACCCACTCAAAAAGACGTAGTACCCCAAAAAAAGAACACTAATACCTAAAAAGCCGAATTCCTCGGCAAACGAGGCAAAAATAAAATCTGTGTGCCTCTCAGGAAGAAAATTAAGATGAGATTGAGTCCCTAGCTTCACGCCCTTACCTATGATACCCCCCGAACCAACGGCAATAGACGCCTGGATTACGTTATAGCCAGCCCCCTTAGGATCGCTGTAAGGATTGATGAACGTCTCAAGCCTTTGTTTTTGATATGGCTTGAGAAGTTTGGATTCGAGCGGAATTGCAACTATCAAGAAACAAACACCCAAAAGAAGCATTTTTTTGAAATACCCTGTCAGTGCAAGTAATGCCACAGGTAAGAATGTCAAGGTCAAAGCCGACCCTAGGTCTGGTTGTATTAACACTATGACTACTGGAAGCATTGCGACCATGAGAAATGACAACAATTTCTTCCAATTCATATTTTTGTTCCTACTTAAAAAATCAGAATAAACTATCGCCAATAGTGGCTTAACTATCTCAGATGTTTGCAAGTTAAAAAAACCAAGATCAATCCAACGAACTGATCCTCGAGTATTCTGACCAATGAACATCGTGACAATCAGTAACACAATGCTCAAAATATAAAATACCCAGGATAGGCTAAACAAAACTGTTAAGTCCAATTTCCCGATCAAATAGATAATAATGACCCCGACCAACACAAAGGTCAGCTGTGTCAAGAACAAGCTTGGAACAGTACTCCATATAGTTGTTAGGCTTAAAACCTCAATTAGTATTAAGGCTGCAATCAAGATGCCTTTGTTCTGGCGCATTAGGCTTTTCTAATGATCTTTACCTCTTCACCCACAGTGATGCTGTTTACAAGCGCTTTCTTTTTGATGTCATCGACATATTTTTCTGGCCATGTTGGCAAAATCACATCAACAACCTCATCTAGACGACAGTCAGCATTTTTTCTGGCTTCCTGAATACTTCTTACAACTTCTCGAATCTTACCTTTTTGGATTAAGTCGTCTGTAAGGACAGTGTCTAGGGTTATCAAGAGATTCTCTGAAGCGGTGAAGGTTACGTTTTCTACGTTTAACTCATCTTTAATTAATTGAATTAACTCTGAGTTTCTTAATTTTTCTGCTGAAGCGATTTCGACTTTGGCTTCTGCCAGTGGCTGTTTGACAGCTATTGCTTGTGTTTTTCTGATAGAGTGTCCTTGCTCACAAATTTTGCGAACATCAGCCATCAATGATATTAAGTCTGCATCTGACTGACTGGTCGAGGTGCTTGATGGCCAGTCTGCAGTGTGAACGGTATCATTACCTGTGATGTTGGTGTAAATAGAATCTGACATAAATGGCATAAATGGCATCATAATTCTGGATAGCTCATCAAAGATTTTGTTTAGGACAAAGTAACAACTTTCTTTGGCGTTGATACCACTTGCGCTGGGGCCAACTCGGTCACGTGATCTGCGAATATACCAGTTTGAAAGATCTTGAACAAAAGCCTCGATACTTGCAGCAGCAGTAAATGCGTCAAAACTGTCGAGACTATTCGTGGTTTGCTCAATAGTTTCATTTAGTCTGGCGAGTATCCATTTGTCAAAACTTGTAATTTCATATACCTTACCAGTTTCAGGTGTCCAGTTTTCTAAGGCGGCAAAATTGGCATAAAATCGATATGAATTCCAAAGCATCATATGGAACTGTCTTTTAATTTCTCCTGCGGTTTTATATCCAAATAATATGTTTCTCTCTGGATTGTGTCTTAAGAAAGTCCATCTCATGACATCAACACCAATCTGGTCTGCACCTTCATTGAATTCAATTGAGTTACCCCATGATTTATGCATAGGTCTTCCGTCTTCGCCCACCATAGATGCAAAACCCAAAACTGTTTTGAATGGGTTTGTATCCACGAGGACAGTACTCATGGCGATCAGAGAATAGAACCAATTTTTGAACTGTCCAGGAAATGACTCTGTAATAAAGTCTGCGGGGAACCATTTCTCCCAATATTTTTTATCATCCAGAAAACTTATTTTTTTTGTGTTCGGGTCTATTAAGGTTGAGAACGGAACAATCCCTGCATCGAGCCATGGGTTGCCTACGTCCATTGTTCTTGTCATTTCTCCTCCGCATTCGCATTTAATTTTTACTTCATCTACGAATGGTTTGTGGGGAGTGTGACCTTCAAACTTGTCCCACCCAGAAATTGCCTTTTCTTTTAATTCTTCTCTGCCTCCAATCACAGTAAACTTTCCACATTTATCACAAGTCCAGATTGGCAAAGCCAGACCCCAGTATCTATTCTTCTTACTGATCAACCAATCATGCATATTGTTTAACCAATCAAGCTCGCGGTCCATACCAAATTCTGGATTCCAGATAATTTCTTTTGCCACGTCAATCATTTTTTGTCTTAGAGTGCGACCGGACGAGTCAGCAGGATCCACTTTGTCCATGGAAATATACCATTCATCGGTAACCTTCCATACCAATTCAGTTTTGCAGCGCCAGCA
>Ga0172375_10000120_pt1 | contig 116874 bp, 115 predicted proteins | sample LakKiv1m_FD_114537 | JGI IMG/M metagenome (GOLD analysis project Ga0172375, IMG submission 114537) | Freshwater microbial communities from Kabuno Bay, South-Kivu, Congo - kab_092012_11.1m | ecosystem: Environmental > Aquatic > Freshwater > Lake | place: Democratic Republic of the Congo...
CTCGGTGCTCGCTTACAGCGTGCTTTCCGCCGGTATCTTCTCATCCGAAAAAGGCAAGGAAACCGTTTACGGCGGCTTGCAGCAGGCCCAGGCTACCATGGAAGTCTCCGGCTCCGTGCTGGGTATGGGTGAAGGCGTCGGCGACCCGCCTGTGATGCAGTGCACCTCGGTACAGTTCAATGTTGGGCTCACTATCCCCAACGAGAAAGTTGACTCCACCGCCGTTGTCATCAACTACTGGGATGCGCTGGTGCATGCCGAAGGCGTTACCTTCACCATGGCTATCGCTGATGGCTCTACCGAACGCGGTACCGCTGACATGCTGGAAGGTGACGAGCAGTTCACGGTCACCGTCACTATTCCGGAAACCGCCGCGATCGCCGCTTATGACACCTTCAACCTGCAGGTGGTTCCGCCCACCGGGGCCGCTCTGACCATCAAACGGACGATGCCGGGTGTCATTAACGCCGTCAACAACCTGAACTAATAAAGTAACAAAACGCCATAAAATACTGAACAAAAAAATGAAATCCAGGCTATCTTACTGGATATCCGCGAAGCCTACTTGAACCGCGAAAATCCCTTTAATCCGGAAGTATCCGCGCCTACCATCAGTTCTGTAGTAGCGGCTTCTATGCTGGGGGCTGCCAGCTCTACCGGCACTAAAGATGGGAATAACAAAAACTCAAAACCAACCGAAAACGAAAGCGAAGACAAAACTAACGCGAAAGAAACGACAAATAAATCGTCATCCCCGGAGAACACCACTTCGACACCGATCCCCGAACCACAACACAACGAGGATACTGATATGATTAAAGAGACCATACCGAGCGAAGAATTAAAAGCTTCCTCTATTCATAATAATGGGAACGGGAAAAACGGGCATCGTCCCGCCGCCGGTCAATTAGCCTTATCCGTCATTGCTGCAATGGCGCAATGGGTAAACGACGCCGGACGTAAATTCGGACCCGTAAAAACCGAAACTATCCTGGACATCATGGATATTGCCGGCTACCTGCAGCCGGAACTGAAAACCGTTTTGCTGAAGCTGGTACAGCGTATTCCTGCGGAAGAAGTGGCGAAAGCCGTCTCCACGCATGACTATATCGATTTGATGATTAGACTGGAAGACCTGACCGGCATGAACAGCAAATCTAACGAGCTTGGCTTGCTTAAGATTTTCTGCCAGGAGGTCTAGCCATCGATAAGATTATTGCCACGGTGCTACTGCTAATCGGAGGAGTAGTTATTTCCGTCGCCATATTTAACGGCCTGTACCCGGCGATAAACAACAGCTCCAGTTCCATTAATAACGCCGTCAGCAAGGTCAGCGACCGGATTGAAGCGCGGGTTGACATCCTCCAGGTGGGGAAAAACGGCAGCGAATTTTATATCTGGGTGAAGAATACCGGCACTCAGACCATCGTTGATATTCCCCGTTGTGATATCTTCTACGGTTTGAGCGATAATTTCAGCCGGGTGACATACGGCGGCGCCGGTACGCCCCGCTGGTCGTATACCCTCGAAGGCGGCTTTAGCGAATGGGAGCAGGCGGTAACCTGTAAATACACCATCACGCTGGCGGCGCCGCCGGCTGCCGGCACATATCTTTTCAAAGTAGTGATCCCCAACGGTATTTACGATGAAACGACTTACGGGGTGGATTAGAAGTCATGGAAACCGCCATCGTGTCCCTGGTTTGTGTCGCCATCCTGCTTATCGGCACCGTTACCACGGTGATGACATCGTTTAACGCCGCCGGCAAAGTGGCGGATTCGCTGCGGGAATGGGAAAAGCAATCCACGCTGGTACGCGCCACCGATATCACCCTAACGCCACCCTCTAACTACAACGGCGGAACGATCGAGTTATGGATAAATAATACCGGAAGCATCGGGCTGGCGGATTTTGGAAAATGGGATTTAATCGCCCAGTGGCAGAGCAGCAAAGTAGACCAGGTTGGCTACTTGAGTAACGTTAGCGGGGCGCCCGGCGCCAACCAGTGGAGCGTCAGTGGCATCTATATGGCGGACGGCAGCGGTGAAGAAATGGAGCCGGGGATTTTGAACGTGGGCGAAAAAATGAGAGTGCTGATATCACTCTCACCGGCGATGGACAGGAATGATATCTGCATGATTACCGTCTCCTGCGTCAGCGGGGTCACGGCAGAATGTATGTTCCAGCGAAAATAAACGGAGGAGACTAAGATGAGCGCACAAGAAACGGTGAAGCCGACGGAGCCGACGTCCGAAACAATTGAGGAGCAAGAGCCAGGGAAAAAAGCGATTTTATCTACCGGGCATCCGGAAATCGATAAAAAGCTCGGGGGCGGCATTCCGCTGGGATCTCTCATCTTAATCGAAGGGGAATCCGATGCCGGGAAATCCGTCTTGAGCCAGCAAGTGATGTGGGGGTCACTGTCTTCCGGGAGCAAAGTGCTGCTCTTCACCGCAGAGAATACCGTCCGCAGTATGATAACCCAGATGGATAGCCTGGGTATGAGCGTGATGGATCAAATATTAATGGGGTGGCTGAAGATATATGCAATGAAACTATCCAAGCTCCGGATGAATTCGCCCGGCGACACCCTGCAGGTGATGCTGGAGCATATGGAATACCAGAAGGATTATGACCTGCTCATCGTCGATTCGCTGACACCCATCGTGGCGCAGGCAGGCGGCGAAGAAGCTCTGGGTTATTTCGAGAGATGCAAAGCCCTGTGCGATAAAGGGCGTACCATTATTAACGTTACTCACACGTACGCTTTCGACCACGATTTTCTTATCAGAGTGCGTTCCGTGTGCGATGCCCACTTCAAGCTGGTCATCGAAAAGGTGGGCGATAAGCTGGTGAAAACTCTGGAGGTGGCAAAAATCAGGGGCGCGCAGCAGAACACGGGGAACATCCTTACCTTCGATGTTGAGCCGGGAGTCGGGATGAAAATTATGCCGATTTCGAAGGCCAAAGCCTAAGCCCAAAAACAGGGAGTGCTTAATGTCGCAAAATGTTTTACCTTTCGCCCCGGAAACGAACAAAGACAGCCACGAGAACGGCATCCAGAACTGCGAACTGTACCTTAGGCTGCCGCCGGAACTACAGAAGCAATGCGAGGAAAACCTGCATCTGCTGGAATATCTGCATATCGTACCGCTGGCAGAGGTAGGGATGCCGGAATTTCACGCCGAGTTGAACCGGAAAATGGGTGAAAATAAACAACCTAACTATATTTACCCCGCGGGCAACGGGATTTTTATCCACGTGTTGTACGACCCGAAAGATTCCCGGCATACCTACATCCCTATCGAGCCAACCTTTACCCAGGAACTGAATGATGTGATGAACGAGGTGGAGGCGCGCTGCATTGACCTCAGCGAGAACCTGCCGGAGTTCGACCCTGAGGGCGACCGCAAGTCCCAGCTACTGAGCTACATTGACGAAATTACTACTGCCGGCGAAAAGTCAGCCACGGCAGTAGCGGCGCCCAAAACGATATTCAAAAACAAGAAAACCATAAATTTCCCTAAAATACACCTGAAGCCGCGGGAACTCAGCGGGGTGAAATACCTGTTTCTGCGGGATAAACTGGGGCTGGGAATGCTGGAACCACTGATTGTCGACCCATACATCGAGGATATCAGTTGTTCCGGGATGGGGCATGTTTTTGTAGAGCACAAAATGTTTAAAAGTCTCAAGAGCACCATCGTTTTTTCTACGCTGGAAGAGTTGGATGAGTTCGTCTTAAGACTGGCAGAACAGATTAAAAAACCGGTGACGTATAAAGAACCTATTGCGGACGCGACACTGCCTGACGGTTCGCGTATTAATATTGTCTACGGGCGTGATGTATCCAAGCGCGGCTCTAATTTCACCATACGTAAATTCAACGAGACGCCGGTTTCGATCTTCAACCTGGTAGACTTCGGCTCCCTGACCTACCAGATGCTGGCATACCTTTCCCTGGCGGTCGGCAACGGGATGAATCTTTTCGTATCCGGGGAAACCGCCTCCGGAAAAACCACACTACTCAACGCCATTACCACCTTCATTCACCCGCTGGCGAAGATTATTACCATCGAAGATACCCCGGAGTTACAGGTGCCGCATAAGAACTGGATACGAGAGGTGGTGCAAACTACCAAAACCGATAGTACCAGCAGCGCAGTAACGATGTTCGATTTGCTGAAAGCCGCCCTGCGCCAGCGGCCTAATGAGATTATGGTAGGAGAAATTCGAGGCGCCGAGGGCAATATCGCTTTCCAGGCAATGCAGACCGGGCATTCGGTGATGGCTACCTTCCACGCCGCCACCACCGAGAAACTCATTCAACGCATTACCAATAACCCCATATCCGTCCCGAAAACTTACATCGATAATTTGAATGTAGTGGTGTTAACCAGTTCCGTCAAACTGCCCAACGGCAAAACCGCCCGGCGCGTTATCGGTATTAATGAAATTGTGAGTTATGATTCCGCCACCGAGTCTTTCAATATCGTCCAGGCATTCCACTGGGACGAATCCACCGATACTTTTCACTTTACCGGCTATATGTCCAGTTATGTCATGGAGTCTAAAATTGCCGCTAAAATGGGGCTGGCGGGCAGACAAAAACGCCGTATCTACGATGAAATTGAGCGCCGCGCTAAAATATTGCAGAAACTGCACAAAGAACAGGGCATTACCGATTTTTACGAAATACTGGAAGTGCTGGGCAAAGCCCAGAAACAGGGGTTATTTTAAGAAGGTTGAGCAATGGCAACAACAGTATTACCATTTTCCCGGACAAATAAAGCTGATAGCGATACCCCAGAGAAATTCCAGGGGGATTTGCAGGTTTGGCTGCCGGAAGTTTTGCAGGAAAAAGCTAAAAAACAGCCATTCCTGATGGAATACCTGCAACTGGTACAGAACAATAACATCGGCGCCCCGGCTTACTATGAGGAATTATCGCGCAAGCTGGGCGAAAACAGAGAACCGAATCTGATTTACCCGACAAAAAATAAAAACATATACGTACATGTTCTGGTAGACCAGAGCGATAACCGCAATACTTACATACCGATTGAACCGTCAATGACCGTCAAAGTCGATGACCGGATGCGGGCAATTGAAATGAAACTGCTTGACCTAGGGAAAAAATTGAAGCGTATCGACCCGGACGCCAACCGCGAAGAGCAATTCCTGCGTTATATCGAACAGGTTACTACAATTACCAAGGAACAAACACCGGGTTTATTGGATAAATACTTCGGTTTTATGTCCCGGGGCGGGGCAAAACTCGCCAGAATCCCGGTTACTCCCCGTGAACTGGACGGTATTCGCTTTCTCTTTATCCGCGATAAGGTGGGGCTGGGAGCGTTAGAAACTTTAATCGCCGACCCATATATTGAAGATATCAGTTGTTCCGGTATGGGGACGGTTTTTATCGAGCATAAAATTTTCAAAAGCTTGAAGAGCTCCATCGTTTTTTCCACCATCGAAGAATTGGACGAATTCGTGCTCTGGCTGGCGGAACGGGTAAAAAAGCCGGTTACATACAAGAACCCTATCTCCGATGCAACCCTGCCGGATGGTTCGCGCATTAATATTGTCTACGGGCACGAGGTTTCCAAGCGCGGCTCTAACTTCACCATCCGCAAATTCAGCGACGTGCCGATCTCGGTCTTCGAACTGGTGGATTTCGGCACACTCAACTACCAGATGCTGGCTTACCTCTCGCTGATGATAGCCAACGGGATGAATGTGTTCGTGTCCGGGGAGACCGCATCCGGCAAAACCACGCTGCTGAACGCTATTACTACTTTCATTCACCCGCTTTCTAAGGTAGTGAGTATCGAAGATACTCCGGAACTGCAGGTACCGCATAAAAACTGGGTGCGGGAGGTGGTGCAAAGCTCCAAGTCAGAGGATCCCAGCGGCGCGGTAACGATGTTCGATTTACTGAAAGCTGCCCTGCGCCAGCGGCCCAACGAAATTATCGTCGGGGAAATTCGCGGCAGCGAGGGGAACATCGCCTTTCAAGCAATGCAGACCGGGCATTCGGTGATGGCCACCTTCCACGCCGCCACCACTGAAAAACTCATCCAGAGAATCACCGGTAACCCCATCTCGGTACCGAAAACTTATATCGATAACCTCAATATTGTGATTCTGACAAGCCAGGTGCGCCTGCCCAATGGTAAAAACGGGCGGCGTATCACCGGCATCAACGAAATCGTCGGCTACGACCCGGTATTCGATTCTTTTACCTTCGTGGAGAGTTTTCACTGGGACGAAGCGAGCGACCGGTTCGAATTCACCGGGAATATGAGCAGCTATATCCTGGAAAATAAAATCGCGGCACGGATGGGATTCCCCACCCACCAAAAACGCCGCATCTATGCGGAACTGGAAAGAAGGGCTGTCATTTTGCAGAAACTGCACAAGGAAATGGGAGTCACCGGTTTTTATGAAGTGCTCGATGTTCTGGGAAAAGCGCAACGGGAGGGCTTATTCTAATGCTCAAACTCCCGGCTGTTTTTTATAAGTTACCGTTCGTCAAATCGCCGGATAGCACCGCCGGGGTCAAGGCTATCAAACGGGAAATCCTGGACCTAGACTTCTTCTCTCTGCTCAGTTACATGGCGGCGATTTCTACCTCCGGCATTTCACGTACAGGATTATTCAAACACGCTTCGCAATTGCCCTATATATCTGCCCGGTACTTTAAGAAAACGGATTTTGTGGCAAAGGCTTTCAATCACGATTATGCCGAAGCCTGCCGCGTTGTCGGAGAAGCTACCAAAGAGCCGGAGGTGAAAGCTGTCCTGCTCCGTCTTTCGGGCGCACTGGCATCAGGCGAAGAGCTGGACAAATTTCTGGCGCGCGAAGCCAAGGTCTTCGGCGAAACTTATGTGAATAATTACGCCGGGCGACTGGAAATATTACGCAAGTGGACGGACGCGTACATCGCGCTGATTATGACCACCGCCGTGGTAACCGTAATGGCGGTAGTAACGATGATTATCGGCAGTATCACTACCTCGATGATTATCGCCCTTTGTTCCCTGACCATACTGACTACCATCGGCGGCGTCTGGCTCATCGCCAACCAGGCACCCAAAGAAAAACGGGTCCACGACCTGCCGGTACGCAGCCGCGAGCAGGAGTTCGCCAGGAACATTGCCCGCATCTTCATGCCGCTGGGGATGATGGTAACAGTGGCAGTGCTTCTCCTCAAAAGCAATATCGGTTTGACGATGTTGACCGCCAGTCTGTTCCTTTTTCCCATCGGTATCGTGGGATTGATAGACGACGCCAAAATTTATAAAAGAGATACTGAAATCGCCGGCTTTTTAAGGTCTTTGGGAGGCGTGAGCCAGGCTATCCGGGCGACCGTGAGCGAAGCCATGGGACGTCTGGATTTCCGTTCGATGGGCACCCTGCGCGAAAACGTAGACCTCCTTTACACCCAGCTGCTGGCAGGTATCAACCCCAACCTTTGCTGGGAACGTTTTGTAGGAGAAGCCGGGTCAGAGCAGGTAAAAAGGAGCGTGCGGATTTTCTGGGACGGGGTGACATTGGGAGGAGAACCGGAAAGAGTGGGCAACGAAGCCAGCGCCTTCGCCATGCAGATTGCCCACCTGAGAGAACAGCGCAAGCTCATTTCTTCCGGTTTGCTCTGGCTGGCGCTGGCGATGCACGTGGTCCTCACGGTGGTGGTGGTGTTCATCGACCAGACAATCATCACTTTCACGACATTGGTCAGTACCATTGCCCCGGAGGCAGAGATGGCAAATGTGCCGGGGATGCAATCCTTCGGTATTTTTGGCGGCGGCACCATGGAAATGAACCTGCTGCATTTTATGGTAACGATAATCATTGTCGTGCTCACGGTAGCTAACGCGGTGGCAATTCACGCTGCCGACGGCGGGCATATTTACAAGTTTTTTTTCTACCTGGCAATTACCCTGTCTTTTTCCGGGCTGGCGCTGGTTTTCGTGCCCCCGGTAGTAAATATGATGCTGACCGGTATGGGTTAAGGAGGCAAGATTTATGGCAGACGCAAAAACAGAAAACGCAAGCAAACCTATCGATAAAGGGATGATGGACCTGTTCGCCGCGACGACCACTGACGACGCGTCCCAGGGGAAACTGGTAGCGATGATGAAAGATATTGAAATTACCGCGCTGCTCAAAGACGCTACCTGGGTGAGGGACCATCTGCGCGGGGCAAAAACCGCAGATTAAGCGGCAATGACCGCCACATTCCAGAGGATGACCACGGCATAAAAGCCGAGGACACTGATTAAGGTTGCCCGGGCAAGCTGGGGAAAACGGACTGCGAGCCCCCACAAGACTAAACCGGAGACAGCGGCGCCGAGCGTTTTTAAGTAAACGGTTGTCACGTTGCCGGCAATCTCGCGAAGGAGCGGATTCGCTTCCCGCGCCAAGCTGCCGCTAACACAATAAAGGGTGAGCCAGCCATCAGCTGCCTGCAGCATTATCATCAGGATAATACCCGCCAACAGCAGGCCGCGGCTACTGGGAACCGTCCGCCAATCCAGTTGACTGTAAATAATCCGCATAAAACTTCGCAATTTCCGGGTCTTTAATCTCTTTGCCAGCCTCTACCAGGGGTAAAGTCATCGCGTTCTGGCTGATATTCAGAATGTCCGGTAATATAGAAAGAACACTCTCTTCATCCAGCATCAGTTCGGAGGTTAACGCCCCGTCTTTCAGGTCATAGCTGCCCATCAGCGTGTCATAATAGCGGCGGATATCGTCCCGCTGGATTTGCTGGCGTACTTCCGCCAGGATTTGTTTCACGTTGCCGGATGTATAAACATCGGTATCAACTGAGACTACCGTCCCGGTGGCAGGCGCCGATTGCTCCGGAGATTCTTCACCAAGCGTAATAATGGGACGCAGCGGTCCCAAAAAGAGCGCCGCTCCCAACACGGTGCCAATAATAAACCCGATGATTATTTTACCCACGTTTTACCCGCACGCACCCAGTCCCGACGGGACTAAAGGCTCACTCTAATGGTCTCTTCGGTTCACCCGTCTGACCCTGTTAAATCCAGCGTAGTCCTTTAGTACTATAATTGCAAACAAAAACAATGATGAAAAGGGTCAAAAAAGGGTCAAAAAAAGGTCAAACGCGGCAATGGTGAAGGGAAATGACGCTCCCAGATACAAAATAAAAGGGGTACTAGCTGTACCCCTTTACGGTGATGCTTTAGTACTATGAAAGTTTAACGTCAGATGGCAGTTTCCAGCTGGTAGCCGACACCCGGAATCGTAGCGATGTAATCTCTCTCGGTCGAACCTTCACCCTTAAGCTCTTTCCGGATACGCCCGATAAAAACCCGCAGGTATTCCTTTTCGTCCATATACTCCGGCCCCCAGATTTTCTGCAACAGGTAGGTATGAGTCAGCACCTTATCGTTGTTTAGCGCTAGTTCCACCAGCAGGTTATACTCGGTCGGAGTGAGTTTGACTTTTCGGTCGCTTACCCTGACCTCGCGGCGGGCATAATTTATGTACAGGTCGCCGCACTTAAAATCCGGCGTAACCGGGATACTGGGGCCGGTACCGCTGCGCCGCAGCACGGCATCGATTCTCACCCGGAGTTCATCTACCCCGAAAGGCTTGGTGAGATAGTCGTCTGCCCCGGTATTAAAGCTCTTCACTTTCTCGCCGATATCCTTCTTGGCGCTGAGCATGATAATGGGGATTTGAGACCACTCCCGGATGCGGCGGCAGGTTTCAATACCATCCAATTGAGGCATGGTAATATCCATGATAATGATATTAGGCAACTCCTTTTCCACCATCTGCAGCGCCTCGACGCCATTTGTCGCCAGCACCGTCTCAAAGCCGGCGGCTTGTAAATTGGCGCGGATAAACCGCAGCACGCCGGGGTCATCATCAACAATCAATACTTTTCTTTTCTGCATCAGTCCCTCCCAGATTAGTTTTTACTTTATCCATCAGGTCTTCAAACAAGAATGGTTTGGTGATAAACGGTAGCCCCGTGCGGTTAAGAAATGCCTGCACCGGGCGGCTGATAATATCGCCGGTAACGCAGATAACCCTCCCCAACAGCCCCGGGTTAATACCACGTAGTTTCTCACAAAACTGGATACCGGTCATACCGGGCATCTTGATATCGAGCAATATCAAATCATAGTTCACGCTTTCAAGCCTCTCCAATGCAGTCTGAGCATCGAAGATGGTATCCACCTGAAATCCGGTAGTGCTCAGCAATCGGTAAAGCACACGGCAAATTTGCGGCTCATCGTCAATTACCAGAATTTTTTTGGCGTTAACGGGGCCCGGGGTTATTTGCCCCGGGGCCGGTTTTCTCTCAGGATTATCAGTAGCCGGGCTCTGCACTACCGGCAACTCGATGATAAAGCGGGCAAATTCCCCCGGCTGGCTTTCGACCAGTATTTTCCCCAGGTGCTCCTGAATAATGCCGTAGGAGATACTTAACCCCAGTCCGGTACCGCCGCTATCCGTCTTGGTGGTAAAAAACGGGTCAAACAGCTTCTGCATTGTATCCGGCGCAATGCCCGTACCGTTATCCGTAATGGCAACACGAATAACGCCGTTTGTGTATTCCGTCTGTACAGAGATTTCACCGGGTTTCTCCACGGCGGTAATGGCATGCTGTGCGTTCACGATGATATTAAGAAACACCTGCTGTAATTGACCGGGATTCGCCATCGTGGCAGGCAGCGCCGGGTCCAGCGCCTGGTTAACTTTGATGTTATGCACACGCAATTCGTACGCCCGCAGGTCGAGCGTACTCTGCAGGAGACTATTGATATTCACCATTTCTTTTCCCGGCTTGTTCTGGCGGGCGAACGTCAGCAACTTTTGAACAATGCCCGCCGTGCGGCAGGCGCCGTCCTGGATCACTTCTACCGGCTCTTTCATACCCTCCGGGATGTCCATTTTGCCGAGCAGTTGGGCAAAGCCGATAACGCTGGTCAAAGGGTTATTGATTTCATGCGCGATGCCAGCGGCAAGTTCCCCGATGGCCGCCAGGCGACTGGTCAGAGTCAACTCACGCTGCATCGCTTTTTCTTTCTCCCGGGCGTGTACTTCCGGTGAGATATCCCGCAGAATATAGGTCAACTTTACCGGGCGATGCCTGGAATCACGGATGGGGGCTAATTGTATTTGAAAATGTTTTTGTCTTTTCTCGTCATAGTATTCCGCCGTTTGGGGTTTTTGTTCACTGATGGCGGCGGGCAGCGGGCAACCGGGGCACGCTTCTATCCGGTCACGGATAAGCTGATAGCATTTAGCGCCAACACATTCTTGAGTGCGGCTGCCGAAATACCTTAAGGCGCCCTGGTTCATCCTTTCTACCGTGTAATCGGCGCCGATGATTAACATCGCTTCGTCGAGGGCATTAAAGGAATTCCGCCAGTCCTGTTCCGCTTTGAAAAGCGCTTCCTGAATATGTTGCTTTTCTTCGATTTCCGCCAGTAGTGACTCGCTGGTTTTCAGGTGTTCGCGTAATACATACGCTAGCGCCGCGAGGTAGACAAGCAAACGCAAAGCCTGCCAGAACCACCAAAGCAGACTCCACGGTACGGTAAAAAACTGCGTTTCCAGCGCCTGGAACAAGAAAATAACGATGCCGGTAAAGAGAAAAAGCTCCGGGCGCCGGCGGCGGCGATACACGTAAAAAAAGGAGCCGGAGGCAACTAACAGCAAAACTGTGGGCAAACCGTTTATCAACCAGCCCGCCGGAGTAAAATTACCATCGATGGCAATACCCGGTAAAAATTCTGCGCTGACAATAGACACAATGCCAAAGAGCAGCCCGGCAAACGCCGCGCTGCCAAGTACCAAAGCCGTCAACGGGGCGCCGGCATTGCTCCTTTCGTTTTCCGAAAAACGTTTTTGTACGTAAAGGTAAATATAAAAATAAAGACTGCCGATAGCCCCGGCCCCGGCATTCAGCCAGAGGCATAAATTTGATTGTCCGGCAGCCAACACCAGAAACCCATCGATAATACCCATCGCCAGCAACCCACCACAGAAGTAGAGCACGCCGGGCGCATTCTTATAACGTGCCAGAATAAAGACCGCAATGAGAAGGGCGATGAAACTGCCGAGAATTTCAATTGCGTAATATGACTCGACGGCAACCCACTTCACGTCCCGCCATAAAAACAGCACCGGAACCATTGCCGCCGGGGGTAGAATAAGAGTACTCAGCAATATCGCTGAATTACGATTAACCGCTTTTAATTCCTGAAATAGCAATTTTTTCTCCACCCCAGGCTGATCATAAATCAACCTTTCTATGGAGATTTTAATATCGCGGGGGCAGCGGTGTAAGATATGGAGGAGCCAAACTCGGTATTCAAAAAAACCACGTTGGGTGAGTTGACTGAATCCAGGTAATTAGCTGCTGGCATCACCGGGTGATACTAAAGGCGCATCCGGGTTGAACCGGGGGAGGTTATTTCAGAATACCGCGTTTGATGGCTTCGGAAACCGCCTGCGCCCGGTCGCCAGCGTCCAGACGTAATAGAATCTGCCGAATTTCTCTCTTGACCGTCGAGGTGCTGATAAAAAGCTTTTCCCCGATTTCTTTACAGTGCACGCCGTCGGCAATCATCTGCAGGATTTCTTTCTGGCGCCTGGTTAAGATAGAGGACTGGCTGTGGCGGTTAATTTGTGAAAGCTCAGAAACAAGGTCACGGGTGAGGGATGGTGCAATCGGGCAAAGTCCGGCAGAAACCTGGCGGATAGCGGAGACAATCTGTTCGCAGTCATTGTCCTTCAGGAGATAACCAGAAGCCCCGGCTGCCAGCGCTTCCCTAACGAAATCCTCGGCGTATAAGGTTAACATCAGAACATCTACTCCGGGATTGCTCTGTTTAATTTCTTTTATGGCGGTAATACCGTCTTTGCCGGGCATTTTTAGGTCCATCGTGACTACGTCCGGAGACAGGCTTAAAGATTTGCTGACCGCTTCATCGCCACTGACAGCCTCGCCGATTACTTTAATGTCACGCTCGGTTTCCAGCATGCGGCGTAATCCTTCCCGGACTACCTGGTGGTCGTCCACAATTAAAACCCTGATTAATTTGGCATTATTAACTTCAGAAGTCCGCCGTGCAGTATCAGATAATGTGCTCGTTACAACCATTTGCGTATGCCCTTTCCTGAGCTTTACTTCAGCTTATTTTGCCACGGAAACGGCATACGCTGTAAGGTCTAAACAGGCATGAATCAACAGACCGCAGGGGCTAGAAAAAACAGATAATGAGGCGCAGGCGGGCGGCACCGGAGTTCAAGTAATTGAACCGTTAGGCTAACACTAAAGCAGCCGTTTTTTCATCGCTTCGGAGACTGCGGCCGCGCGCCCGTTTACGCCCAGTTTATTAAAGATATTGCGGATTTCACGCTTCACAGTGGAGGTACTGATGAACAACTTTTGCCCGATGTCATCACCGCTGACACCATCGGCGATAAGGCGCAGAATTTCCACCTGGCGCTGGTTCAATAACGTGGAATTTTCCTCACGGCTCAGTTTGACGAAACGTGTTACCATATCGCGGGTGAGTGACGGCGCGATGGGGCAAAGCCCGTCTTTTACCTGTCGGATGGCTTTGGTAATCTGTTCGGTATCGCTGTCTTTCAGGATATAGCCGGAAGCCCCGGCTTCCATCGCTTGTTTTACGAAATCCTCGGCATAAAGAGTAAGGATGAGGACGTTAGTCTCCGGCCTTCTGGTTTTAATGGCTTGAGTCGCGGTAATACCGTCCATCCCGGGCATTTTTAAATCCATAATCACGACATCCGGGCACAGGCTGATGGTTTTACGAATGGCTTCCTCGCCGTTTTCTGCTTCGCCAATTATCTGGAGCTGACGGTCCATCTCCAAGATGCGTCGTAATCCTTCCCTGACAACCTGGTGGTCGTCTACAATTAAAACTTTGATCAGGGTTTTTTCTGCCATCTTAAAATCCTTTCAACATTAGATTGCGGCGGCGACCTGCCGCGAGGTGACTGGAAAGGCAAAACTCACTGTAGTGCCTTGACCTGTTTTGCTTTCGATGGTTACCTTTCCCCCGATTAATCCGGCTCTTTCCTGCATACCTATCATACCGAAATGTTCCAGCATCATTGTGCTGGAAAAAACATTCTCGGTATCGAAGCCGATACCGTTATCGCGGACCTCGGCGCGGAATTCGTTCCCCTGAGCTTTCAGAACAATCGTCACTTCCGTAGCACTAGCGTGTTTACGGATATTCGAAAGGGATTCCTGTACAATCCAGTAAACCGTAGTTTCTTCCACCAGCGTTAACGTCGGTAGCGGCTCGGCGGCGATGACACTGCAGTTAATAGCCTCCTGCTGCAGAGCCGCAGCGGTCTGGCGGATAACAGAAATCAGTCCCATATCTTGCAGGGGCGCCGGCCGCAGGTTAAAAATGGCGCGGCGTAATTCGGTAACACTTCTCTGCATGGTATTGCGTATCTTGTTAAGTTCCGTTTCCAGCTCTTCCAAACGCGATTCGTTGACCAGCATACTGCAGGCTTTGATGCCGAAAGACGCGCCCACCATCCATTGCGCGACGCCGTCGTGAATCTCGATCGCGACCCGTTTGCGTTCGTTTTCCTGCGCCATGAGCACTTCGTGCAGCAAGTTATTGACCTGCTGGTGCTGCTTTTCTACCTGGCGGAACAGGCGGATGTTTTCCAGGGTAATGCCTGCCCACCAAGCCAGTACCGAAGCGGCGCTGATTTCTTTCTCGGAGTAAGTGCTGTCTTCCGCCATCTTCAGGTGATTCACCGCGCCGATAATCTCACCCTTGCTCTTTACCGGCAGCGTTAACAAAGCCCCTCCGCCGGCGGCTCTGACGTGCTGATGGAGAGTATAATATTCAGTATTAGCGGCATCTACCATTAACGGCAAGGCGTTTATCATCGCCTCACGGCAAACTCGTTCACACGCCGGGGTAGAAGCGCCGCGTACCGCTTTCAATTCATAATTCCCGGTGATTTCGTCTTTAATAATCAAATTAACGTAATCAGACCCGGTGACCGAACGGCTCATTTCCGTGACAACGTCAAAAATCCGGCTGGATTCGAGTTCGTTCGCCATTAGATGGTTGGCTTGCTCGATAGTCGCCAAAACCCTGTTCCGCACGCCTTCGACAATCATCTCCGAACGGTTAATCGCCATCTGAACGGTTGCTTTTAGTTTCGCAGGGGTGTATGGTTCGATGAGAAAAGAGATGATACCGGTACCAGCGCACTCGATAGCCTTGCCGACGCACTCCCGGGAACAAACGACGACCGCAGCCGTGCCCGCCGGGAAATGAGCGAGATGCAGGTTTAAAAGTTCTGGCGCGTCAGCGCGAGCAATAATGAGATCACAGGTCTGGTTGGAGAGAGCTTGCGATGTCTCATTAACGTCGCGCGCAAGGGTAACGTTATAACCTTCTCTTAACAGCGGTTTTGCGTTAAACGGTTCTTTAGCGGTGGTAATGTCTAAAACAATAATATTTTTTGTTATCATTTATGAAGGCGCAACAAGCTACTATTGGTTTAAAAAATTATCACATCTGAAATCGTTTTGTCAATGTTTTTACACTGACTTCAGATATTTCTAAGCTACAACTGCCTGTTTTTCTCCTTTTACGGCTAAAGCCGTTTTAGTGACCGTAAGAATTTGTTTGATGCTTTTCGGGCGGCGCACCTGAATTTCATTCCCGGGCATATTCACCAATCCGTCATCACCCGTGGCTTTTTCGTTGGTGAGATTATTGGTGAAATGAATCACGCGGCAATTCCTCAGAGAACGCAAGCGCGTTAATAACATACGCTGCTGGACACGCGGCAGCATTGTATCCAGAATTACCAGGGACGGCTCTGTAGTTTTAAGCATCTCAAGCGCGCAGAGACAATCACCGGCAGATTTAACACGGTATTTCTGCTGGGAAAGCACCCGTGAAAATACCATATTCAGCGCCGGGTCGCTACCGACCAGCAGAATCGTGGAAGAAGCATCGTAGCTCATGGATAGTTTACCCCCCTTTAGCGTTTTCAGGACTTTCAATTCACCCCGCCTTTATCCCGTTTCCCGGGAGTCCCGGTTGTTGTCTGCCGGGTGGCGGCGGCCGGCAACTCGATGGTGAAAATACTACCCCCATTAGCGGCATTTTCTACGCGGAGAATACCTTTATGCTCGGTGATAATGCCGTAAGAAACACTGAGATGGAGCTCCGGCGCATCGTCCAGGGAAGCGGCACTCAACGCCGGGAGAAAAACCTGTTTTAGATGTGTTTCGGGGAGAGAGGCGCCGTTGTGTTCAATTGTTATTTTGGCCCAGGGTTTTTCTAGCTGCGCGTTGATTGAAATCCTGGCGTGTAATGTATCCCTGAGGTTTTCTTCGCAATGCAGCATGATGTTCATCAAAGCCTGAACCAGTTGCGTCGCATCGCCGATAACAAACACCGGGAGCGCCGCATTAACGGAAATGCTGACATGCTTGAAATACGCCTGGCTTTTACACACACTGACTACCTTCTCAATCAGACTGTTTAATTTAACCCGACGCAATTGCGGTTTTTTACGACGCCCGTAGTTTAATAAGTTGGAGAGGAGATTAACCGCCCGCTTGGCTTCATCGTGAATGATTTTTAAGTCTTTCTTCAATGGCGCCGGTGTTTCGCCCGCAAGCAATAATTCGGAGTATAGTAAAATTGACCCCAGCGGATTGTTCACTTCATGAGCGATGCGCGAGGTCATTTCGCCGAGGGATACGAGCAACTGGGAATGCTGAAGTCGCTCCCTGATTTTTTTTACCTCGGTAATGTCCGCGCCGGATACCAACACCCCTACGATAGCATCAGACTCATCACGGATGGGAACGTAGTTAAAAGAAAACAGCAACTGATTCCCAGCGCGGGTTAAAAGATGATGTTCCCATCTTTTAACCATATCCATTTCTCCGGTTACGAGACGACGCAGGGCGTTGCTTACTTCCTTGCGGTCGGCGGGCACCACCAGGGAGTTTACCCATTTCTTCCCCTGTAATTCTTCTACCCGATACCCCAGGATTTCTTCGGCCGGCTGGTTAATCATATTGATGCGCCCGTCAGCATCGAGCGAGGCGATAATCACCCCGACCACACTCAGGTAGCTTTCCGCACGCTCGATTTCATCCCGGAGTTCCTGCTCAATTTTTTTATTCTCGGTAATATCAACCCACATCGTAATACAGTATTCCAGGTCACCCTCGTGCCGCACCGGAATAGATGAAACCCGCACCCAGAACAACTCACCATTTTTCCGCCGGTAGCGTTCTTCGAAAAAAGCCCGGCGGCAATTCATCATTACCTGGAAATCCTGCTGGGAACGGGGCAACGAATCATCAGTTAACCACGGATAAGGGGACTTAACACCGATTAATTCCTGTGCGGAATATCCGGTAATATCCTCGAAAGCCCGGTTCACGGAGCGAATAGAAGTATCGGGGTTCAGTACCAAAATCGGATGGGGCGCATGATTTACCAGATTGGCAGTAAAGCGGATATTCTGGCGCAGCGCCTGGCCGATTTTCTGCCTTTCCTCCCGTCTGAGTAATGCCACCAGGCTCAGCTGCACGCAAACCGCTTTGCCTTCACGATTACGGATAAGACGGGCGATAAGCTCGACGAATAATGGCGCGCCGTTGATGGTTTTCAGTCCGATTTCCCCCACCCAACTGCCGGCGTGATAGATATCCTGCACCACACGATTAATCTGGCGGGGAGAGACACAAAATTCCAGGAAAGGGCGGCCAATAATATCCTCAGGAGACGTGTACCCGAGTGTCACAGCCAATTTTTGATTTACGTTGATGATGTTGCCGGCGACATCGAAGGTAGCAATGTCAATCAAATCTGCTGCTACCGCGCTGGCGGCAAACCCTTCCTGCACGTTCATATCACTCAATCTTTTTCAGGCTTACATTTGGAAACAATATTGAGACTATCGGTCTATTTTACAGGAGAACTACCACGGAAACCTAATATTCTAATGTATCGTGTTACCGGGGATGTCTTTTTATCTGCGCCAGTTTGATAAAAAGCATCGCCATCGACATTACCACCAGCACGAACGACGAAAACCAGATGCCAATTATCACCGGACGGGCAGCTTCTACCCCGGCGGTGAGCAGGGTATTCGCCAGGGCAAAAAACCCCCAGCCTATTGCCAATACAAGCCAGAAAGCCCATTTTTCTCCCATCCGCCGGACGGTGAGAAAATAGCCCGCGATGGCCAGGACGACGATGAACCAGCCAAAGCCGCAATTGATTGCCTGGGTTAAAGTGCTATCCATTTATGACTGTCCTCCCTTGCGCCCTGACTCAAGACAGGCGCGCGGCCGGTCAGGTAGCGGGGATTTCCCGGCTTAAGCAATTGCTTTATCGGGTTGCCGATAATAGCAATTTAAATAATATTTTGCATTCAGTGGAACAACGATATAAGACTAAACGGTATCAATCTTTTGATACCAATCGGTTCAACGGGGATAGAATATTGCCATACAAAGCTAATTCTTTCGTATTTCGCCGCCATTTTTAAGGATTTGCTATAATGTATTCATTATCCGGTTCAGGAGCGAGCGTATGCTGAGAAATATTTTAAAAATCCTGGAAAATGATGCCCGCGCCACGCCCAAGCAGATTGCCGATATGACCGGCGCCTCCGTAACGGAAGTCAACAAGCTCATCAAGCAGGCGTGGGCAGACCGCACCATCCTCAAGTACAAAGCCATCGTCAACTGGGACCAGGCAGAAAATGAACACGTCTTCGCCTTGATTGAAGTAAAACTGGAACCGGAAAAAGACCTCGGATTCGACGCGATTGCCGAACGCATCTACCGATTTCCGCAGGCACACAGCGTTTATCTGGTCTCCGGCACCTACGATTTAATGGTGATGGTTACCGGCAAGACCAGCCACGAAATTGCGGACTTCGTTTCACAGAAACTCTCCCACATCCAGGGAGTTAAAGGCACCAGCACCCAGTTCGTCCTCAAGCGTTACAAAGAAGACGGCGAGGTGATGGGCGACCGCGAAGAGGTAACACGACAGCAAGTCGTGTTATAGACAGGAGACCTTTATGACTACCAGACCGAAAACTGACACGTTGGCTAAATACCGGATTTCACAACGCGCTAACCAGCTTTCGCCTTCCGGCATCCGGAAGTTTTTTGACCTGGTGCATGCTATGCCGGACGCCATTTCCCTCGGTGTCGGCGAACCGGATTACACAACGCCCTGGCACATCCGCGAAGCCGCCATCGAGTCCATCGAAAAAGGACAGACGATGTACACCTCCAACTCCGGCATCCTGGAACTGCGCAAGGAACTCCACAAGTACCTGAATACCGATTTCAGCGTGGAATACGACCCCAACAGCGAGATTCTGGTAACCGTCGGCGTGAGCGAAGGTCTGGACCTGGCGATGCGGGCGATTATCAACCCGGGTGATGAAGTGATTATCTCCGACCCGGCTTACGTGGCTTACGCCTCCGCCGTCATCTTGGCGGATGGGATCCCCGTAGCCGTACCCACCTATGAAAGTAATAGCTTCGCTCTGGAAGCTAAAGAGGTGGAAAAATATATTACCAAAAAAACCCGCGCCATATTAATGGGCTACCCGTCCAATCCCACCGGCGCGGTGATGTCCCGCGATCAGATCAGCGCCATCGCTAAACTGGCGCAGAAGTACAATCTCGTCGTGGTTTCGGATGAAATTTACGCCAAGCTGGTGTATGGCGTCAGCCATACCTGCATCGCCGCCCTGCCGGGGATGAAAGAACGCACCATCCTGCTCAACGGCTTCTCCAAGGCTTACGCGATGACCGGCTGGCGTATCGGCTACGCCTGCGGACCCAAAGAAATCATCGCCGCGATGATAAAAATTCACCAGTACTCGATGATGTGCGTCTCCACGATGAGCCAGGTTGCCGCCGCCGAAGCATTAAGGGGCGGGCTTGCATCCGTGAACGAAATGGTGGAAGATTATAACCGCCGGCGGCTGGTGATTGTGAAAGGACTGCGCGATATCGGGTTGGGCTGCTTCGAGCCGAAAGGGGCTTTTTACGCCTTCCCGTCCATCAAATGCACCGGCATGACCTCGGAGCAATTTTCCGAGAAACTGCTGGCGGAGGAAAAGGTCGCCGCGGTCCCGGGCTCGGCTTTCGGCAAATGCGGCGAGGGACATATCCGCTGCTGTTACGCTACTTCACTGAAAGACATTGAAGAAGCGCTGAAACGAATGCGGCGCTTCGTGAATAAGTACCGCAAGGACTAAACCCAGCGGGAGGCGATATGGAAATACTGGTTTGCGACCGGTGCGGCTTCGAACTGACCGAAAAGGAAGCTATTTTACTGGCGCTGGACGGCACCGACGCCTGGCACAATGCCTGCCGCCACCGGGGGCAGGAAGCCCGCGGTTTATTCCCCTGCAAGTACTACATTAACTGCCAGGGTGAAATGCAACTGGTAGAAGCGAAAAAGAAAAAACGATGAAGAAAACTGCCGCAAAACAAGGTTTAACCTACGCCGCCGCCGGCGTCGACCGGGAGGGTCACGCCGCCATCACGCAAAGTCTGCGTAAAGAATTGAAAATGAAAGACCCGCGCATACTCAATAAGGTCGGCGCATTCGCCTCGCTGTTCGAAGCCAGTTTCCCGGGCATTAAAGACCCGGTGCTGGTACTCAAAGCGGAGGAACCAGGTTCCAAGCAACTGTTAGCCAAACAATTTGAGAAACTCGATTACATCGGCTTCGATATGGTCAACCACCTTATCAACGACATCATCGTGATGGGCGCCCGGCCGCTGGCGGTGCTGGATGTCATCGTTACCGGCAAGCTGATAAAAAATGATATCAACAAAATCATCCGCGCCATCAATCAAGCCTGCGAAAACCAGGACTGCAGCCTGGTCGGCGGCGAGACCTCGGAGCAGCCGGGAGTTCTCCCCGATGGTAATGTGGTCTTGAGCTCCAGCGTGGTGGGGGTGGTGAGCAAAGCCAAAATCATCGATGGCTCGCGGATTAAAACAGGTGATAAGGTCATCGCGCTGGCATCGAACGGACTGCACACCAACGGCTATTCTCTCATCCGCCGCCTCATTAAAAACAAACCGGAGATACTAAAGAAGAAGGTTAACGGCGAAAAATTTATCGACGCCGTCCTGAAACCGCACACCGCCTATTATCCCTATCTCAAGGGTATTCTCGATGCGCCCAGGGTCAAGGGTTTAGCCCATATCACCGGAGACGGTATTCAGGGCAACCTGGAACGCATTTTACCCGCGGGTTTAAGCGCCCGGGTGCATCTGGATAAAATTGAAATTCTACCGTTGTTCAAGGTAATCAGAGACACCGGCGGCGTGCCGGAAAGCGATATGCTGGATAACCTGAACCTAGGCGTAGGGATGATTCTGGCCACGGCGGCTAAAGACGAAGCCGCGATGGTGACATACATGGAAAACAAAGGTATTCACGCCTACGGCATCGGGGAGATAATCCCGGACGAGGACAATACGGTCAAATTTACCGGTAAGTTGAACTGGAAGTAATAGCTCTCGTCTTTATTGGCTTCGTAAGGGAGGGTTACTTGTTCAACTTCTCCCAATCGCTGCGCAGCAGACCAAACATTACTTCATCACAATAGACGCCGTTTTTAAAAACCGCTTCGCGCCGGCGTCCTTCCTCGCGGAATCCCATTTTCAAGCACAGTCCGAGGCTGCGCGCGTTGAAAGACCATATCCCGGCGTAGATACGATGCAGATTCAACTCCTCAAAACCGTAGCGGAGGAGGAGCCCTGCCGCTTCCGCGCCGTAGCCCCGGCTCCAGTAATCCTTTTCTCCGATAATAATCCCGGCGGAGGCATGACGGTCTTTATGATCAATGTAGTGCAGTCCAAGAAACCCGACAGGTTTTGCGCCATCCTGAACAACCGCCTCCATCATAAAATGGACATTGCTGCCATCCGAGGACGACGGCTCGGTCCACCATTTCTCCTGCTCCATCTCGGTCAGGGGTACATAATCAGTATCGAACTGAATGACTTCGGGGTCATTGCACCATTTCAGAAAGAATTGTTTATCGCTGCGGCGTACCGGGCGCAGCGTTACCAGTTTGCCTTTCAACATCTCAACGACCCTGGATTTTGTCCCATTCCGTCCGCAGAATCCCGAACATCACGTGGTCGTAGTAAAGACCCTTGCGGTACATCGCTTCCCGCTGCCGGCCTTCTTCTTTAAACCCCACTTTCAAATGCAGCCGGAGGCTGCGTTCATTGAAACTGATGGCTCCAGAGCCGATACGATGCAAATTCAGTTCTTCAAACCCATATTTTATGACCAAACGCGCCGTCTCCGTACCGTAACCTTTGCTCCAGTAGTCTTTTTCTCCGATGGAGATGCCGAAAGTACCGTGATGGTCTTTGATATTGATTTGATGCAGCCCCACCGTACCGATGGGGACTGTCTTTTCGCCATCGATTGCCTCGATGACAAAGGAGACATTGGTACTGGCGCGGTTCGCCAGGTCTTCAATATATTTTTCCTCTGCCATCTCGGTCATCGGTAAATACATGCTTAAATACTGGGTAACCTCCGGGTCGTTGAACCACTTGAGAAAGTACTTGATATCGCTCCGTTGTATCGGACGTAAAACGACTAATTTCCCTCTTAACATTTTTTCCTCGCTTTATTGGTATTCCTGCACTTCACTACATTTAGTGTAAACTCCGGCAGGAATCCAGTCGCGTAAGGGCGGGTTTGAAACCCGCCCTTACGGGGGATAACACCTAAACCAGAATGGCGCCGCCGTCCACTAGAAACGCCTGTCCCGTGACATAGCTGGCGGCGTCGGAAGCCAGGAACAACACCGCATTGGCAAGCTCCGCCGGCTGCCCGGCGCGCCCCATCGGGATATGCGCCGCGGCGCGTTCTTTGGCAACTTTCTGCTGCTCCTCCGGGAGCACTGAAAAAATGGAGTCGTAGAGCTTGGTCTCGATGGCGCCGGGAGCGATGCAGTTCACCCGGATGTTATATTTCGCCCATTCCAGCGCCATTACCTTGGTCGCCATAATTACGCCCGCTTTGGCGATGGAATAATGCCCGGTGGGTACCTGCACCTTGAAGCCGCTAATCGAAGAAATATTGACGATTTTACCGCCCTTACCCTGCTTTATCATCTGCCGTCCCACTGCCTGGCTAAGGAAAAACAGACCTTTCAGGTCAAGATTCATCACCGAGTCCCAGGCTTTTTCCGTCATATCGATAGCGGGTGAGAAAAAGTTGGTGCCGGCGTTGTTGACCAGGATGTCTATTTTACCGAATTCGTTCACCACGCGGTCGACCAGCGGCTGTAAAGATTCCACCCGTCCGAGATGAGCTTCTACCGCCAGCGACTTCCTCCCCAGCTTGCGGATTTCGTCCGCCACTTTTTCCAGATCCGGCAGCTTGCGGCTGGTCACTACCACATCTGCCCCGGCGCGGGCGAATGCCAGCGCGGTCGCTTCCCCGATGCCGCGGCTGCCCCCGGTGACGATGGCAATTTTACCTGCCAGGGAAAACTGAGAAACGTCAATCATATCGAAACTCCTTTGAAATCTCAAATCAATTGCTGCATTATGTCAATAAATAGCCGCCGTCGATGGCGACGGTTTCGCCGGTCATATAACCGGAAGCGTCGGATGCCAGGAATATCATCGCGCCGGTGATATAGTCCGGCTCACCCACCCCGTGCAGGAGAATCCGGTTTAAAATCGTGGGCTTGTTCGCGGGGTCGACTTCCCAGCGGGAATCCATCAGCTTGGTTTTAATAAACCCAGGAGCAATGCAGTTGGCGCGGATTTTGTACTGCGCCCACTCGCGCGCCATTACCTTGGTTGCCATCACCACGCTGGCTTTACTGATGTTGTAAGCGCTGTTATTCGTCTCCGGACGCAAACCGTCCACCGAGGCAATATTGATAATACTGCCCCCGGTACCCTTATCCCGCATCACCCGGGCAACTGCCTGGCTGAGAAAAAATAGTCCTTTGACATTGAGATTCATAATCACGTCCCAGGCTCTTTCCTCCAGGTTTTCCACCGGCGTCCAGATGACGGAAGTGCCGGCATTATTGACCAGTATATCGATTTTCCCGAACTTGCTGACCGTTTGCTCCACGAGGTTCTCAATCTGGTCCAGCCTGCCCACGTGGGTCGCAACCGGCAGCGCCTGTCTGCCCATCTTTTGAATATCTTCCGCCACACGCTCTAAATCCGAGAGCTTGCGGCTGGCGACCACGACATCGGCCCCGGCGCGGGCAAAACCGAGCGCCGTCGCCTCGCCAATACCCCGGCTGGCGCCGGTCACAATCGCCACTTTGCCTGCTAATGAAAATTCCGGCATTACCATTGTAAATCCTCCACAAGAAAATGCAGTTTATTATGGCACAGGCAAAACAGAGAACGCAAATGAAACTAAAGGTACGGCTCTCGCAGGATGAGTTGACAACCAGGCATTAACACCCTATACTAAAGATGCAAATGCTAATCATTTGCAATTAAATGAGGGAGTAGGAGTATGCAAAAACTCCACCAGGAAATAAAAAGGAGCGGACTGAAAGCCACCCGGCAGCGCGCCCTGATACTGGAAGCAATCCGCAATAGCCCGGGGCACGTGGACGCGGATGATGTTTACCGCCGCGTGGTCAAAAAAAATCCGCGCCTCAGCCTTTCCACGGTTTACCGCGCTCTGCAGAAATTCAAGGAGATGGGGATTATCGAGCAGCTCCACTTCTCCGAAGAACATCATCACTATGAAATCAAGCCCGCGGTGGAGCACTATCACCTCGTCTGTCTGGAGTGCGGCGCGGTCATCGAATTCCCCTACCCTTTAATGGAAATTGTGGCGAAAAAAGTGCCGGAAGCCGCCGGCTTCAAAATCACCGGCAGCGACGTTACCCTGACCGGATATTGCCGGAAATGCGCCGGGAAACGGAAAGACAAGGAAATTTAGATGTTCGGTTTTAAACACCGTTTCGGCAGACAACATTTACCCGCGGTTAACGGGTTAATCCCACTGACCGACCTCGCTAACGGACAGAGCGGGGTCATTCACTCTTTCCAGGGCGGTCAGACAATGGAACAAAGGTTAAACGCCCTCGGCGCCCGTCAGGGGCAGAGGATTACCCGCATCGGCGGGATGTTTATGCGCGGTCCCATTACCGTAAAAATAGAGAAATCACAGATTGCCATCGGCTTCGGTATGGCAAAACATATTTTAGTCAAGGTTCAAGATGAAAATTTTGTTAATGGGTAACCCCAATGTGGGGAAAAGCGTGCTCTTTTCGCGCCTGACCGGGGTGCAGGTGATTGCTTCCAATTACCCCGGCTCCACGGTGGGCTACACCCGCGGCCAGATGAAATTGGGAAGTAGTGCGGCGGAAATAATCGATGTCCCCGGCACCTATTCGCTCGACCCCACCAACGACGCCGAGCGGGTGGCAGTGGAAATGCTCCAGGACGGCAATGTAGCCATCAACATCGTCGATGCCACCAATCTGGAACGTAACCTTTATCTCACGCTGCAATTATTAGAGCGCAAAATCCCGGTAGTAATTGCCCTCAATATGTGGGACGATACGCAACATCTCGGCATCCACCTCGACCTGGAAAAACTGCAAAATTTACTGGGCGTGCCGGTAGTGCCGACCGTGGCGGTCTCCGGCATCGGCATAAAGACGCTGGTAGAGAAAATACCGCAGTCGGTCAGCGGCAATTACCCGGTAATCTCACCGGACGAACGCTGGGCATTGGTCGGGAAAATCGTCTCTCAGGTACAGCAGATTACCCACCGTCACCACACCTGGCGGGAAAGGCTGGCGGATGCCTCGGTGAGACCCCTTTCCGGGATGTTTATCGCCTTCGCCGTGCTGGCGGCGGCATTTGCTCTGATTCGCTTTCTCGGCGAGGGCTTAATCGGCTACGTTTTCGACCCGCTGTTCAACCTGCTTTTACCGCCTTTGACCAGCCTGAGTAATACTCTGGGCGGCGGGGGTTTGCTGCACGATATCCTCATCGGCAAGATGATTAACGGGCAAATCGATTACCTGCAATCGCTGGGGCTGCTCACCACCGCCATTTACATCGAGTTCGCGGCGGTGCTGCCCTACGTTTTCGCTTTTTATTTTGTGCTGGGGATACTGGAAGACACCGGCTACCTGCCGCGGCTGGCGGTTCTGATGGATACGATATTACACCGTCTCGGACTGCACGGCTACGCCATCATCCCCACCATGCTGGGACTGGGGTGCAACGTGCCGGCGATTTTGTCCACCCGCATCCTGGAAAGCAAACGGGAGCGGTTTATCGCCGCCACGCTTATTTCCATTGCCGTGCCGTGCGCTTCCCTGCAGGCAATGATATGGGGGCTGGTCGGCAAAGAGGGCCCCCAATATTTACTGATTGTCTACGGGACACTAATAATCGTCTGGGTATTAATGGGTTTCATCATCAATAAATTCACCAAAGGCTTCAGTCCGGAAATGCTGACGGAAATCCCGCCCTACCGCCTGCCCCCGGCGCGCGCCCTGGCGCAGAAGCTCTGGATGCGGGTCAAGGGCTTTATCGTAGAAGCCACGCCGATTGTGCTGGGGTCGGTGCTGGTAGTGGGGCTGCTATACGCGGTGGGGGTGTTCGACGCAATTGCCCGGTTCACGGCCCCGGTGGTCACCGGACTTTTCGGGCTGCCGAAAGAAGCCGTGACCGCCATTGTGGTGGGGTTTATCCGTAAAGACGTGGCAATGGGGATGCTGGCGCCGCTGGCATTGACCGCGAATCAACTGGTGGTCGCCGCCGTGGTGCTGGCGATGTTCTTCCCCTGCATTGCCACCTTCGTCATTCTGGGGAAAGAGCTGGGGCTGAAAGACACCCTGCGCGCCACCGCGATAATGATTGTTGCCGCATTGAGCGCCGGGGGATTATTGAACCTGATATTGAAATAATCCCGGGGACTAACTGGTCATCTCTTCCAGCCGCGCTAAAACCTCGTTAATTGTCTCCTCGTCAGTAGAGGCTCCGCCGGTAATACCAATGTGTTTATGTCCCTTGAGCCAGGCGGGCTTGATATCCGCCGCGGTCTCGATGAAGTGAGTGGTCGTCAGTCGTCCGCACAGTTCCGCCAGCCGGTTGGTGTTGGCGCTGGTACGGTCGCCGACCACCAGCATCAGGTCCACCTTTTCCGCCAGTTTCTGGGCGGATTCCTGCCGGCGGCGGATATCGTGGCAAATGGTGTCCACGATATGCAGCTCCGAGTCTTTGCCCAGGGTAACTTCCACCAGTTGCTTGAGGAATTCGTTGAAATTCGCCGGTATCTGGGTAGTCTGCGCCAGCACCCCGATTTTCTTCGGCAGCGGACGTAAATTTTTTATGTCGGCGGCTTGCAGCGTGGCGATGCCCCGCCCGCCTGCCCACGCCAGAATCCCTTTGACCTCGGGATGATTAACATCGCCGTAAACCACCACGAAGAAGCCGTCTTTCGCCAGCCGCTGCGCCACCTGCTGGGCGCGCTGCACGAAGCGGCAGGTGGTATCCACGATATTGAGTTTGAGTTCGGCAAGTTCCGCCGCGACCTCCGGTCCCACCCCATGCGCCCCGATGGCGAGCGTCCTACCTCTCACCGCGCCGGGTGTTTTCGCCACGGTGATTCCCTGCCTTGCCAGCTTCTGCAAGACCTGCTGGTTATGCACCACGGCGCCGAGCGTCTCCACTTTACCCTGCTCAAGCGCGGCTTTTTCCAGGGTGTTGATGGCACGCTTGACCCCGAAGCAAAATCCGGTGCCCGCGGCTTTCTCAATTTTAACTTTCATTTTTTGCATCCCCCGCATAAGCCCCGCGGAAGTCCGGCGGTAACAATTCCGCGATGCGTTTCATAATGACCGCGGTCGCGCCCTCGCGCTCCGTTTTCCCGTGTTCCCGCGGGAGCTGAAATGTTTTCCCAAAACGAATGTAAATAGTAGGGCGGCGCAAGAACCACCACTTCTTTTTCATCTGTTCGGTGCCCCAGATACCCACCGGGAGCACGGGCGCCCCGGTACGGTGCGCCATCAGCGCCGCACCGTTGAGCGCCGGCAGCAATTCGGCGGTATGACTCCGGGTGCCCTCCGGGAAAATTGCCACCGCCAGCCCCTGCGCCAGGTATGACTCCATCTTATGAATGCTCTCACGGTCGACCTTGCCCTGATAAACAGGGAAGCAGCCGTAAGCCCGCATCGCCGCGCCGATAAGTTTCTTCTTAAAGAAGCCTTCTTTGGTGGCAAAACGCGATTCCCGCGGCAAGAGAATGCGAAGAATCGGCGGCTCGGCGAAAGTGATGTGGTTGGCGACCACAATCAGCGGACCCGTCCGTGGCACGGTATCTCTGCCTTTTACCTCCCAGCGGGTAGTAAACAGGAAAAACAACCGCACCAGCTCCCGGCTGAAAAGGTAAAACAGCCGCGCCAAGTTAGCTGCCCTCGTAGGCTTTCAATATCAATTTCTTGAGGTCGTTATCCACTTCGTTCAGCTCCCGGATGCTGACCTGCAGATTGATGCGGGGCGGCGTGCCCATAAACCGCGCCCGCGTCAACCTTTCGTTTTCTAAATCTTCCGGCAATGCCAGCCCGATGAGCAAAACGCCTTTTACCGGTTTCACCGTCAGGAAAACGTGCTGCCGGGTGAAGGTGATATAGGTCCGGTTCACGCTGGCTTTAATGTCCTTGCCGAGAGACGCCACCAGCTTCCTGACCGCCTGGTAGAGAGGCAAAGCTCCCTTATTTTCGGCGGCAAAGAGATTGGACATCAGCAGATTGGCATTGGCATAAGTGCTGCTCCCGGTGTCCAGCACACCCAGGATAATTGTCGCCTGGATATGCCCCAGGTGGTGAGTGTTCTTCAGCCATTCCAGCCGGGCGCTTTTTTCTTTGGGGGCGTCCGCTTTCGCCAGCGACACCCACTGCTCCAGCGTCTTGCCGGTTTTTAACGGCAGATTTTTAATGACGGCGGCTTCCATTTCTCTTGGCGATAACGGCATTTTCTTCCTTTTCCGGTGTTAACATCGTTCCAGGAATAGAATTATCGTGATTTTATTCCTGTTTATCCTAACTCACCCTGGTCGTAAAGCACCGCGCTGATGACTGCCAGTCCGGCGGTATCGGCGCGGAGAATACGTTTGCCCAGGCTGGCGGTGAGTATACCATGCTCCCGGGCGTGAGCCGCTTCTTTTTCAGTGTAACCACCTTCCGGTCCGATGAAGAGGTTAATCTTTTCGATTACCTTTAACTCCGGCTTGCGGAGTATTTTGGCGAGGGAGCGGTAGTTCTCCGCCTCCCAGCACATCACGGACAAGCCACCGGCAGTAACGCACGACTGGCTGAAATTTAAGGTAGCGCGCAATTCCGGGAGCCGCGCCCTTTCGGATTGCTCGGCGGCTTCCTGAATGATTTTCTGCCACCGGGCGCGTTTTTCCGCCGACTCCGGTTTCACCACACACCGGGCGCTGTGCACCGGCACGAAAGCAGTTACGCCCAGCTCGGTGCCTTTCTGCAACACGTACTCGAACTTATCCGCCTTAAGCAGCGACTGGTAAAGGGTAATTTTCAGCCGCGGTTCATTTTGGCTAATGGATTGCTTTTCGATTCTGCCGCTAACTAAATCTTTAGATAGTTTCTCAATATTTACCTCGAACTCGGTGCCGGTATTATCCAGTACCGCAATACGGTCGCCGGGCTGGAGACGCAGCACATTTACAATCTGGCGGGCGGGTTCCTCACCGAGGTTCACCCGGTCGCCATCAAACCATTCGCGGGGAATAAAAAAACGGTGCATCTTGTGCCTTTTATTATCAGTCTGCCTCAATTATGGGGAATAAAGAGAGATAAGTCAATTTGCCTTGATTTCACCCGGGGGCTTAGCCCATAATGAGGCTGTCGATAAATTGGCGGAGAGAAGACGTATGCCCAAATTCAGCATCGGGAAAATCCGCGGCTTGCAGCAGGTCGCCGATGTTTACGGCACTTTTACCGTGCTGGCGATGGACCACCGCGATTCTTTCAAGAAAATGATACGACCCGACGGTGCCGTGAGCTACGAGGAGACCGTGGCGCGCAAGGTAGAAATGTGCTCTTTATTGGCGCCGTATGCCGGCGCGGTACTGCTGGACCCCATTTACGGCGCGGCACAATGCCTGCAGCAGGGGGCTTTGCCCGGGAGCAAAGGGCTGCTGGTCAGCATCGAAGAGAGCGGCTACGGCGGCGGGAAGGAAAACCGCGTCACCCGGCTGCTGGACGATTGGAGCGTAAAAAAAATAAAACTGATGGGCGCTTCTGCCGTGAAAATACTCGTCTATTACCGCCCGGATTTGAAAGAATTAGCCCGGCAGCAATTAGCAGTCGTGCAGGCAGTGGCGGAAGACTGCCGGAAGTGGGATATCCCGTTCTTCGTGGAGCCGGTGAGCTACCCTGTCGGCGATGAAGTAAACGACCCGGCGCTATTCGCCCGGCGGAAACCGGAGATTGTGCTGGAAACAGCGCGGCAGATGACCTCGTTACCCATCGATGTGCTGAAAGCCGAGTTCCCGGCGGACATGCGCTACGAAAAGGATAAAAAGACGCTGTTAAGATGGTGCCGTGAGCTGGACGCCGCCTCCCGGACGCCGTGGGTACTGCTCAGCGCCGGAGTGGATATCGAGACCTTCGCCGCGCAGGTGGAAATCGCCTGCCAAGCCGGGGCTGCCGGGTTCCTGGGCGGAAGGGCAATCTGGCAGGAAGTGATGCCGATGAAAGACGGTGCCGCCAGAAAACTTTTCTATAAAAATACGGTTGTGCCACGAATGCAGCTTCTCAGTGAAATCGTCCATAAAAACGGACGACCCTGGTACAAAAAATACGGCGTCCCGTTAGCGGAATTAACGGATACTTCCGAAGACTGGCTGCAAAAATACTAAATTCTAAATCCGAAACTCTAAAATGAAATTATGGTTTATTTTAGAGTCCCATCGACTTAGCCACCGTCTCCCGGAAGCTGTCGCCATCAACGTAGCTGAGCTGAGCGGACTTGCCCCGGTTGGTATAGAAATGCAGGTCGTGATCAATGGTGACGCCGATGGCGCCGTGAATCTGGTGGGACTTGGTAATCACCCGCTCGAAGGCATCGGCGGCAAAGGCTTTAGCCACCGCCAGTTCTTTTTCATAGGATAAACCTTCGCTGAGACGCCACGCCGCCTGGTAAGCCGCGAACCGGGTGCCGTCCACATCCGCCGCGATTTCCGCCATATAGTGCTGGATAATCTGAAAACTGCCGATAATTTTATCGAACTGCTTGCGTTCTTTCACATAGTCCAGTGTCATCTCCATTACCCGCTGCAGCACGCCCACCGTATCGCAGCCGCCCGCCGCGGCGGCGCGCGCCACCGCCCGCGCCGCGATTTCCCAGCCACCACCCACCACGCCTAAAACATCGTTTTTGGAGACGCGGACGTTATCGAACACGACCTCGCACTGCTTGTCGCCGGAGATAGTCTGGAGAGGTGCAACTTTGACGCCCGGCGCCTTGCCCGGCACGATGAAAATGGTGATGCCCTTCTTTTTATCCGCCGGGGCACTGGTGCGCGCCACGCACAGTATATAGTCCGCCACGTGAGCATCCGGCACAAACAGCTTGGCGCCACCGATAATGTAATCCTCTTTGTCCGGTTTGGCTTTGACGGTCATCGATACCGCTTCGTAAAGTCCGTCGGCTTCGGTTATCGCCAGCGTCATCAATGTTTTCCCGGCGGCAATTCCGGGCAAGAAACGAGACTTCTGCTCCGGGGTGCCGGCATCCGCGATGGTCAGGGCGCCCAGAATCACGGTGGCGAAAAAAGGTCCCGGCAGGCAAGCGCGCCCCATTTCTTCCTGCAGCACCATCAGGTCAAGGAATTTCATCGCCGAGCCGCCGTAAGATTCGGGAATCGCCAGCCCCTGCCAGCCTAAACCCGCCATTTCCTGCCACAGTTCCGCAGAATAACCCCGGGCATCATTTTCCATCTGCCGCACGTAAGATTTGGGGCATTTCGCCGCGAGGAACTCCCGCGCGGATTTTTTCAACATTTCCTGGTCTTCGGTAAAAGCGAAATCCATATTTACCCCGCCTCCAGTTTAACTTTTCTTCTGACTATTGATACGGTCACTCAGTGTCTGGTAAAATTCCGTCGCGGTCTTGTCCCGGGAAAGTTGCTCCATCGGGCACATATTTTGCCCGCTGTCGTCTTTAATACAGTCCACCACCGTATCAAAATGATAATCGATGCCGGCAGACTGCAACGTGGCAATCGCCATCTCGCTGCCCAGCGGACTGTAAACTTCGCCGCAGGGTATTTTGGTCAGCAGCAGCGCCGCCGCGTTCCCGATGACCCGGTCGAAAACTACCAGATTCGACGAGTTGGGATTTTGTTTCGAGATAAAATCCATCAAGGGCATCAACCGCTCTTTCTGTGAGGAATAGATGAGCTTGGAGCCTTCATAAATGCGAATCGTATCGCGGCTCTTCAAGAACTGGGCATAGCGAGTCTCGTTCTTCGTGACCATTTCAACTCGTAAAATACTGGATCTCAGAACTGGGGTAAACACCCACTTTGGCGGTGCCCGGATAGTCCCGCTCCAGAATTTCCAGCACCTCTCCCCATTTGCTCACAAAAACAACCTTATCAGAGGCGGCGTACCAGCCTCTCCCCGCCAGGTCCGGGTACTCGCTGTAAATAATCAGGCGTTTCACGTGCTCCGGCACCCGGGAGAACTGGTGCTCCGGGCCGAATTCTTTCGCCCCGAAGGGACCGAGCAGGTAATGAATCACCTGTCCTTCCGGCGCGTTGGCGATGACCACCACGTCGCCGCCCTGCTGCCGGTTGATAGCCGAGTTGGCAATACTTACTCCGATGAACGCCTCGTTGGCTTTGATAAAAGCGTTGGCGATGGCGATATCCTTATCCTGCGTTTTCGGCGTCAGGTAATGGGTTTTTGCCTCCGCGACCGCCGCCGCGAATGCCGGCTGCAGGGCGCCGGCGTAAACCCTTGTCGTCTCGCCGTTTTCATTGACCAGTACATTCACGATAAAATCCAGCCCCGCCAGCAGCGCCGCCTCTTCGACATCGTGCCGCATCGGGTTTTCGTCAAAGCGCCCGGTGCCCAGCTTCCCCCGAAGGGCGACCAAATCGTGGTGAGTCTGGCGGTGATTGTGCTGGGTCGTCTTAAAAGAAGTCACGCCGGGGAGGATAATCTTGCCCCCGCCGCCGAAACCGCTCATCGGGTGCGGCACCACCATCCCCAGCGCAATCTTCAGGTCGCAGGACATCACCTCGGCATTAACTTCAACTTCCGTGCCGTAGGTCTTGGTCTTACCGACAGATACCAGATTACCGAAGGGATTGTGGTTATAAACCGGGAACCGCGACAGAATGTCATTCCCCAGTTTTTTCACAAAATCGATGCGGGTCAGGGCGCCGTGGCACCCCAGCGCGCACACGAAACGGATTTGACTGTCTTTAATACCGGCGGCGGCCAGTTCCTGCAACGCCGCCTGCGCCAGTATCTCCGTCCGCGTCACCCGGGACATATCGTCAAAAATGATGACCACCTCTTTTTTACCGCGGGCAAGCTCCTGCAGCGGCGGGCAGCCGATCGGATTGCGCAGCGCGTGGGTTATCTCCACCGGGGTCAAACCCGGCAGTTGCCAGCCGGAAATATGCAGTGTTTCAATCTGCCAGCGGTCCGCCAGCGGAAAATCGATGGTTTTCGTGCCGTACCAGTTGAGCTGGGGTAAAGTAATACTGGGCATAATTCTCTCCTAAGTAACCGCCGGCAATCCCAGACCGCGGGTCGCGACTACATTTTTCAATACCTCGGTGGTGCCGGCTTGCAGACTATAACCCTTCGAGCCAAGGAAGGAATGCGGCGCCAAACCGGCGATAGGCGCATATTTGGACTCTTTCCAGAGCTGTCCGTACAGCCCCAGAATGTCGGTGGCAATGCTGGCGAGCCGCTGCTCGAAAGTAGTGCAGTGGAATTTTGCCATCGCGGCTTCCACATTGGGGGCAACCCCCTTCTCCATCACCTGCACCACACGATAGGTAAGCAACCGTCCTATTTCAAATTCTATTTCCAGTTGCGCCAGGCGGCTCCGGATGCCGGGCTCCTCACAGATAGGCTTGCCGCGGCGGCGGGTTTCGCGGGTAAACTTGATGATGGCGTCATAGAGAGCGTAGTTGCCCATCAGCCGCTCCAGCCCGGCGCGCTCGAAGTCGAGCTGGTTCAATATCTGGTAGAAACCCCGGTTTTTCTCCCCGATGAGGTATTTTTTGTGCACGCGCACGTTATCGTAAAAGACCTCTCCCCAGGCTTCGCTGCGGGTGACATCGATAGTGGGGCGGATGGTAATGCCGGGTGTTTTGACATCGATGACGAATTCGCTGATACCCCGGTGCTTGGGGGCAACCGGGTCGGTCCGGGCGACCAGATAAACGTGGGTCATAAAACGGGCGCAGCTCGTCCACATTTTTTGCCCGTTGATAACGTAATAATCGCCGTCCTCGGTGGCGCGGGTTTTCAACGACGCCAGGTCGGAGCCGGATTCCGGCTCGCTCATCCCCAACCCTACATAGGCTTCGCCGCGGCGGATTTTCGGCAGCAGTTCCTGTTTCTGCTCCTCAGTGCCGTAAACAAGGATTGCCCGTCCGATTTGCCGGTCCGCGAACCAGTGGCAGGCTGCCGGCGCCCCATAGCGGAGCATCTCTTCGGTAAGAATCAGGCGGTCGGTATGGCTTCTGCCCTGCCCGCCGTATTGCTTCGGCCAGGTAAGTCCAATCCAGCCTTTCGCCGCCACTTTTTTGGTAAACTCAGGGGAATAACCCTGAATCCAGCCGTCACACATCGGTTTAAAAGTACCCAGCGCGATTTCCGCTTCCAAGAAATTACGTACTTCTTTACGCCAGGCTTCCTGCTCCAGAGTAAACTCGAAGTCCATCTTCACTCACTCCCATTTTCATTGGGTTGAACGGCAGCCGCGGTAAGGCGATTAGACGACGAGACAGGTAACGGTGCGGCTGATGCCAGCGATGGGGTGAACATGAGCGGTAACAATATCGCCGATTTCGTTCAGCGTATCGCCTTCGATAACGACGATGATATCGTAAGGGCCAGTAACCGTGTCCACGGATTTTATCCCCTTCAGGCGGCTCAAGGCGCTCACTACCTCGCGGGTTCTGCCCACGGTGGTTTCCATTAAAATAAATGCTTTTGCCATTTCCCTTTACCTCCAGAATTCATCGGCATTAACGTCTTTTGTATTATACGATAAACGAAACAAATTTTTCACCCGCATTTTATGTAATGTAAGGATAACTACCCCCGCCCTACTGGACATATCTGCCGCCTTATAATAAACTAATTCTTTGTAGGCTTTAGCCGATACGCGCGGCGTCCCCGGGCGTCGGTGTTTAATTTCCATCCCTTGACCCGCATTCAACCCAAAAGATAATGGAGGCCAGACTGTGGATTACTTTTTGACCGAACCGCAGCAAATGTTAAAAGGGCTGACGCGCCGCCTCGCCGAAGAGCGCATCCTGCCGGTGCGCGCTGAGCTCGACGAAAAAGAAGAGTACCCCTGGTCAATTATCAAGGATATGGCAGAAAGCGACCTCTTCCGTGTGTTTATTCCGGAAAAATACGACGGACTCGGCGGCGGCACGCTGGAACTGTGCCTCGTCGTGGAGGAGCTTTCCCGGGTGTGCGGCGCCGTGGCAGTGAGCTACGCCGTCACCGCGCTGGGAACTTACGCTATCTTACTTTACGGTAGTGAGGAACAAAAACAGAAATACCTGCCGCTCATTGCCGCCGGCAAGAAGCTCTGCGCCTTCGGTTTAACCGAATCCACCGCCGGAAGCGACGCCAGCAACATCAAGACCACGGCGGAGAAAGTGGCGGACGGCTACATTTTAAACGGTACCAAGCAGTTTATCACCAACGGCGGCGAAGCCGATATTTATACCATCATCGCCCTCACGGATAAGAGCAAGGGACCCCGGGGCGCCAGCGCTTTTATCGTCGAAAAGGATACGCCCGGCTTCACCTTCGGCAAAAAAGAGAAGAAAATGGGCATCCGCTCATCCTCTACCCGGGAGCTGGTTTTCCGCAACTGTAAAATCCCGGCAGCGAACCTGGTGGGCAAAGAGGGCATGGGTTTTATCATTACGATGAAAGTGCTAGACCACTCCCGTCCCGGCATCGGGGCGCAGGCGCTGGGCATCGCCCAGGGCGCTATGGAAGCCGCCGTGGATTACACCGCCCAGCGCATCCAGTTCGGGCAGCCGCTGATTTCTATTCAGGTGGTACAGCATATGCTCGCCAATATGGCGCTGAAAATCGAGGCGGCGCGGGCCCTCATTTACAGTGTCGCCAGATTTATGGATAGCAACGCCAAAAACTTCACCGAGGAAGCCGCCATGGCGAAGGTTTTTGCCTCCGACACGGCGATGGAAGTTACCACTAACGCCATGCAGGTATGCGGCGGCGCCGGCTACATGCGCGATTATCCGCTGGAAAAAATGATGCGCGACGCGAAAATTACCCAGATTTACGAAGGCAGTAACGAGGTGCTGCGAAATGCCATCGCCGCCGACCTCCGTAAACGGAAAGGCCGCCGCGGATGAACATCGTCGTCTGCCTGAAACAGGTGCCCGGCACCACCGAAGTTAAAATCGACCCCGTGAAAAATACCCTCGTCCGGCAGGGAATTAAGAGTATTTTAAATCCTTTCGACGCTTACGCGCTGGAAGAAGGGGTGCGCCTCAAAGAACGCTACGGCGGCAAAGTCACCGCCATCAGTATGGGACCGCCACAGGCAGCGGAGATGTTACGTGACGCCATTAGCGTAGGCGCCGATGAAGCGGCGCTGTTGAGCGATATCGCCTTCGCCGGGGCAGACACCTGGGCAACCGCCTATACCCTGGGCAAAGCCATTAAAAAAATCGGAGCCGCCGACTTGGTGATTTGCGGGCGGCAGACCCTGGACGGGGACACCGGACAGGTAGGCCCGGAACTGGCGGAAATGCTCGGTTTGCCTTTCGTGGCTTACGTCAGCCAGATAGAAGAAATTAAAGATAAAGTTATCCGCTTGCAGCGGATGGGAGAAGACGGCTACGAGACCGTGGAAACGGCGCTCCCGGCGGTGATTACGGTAGTGAAAGAAATCAACATCCCCCGGCTGCCGGCTTTCCGCGGGATGATGAAAGCCAAATCCGCCCAGATTCCCGTATGGAAAGCCGAGGACATCGGCGCGGAGAAAGAAAAAGTCGGGTTAAACGGTTCTTTTACCCAAGTGGTAAAAATCTTTTTCCCGGAGCGTCAACATACTGCGGAAATGTTTTCCGGGGACGCTGAAACGCAGGTGAAAGCGCTGGTGCAAAAACTCAAGGAAGCGAAGCTAATCTGATGGGCATAAACGTAGATAAAGATAAATGCACCGGCTGCGGGAGCTGCGCGCCCGCCTGCCCCTTTGGTTTAATCGAGATTATCGACGATAAAGCCCATATCAATATCGAAGGCTGCACCCTGTGCGGCGCCTGCCGTGATACCTGCGCATTCGAAGCCATCCGCATCGAAAAAGAAATTGAAAAAGCCGTTTATGGAGACGAATCCCGCGGTGTTTGGGTCTTCGCCGAGCAAGCAAAGGGCGAAATTAAAGCCGTGGCTTACGAACTGCTCGCCAGGGGCAGAGAGCTGGCAACCGACTTGAAAACCGAGCTCTGCGCCGTATGCCTGGGGCATAATGTGAAACAAGTGGAAAAACTGGCATTTCACGGGGCGGATAAAATCTACCTTGTTGACGACCCGCTTTTTGCCACCGGCAGCGAAGACCCTTACGTTGACCAGCTTACCCGCCTCATCAAGGAACGCCAGCCGGCAATCGTGCTCGCCGGGGCAACGCCCTTCGGGCGGTCTTTCTTCCCCCGGGTAGCGGCGCGGCTCAATACCGGGCTGACCGCCGACTGCACCGGGCTGGAAATCGACACCGAGAAAAAACTCCTAAAACAGACCCGCCCCACCTTCGGCGGGAATATTATGGCGACCATTATTTGCCCCACGGCGCGACCACAGATGTCCACCGTGCGCCCGCGGGTTTTCCGGCAGAATGCCCCGGTGACCGGGCGCCAGGGGGAAATCATCCGGGTGAATTTCAATAAAGAAGCGGTTACCTCAAGAACCAGACTGCTGAATTTTGTCGCCGACCTGACAGAAAAGGTCAAGCTGGATGAAGCTGATGTTATCGTGGCGGGAGGCAGGGGGCTGGGCAAAGCGGAAAACTTCCAGTTAATACGCGATTTAGCGACGGCGCTGGGCGGCGCCGTCGCCAGCTCCCGGCCGCCGGTGGACGACGGCTGGATTCCCTACTCACACCAGGTAGGACAGACCGGCAAAACCGTCTGCCCCAAGCTCTACATCGCCGTCGGAATCTCCGGCGCGGTGCAGCACCTGGCGGGGATGCAGACCGCCGACTGCATTATCGCCATCAACGACGACCCGAATGCCCCCATCTTTCAGGTGGCAACCTACGGTATCGTGGGGGACTTGTTTAAAGTCGTGCCGCTGCTCGCGGAGCAATTGAAAAATAGCTAGCCTTACGATTACAGCAGGCTTTGCCCCAGCGTGGTCAGAATATAAATCCCGATTGCCGCCACAAACGCCGCAATCCAGACTGCTTTGTTCCAGCTGAAGACTTTAAAGCCATCGAAACTGCCGAACGGCAGCAGATTGAACAACGCCAGCCAGGCATTGATTTCCACACCCACCACCAGCACTCCCCAGAGGAAATCGGCTGAAGGCAACGCCGCCGGGTAGACGGCGCCGGTCGCCACCAGGTTATTCATATAATCCACGAAGCGAAACGTCAGCCCGAGGAAAACCAGGGATAACACCATATTAGTAACCGGACCTAGCAGCGCAATTTTTCCCATCTTCTTCAAGTTGTCGGAGGTATTGCCCTGGAATTCCAGGTGTACGCCCCCGGGCGCCGCCATAATGAAGCCCACCAGCGCCGCCACCACCGAAATTAATAACCCCGGCAGCCACATGTGGTACACCGCGGTAAAGCCGTAACGCCGCGCCATAATACGGTGTGCCATTTCGTGGAATACAAAGGCAAAAAACACGATGATAATGGACTGGGAAATCGGTGTTTTTAAATCCACGCCGCCGGTAAACGCCTGCCAGCCCCCGGACAAGGCGATGCCAAAAGCGGCTCCCAGCCAGATAATACTGATAGCAAACTCCAGGATTTCCTGTAAACGGCTATCTAAATTTTTTAACATTTTTTAACCTTATCTCATTTAAAGTCATTGGCGATAGGGTTGTCAAACTAAAGTAGAAAGTACCGGGCGGGCGATCCCACAATAATTGCTATCTCACGCTCAAATTGATATAATTATTACTTAGTCATCAAATGAGAAGCGGAGAAAAAAATGGGAAACGAATCGGCGCAACCGGCAGATGAAAAACTGGAAATGATGCGGCACTCCGCCGCGCACATTATGGCGGAAGCGGTGCAGACTATGTTCCCCGATGCTAAATTCGGCATCGGGCCGGTGATTGAAGACGGTTTTTACTACGATTTCGACCTGCCGCGGAAACTGACCCCGGACGACCTGCCCGTCATCGAAGCTAAAATGAAGGAGATTATCAAGAGCAACTCCCCGTTCCTTAAAGAGATGGTGAGCAAGGACAAAGCGCGCCAGATTTTCGCCAGTCAGCCGTATAAACTGGAACTGATTGACGAGCTCCCGGAAGAGCAGGTGACGATTTACAAACAGGGTAATTTCACCGATATGTGCCGCGGACCCCACGTCAAATACACCTCCGCCGTGAAAACCGTGAAGTTAATGTCCATCGCCGGCGCCTACTGGCGGGGCAGCGAAGCCCGCCCGATGCTGCAGCGTGTTTACGCCGTGGCTTTCAACAACCAGAAAGAACTCGATGCCTACCTTTTACGGCAGGAGGAAATCCGCAAACGCGACCACCGGAAAATCGGCAAGGATCTGGACTTGTTCATCTTTTCCGAACTCGTGGGGAAAGGCTTGCCGCTTTACACTGAAAAGGGTTCCACCATCCGGCGGGAACTGGAACGCTTTGTGGTTGACGAGGAATTGAAACGCGGCTATAAACACGTGTATACGCCGGATATCGCCAACGTGGAACTGTACCGAATCTCAGGACATTACCCCTATTATAAAGACACGATGTACCCGGTGATGAAGGTGGATGAAGAAGAATTGATCCTCCGCCCGATGACCTGTCCTCACCATTATCAATATTATGCCGCCAAGCCGCGCTCCTACCGGGAACTGCCTTTCCGCATCGCCGAATTAGCCAAGCAATTCCGCTACGAAAAGTCCGGCGAACTGACCGGGCTTTCCAGAGTGCGCCTCTTCTGCCTGGCGGACGGGCACATTATCTGCACCAAAGAACAGGCGGTGGGAGAAATCAACGGGGCATTGGACCTGATTGAGTATGTGGCGGATATCTTTGGCTTGAAAAAAGGCGAGGATTACCGCTACCGGCTTTCGCTGGGGGACCGCAGCGATACGAAAAAATACTACAAGGATGACGCTGCCTGGGACCACGCGGAAGAACTGCTGCGCGGCGTGCTGAAAAACCGACAGGCTAACTTTTTTGAGGCGAGTAATGAAGCCGCTTTCTACGGACCGAAAATTGACATCCAGATGAAAAATGTCGCCGGGAAAGAAGAAACCGCGTTTACCACGCAGTATGACTTCGTCGGACCAAAACGCTTTAAGCTGACCTACATTGACAATGACGGCAAGGAAAAAGAGCCGATTGTGATTCACCGCTCCTCCATCGGCGCTATTGAACGCACCATGGCTTTCCTAATCGAGCATTACGCCGGGGCATTCCCGGTCTGGCTTGCCCCTGTGCAGGCAATCGTCATCCCCATCTCCGACCTGCATCTCGATTATGCCCGCAAGGTTGAGGCAGAACTGAAAGCCATGAACGTCCGCGTGCAGGTGGACGACCGCAACGAGCGGATGAACCAGAAGGTACGCGACGCGCAGATGGACAAAATCCCCTATATGCTCGTCACCGGGGACCGGGAAATGGCGGAGGGGAAGGTGGCGGTACGCCTGCGCACCGGGGAACAGCTCCCGGCGATGACGCTGGATGAGTTCGTCAAGTTTATCAAGAAAATAATTGTTGCCAAAAGCACCGAACTCAAGCTGTAACTTGATTCTTAGCGGCTGAATATTATATATTGTCATTTGTAATCCGTAACAAAATAACAAGGGGGAGTTAGAGCACATCATTAAACCGCTTCGCATCAATAATCAGATACGCGTCCCCGAGGTAAGACTGGTCGGGGAAAAAGGCGAACAACTGGGCGTCATGCCCACGGCGCAGGCGCTGGATTTAGCCCGAAAAGCCGGGGTTGACCTGGTAGAGGTTGCGCCCACTGCCGTCCCACCCGTCTGCCGGCTGCTCGATTATGGCAAATACCGCTACGAACAGACCAAGAAAGAACGGCAAGCAAAAAAAGGACAGAAGTTATCTGAACTCAAAGAGATGCGCCTGAGACCCAAAATCGGCGACCATGACCTGGAAGCCAAAATGCGCTTCATCAAGAAATTCCTGGCGGATGGGGACAAGGTCAAGGTCACGGTGATGTTCCGGGGAAGGGAAATTACCCACGCCGACCTCGGTTACAAATTACTGCAGAAAGTCGTCCAGCTGCTGGAAGGGCTGGGAACCGTAGAAAAGCCGCCGGCAATGGAAGGCCGCCGGATGTTTATCATAATGACGGCGGCAGTCGCCGCGCCAAAATCTAAACCGAAGGAAACACAGGATGCCAAAACTAAAGACCCACAAGGGAGCTAAAGCCCGCTTTCACATAACCGGAACCGGGAAAATACTGCGGATGAAAGGCGGCAGCAGCCACCTCCGCCGCAACAAACCCGCCCGTGTGAAACGGCAATACGACGACAAGCAGGCCGTCAGCCCGCGCGACGTGCAAAAACTGGAACGGTTAATGCCGTATTCCAAGAAATAATTTACTGGTTGACAGTTTAGAGGAGAAACAACGTGCCGAGAGTTAAAAGAGGGGTTACTACCCATCATCGACATAAGAAAGTACTGGAATTAACCAAAGGACACCGGGCATCGCGCCGCACGCTGGTGAAGCGTTCCAGCGAATCGATGATTAAAGCCCTGAGTTATTCCTACGCCCACCGCCGCGAACGCAAGGGCGATATGAGAAAACTCTGGATTACCCGTATCAGCGCCGCCGCCCGGGCGGAAGGTATGACCTACGGCGATTTTATGAGCAAGCTCAAGGCCGCCGGGGTGGACATTAACCGCAAGGTTCTGGCCGATATGGCGGTCAAGGAACCAGAAGCGTTTGCCAGCCTGGTGACCGTCGCCAAGAAGTAGCCCTGCTGATTGGTTATTTAGATGATTGTTTCTCTTCTTCCTTTCAGGGAGAAGAGAAACGTTTTTAAGAACATAAATAGGCTAAAGATATTCCGATGATACAACGCCTGGAAGAGCTGAAACAGAATGCCGGGAAAGAACTGGCGGAGGTCAAAGACGCCGCCGGGCTCGAAGCTTGGCGTGTGCGTTATCTGGGCAGGAAAAGCGACCTGACCGGAATGCTGCGGGGGCTGGCGGAACTGCCCATTGAGGAACGCAAAGCCGCCGGGGCGCTCGCCAACAGTATCCGTAATCTGCTGGAATCGCTCTTCGCGGAAAAGTCCGAAACCCTGAAAAGCGCCGTGCTGACCCAGCCGGCAGCCCGGAGCGATATCTCCGGAGCACGGCAGGATATCACCCTACCCGGCCGCCCGCTGCCCGCCGGGCGCCTGCACCCCATTACCGAAACGATGGAGGAAATCATCGATATCTTCGGCTCGATGGGGTTTGATTTTATCGAAAGCAATGACGTAGAACTGGATTATTATAACTTCGAGGCGCTGAACATTCCGGCGGAACACCCCTCTCGGGATAATATGTCCACCTTCTGGCTAGACTACGAAAACGAGCGCGGCGAACGCACGATGCTGCTGCGCACGCATACCACCTCGGTCAGCGCCCGGATGGTCGCCAAATTGAAACCGCCCATCCGCGTGATTTCCGCCGGCTGGATTTACCGTTATGAAGCCACCGACGCTACTCATTTGACGATGTTCCACCAGGTGGACGGCATCGCCGTGGACAAGGGCATTACGATGGCAGATTTGAAAGGCGTATTTTTTGAATTCGCCAGCCGCTTTTACGGCAAAGGCCGCCGTGTGCGTTTCCGCCCCGATTTCTTCCCCTTCGTGGAGCCGGGTGTCGAGGTGGCGGTGGAATGCGCCGTGTGTCACGGTTCCGGTTGCCGGCTGTGCGGCAACTCCGGCTGGATTGAGCTCGGGGGCGCCGGGATGACCCACCCCAAAGTGCTGGAACGTGGCGGCATCGACCCCAGCGTTTATACCAGTTTCGCCTTCGGTTTCGGCATCGACCGGATGCCGATGTTGAAATACGGCGTCGACGACATCCGTCACTTCTTCAGTTCCGATTTGAGATTTTTAAAGCAGTTTTAATATGAAAGTTTCTCTTAACTGGCTCAAACAATACGTACCGACCGACCTCCCGCCCGCGGAAATCGCGGAGCGGCTGACGATGGCGGGCATCGAGGTTAAAAGCTACCAGGTTATCGGCGGAGAGTGGCAGGGTATCGTCGTGGGGCAGATTACCGCCGTGAACCGGCACCCCAATGCCGACCGCCTGACCCTGCTGGATATCAATCTCGGCGACCGTAAGGAGAACGTGGTCTGCGGCGCGCCCAATGTAGCGGTAAATGCGAAAATCGCCTACGCGCCCATCGGCGCCAAACTGATTGACCCGCATAATAACCAGCCGACCGTCTTGAAACCCGCCAAAATTCGCGGCGTGGTCTCCAGCGGGATGGCATGCTCCGAAAAAGAACTGGGGATTTCGGAAAACCACGAGGGGATTTTGATATTGCCGCCGGAAACGCCCGTCGGCGTGCCGCTGATTGATATCATCGGGGACACGATTTTCAATCTGGAAGTGACGCCCAACCGCCCGGATTGTCTCTCGATTATCGGCATCGCGCGGGAGATTGCCGCGCTCACCAGTGCCGCTTTCCGCGAACCGGAGACAGATTACCCGGCTGCCGGGGGAGACATCAGGACACTGGCGACGGTGGAAATACAGGACGCGGACCTGTGCCCCCGTTACTGCGCCAGCCTGGTGACCGGCATCAAAATCGCGCCTTCGCCGGAATGGCTGCAGAAACGTCTGCTTTCCTACGGAGCGCGCCCCATCAATAACATCGTGGATATTACCAATTTCGTGATGCTGGAGTACGGTCAGCCACTGCATTCTTTTGACTATGAAAAAATCGCCGGCAAGGGTATTATCGTCCGGCGCGCCCGGGGCGGCGAGAAAATTACCAGCCTGGATGGGGTGGAACGGCAACTGACCCGCGAAATGCTGGTAATCGCCGATAAAGAGCGCGCCGTGGCAGTGGCGGGGATTATGGGCGGCGCCAACTCCGAGGTGACCGAAAACACCACCTCAATTCTGCTGGAATCCGCCAGCTTCAAGCCCGCCAGCATCCACTACACCGGGCGCACGCTGGCAATGCCCAGCGAAGCCTGCCAGCGCTTCGAACGGGGCATCAGCCCCGATTTGACCGTGCCGGCGTTGAAACGCGCTACCCAACTGATGCTGGAACTCGGGGGCGGACAGGCCGCCCGCGGCATTATCGATGTTTATCCGGGGAAAATCGACCGGAAACCGGTAAAATTCGCCAAGTCAGAATTCAAACGCGTGATGGGCATCGAGTATCGTGATGAAAATATCCTGAAGGCGCTCACCGCCCTTGGTTTCGATTGCAGCGTGGACCAGCATAGTGTCACGGTGAGAGCCCCCTACTGGCGCACCGACATCAATCTGCCGGTAGATATTATCGAAGAAGTCGCCCGCGTCAACAGCTACGACAATATTCCGACCACGCTGCTGGCGCAGGAATTGCCCTCCCGGCAGCCGGACCCGTTGACCGGACTCAAACGGCAGTTGCGCCGCTACCTGGTCGGCTACGGATTCCAGGAAATTGTTTCGTATTCGCTGGTGAGCCTGGATAGCCTGATGCGGCTATCCCCGGACAAAAAGAAGCCCGAACCGCTGCCGGCGCGCATCGTCAATCCTACCTCAGCGGAACAGGAGTACCTGCGTCCCGCTTTGAGAGGCGCGCTCTTGAGCGCCATCCAGCAGAACAGGACCTATTCCGATGACGGTTTACAACTATTTGAACTGGGTAAAATCTACCTGCCCAAAGACGGCGATTTACCGGCAGAGCCGGATGTACTCTGCGGGGCGCTTTACGGCAAGTGGCAGCCGCGCTGGTGGCAGGGTGATAGCGATAAAATAGATTTCTTCGATGCCAAAGGGATTATCGAAGGTATCGCCGCCAGGTTAAATATCGCCGTACATTTTGAAAAAGGCGAGGACGCCGGGCTGCACCCGGCGCTGCAGGCGAAAGTGATGGCGGGTGATAAGCAAATCGGGGTCATCGGGGAACTGCACCCGGCGGTGGCGGGCCATTTTGAAATCAATGAAACCGTTTATCTGTTCGAGCTGGATATTCCCGGCTTGCTGCCGCATCTCGGGCAGAAAACCTACAAGCCCATCTCTAAATTCCCGGCGACCGTCCGCGATATCGCGCTGGTGCTGGATATCGGTATCACCAACCGCCATGTGCTGGATGTTTTCAAGGGATTTTCTTTGATTACCAACGTCGCGCTGTTCGATGTTTACGTCGGCAACCCTATCCCGGCGGGGAAAAAACAACTGGCTTACCGCCTTACCTACCAGTCACCCAGCCGCACGTTCACGGACGAAGAGGTCAACAAGATTCAGCAGCAAGTCTTGAAGAAGCTCAGCGCGGAACTCGGCGCCACGCTGCGGGGATAAACCCATCCGTCTTTGCGAGGAAAGTCCTTTTTCCAACCCTGACGAAGCAATCTCAGGCAGTTGTATTCTTTTTACCTTTCGTACTGATTCAATCTATCGTTAACGCTTTTCCCGTTTTCCAGTACATTCCAATAAGTGAGTTTTTAAATTGCTTCGTCGCCCGGCTAATGCCGTTCTCCTCGTAAAGACAAAGGGAGTTCAAGAGGGGCTCAACGCCCCTCTTAATGTTAATATACTCTCTTCCCTGCGGGGAAGAGACGGAGATAGGGCATTGTGAGAGATGCGTTTCTGGATTCCAAATCTAGTTTGGAATGACCTTTATGGCTTACCCCACCCTGAGATTCTTCGTCCCGATGCATCGGGGCTCCAGAATGACAACCGTAAATTATACCCCCATCTCCCCCAGATCTTTGCCAACCCGCTCCAGCGCCACCGTGAGCTCTTCCCATTCCTGCGTTAAAGTCTCAATCTCCGCCTTTGTCTGGCGGTGTCTTTCGGTGGTGTCCTTCACCCGGGTATTATCGGCATAAAAATCGGGGCTGGTAAACATCTTCTCCAGCGCCGCCAGTTGCTCCTCGTCCGCGGCTAACTGCGCTTCGATTTCCTTGATTCGTTTCGCCATAGCCTCGCTCTCGCGTTTCAAACGGTTCTGCGGCAGGTCGGCGGCTTTAATTTTCGGCTTGCGTTTATGCGGCCGGACCGGGATAGGGCGGTTCACAATCCAGCCGTCCTCTTCGTCCAGTTCCGGATCCGGCTCAGAGTTGGCGGTAGGCTCCGGTTCCACCTCTTCAGTCTCTTCCGGGGGCGGGGCGCCGTGTTCTTTGCGGTAGAGGTACTCATCGTAATCGCCTTCATACACCGTCAACGCCCCATCGACGACCTCGATGATTTTGTTTGCAATCTGCCGGATGAGGGTACGGTCGTGGGTAATCAGGCAAATCGTACCCCCGTATTCTTCCAGCGCGTCCGCCAGCATTTCCCGTGAGGGAATATCCAGGTGGTTGGTCGGCTCATCCATGAGGAGAAAATTGGAGGGCTGACACAGGATTTTCGCCAGCGCCACCCGCGCTTTCTCCCCGCCGGAGAGAACCGAAACGGGTTTGAAAACATCGTCGCCACTGAAAAGGAAGCTCCCCAGCATGCGGCGCACTTCCTGGTCGTCCTGTTTCACCGCCACCGAACGCAATTCGTCGAAAACCGTGCCGGCGGGGTGTAGTTGTTCCAGTACGTACTGGGCATAATACGCGGTAATGACCCCGGCGCCCGGCTTCCGCTCGCCCTGCTCGAAAGGCAGCACATCTGCCAGAATTTTCAACAGCGTGGTTTTGCCCGCGCCGTTGGGACCGACCAGCGCGATTCTATCGCCGCGGTTGATTTCCAGGTTGAGGTCGCAATAGACTATTTTCTCGCCGTAAGACTTGTAAAGGTGATTGAGCGCCATCACGATTTTGCCGCTGTGGGGCGAATCCGGGAACGAGAAATTTATTTTCTTCGTGGTGCGCGGCACCACGATGCGTGCCAGTTTTTCCAGCCGCTTGATGCGGCTCTGCACCATGCTGGCTTTGGTCTTTTTATACCGGAAGCGTTCGATGAGGCGGGTCTCTTTCTCGATAAATTTTTCCTGCCGCTTCGCGGCGGCAATCGTGGTCTCCAGCGTTTTCTCGCGCGCCAGCACATAGCTGTCGTAGTTGCCGGTGTGGGCAATCACTCTGGCGCCGGGTTCGATGGACAGTACCTTCGTCACCACCCGGTTCAGGAACGCCCGGTCGTGGGAAGTAATGACGACCGCGCCCTTGTAATTAGCCAAGTATTTCTCGAACCAGATGGTCGCCTCGAGGTCGAGGTGGTTAGTCGGTTCATCCAAAAGCAGCAGGTTAGGACGAAGCAAAAGTAATTTCGCCAGCTCGGCGCGCATCAGCCAGCCGCCGCTGAAATTATTCATCGGACGGGTAAACTCGGGGGCTTTGAACCCCAGCCCGGAGAGAATGGTCTTGGCGCGGTATTCGATGTCGTAGCCACCGCTTAATTCAAAGGAGTGCTGGGCTTCCCCCAGCTTCCGAATCAGTTCTTCATGTTTTTCCGGATTTGTTTCCGCCGTTAACGCGGACTGTAAAGCCGTAATGCGTTCCGCCAGCGCGGTGATATCGGCGGCGGCGCCCACTACTTCATCCAGCAGCGGACGTCCGGACGCCAAATTAATATCCTGCCGCAGGTAGCCGATGGTCATATCTTTCTGCCGGATAATTTGCCCGGTGTCCGGCAGCAGGTCGCCGGTGATGATATTGAACAGCGTGGACTTGCCGGAGCCGTTGGCGCCGATTAAAGCCACGCGGTCTCTTTCCCCGATGTCGATTTCGACCCCGGCAAAAAGCACTCGGCTGACGTATGATTTGGAGATATCCGTAAGACGCAACATTAACTAATTATAACAAACACGATGCAAATCCTAATATCTAAGCACGAAATACGAAACAATACTGAATTCTCAAGCATTAAATTTTTGAAAGTATTTATAATTTCCCGGTTTTGAATTTATTTAGGATTTTCGTTTAATTTAGATTACCACGTCTGGATTTCATCCAGACTCGCAATGACAGATGAGACGTTGGCATAAAGTCCCCGAATGTGCTTTAATATTCTCATATCTGGAGAGAAATATTTATGCGTGTTTCAAAACTTTTTGGCAAAACCCAGCGGGAAATCCCCAGCGATGCCGATACCATCAGCCACCAACTGTTAGTACGCACCGGGAGCATCAGCCAGGTCGCGGCCGGGGTGTATACCGTGATGCCGCTGGCGTGGCGCTCCCTGAAAAAGATTGAAAATATCATCCGCGAGGAAATGAATAAAGCCGGCGGTCAGGAAATCACCATGCCGGTGCTTTCGCCCATCGAGCTGTGGCAAAAGTCCGGCCGCGACCAGGTAATGGACAAGACCCTTTTTAAAACCATCGACCGGCGCGAGCGGACCCTGGTGCTGGGACCCACCCACGAGGAAGTAGTGACGGATACCGTCGCCCGCAACGTGCAGAGCTACCGCGACCTGCCCCTGCTGGTTTACCAGATACAGACCAAGTTCCGTGACGAACCCCGTCCCCGGGGCGGTTTAATCCGCGTGCGCGAATTCGTGATGAAAGACCTTTACAGCTTCGACGCGGATGAAGCCGGCGCGGAAATCAGCTACCAGAAAATGAAAACCGCCTACCAGAATATCTACGCGCGCTGCGGGCTGAAAGCCGTCGCCGTGGAAGCCGATAGCGGCGCTATCGGGGGAAAATTCTCCCACGAGTTTATGCTCCCGGCGGAGAGCGGTGAGGATACCGTTATCAACTGCCCCAAATGCGGCTATACCGCCAACGCGGAAAAAGCCGTTTTCAACAAAGGCAGCGCCATGACGGCAGACGCCCTGCCCCTGCAGGAAATTCCCACGCCGGGGATGAAGACCATTGAGGAACTGGCGCAGTTTTTGAAAATCCCCGCCAGCCAGACACTCAAAGCGGTTTTTTACGTTGCCGACGGGAAATTCGTCTTCGTGGTCATCCGCGGCGACCTGCCCGTAAATGAAATCAAGCTGAAAAATACCCTGCATTGTCAGGATTTGCGGCTGGCGATCGATGCCGAGGTCAAGGAAAAGGGCATTGTCGCCGGGAGCGCTTCCCCGGTAGGAATGAGCGGGATTACGGTCGTGGCGGATGATTCCGTAACCTCCGGTACCAACTTCGTCGCCGGGGGCAACAAGCCGGACGTACATATCAAGAACGTCAATTATCCACGCGATTTCAAAGCGGATATCATCGCCGATATCGCGCTGGCGCGCGCCGGGGATGTATGCGCGAAATGCGGCGACAAATTCGTGACCATTCGCGGCATCGAGGTCGGACACATCTTCGTGCTGGGCACGGTCTACAGCTCAAAATTCAACGCTAATTTCATCGACACCGACGGCGTTGCCAAGCCGACGGTGATGGGCTGCTACGGCATCGGGTTGGGGAGACTGCTCGCCGCCGCCATCGAGCAGCACCACGACGATAAAGGTATCATCTGGCCGCTGCCCATCGCGCCATATCAGGTTTATCTCTGCCCGCTTTACCGCGACGGGACCAAAGTGGGTGAGGTTGCCGATAAAATCTACGATGAACTCATTGCCGCCGGGGTCGAGGTGCTTTACGACGACCGACAGGAATCCCCCGGGGTCAAATTTAACGACGCCGACCTCTACGGCATCCCGCTGCGGATTACCGTCAGCCCCCGGACGCTGGACAAACAGAGCGTCGAGGTCAAATGGCGGCACGAGAAAGATTTCAAAAATCTGCCGGTAACCGGTATCGCCGCTGCCGTCAAACAACTGCTGGACGGAAGGTCAGGCGCATAACCTCAAATGCTGATTGACCTGCACACGCATACGCAACCCAAATCGGACGACAGCCTGCTCTCCCCGACAGAACTGGCGCTCAAAGCCAAACAAGCCGGATTTGATGCCATCTGCGTCACGGAACACGACTGGTTCTGGGCGCAGGACACCGCCGACAAACTGAGCAAAGAGCTGGACTTTCTGATTCTGCCCGGCATCGAAATGAACACCGAGGACGGGCACATGCTGGTTTTCGGCATCACCGAGTTTGTTTTCGGTATGCACCACACGGATTTTCTGCGGGACATCGTGACTAAAAAGGGCGGTTTTATGATACTGGCGCATCCCTACCGGCACCGCTATTACAGCGATGAAGACGTCGAAGCCAAAGCTGAGGAAGTCTGCAAACGCCCGATTTTCAAGATGGTGGACACAATCGAAACCTTCAACGGGCGCGCCAAGGAGAAGCAGAACCTGTTTTCCCAGGCGCTGGGCCGGAAGCTGGGATGGCAGGGTATCGGCGGCAGCGACGCCCATTTTCCCCGGGATGTGCCGTCCTGCGCCACCAGATTCGAGCGAAAAATCCACAACGTCGCGGAACTCATTCAGGAACTCAAAGCCGGGCGTTATCAGCCGGTAGATTTACGCAAGAAATGACCCCCATGTCATTCTGAACGCTTGTACTGAGCTTGTTTCAGTAAAGTGAAGAATCTAGTAGCCGGGGAAAGCCCCCCACCCTGGGATTCTACGTCCCGCTGCATCGGGACTCCAGAATGACAACGAAGCCCGTCATTGCGAGGAGAAATAACGACGAAGCAATCTGAAACCGTGCTCGGTGAATATTCTCCCGGCATATCAAAAATAGAGTCGCTTTGGATTACCACGTCCCGATGTAATCGGGACTCGCAAAGACACATTATTTATCCCATTCCCGCGATTTATCCTGAGACAGTCGAAGGAAAGCGGGAATCCAGTTAATTCTTCAATCATTTTCAGGTGGCTTACACACACCACAAGGAGTGTAACCTTTTGATTTTGCATCGGCAGCGGAGAAAAACCATACCTCATTTTCAGGTGAAATCTTTTGTGCCCAGGTGCAAGATGGCAAGTGATACTTATCGCTATTCTTGCTACCTACATACCTTTTTGCCCATATTCCTCTCTGTGACGACTTAGCTTCATTTTCTAGAGACAAGAAGTAGCTCGCATATTTCGTATCTGGTGGGTAAGCCGCTGCGCGAGCATAACCCCACTTCACTAATTCAGCATTAACACATAAATCACCAACATAAATATATCTTAACAGCCTGCCATCACTATCCATCTCGCTTACGTCTTTTTCCAGACGTACCGTTTTCCCTTCCACAAGTTCTTTATTCTTTGCGGTAGCTTCTGCGCCAAATGGTTGCGGCGGTATCACGGGATGTACTGTTTCCGGCGTATCAATCCCAATGTAACGCACTCTATAACTTTTCCCCTGTATCTCAACCTCTATCGTGTCGCCATCAATCACCCGGGTGACTTTTGCCTCCCCCACCGTGATTGGCGTCGCCGGGGTTGTTGGGGTAGTTGTTGTTGTTGTCGCAGGTGTTGTAGTCGTCGTAGTAACGGAAGGGGTCGTTGTAGTCGGGTAAGTAGTTAGATTTGTGGTCGGGGAAACAGTTGGATATGTCGGCGTAGTGTAAGGGTAAGGCGTGGTTTGCGGGGCATTTGTCGTCGTAGTTTTCGTAATCGCCGTGGTGGTAATAGTAACGCCAGAATCTGTTTTCGCAACATAGCCGGTGCCGTCAAAAACATAGGTAAGCCCCGTGGATTCTGCCGGGGCTGCCGGGGGTTTACAGGAGACTCCTGCGGACAGCAGTAAAATAACACCAACTAAAAAGCAGATAAACTTACTAGTCTTCATGGTTTCACCTAAATCTCGTTATCGGATTAACCCTGAATAAACAATCGTCAAATAAACTAGATTCATTCGGCGCGGAGTTTTTCGCAGCTCCTCAGAATGACAGGGCGTTTATATTTTTTCCACTTCCGCCATCAGGGCGCTGACAATATCCTTTTCGTCCACGGTTTTCACCCGCTCGCCCTTACGGAAAATCACGCCCTTGCCCTTACCGCAAGCCACGCCCACATCCGCGTCCATCGCCTCGCCGGGACCATTAACCACGCAGCCCATCACCGCGATTTTCAGCGGTTTTGTTACTTTCGCCAGCCGGGCGTTCACCTCGTCCACCATCGTGATAAAATCCACTTCGGTACGCCCGCAGGTGGGACAACTCACCAAAATCGGTCCGTGTTCCCTTAAGTTAAGACTCTTCAGTATTTCATAACCGGCGACTACTTCCTCGCGCGGGTGGGCGGTTAAAGAAACACGTATCGTGTCCCCGATGCCGAGATACAGTAATGTCCCGATGCCCACGCTGCTGCGGACCAGACCGGTGCGCGGGGTGCCGGATTCCGTAATCCCGACGTGCAGCGGATAGGGCATTTTATCCGCGATTTTCCGATAAGCGTCCACCGTGGTCGGCACGTCAAAAGCTTTCAGGGAGACTTTAATCAAATTGAAGTCAAGACTTTCCAGCAATTTTATTTGCGCCAGCGCCGCGTTCACCATCCGTGAGGAAACTCCCTGCCTGACATTACTTGTTTTCGGCAGGCTGCCGGCATTCAGCCCGATGCGAATGGGCACGGCTCTCTCCTTCGCCGCCAGCACCACTTTTTTAATTTGGTCGGGATTACCGATATTCCCGGGGTTCAAGCGCAAGCCGTCCACCCCCGCCGTCAGCGCCGCCAGCGCCAGCCGGTAATCGAAATGGATATCCGCCACCAGCGGGATTTTAATGTTCTTTTTAATTTGCGGCAAAGCGGCGGCGGCCGCGGCATCCGGCACCGCCACCCGGATAATTTCGCACCCGTATTCCTGCAACTCTTTGATTTGATTGATAGTGGCGCGGGCATCACGCGTATCGGTGTTGGTCATCGATTGCACCGTCACCGGGACGCCGCCCCCCACTTTCACCCCGCCAATCATAACTGGCTGGCTGAGACGGCGTTTCGGCATACCGATTTTTGAGGGGGAGATATTCATCGCTCTTTACTCCTGACAACGAACAAAATAACACTTCCGGCAGTATGAGTCAACCGTATCATTCGTTTCGTTTATTTGCTTATGGTTGTTGTGGTGGTCTCCCTCTTTAGCTAAAGGGAGGAAATTACGTTGCCCACCAAAAGCAAACATTACCATTCGTTTATTTGTCATACTGAGTCCCGGTACAATCGGGACGAATGTATCGAGTTATTCGCTCCAAAAACTAGATTATTCGCTTCGCTCAGAATGACAGGGGTAAAGCTTAACCTGGTACGCTGGTTTTTCCACCCATCACCGCGGTTGCTGGCAAATTGGCTTTATGCTATGATATATGTTTGTAACCTGAACATAGCTAGAAACGGAGGACATTTTTGCCAGATAGCACGACAACCATTAAGGAACTTTTAGAATCGGGCGCCCACTTTGGTCATCAGACCAGCCACTGGCACCCGCGGATGAAAACTTTCATCTTCACCAAGAGAGATGGCATCCACATCATTAACCTGGAACTCACCGCCGCGATGCTGGATAAAGCCTGCGCCACCGCCAAAGAAATCGCCGGTGAAGGCGGGCTGATTTTATTCGTCGGCACCAAGAAACAGGCGCACGACGCCATCGAGGAAGAAGCCAAACGCTGCGGCATGCCTTACGTGAACAACCGCTGGGTGGGCGGCACGCTGACCAATTTCACCACCATCCAGTCCCGGATTGATTATTTAGTACGCACCGAAGACAGCCAGACGAGGGGTGAATTCGCGCGGCTGCCCAAGAAAGAAGCCAGCCAGATCGAAGAAGAAATCACCCGGATGAACAAGCAGATGGGCGGCATTAAAGAAATGACCCGGCTGCCGTCCGCCCTCTTCATTGTGGACACGGTGAAAGAGAGCATCGCTATCGCCGAAGCCCGCCGGATGAGCATCCCGGTTATCGCCATGGTGGATACCAACTCCAACCCTGACGAAATCGATTTCCCCGTCCCCGCCAACGATGACGCCATTCGTGCTATCAAACTCATCTGCCGCCGGCTCGCAGATGCCGTCCTGGAAGGCAAAGCCAGCCAGGTCGTGGTGAAAACTGAGGAAGGAGAGGGCGCCCCCGCTGCACCGGCGACCGCCGAGGTTACTCCCCCGGCCGCGGACAACGCGGCAGCCGCCCCTGATAAACAATAAAAAATGGAAATTACGACCGAACGTATTAAAGAACTTAGAGATAAGTCCGGCGCCGGCATTATGGATTGCCGCAACGCCCTGATGAAAACCGCCGGCGATTTTGACAAAGCGCTGGAAGTCCTTAAGCAGAACGTCATTGCCAAGGTGGAAAAGAAAAGCCAGCGGATTGCCGAACAGGGCATCGTGGAAGCTTATCTTCACACCGGCAGCAAAATCGGCGCGATGGTCGAAATCAACTGCGAAACCGACTTTGTCGCCCGCACCGAGGTCTTTAAAACGCTGGCGCACAACATCGCCATGCAGGTCGCGGCGCAGGAGCCCATCTGCATTTCCGAAGACCAGTTGCCGAAAGATAACGAGACTGCCGCGGAAGTGGCGTGCTTATTAAAACAACCCTTTATCCGCAACCCGGAATTTACCATCCAGGACTTGATTAACGAAGCCATCGGCAAGACCGGGGAAAACATCAAGGTAAAACGGTTTGCCAGATTTGAACTGGGACAGGTAGAGTGCCAGGTCGCCGGGATTAAATAAGAACCGGCATCTTTAACCCGTTAATCCTCGATTGAAGGTGGAGACCGATGACCGCACCCAGGTACAAACGTATCTTACTCAAGCTGAGCGGCGAAGCCTTCAAGGGCAGTTCCGAATATATCATCGATGCCACCGTGGTCAACACCATTTCCCGCCAGATTAAAAACGTGGTGGAGATGGGAGTACAGGTCGGTATTGTAGTCGGCAGCGGCAACATCTGGCGCGGCGTGGTCGGGGAAAAAATGGGTATCGACCGTGTGACCGCTGACTACGCCGGGATGCTCGCCACTATTATCAACGCCCTGGTACTGCAGGACGCCCTGGAAAAAATCGGGGTGATGACCCGCACCCAGACCGCTATCGATATCCAGAAAGTCGCCGAGCCCTACATCCGGCGGCGCGCCATCCGCCACCTGGAAAAAGGGCGGGTGGTCATCTTTGCCGCGGGCACCGGCAACCCCTATATGACCACGGACACCGCCTCCGCGCTCCGTGCCGTGGAAATCGAAGCCGATGCCCTGCTGATGAGTAAAAATAACGTGGACGGCATTTATGACGCCGACCCGAAGAAACACCCCAAAGCCAAGAAATTCAAACATCTCACCTATCTGGAAGCCATCAACCTCCGGCTGGCGGTGATGGACACTACCGCCCTCTCTCTCTGTATGGAGAACAAGCTGCCCATCATCGTCTTTGATTTCCAGGGGAACGACAGCATCGAACGCGCCGTCAAAGGCGAACCTATCGGTACCATCGTATCAGGGGGATAACTATGACGACTGGAAAACCGCTTAACGCCGCAGAAGTAAAAATGCAGAAATCGGTAGAAGCCCTGCACAAAGAGCTGGGGACCATCCGCACCGGGCGCGCCTCGCCCACCTTAATCGAACACCTGAAAGTAGAATACGCCGGCGCCATATTGCCGCTGAACCAGCTGGCGACGATTACCGCCCCGGCGGCGAACTCCCTGCTGGTGCAGGCTTGGGACAAGAACGCCTTCAACAGCATTGAAAAAGCCATCTTGAAGTCCGAGCTGGGGCTGACGCCCATCAACGACGGCCGCGGCATCCGTATCAATATCCCCGCCCTGAACGAGGAGCGCCGCGCCGAGCTGCTGAAAATCGTGCGCCGCCGGGTGGAAGAAGGTAAAATCGCCCTCCGCAACGTCCGCCGCGACGCGCTGGAAGAATTGAAAACCCAGGAGAAAAACAAGGAAATCTCCCAGGACGAATCCAAGCACCTGCAAACCCAGCTCCAGAAAATCACCGACGCCTATACCATCAAGATAGAGCAGTCCGGCAAAGATAAGGAAAAAGAGGTCATGGAGGTTTAGCCTCCGGATTCTCTTTTACGCCGATGGGACTCGCCGTCAATGACCTGAAAAAGCTGCCGCGACACGTTGCCATTGTGCCTGACGGCAACGGGCGCTGGGCGCAAAAACGGGGGCTGCCCCGGGTCGCCGGGCACCGGGCGGGCATCCTCAATATGCTCAAGCTGGTGCAGTACATCAACGAATACCCCATCGAATACCTCACCTTTTACGGCTTTTCCACGGAAAACTGGACGCGCCCGGGTGCCGAGGTCAAAGGGCTTTTCCAGATTGTCAGAAAGTTCGTGGACGAGCACCTTGAAGAGATTCACCGCGCCAACATCAAGATAATCCATATCGGCCGCAAAGAGGGGCTGCCGTCTTACCTCACCGCTGCCATCGATGCCGCCGTGAGCCACACCGCCGCCAACACGGGATTGACCCTGCTGGTCGCCTGGAACTACGGCGGCAGGGCAGAAATCGTAGACGCGGTAAACAGAATTCTCGCGGAGAATCCTGAAAAGGCTAAAACTAAAGCCATCACTGAAGATAATTTTGCCAATTACCTTTACACCGCCGGGGTCCCGGATGTAGACTTACTCATCCGCACCGGCGACGTAACCCGCCTGAGCAATTTTCTGCTCTGGCAAACCGCCTACGCAGAGCACTATTTTTCGAGCGTACTCTGGCCGGATTTCGGGAAAAAAGAAATCGACGAAGCCCTGACCATTTACGCCCGGCGGGAACGGCGCTTCGGCGGGTTGAAAACCGATGCTTAAAAAACGCGTGCTTACCGCGCTCTGGCTGACGCCATTAGTCCTCGTTGCCGTCTGGTACGGGGACATTCCCCTGCTGGTGACCTTTTGCGTGGCGGCGCTGGGGCTGCTCGCCGCGCTGGAATTCTACCGGATGGCGGAAGGCATCAAAGCCAAACCGCTGGTTGTTTTCGGCGCCATTTTCACGCTGCTGTTAATCTCGCTGCGCGACCCCGATATTCTTGATTATGTCAATAAGTTTGCCAGCTTCAATACGGCTTTTACCACACTGCTCACCGCCGGGCTGATCATCTCTCTGATTTGTCTGCTCCCCCGGAAACAGAAATTCGGAGCTTTGCCCGGCTGGGCGTGGACGTGGGCTGGTATATTTTACATCGGCTGGCTGCTGGGATTTATCCCGGCGCTGCGCGCCCTGGAAGACGGGCGCGACTGGCTGTTTTTAGCCTTATTCTGCACCTTTGCCTCGGACACGTTTGCCTTTTTCATCGGGCGGGCGCTCGGGAAACATAAACTGGCACCGTCCATCAGCCCCGGCAAAACCTGGGAAGGCGCTTTCGGCGGGCTGCTGGGAGGCGCGCTCCTGGGGCTTTTCTTTATTCTGCCCACCCCCCTTTCTTTGAGCCCGTTCCTCAACTGGTGGCAGGTCGCCGCGCTGGGCGCGCTGGTCAGTGCCGTGGGGCAATGCGGCGACCTGGTGGAATCCCTCCTCAAACGCAACACGGGAGTCAAGGACTCCGGCACGCTGTTCCCGGGGCACGGGGGCGCGCTGGATAGAATGGATAGCGTCCTCTTCGCGGTTGTGGTAGTCTATTACTGGGTGATATGGATAGCTCAGTAAAAAGACTCGCTATTTTAGGTTCCACCGGGAGCATCGGGCAGCAGACCTTGCAGGTCGTCCGCCAGCTAACGCCGCGCTTTAAAGTGGTGGCGCTCGCCGCCGGGCGCAATCTGCCGTTGTTCTCCCGGCAAATAAATGAATTCCAACCCGCATACATTTACTCCCGCGCGGGCGGCAAAATCGGCCATGCGGCGGTGATCCCGCTGGAGGAAATGGCAACCCTGCCGGAAGTCGATATCGTGGTGGTTGCCACCAGCGGGCAAGCCAGTCTGCCCGCCGTTATCGCCGCGGCGCAGGCGGGCAAACGCATCGCTATCGCCAACAAGGAGCCGCTGGTTATGGCAGGAGAAATCATTACCCGCGCCGTAAAAAAACACCGGGCGCAATTAATCCCCGTCGATAGCGAGCACTCCGCCATCTGGCAGTGTTTACGCGGTGAGAAAAGTCCCGCCGCAAGTATCATCTTAACCGCTTCCGGGGGTCCTTTCCGGAACTACACGGTAAAGCAGATGCAGGCCGTGACCCCGGCGCAGGCGTTAAAACACCCCTCGTGGAAAATGGGTAAAAAAGTGACTATCGATTCCGCTACGCTGATGAACAAAGGGCTGGAAATTATCGAGGCTCACTGGCTCTTTGATATGCCTCTCAACCAAATACGTGTTATTGTTCATCCGCAGAGCATCATCCACTCGATGGTAGAGTTTGCCGACGGCGCGGTGAAAGCGCAGCTTTCCGTCCCCGATATGCGGCTGCCGATTCAGTACGCGTTAGCCTATCCGCAGCGGCGGGGAAATCAAGAGTTGCCGCGGCTGGACTGGGCAAATCCGCCGCAGTTCAGTTTCTCGCTCCCAGATGAAGAGAAATTTCCGTGCTTAAAGCTGGCGCGGCAAGCGGGGGAAGCCGGCGGCACGGCGCCCGCGGTCCTCTGCGCCGCGGATGAAATCGCCGTCGATTTCTTTCTCAAGGGCAAAATCAGGTTCACCGATATCGCCGCGCTGGTCGCCGCCGCCCTGGAAAAACAACCGAATGTCACCCACCCTGGCATCGAGGAAATTCTGGATGCGGATATCCAGGCGCGCACTTATGTAAAGAAACTGGTCGGGAAAAAGTAATGTTTTTAGCCATCATTTACGCACTGCTGGCATTTATCGTCATCCTGCTCGCCCATGAGCTGGGGCACTTCATCACCGCCAAGCTGACCCATGTGAAAGTCGAGGAGTTCGGCGTTTTCCTGCCGCCGCGGCTTTTATCTTTCAAGAAAGGCGAGACGGTTTACTCGCTGAACCTTATCCCATTCGGGGGATTCAACAAACTGGCAGGGGAGGAAGACCCCAATGTCCCCGGGAGCCTCGCCAGCAAGAGTAAAAAGGTACGCCTGCTGGTGCTCAGCGCCGGGGCTTTGATGAACCTGCTGCTGCCGTTTATCTTACTGCCGATTTCGTTTATGATTCCCCACTTCGAAGCCGCCGGCGGGGTGCGGGTAGTCGAGGTCAAAGCCGCTTCTCCGGCAGCAACTTCCGGCATTATTGCGGGGGATATCATCCTCAAAATCAACGGCGACGATATCGCCGATTTCACGGCATACTCGACGATAGTCAAAGCCAGCGGCGGCATTACGCTCACGGTTACGGTACAAAAACCCGACGGCACGCTGTCCGAATTAGAGCTGACGCCGCGCGTGACCTACACTGCCGAAGAGGGCGCCACCGGGCTACTGCTGGAAAACGTTACCGGAAAAGTTGCTTATCCCGTCTGGGAAGCTATCCCGCTGGGCATCAAGCGCTACTGGGAGTTCATTCTCCTTTACCGTGACGGCATCGTGGAGACAATTAAGGGCACGATTCCGTTCGAGGTCACAGGACCCGTGGGCATCGTCCACGAGACCGGCAAGGTCGCCCAAATTGGCTTCGGACCCCTATTACAGTTTGCCTCGGTCATCAGCTTTGTGCTGGGATTTTCCAATCTGCTCCCCATCCCGGCGCTGGACGGCGGCCGAATTATCTTCGTCCTGCTGGAATGGATACGCCGGGGAAAACGTATTTCAGCCAAGACCGAAGGTCTTGTTCACGGAGTAGGGTTCGTCCTGCTACTGGCGCTGCTGGTCTTTATCAGCTTTAAAGACATCCTGCGCATTATCAACGGCTGATTATTTTGCAGGCTCACTACTTGCGTCCCCCTCTCCATTGCAGATAGAATTAGTTATTACACTTCTAATTTTGTCCGTGTAAACACACAGGAGTAATGAAAACTTGGGTAAGACACTCGGCGAAAAAATACTGAGCGCTAAATCGGGCGCCGACGCCCGCGCCGGAGACATTGTGGTGGCGCAGGTTGACCTCGCCTTCGTGCAGGATACCACCGGTCCCCTGACTGTCCGCCAGTTCCAGGCAGCGGGTTTCAAGAAACTGGCAAAAAATATCAAAGTGGCGGTTTTCCTCGACCACGGCGCCCCCAGCCAGAGCCGCGAGCTTTCCAACGACCACGTTTTTCTGCGCCGTTTCGCCCGGCAAACCGGAGCCTACCTGAGTGAGGTCGGCGACGGGGTCTGCCACCAGATTGTGGCGGAATCCTTCGCCAAACCCGGTGACCTGATTGTGGGCTCGGACTCACACACTGTGACCGCCGGGGGTCTGGGCACCTTTGCCTGCGGGATGGGTTCTTCGGACGTGGCGATGGCTTTCGGGCTGGGTAAAACCTGGTTCCGTGTGCCGGAATCCTTCAAAATCGAGCTGAGCGGGAAATTCCCCAAAGCGGTCAACGCCAAAGACCTGATTCTTTATCTCATCGGGCAAATCGGCGCCGATGGCGCTACCTATAAATCCTTAGAATTCGCGGGCGCGGGGGTGAAAAATGTCCCCGTCTCCCAGCGTCTTACCATCTCCAATATGGCGGTGGAAGCCGGCGCCAAGGTGGGTCTTTTCCCCGCCGACGACCTGACGGAGCAATACCTGATGGAACGCGGGCGCAGCGGCGATTTCAAGCCGTTAGCCGCGGACCCGGACGCCGTTTATGAAAGCACCATCAAAATAAACCTTTCTAAACTGGAACCGATGGTCGCCAAGCCGCACACCGTGGACAACACCGCCACCGCCAGAGAACTGGCGGGCACTAAAATCCAGCAGGTTTTTATCGGCACCTGCACCAACGGGCGGCTGGAAGATTTAGAAATTGTCGCCGAAATCTTAAAAGGCAAAAAACGCCACCCCGACACGCGGCTGGTGATTGCCCCCGCCTCCCGGGAGATTTTGCTCACTGCTACCCGGCTGGGCTACATCCAGACGATTTTGCAGGCGGGCGGGCTGATACTGCCCCCGGGCTGCGGCGCCTGCCTGGGTCTGCATCAGGGCGTCATCGGCGACGGCGAAGCCTGCCTTTCCACCGCCAACCGCAATTTTAAAGGCAGAATGGGCAGCCCGGAAGGGTTGGTGTATCTCGCCAACCCCTACACCGCCGCCGTTACCGCCATCACCGGCGAAATTACTGACCCGAGGGAGTACCGATAATGTTAACCGGCAGAGCTTTTAAATTCGGGGATGACATCTCCACCGACCATATTATCCCGGGGAAATACGCCTATTTGCGCAGCAATCTGCCCGAACTCGCGAAGCATGTGATGGAAGACGCCGACACGACGTTCGCGGCGCGGGTGAAAGACGGCGATTTCATCGTCGGCGGGAACAACTTCGGTCTCGGTTCCAGCCGCGAGCACGCGCCGCTGGTCATCAAAATGGCGGGCGTCAAAGCAATCCTCGCCAAATCCGTGGCGCGGATTTTCTTCCGTAACGCCATCAACCTGGGGCTGCCGGTTTTAATCTGCAACACCGATGCCATCAATGACGGCGACACGCTGGAAATCGACCTGAAAGCCGGCGTCATTGTTAATAAAAACAGCGGGCAAAAACTCACCTTCGGTAAAATCCCGGCAGTGATGCTGAAAATTCTGGACGAGGGTGGACTATTACCCTATATTGAGAGACACGGGGATTTTAAGATTTGATTCACCCTCCTCCCAACTTCTCCCCTCTGAGGGAGAAGAGCCTCATATTACACCTCTCCCTTGAGGGGAGAGGATTCAGGTGAGGGTGGAGTGAACCAAGAAGAAGGAGCCCAACTTGAAAACATATAATATTACATTAATTCCCGGCGACGGCGTCGGTCCGGAGGTCACGGCAGCCACCCGGCGCGTCCTGGAAGCGACAGGAGTCAAATTCAGGTGGGATATTGCCGAAGTGGGTACCTACGCTATGGAAAAGTACGGCACCCCGCTCCCCGCCGCGGTCATTGATTCCATTAAGAAAAATAAAATCGCCCTGAAAGGTCCTGTGACCACGCCCGTAGGCTCCGGCTTCCGCAGCGTCAATGTCGCCATCCGCAAAGAACTGGAGCTTTACTGCTGTCTGCGCCCCTGCAAATATTACCCCGGCGCCCCGACGCGATATCAAGATATCGACCTCGTGGTGGTGCGTGAAAACCTGGAAGACCTCTACGCGGGGGTGGAGTTTGAAAGAGGCACGCCCGGCGCCGCGGGCTTAATCAAATACGTGGCGGAGAATAAAGCCGGGACCATTCTCCCGGACTCCGGCATCAGCATCAAAGCAATTTCCGAATTCCGCAGCCGGCGTATCGTGAAATTCGCCTTCGACTACGCCCGTAATTACAAACGCAAGAAAGTCACGGCGATTCACAAAGCCAACATCATGAAATTCTCTGACGGCTTATTCCTCGCCTGCGCCCGCGAAGTCGCCAAATCTTATCCGGAAATCGAATTTGAAGATAGAATCGTGGACAATATGAGCATGCAACTGGTGCAGAAACCGCAGCAGTTCGACGTGCTCGTCGCCCCCAATCTTTACGGCGATATCCTCTCCGACCTCTGCGCCGGGCTCATCGGGGGGCTGGGGGTTGCCCCGGGTGCCAACCTCAGCGAAACGATGGCGGTCTTCGAGCCGACGCACGGCTCCGCGCCCAAGTACACCGGCTTGAACAAGGTCAACCCGATGGCGATGATGCTCTCCGGCGTCCTGATGCTGCGGCACCTGGGCGAAACAACCGCCGCCGACAAACTGGAAAAAGCCATCGCGGCGGTTATCGCCGAAGGCAAGTACGTAACCTACGACTTCAAACCGTCGGCACCTTCGCAAGCCGTCGGCACATCGCAGGTGGCGGATGCCGTTATTCCCCGGCTGGGTTAAGTTTTCGTAACAAATACACGGCAATCAGCCTGCCGTTGCCCTAGTAACCGAGACCGTACTTCTCGTTATCGTTTTTAATCTGATATTATGGAAATATACACCGACGGGAGGGTTAAAAATAATGGGTAAAATTTACATCATCGATGTCACCAACAGGGACGGTGTCCAGACCGCCAAATTAGGCTTATCCAAACTGGAAAAGACTATGATTAACGTTTATCTCAACGAGATGGGCATTTTTCAGTCTGAGTTCGGTTTTCCCACCACCCACCACGAAACCCACTACCTTAGAGCCAATCTTAAGCTGGCGGAAATGGGAGTGCTGAAACCTATCGTGCTCTCCGGCTGGATTCGCGCCATGGCGGAAGACGTGGAACTGACCTGCAAACTGGTGCCGGAAATCAAAGCCCTGGCGCTTTCTTCTTCTACCTCTGAACAGATGATTGAAGGCAAATACCTCGGCAAGAAAAACCGCAACGACGTGTTGAAAATGATGACCCAGGCGGTAGATGCTGCCAAAGCCCGCGGCGTTACCACCATCGGCGTTAATGCCGAAGACGCCTCTAGAACCGATACCAGTTTTCTGATTGAATACGGTCTGGCGGCCAAGGAACACGGCGCCGCCCGCATCCGCTATTGCGATACTTTAGGCTACGATAATCCCTTCTCGATTTACGATACCTGCCGGCAGATGGCAGAAAAAATCAAGCTCCCCATCGAACTGCATTGTCACGGCGACCTGGGGATGGCAGTCGCGACCTCAATCGCTGGCGCCAAAGGCGTGATTGACGGCGGTCAGGATGCCTACATCAATACCACGGTCAACGGCATCGGGGAACGCGCCGGGAACGCCGACCTGGTGGCAGTTTTGTTAGCCATTACCAAATCAAAGGATTTCGGTAAAAAATATCAGCTGGGCAGCCCCATCGACCTCACCAAATCATATAAAATCGCCAAATACGGCAGCTACGCTTTCAACGTGCCTATTCCCATCAACCAGCCGGGAGTTGGGTCGAACGCCTTTGCCCACGCTTCCGGCATCCACGCCGACGGCGTGCTGAAAGACCCCGCCAACTACGAACTCTACGGTTACGAGGAACTGGGGCGCGGCGAGCCGCAGACCGTGGAAACCGGCCGCGAAATCTGCACCGGGCAGTACGGCGGAATCTCCGGCTTCCGCTACATTATTAACGAAATCGCCGGTGAGTCCGCGGTTACCTTCAAGGACGCCGACGAAGCCAACCGGGTGCTGGAACTGGTAAGATACGCTAATGTTGCGGCACAGCGTCCCCTGTTGGAAGACGAGTTGATATTCATCTGCAAATATCCCCAGGTTGTCAAAGAACTCCTGACGATGACCCCGCTGGCATAAAAACCATTTCGACTTGCTGTGAAGATAGCACAGGCATCTGCCTGTGCTATCTTTTTTTTCACGTCATTCCAGCGAAAGCTGGAATCCAGATGTTTCCAACACTGTATTGCTACAAAAAAAGAGGGGCTGCCAGATAGGCAGCCCCTCTTGCTCTACTAAGAAGAGAGATAAAGTTAGAGTCTTTCTTTCACCAGGGCATCCACCACGGACGGGTCGGCAAGAGTGGAGATATCACCCAAATTCTTCACGTCGCCGGCAGAAATCTTGGTGAGAATGCGGCGCATAATTTTGCCGCTGCGGGTCTTGGGCAGGGCATCCGCGAACTGAATCTTATCCGGGGATGCCAGCGGGCCGATCTGCTTGCGCACCCAAGCAACCAGTTCTTTCTTGAGGTCCTCAGTCTTCTCGACACCAGTTTTCACGGTGACGAAGGCGTAAATACCTTCACCTTTAACCGGGTGCGGCATACCGACCACGGCGGCTTCCGCAATCTTGGGATGCGCCACGAAAGCGCTTTCCACCTCGGCGGTGCCGATGCGGTGACCGGATACCTTGATCACATCGTCGATACGGCCCATCAGCCAGTAGTAGCCATCGTCATCAAAACGGGCGCCGTCGCCGGTGGTATAGACACCGGGAAAACGCTCAAAGTAGGTCTTCTTGAAACGTTCGGCGTCGCCGTAAACGCGGCGCATTAACCCCGGCCAGGGTTTGCGAATCACCAGGTAGCCGCCTTCGTTGACGTCCACCGGGGAACCGTCCTCGCGGATAATAGCGGGGTCGATGCCGAAGAACGGCATGGTGGCGGAGCCGGGTTTGATGGGTGTGGCGCCGGGTAACGGGGTCAGCATAAAGCCGCCGGTCTCCGTCTGCCAGTAGGTGTCCACGATAGGGCATCTGCCTTTGCCGATGACGTTGTAATACCACATCCAGGCTTCGGGGTTAATCGGTTCGCCCACGGTGGCAAGGATGCGCAGGCTGGACATATCGTGCTTGTTCGGCCAGTCGTCGCCATCTCTCATCAGCGAGCGCAGCGCGGTGGGCGCGGTGTAGAAAATGTTGACTTTGTATTTTTCAATCAGTTCCCAGAACCGGTCGGGATTGGGATAGGTGGGTACGCCTTCGAACAATACCATCGTCGCGCCGTTGGCTAAAGTGCCGTAGCAGTTGTAGCTGTGCCCGGTAATCCAGCCGATGTCAGCGGAGCAGAAGTAGGTGTCCTCGTCCTTGTAATCCATCACGTATTTAAAGGTTAAGGCGGTGTATAACAGGTAGCCGGCGGAAGTGTGCAAAACACCCTTCGGTTTGCCGGTGGAGCCGCTGGTATAAAGGATGAACAGCGGGTCTTCGGAATCCATATGCTCCGGTTCGCAATACTTGGGCAGGGACGGGTCAGACATCAGCTCGTGGTACCAGAAGTCGCGGCCGGGTTCCATTTTCACCGGGTTGCCGGCGCGTTTGACCACGACCACTTTTTTGATGGTGGGGCACTGTTTCAAAGCCTCGTCGGCGTTGTCTTTGCTGTTGATAGTCTTGCCGGAGCGATAATAGCCGTCGCTGCAGACGAGCACCGAGGATTCGCAGTCGTTCATCCGGTCGCGCAGAGCGTCGCCGCTGAAGGCGCCGAACACCACGCTGTGGATGGCGCCGATTCTGGCACAAGCCAGCATCACTATCGGCAGTTCCACAATCATCGGCAGGTAAACAGAAATACGGTCGCCCTTTTTCACGCCCAGCTTCTTGAGCACGTTGGCGAACTTGTTCACTTCGTAAGCTAACTGCTGGTAGGTCAGGGTTTTAGTATCCCCGATATCGCCTTCCCAGATAAACGCGGCTTTGTTCTTGCGCGCGGTCTTCAGATGCCGGTCAACGCAGTTGTAGGAAACGTTGAGTTTGCCGCCGACAAACCACTCGTGCTTGGCATTTTTAAAATCCGCCACCAGCACTTTGTCCCATTTCTTGTACCAGTCCAGGCTTTCGGCTTGTTTCGCCCAGAAAGCCTCCGGGTCCTTGATGGACTGTTCGTACATTTTCTTGTACTCAGCGATGCTCTTGATGTAAGCCTGCGCGCTGAGCTCTTTAGAAGGGGGAAATACCCGCTTCTCCTCCATCATGGAGGTAATGCCCTTTTCTACTGTCATCTCCTTGCTTAACTCCTTCTCCCAAGCAATAAATTATATTTTGCCACAGCTAACTATTAACAGCAGGATAGGTAGACAATTCCAGGCGGTCAATAATAGCATGGAGCAAGCATATCAGCGCCGCACCGGGACCCGGTACGGTAATTTCCCATAAAGTCATATCTTGTTCTGCCGCAAACCTTGAACCGAAAACACACACTTTAGGTAATTCTACAATGTTCCCATAATTTGCGTCAATTGCAAAGCGTAACACTATCCTAAATTGACATCCCGCGCGTTATTATGTTATCTTTACTCATAATGAAAGCGCGGATGTTCACCCTCGCCCTTATTAACACATACTCAGGAACTTGAGTGGGGTTTGTCGCCGCGCGTAGATAGGGGCCGTCCCACGGAGGGGCGGCTTTTTTATTACAAAAGCAATTCGCCTCTAGCGAATAGCTACTAGCCGAGGAAAGGGGCAAACTTAAAAGCCAGAAGCTAGAAGCGGTAAGCTAGAAGCCTTTTTAAGGAGTCAACATGGCAGATAAATATAATCCGGTGGAAATTGAAAAAAAGTGGCAGGCTAAATGGGAAGCCGACCGGCTTTATGCCGTGAATGAAGACAGTCCCAAACCGAAGTGGTATGCCCTGACGATGTTCCCCTACACCTCCGGCGACCTGCACGTAGGGCACTGGTACGCCATGGCGCCCTCGGACGTGTACGCCCGGTTCAAAAGATTCCAGGGTTACAATGTCCTGCACCCCATGGGTTTTGATGCCTTCGGGCTCCCGGCGGAAAACGCCGCCATCAAGCACGGCATCCATCCCCGGCAGTGGACGATGCATAATATCGACAATATGCGCCAGCAACTCAAGACGATGGGCGCGATTTACGATTGGGACCGGGAGGTCATCACCTGCGACCCGGATTACTACAAATGGACGCAGTGGTTTTTCATCAAGCTGTTCGAAAAAGGTCTGGCTTATTACGGCACGGCGCCCGTGAACTGGTGCCCCAAGTGCCGCGTCGTCCTCGCCAACGAGCAGGTCGCCGGCGGCAAGTGCTGGCGCTGCGATAGCGAAGTCACCAAACGTGACCTGGCGCAGTGGCTCATCCGTACTACCGCCTACGCCGACGAACTCATCATTCACGAGGGCATCGACTGGCCGGAGCGCATCAACATTATGCAGGATAACTGGGTGGGGAAAAGCTACGGCACGGAAATTTCCTTCGGGCTGGACATTCACGGCGTCGCGGAAAAAGAAATCAGGGTCTTCACCACCCGCGCCGACACGATTTACGGGGTGACCTTTATGGTGCTGGCGCCGGAACATCCGCTGGTGAATAAAATCACGACCCCCGGACAGAAAAAGGCGGTCGAAGAGTACGTCGCCCGCGCCCGCAAGTTCTCGGACATCGAGCGTCTGGCAACAGATAAGGAAAAGGACGGCGTTTTTACCGGGGCTTACGCCCTAAACCGGCTGACGGGAGAGAAGGTCCCCATCTGGATTGCCGACTACGTGTTGGCGACCTATGGGTTCGGCGCCGTGATGGGCGTCCCTGCCCACGACGAGCGTGACTTCGCCTTTGCCAAAAAATACGGCATCGATATCAAAGTGGTTATCGCCGCGCCCGGTTGGGACGGCGGCGAACTGGCTAACGCCTACATCGAGCCCGGTAAAATGGTCAACTCCATGCAGTTCAATGGACTGGATAACGAAAAAGGCATCGACGCCATTGCGGCATACCTGCAGCAGCAGGGCTGGGGTAAAAAGACAGTCAACTATAAAATCCGCGACTGGGTGATTTCCCGCCAGCGGTTCTGGGGCGCACCCATCCCGATGATTCACTGCCCCAAATGCGATATCGTAGCGGTGCCGGAAAAAGACCTGCCGGTGAAGCTCCCGGACGAGGCGGAGTTCACGGCTTCCGGGGAATCGCCCCTGAAATCAGACCAAAATTTTATCAAAGTCAAATGCCCCAAATGCGGGGGAGACGCCCGGCGCGAAACCGACACGCTGGACGGTTTTATGTGCTCGTGCTGGTATTTCCTGCGCTACTGCAGCCCCAAATACCGCCAGGCGGCTTTTAACCCGGCGCAGGAAAAATACTGGATGCCGGTGGATATTTACACCGGGGGCGCCGACCACGCGGTAATGCACCTGCTCTACTCCCGGTTTTTCATTAAAGCCATTCGTGATATGGGCATCGTGGATTACGGCGAGCCGTTCAAAAAGCTGTTCAATCAGGGCAATATCCTCACCGGCGGACAGAAGATGAGCAAGTCCAAGGGTGGGGTTAACCCCGATGATTATGTCAAGTCTCAGGGCGCCGATACCATCCGCGCCTATATGATGTTCATCGGGCCGTGGGAACAAGGCGGCGAGTGGTTCGATACGGGTATGAGCGGCATTAACCGCTGGCTCAACCGCATCTGGAATCTGGCGCTGGACGGCTACGAACCGAAGACCCCGGACGAAAATGCCATTAAGGAATTAAAGCGGTTCCTGCACCAGACCATCCGCAAAGTTACCGACGATATGGAGCGGCTGCGTTTCAATACGATGATTGCCGCGCTGATGGAACTGACCAACTACCTGATGAAAGTCAGGGAAGCCGGCACCGTGAGCGCCGACAACTGGCGGGAAGCCATCAGGGCACTGGTGGTAATGCTGGCGCCGACCGCCCCGCACATCACCGAGGAAATCTGGCAGAAACTCGGGTATGTTTACAGCATACACAATGCTCCCTGGCCTCAGTGGGACGCGACGCTGGCGAAGGACGAGGAAATCACGCTGGTAGTGCAGGTCAACGGCAAATTACGTGATAGAATTACCGTGCCGGTGTCCGTCACCGAGGCGCAGGCGCGTAAGCTGGCTCAGGAAAGCGATAAGGTATTGCCGCACACTACCGGCAAGCAAATCGTCAACGTCATTTATGTGCCCGGCAAGCTGGTCAATATCGTGGTGAAATAGCAGTGTCGTTAGGAGTACTTCGCAATAAACGTCATTCCGTACTTGATACGGAATACACGGGTATTTTTCCGGTTCCCGGCTGGTAGCGGGATGACGATCGGAGAAAAGGGGCAAAGATGAAAATCACTTTTATCGGCGGGGGAAATATGGGGGAAGCGATGCTTGCCGCCATATTAAGGCAGCAAATCAGCGCTCCCGGGGACATTACCGTAAGCGATACCGCCGCGCCCCGGCGGCAATATCTTAAAGAAAAATACGGCGTTAACGTCACCGGGGATAATGCCGCCGCGGTGAAAAGCGCCGCCTTGGTCGTGCTCGCAGTCAAACCGCAAGTACTACCCACGGTAATGGCAGAAATAAAAGGTCAAATCCGGGAAAGCCGGCTGGTGCTGTCGATTGTCGCCGGCGCCCGCATTGCCTCGCTGCGGAACGGACTGCAGCATAATACCATCGTCCGCAGTATGCCCAATACCCCGGCGCAAATCGGTCTGGGGATGACAGTGTGGACCGCCGCCCCGGCGGTCAGCCAGCGGCAGAAAAATCTGGTGGCGAAAATCCTGGGCGCGCTGGGGCAGCAGATTTGTTTTACGGATGAAAAATACCTGGATATGGCAACCGCGGTCAGCGGCAGCGGCCCGGCGTATCTGTTTTACTTCGTGGAAAACTTCATCGAGGCGGCGGTAGCCATTGGCTTCAATCGCCGGGACGCAAAGACGTTGGCGCTGCAAACCATCAACGGCGCTACCGGGCTGCTGGCGCAATCCGGCAAAGAAGCCGGCGAACTTCGGCGCGCGGTTACTTCTCCCGGGGGCACCACGGCTGCCGCCCTCAAGACGCTGGAAGAAGGGAAATTCAAAGAATTAGTTACCAGCGCAATTAAAGCCGCCTATGCAAGGGCAAAAGAATTGGGGAAATAGTAAGTCAGAGAGATCACTTCGCCGATGTTTTTGTCAAGATACTGACTCCTGATTTTACCTGAAAAAATGTTTAACCCCATACGTCTACCTTTAGTTATCAGGACTATTTCAATATGAGAAAGCCAAGAAACTTGGACAATACACCACGCCAAAATCAAAAAATCCACTAATGCCTGAAGTTAATTTTTACTTTTTATGAATCGTGTAATGTGTTGTACCGCCGGTAACGGTCTCGCTCCGTAATGAGAGAATGATGTATATCAAGTTCCAGTTGTCAGTGTTACTGGGCATATCGAGTTGTGCAGTGGTATCTCCTGGCTCGACCAATCCGCTTGCCCAGGTAACATAGAAAGTATCGATATCAACACCATCTTCGCTCAAACCTATCGATTGGGAATCCCACACATTGGTAACTGAACCGGCGCCGTCTGACAAATTGGTTCCGTTAAACCTTAAATAATCACCGGTAAAGCAAGTATCTCCTTCTCCGACAAAGCAGGTTAATGAAACTGCGTTTAATTCTCCGGAGATAGGCTCTGGGACCAAAAACCCTTTAATAGCGCCACCCGGTTGCCCATCGTTATCAAAATCAAGATTCTCGTTCCCGTGATTAAAAGCAAAAGTATCATAGAGATATAGCTGATGTCCGGCCGTTTCTGGACTGGAATATACGATAATAAGCGACCAACCGGCATAAGACCAGTGCTCCCCGGTATCAGCATCAACCCCCCCGACAGTGTATGTGCCATTGCCAGTGCGGTTCTCATTATCGCCCAGGTCGGAATACGTTTTTACCAGTTGAGTCACGTCACGCTTGCAGGCATAGGAGTACTCATCAGGCTGATTCTCTAATGTCGCATACTCACCGGCGGTCAGCTCCACGCTGCCTGCCTGTGGCTCGCCCTGTGTGTCAAGATAGACCTGGGTACCATTAATTTTAAAAACCACTGACGTATCAGCTGTAAAAACACTATTAGTCACCGTAAAATTATCGACATAAAGGTAGTTGTCATCAGAGCCAGTAAAGCCCTGAAGATAAAACCTGAATTTGAACTGTCCGGTAAGATATTCTCCGGGAATGGTATAACTGAAGCTTTCCGGAGTACTACCGATATCATTAGAAAAGGCAGTAATCATGCTGCTCCAGGTAAGGCCGTCATCGCCGGAGAATTGGAATTTGAGGCCATCATCGGATTCAAGCGAACCGTCCTCCGATTGTTGCCAGCCGACCTTTACCATGTCCGGTTGGAATAAGCTCAAGTCAATGCTATCTTTCAGAGTGTTATAACGGGTAGATTCTTCACCGCTGTTGTAATGACTGCGAAAACGCCCGGTATTGATATTCCAATTACTGCCAGAAATCCACTCACCCAAATCCGCGCAATCATCTTCGAATATGGGTTGTTCATCCGCGTCTGCAAACCATCCTGACCAATACAGATAGGCAGCAACGACATCGGCGCTGGCAGGTATATCAGAAACCTCCGCCGTACTCTGAGAAAGCAACTGATCACGAATGCCGTACCAATCCCAGTAAGAATCTATCATGAGAGAGTTCCCGACCGCCCGGTAATCACCGGCAATGGCGGCACCCATCTTACGAAGTTCGCATTTCGCCGAGTAAGCTTCAATTTCAGTGCCGTCCGCGGCCGAAACAATCTTATAAATTCTGGTATCGACATCCCATGAGATAGGAATATCATTTACGCCGCTTGTGGTAATCCACGCAATCGCAACCGGGCTGATTCCGGGTGGATTCGACGAATAGTTGAAGGTAATTTCAGTAACCATTGGTGAAACCTCTGAATCGACACCGGGAAAATCTATAAAAGGGACAGAATTTAATTCCCAGATTATTGCCTGACCACCAGCATAATCTTCCACATCTGGAACAGCGTAATATTCATCATTCTCGTCCTCTTCCAAATTGCTGGATTCAGGGACATAAGTGAAACCGAGTGGTAACCATATGCCGATAGACTCAACAAGTAAATTATCTTCTTCTCCGGTTTCAGGCGTAAAACCTATTTTAATTTTATAACTAGTTGCATCTATGGCAGAACCGGCTACCATTAGTTTGTTCGACTCAATGATATTTCTACCCTGTGCTGCGCTCAAGGGGGTGACATCCTTTGGTATCCACACGTTCTGAACATCCACGTCGACCGCTAATCCATTTATCTGCTCATCCAGACCGTATGACCACGTGGTATAAAAATCATAAATATCGTATTCGGAATCAGCGAACAACACTCCAAGGCGGTCGTATTTTATCTGCCAAATTGCATCTTCAATTCCTGAGTCAGCCGCATAAAATTCTCTTGTCTTGATATCGTACACCTTTCCGGTTTTAAAAGCGGTTCCGATTTGTGACAGTAAAGGTGGAAGGGTAAGCCCACCAACCATCAGCAACGCCAGAACTACCAGCAAGGCTTGCCCACTTTCATCACGAAACCGTTTTATTAACATGGCTACTATTTTTCTACTCATCATTACAAATCAGGCCTTGGTATTATCTCACGGTTTCTAGCCACACTAACAATGCCTGTGCCATCACCTACTGTCGCGGTTACTTTCAGGATGAAAACTCTATCATTAATTTCACAAGATGTGTTTTCTGAGTTCGAGTTGATATATTCCGCCACAAGAGTCAGTATTGGCTCGGCACTGGAGACTGAATAGCTACGCATCAACTGGTTATCCACAATAGAATAGCTTACTTGATGCTCCGAATTATCCCACTCTGTCCAAATCAGTGAAAGAGGGAATCCGGCTTCACCATTGGTAGTTATTGCTTGCGCCATCTGAACATCACGACTAATCCAAAAAATTGCATTCATTGCTTGGCGGCTAGCGGTTGTATAATTATTATTCCGGCACCCTTGCCTAAGTACCTGGACAGTAGCCATTGAAGCTCCTAAAACAATAATCGCCGTGATGATCAAAGCTACCAGGACCTCAATCAGCGTAAAGCCAGGTTGGGTTTGGTTATTTCGGCTCAACAAGCGAATAATCATCGGTTCACCTTATACATCTCCAACCTTGTAATCTCTTTGTTATGGTGGTTAATTGTCACGGTTATTTTTTGAATGTTCCCGTTACGCATGTTATCGGTATTGATATTTGAAGAATAACCGGCAAATTCTTCTGGTATTGTTATAGGATCGTAGGACAGAGCATAAGTTTGTTTTTTAATATTCTCTAACTGGGACTCAGCGAGAATTTTCGCAGAAGTTTGTTCATCGGCAATCACTCTACTGCTAGAGCTTGTTGCTAGAGCACTCAGAAACCCTGCTCCAATTATCGCGACTATAACCAGAGCCATCAGTGTTTCGATAAGTGAAGCCCCTGTTTCACATTTCATTTTTCGCATTTCACTCTTGTTTGAAATATGTAAGGTTGAGATAACCCATAAAGGTATATTTATTATCGTTGAAATAGAGTGCTTGTTAAATAGTCTTTTAGTAATAACAACCTGGTACTTTTAGTTTATTTAGTTGCTGATTGGGTCTTTAAAACTAAAAACAGTACCAAGCGATGACGAAACAGCAAAAGTATTGTGGGATATCAACTTTGTAAGACTGTAAAACTGGGTTATAAAGATCGAGTTGTGACTATTACCTCGAATCGTAAAAAGGCTTGTTTTCAGGTAAATATCCACTCAAGCCTCTCGGTCAAATTCTGACAAATGAGCTACAGTTTGTAGACCCGCGCCGCGGTATCGTGGAATAAAGCATCCCGTTCCGCTTTCGTAAAATCCCGGGTCAGCAACTTGAAGGCATTCCACATCGTACTGTAAGAAAAGGAAACTTTATCCTCCGGGAAGTTACTCTCGAGCATGCAGCCTTTCACCCCAAAGTGCTCGATGCACCACATAAACCACGGCCGCATCGCCGCCGCTAACTCTTCAGCGCCCGGCTGCGTTTTCCGTTCGTGCCAGCCGAAGCCCGTGTGCCTTAACCCCAGCCCGCCCAGCTTAACCACAACGTTGGGGCACTCCGCCAGCGCTTTAATGTGCTTACGCCAATCCTGCCTTACCTCCTCCTCCCGACCGGCGTACGGACCAATCATAATCGGGCCGCCGACGTGGTCGAGAATAATCACCGTCTCCGGGAATTTTTGTGCCAGCGCCCGGACTTCCGGTATCTGGTGATATAGTGTCGCTACATCCAAAGTAAGGTCATATTTGCGCAGGCAGGCAATGCCCTGCTGAAACCGCGTATCCAGTAACAACCCTTGTGGAGAGTTCATATACGGTTGAATGAAGGGGCTGGGGTCCCAGGCGGTCACGTAGCGGATGCCTTTCAGACGTTTACCCGCGATTTGCCGGTGCCCTTCAATCACGCGCGCAGCTCTTTCTCCCAGCTTCAAGTCCGCAAAGGCTACAATACCCGCCGCGATTTTTACCCCCGGCGGCGCTTGTCTGGTAACAGCCAGCACAAACTCGGTTTCCCCCAACGGCTTGAGTTCTTCCGGACCATCCGGGCGGTGCCCGGACCAGCACTCCACGAAAACGGTTTTCGTCACGTTATGCCCGTTGATGTCCTGCCTCAAGTCAGCGGGGAGGTAGCGGCTGCCGGGACGATCCCACAAATGATGGTGAGCATCGATAATCGGCAGCCCCGGCTCAATGGCACGCTCAATCGTAATTTGCATCTCGCCCCCCAATTAAGTAAGCTGGGCATATTTTACCATTAATCCCCCTATCAAACGCAAAAAGCCCACCCGCGAAAATTCCTTCCGGGGTGAGCTTTTATGATAGTTTCAGACCGGCGATTATTTCCCGTGCAGTTTGTTGTATCTTGCCTGCAGAACTTCTTTCGCTTCTTTACGGTCGGGGTCCGGCTTGGGGGCATCAACGGGACAAACCTCGGCGCATTTGGGGGAATCGTGGGCGCCGACGCATTCGGTGCATTTCGCCGGGTCAATCACGTAGGTGGAGTCACCTTCACTGATTGCCTGGTTGGGACATTCGGGTTCACAGGCGCCGCAGCTAATGCACTCTTCGGTAATCTTGTAAGCCATTTGGGGGAATCCTCCTTATGTATAAAATTATTTTTCGGCCGCAGACTTTTTTCTTTCCGCCAGACGGATGGTCAAGGCTTTCCAGACCGCCGGCGGGACCATGTTATCGATTCTACCACCCAGCGCTGCCACTTCCTTGAGCAGGCTGGAGCTGATAAACTGGTATTGCAGGCTGGTCATCAGATACACCAGTTCCAGTTCCGGCCGCAGGTTTTTGTTCATCAGTTCCATTTCAAATTCGTATTCGAAATCCACCGACGACCGCAAACCGCGGACCAGGGTATCGGCGCCCACCTTACTGGCAAAATCCACCACCAGCCCGGTGAACGGCATCACGACGATGTTCGGCGCGTTTTTCACGGCCGTCCGCGCGAATTTGATGCGCTCCTGAGTGGTGAAAAGCACTTTCTTGTTGGCGGTGCTATCGTAGATGCCAATGATAACCTTGTCGAATAGTTTCGCCGCGCGGACGGCGATATCCACATGCCCGTTAGTAATCGGGTCGAAAGTCCCGGCGTACAACGCCACTGTCATTTTAATTTCTCCTTACGGTAAACCGAAATCGTACTGTCACCGTGACGGCGTTCTTTGATTAGACCTAATTCCCCCAATTTCCCCGGGAGCTTTAGCCGGGTGACGTGAGTGGAGACCAGTATCGTTTTTTCTCCCACCAGCCGGGAGCCGGCAATTTTCTCCAGCAATACTCCGATGTTTTCGTCTTTATACGGCGGGTCCACCACGATAAAACTGTATGGCTTATCTAAAATCGTTAAGGCTTTCTCTACCGTACAACAGTAAACTTGTGCCTGGCTGGTAAACCCGGTTTTCTCCAGGTTCATTTTGATTATATCACAACATTTACGCTCGCGGTCAACAAAGTCCACCCTTCCCGCGCCGCGGCTGAGCGCCTCGATGCCCATTGCCCCGCTGCCGGAAAACAGGTCCAGCACCCGTTCCCAGTCCCCGGTCAGGTTTTCCAGAATGGAATAAACCGCGCCGCGCACCAGTTCCGTAGCGGGGCGGAGCCCGGTGTCCGGCACCTTGAGAATGATGCCTTTGGCAGTGCCTGTAATGACTCTTAACATTATGTTAATTATATGGAATCAACCGGTGCAGGGTCAAACCTCAAGCTGTTTTCCGTTTCACTTTTTCCGCCAGGTGGCTCAAGTACACAGCTGCCCCGGTTTTAATCGGTTTGCCGTGACCAAAACACAAAACCTGCGCGTCCTGACTCGCTATTTTTAACGCCGAGTCGACGGCGTCTTGAAGGTTCATCGTCATCGTCCGGTAGGGCAAGCCGTTGCGTTTGTTCAAGGCGTCTCCCACGAAGAGAATTTTCGGAGCCGGGGCATAAAGGCTGACGCTCCCGGGAGTATGTCCCGGGGTAAACAGCACTTTCAAACCACCTAGGACAGGCAGCGTTTGGTCATCCGCCAGCGGGATATCGATGCTATCGCTGCCCAGCAGCAGGCGGCGGCGCACCGGCGCCAGCGGCGGTGCCTGCAAGAGACGCGCCACGTATTTGCCCCCGGGATACGGCACATTATCCCTGCCAATGGTAAAATCCACCGGGCGGGCGGCTATTTTACAGCCGGTGATCTGGCGCAGCGCCGCGGCGCCCCCGGCATGGTCGAGGTGATTGTGCGTCAGTATTACCAGCGCCAGTTCCTCCGGTCGCCTGCCCAGTTGCCGGATTGTTTCCAAAACCAGCGGCACGCTGCCCCGGAAGCCGGTGTCGATTAACGCCAGTTTTTCTTCCACAATGAGGAAAATATTGTTTCGTTTATCGATAATCTGGTACAGCGATGGCGTAATTTTGATTAACGGCACAGCTAAAATAAATCCTAATACCTAAATTCTAATATCTAAACTAACTGAAAAACCTAAAATTTCACTGCCCGCGTGGCAATGCAGGTCGCCATAAAACGAGCTACCGGGTCTTTTCTCTCCGGCTCCTGGCGGTCTTCGTAAAAACCGGTGATAACGAACCCGGCTTTGATTTGCCCGCCGACCTGGTCATCCAGCGTGTGGCTGAATTCCATCGGCTCGCCGTTAGAAATGCGCTGTTGTTTGATTTCCGGGTCAAGGTCGGTATCGTCGGCATAAGGCAGGCGGTACTTTACACGGAGTTCGCCGGTCTTTTCTGCCAGTTCCCAGTCGAAGAGATAAACCGCCGGGTTCATAAAGCCGGAAAGCAGCGCGCCGCCTTTTCGCAGCACGCGGTAGGCTTCACGCCAGACCGGATTCACGTCGGGGATAAAGGTATTGGAAACCGGGTGCACAATCAACCCGAAGCCGGCGTCCTGGAACACGGAGAGGTCGCGCATATCGCCTTCGATAAGATTTATCGGCAGATTCTCCCGCTGGGCAACCACGCGGTCTCTATCCAGCTGCAGCGGCGAGTTATCCAGCACGGTGACATTAGCGCCGGCGGCGGCCAGTATGGGACCCTGCTGCCCGCCCCCGGATGCCAGACACAGGATATCAAGGCCCCGGAGGGGCGGGAACCAGTCCGCGGGCACCGGGATAGTGGGTGTCAGGACGATATGCCAGTTCCCCTGCCGCGCCCTTGCCACGGCCTCCGGGCTTACCGGCACCGTCCACTTGTTGCCTTTTCGAACCTCGTTGTCCCAGGCTTCCTGATTGTATTTGCGTATATCCACCAGACTAATCTGCCGCTTTCTTTTTTGTCATTCTGAGCGAAGCGAAGAATCTAGCAGGAAAAATCCTTTACTCCGCCACGCCAAGCTGCTCCATCCACTGGGAGCCCGTGAGTCCCAGCCGGGAGAAAATCTCATCCACGTACCGGGTGTAGTACTGCACGTCGAACAACGCTTCCAATTCTTCGGTTTTTAAGACCGCCGTCACTTCCTTGTCCGCTTTGAGCAGGGTGAGAAAACGCTTGTTCCCCTGCCAGGTCGCCATGGCGTTGCGCTGCACTAACTTGTAGGCATTCTGCCGGCTCATTCCCTTATCGATTAAAGCCAGCAAAACCCGCTGGGAAAACAGCAGCCCGCGGGTGATCTCCATATTTTTCTTCATCTGCTTCGGGTAGACCAGCAAATCTTTCATCACGCCGGTGAAAATAGACATCGCGTAATCCAGCGCCAGACAGGCATCCGGGAGAATGACGCGTTCCGTGGAAGAATGGCTGATATCCCTTTCGTGCCACAAAGCTAGATTCTCCAGCGAGGTCACGGCATACCCGCGGATAAGCCGCGCGATGCCGCAGACCCGCTCGCAGAGTTCCGGGTTGCGCTTGTGCGGCATCGCCGAGCTCCCGGTCTGCCCGGGGCTAAACGGCTCCTCAGCCTCTCTGACCTCGGTCTTTTGCAGATGGCGGATTTCGGTGGCGAACTTCTCCAGCGAGCTGGCGATAATCGCCAGCGTGGTCACGAATTGCGCGTGACGGTCGCGCTGCAGCACCTGGTTGGACACCGGCGCCGGGGCCAACCCGAGTTTGGCGCAGGCTTTTTCTTCCAACTGCGGCGACAGCGTGGCATAAGTGCCCACCGCCCCGGAAATCTTGCCCACGGCGATCACTTTGCGGGCTTCCTGCAAACGCAGCCGGTTGCGCTTCATCTCTTCTACCCAGATAGCGAGTTTCAAACCGAAGGTAATCGGCTCGGCGTGCACACCGTGGGTGCGCCCCGTCTGCGGGGTATATTTGTACTTGATGGCTTTATCGGCAATCGCGGTAATCAACTGGCGGATATCTTCCAGCAGAATGTCGGACGCTTCTACCAGTTGCAGGCTGAGCGCCGTGTCCATCACGTCGGAGGAAGTCATCCCCAGGTGCACGTACCGGGATTCCTCCCCGATGCTCTCTGCCACCGTGTTCAGGAAGGCAGTTACGTCGTGATGCGTAACTTTTAATATCTCATCCATCCGCTTCAGGTTGACGCGCGCCATTTTTATTTTGGGGATGGCGGCGCGGGGAATAACGCCGAGCTGTGCCCAGGCTTCACAAGCCGCGATTTCCACTTCCAGCCACTTGGCAAATTTGTTTTCATCCTGCCAGACTTTTTTCATCTCCGGCCGGGAGTAACGCTCTATCATTTACCGTCTCCTTGCAATTTTTTCCGGTAATCCGCATAAGCCTTGTGGATCTTTTCGTATTTCAAGCCGAGGATTTCCGCCGCCAGGTAGGCAGCATTCTTGACCCCGGGGGCGCCGATTGCCACGCAGGCGACCGGGATGCCCGCCGGCATTTGGACAATTGAGTAAAGAGCGTCCACGCCTTTCAATTCCCCGGCGGGCATAGGGATGCCAATCACCGGCACGGTAGTCCAGCTCGCCATCACCCCGGGCAGGTGCGCCGCGAAGCCCGCCGCCGCGATGATGACTTCGATACCCCGCTCACGGGCGGTTTTACCATATTCAGCGGCTTTCCCCGGCGTCCGGTGGGCGGAGATGACATTCACTTCAAAATCTATACCCAGCTCTTTCAAGATATCCAGCCCCGGCTGCATCGCTTCCATATCCGATTTAGAACCCATCACCACACCAACTAAAGGCATATTCCCTCCTATTAACTCCAAAATACAATAACCAAATAACAAACAAATTCAAAATATCAATCTTCAGTTGTAGGTCACAAACGTAAAGAAATACGTACCCCCTTTTATTTTTACCCTTCGATAATTGGCCATTTTTGATGTTGGTGGGTTACGCTTCGCTCCACCCACCCTACTTGTTTATTGGTTATTGATTATTTGAACAAGGCAATATCTTTCCGGTAGTGCGCTCCTTCAAAGCTAATCCGCGCGATGTTCTGGTAAACCTTCTCTCTTGCCTGCGCGATGGTCTTGCCCAGCGCTACAACCGTGAGCACTCTGCCGCCGTTAGTGAGCGCTTCCCAGGGCGCCGCGCCGGCTTTGGTGCCCGCGTGGAATACTATCACGTCTTTATCTACATCCTGGAGACCGCCGATGGGGAACCCGGTCTTGTATTCACCCGGATAACCCCCGGATGCCATCACCACGCCCACGCAGGCTTCCTCGGAGATTTCTATTTTTACCTGACTCAGCTTGCCTTTCACCGCCGCCAAAATGATTTCCAGCAGGTCGGTTTTCAGCCGCGGCAACACCACCTGGGTCTCGGGGTCGCCGAGCCGGCAGTTGAATTCAATTACTTTCACATCGGTGTTTTTGACCATCAGCCCGCCGTAAAGCACCCCACGGTAGGGCCGCCCCTCTTTTTTCATCGCCTGCACCACGGGCAGCATCACCTTTTCCTGCACCTTTTTGTACAGCGCCGGCGTGCCGAATACCGGGGGACTGTAGCTTCCCATCCCGCCGGTATTGGGTCCCTGGTCGCCGTCATTGATGCGCTTATAGTCACAGGCGGAGGCAAACGGCAAAACGGTCTCACCATCGGTAAAAACAAAGTTGCTCATTTCGCGTCCCGTGAGATATTCTTCGATAAGCACCCGGCTGCCGGAAGCCCCGAGCTTTTTGTCCTGCATAAAATCCTTCAGGGTCGCCAGCGCGGCTTCGACGGTGGACGCAATCACCACGCCTTTGCCCGCCGCCAACCCATCCGCCCGGATGACAATCGGCGGCGCCTGTTTTTGCACATATTCGGAGGCAAGCTGTAAATTGATAAAACTGACACCTTTAGCGCAAGCGACGTTGTATTTCTGCATCAGGCTCTTGGAAAAAACCTTGCTGGACTCGATTTCCGCCGCCAGTTTAGAAGGACCGAAGATGGGGATACCCAGTCCCTCAAAATAGTCGATGATACCTTCCGCGAGCGGGACTTCCGGTCCGACGACCACGAGGTCAATTCTCTTTTGCTGCACCGCCTTGGACAGGGCTTTGAAATCAGTGGCTTTGATATCCAGGTTCTGGGCAATCCGCAGGGTGCCGGCATTGCCGGGCGCCACGAACAGAGATTTTAATTTATGGCTTTGCGCCAGCTTCCAGGCGATGGCGTGCTCCCGGGCGCCGTTACCGATAACCAGTACCTTCAACTTTAACCTCCTCGGCTATTCCCATTCAATCGTGGACGGCGGCTTGGAGGTGATGTCGTAAACCACCCGGTTCACCTCCGGCACTTCGTTCACAATCCGGTTGGAAATCCTGGCGAGCACATCGTAAGGCAGGCGCGCCCAGTCGGCGGTCATGGCGTCTTCGCTGGTGACAGCGCGCACCCCGACCAGGTAGCCGTAGGTACGATGGTCGCCCATCACCCCCACGGAACGGACGTCGGTCAGGACGGCAAAACTCTGCCAGAGCTCACGGTAGAGCTTAGCGCGCTTGATTTCGTTCATCAGCACAAAATCGGCGGAACGCAGGATTTCCAGCTTTTCCTTAGTAACCTCGCCAATGACACGGATGGCGAGCCCGGGACCCGGGAACGGCTGCCGCCAGACCATTTCCTCCGGCAGCCCCAGCTCCAGTCCTACTTTTCTCACTTCGTCTTTGAAAAGGAAGCGCAACGGCTCAATCAAGCGTAACCTCATCCGCGCCGGCAACCCGCCGACGTTATGGTGGGTCTTGATTTTAGCCGACGCCGTCGAGCCAGTAGAGGCGCTCTCAATCACATCCGGGTACAGGGTACCCTGCGCCAGAAAATCTACTTTCCCCAGCTTGTTGGCTTCTTCTTCAAAAATATGGATAAACTCCTCGCCGATAATTTTCCGTTTCTGCTCCGGGTCGGTAATGCCTTTTAACCGGGCGAGAAAACGGTCCGCGGCATCGACAAAGATGATGTTCATCCCCAGATTGAGACGGAAGGTGTTGAATGTCCTTTCCACTTCCTCCCGGCGGAGCAATCCGTTGTTCACGAAAATACAGGTGAGCTGGTTGCCGATGGCTTTATGAATCAGGCTGGAGACTACGGCGGAATCCACGCCGCCGGAAAGCGCGCTGATAACCTTGCCGCCGCCGACCTGCGCCTTGATGGCATCGATGCTCTCGGTGATGAAATTACCGATGGTCCAGTTACCCTTGCAGCCACAAACCTTGTACACGAAGTTCCTGAGAATTTCCTTGCCCTGCGGGGTATGCACCACCTCCGGGTGAAACTGGATACCGTACATATTCTTATCGCTGGCGATGGCGGCAAGCGGGGTGTTTTCGGTGTGCGCGATAGCAGTAAATCCAGGGGGCATCCGCTCGATGCTGTCCCCGTGACTCATCCACACGGTAATGGCTTCGTCCAGCCCGGCAAAGAGCGGCGAGTGGCGGTCGCTGATACGCATTACCGTGTGACCGTACTCGCGTTTCGTGGATGGCGTCACCTTACCCCCGAGTTGATGGGTCATCGCCTGCATGCCGTAACAAATCCCGAGCACCGGGATTTTGCCTTCGTAAATATACGCCGGCGCCAGCGGAGCATCCGGCTCATAGACACTGGAAGGACCGCCGGACATAATGATGCCCCGGGGGTTCAGCCGGGCGATTTTTTCCCAAGGGGTGTCAAAGGGCAGCAATTCACTGTAAACATTACACTCGCGGATGCGGCGCGCAATCAGGAGACTGTACTGGGAGCCGAAATCCAGCACGACGATGGACTCACGCTCCGTGGCGGGAATGGGTTTTTGCGCCGGCGCCGGGGCCACGCCGCCTTTCTCCTTGGCGATTTCCAGGTAAGTCGTTACCTCGATATCGCCGCTGGTTTTCACCCGCATCGGTTCCGGGGTGGTATTTTTCGAGGCTTCGTTCTCATTACTCATTTTTATGTCCTTTTAACTCCGCGATGGGAAAAGCTAATTATACAACAATACGTAACATATTATAACTGAAAATCACTTCTCTGACGATAGGGAGAAGAGGTTTAAAAGAACACACGTCATTCCGGATCTAGTCCGGAATCCAATGAAAAAATAAGAGGCGCAAATTTGCGCCTCTTAACTCATGCCGATTGAGAATTTATATTAGGTATGTCCCTGCCCACAGGGCGTCACGTTCGGCATACGGGTTTTGCGCTAGCCTGATTTCCTTACCGAAAACCATATGCTCCCGGGCGCCGGGAGTGAATTTATGCCAGGCCGGAAGGTTTTTATGATCGGGATTACCGCTCCGGGCAAATCCGGTCCAGGCGTCCATTATCGCGTAACTGGCCGCGTCTGTTTCCGGACTCCGGGCGGGGTAAATACCGGAGGGCTTCTCTTCTAGCATATCGAACACGTAACGGATTTCCAGCGCGTGCGGAGATCCCAAGGCGCCGCCGTACTCCTGAGTCTTCATATCGAAATTATAGAGGTAAAGATTTTTTTGATGCTTGTATTGCAATTCCATAAAATGTGTCAGGGGCAAACGGAACAAGGCATCGGTATTGAGCGTCTCCCAAACGGAACGGGGCGTGGACTGCGGCGCGGCTTTTTTATATACCTCATAAAACTCTTCGACACTGTTTACATTATATTTATCGCCGAGCAATAATTTCAGGTAGCCTTCCAGTCTTTGTCTTAATCCGTCCCCGGTTAATGTCCCAATCCCCGGGTCCCAGAAACTGAACAGCGTCGCTTCATCGCTGTTGAACCCTGCCAGCACTTCGATGCCGGACGCCGCGCCCTGTTTGATCGCCACCAGTGGATGTATGGGAATCAGGTCGCCGTCCACGAAAGGCGGGTAAAAATTGAAATGCGGCGTCGATAGTTCGATTTTCTGGTACGTCGCCAGTAATTTATCATAAGGCAACTGGCGTAATGCCTCCATGTCTCCGTAGGCAACCCCCAGTTCGGTAAAAACCATTTTACCGACAGCTTCGCCCGCCGCCGCGCCGTGATGCCGGAAAGTAGTGGTATTGCTCTGCAAGATGGCGCGCCGGAATAACCCTTTCGCCCGCGGCATCCCCATCAGAATTGAAATGGAATGGGCGCCGGCGGATTCGCCGAAAACAGTGATGTTATCCGGGGCGCCGCTAAATTGTGAAATGTTTTCCTTCACCCATTTCAGGGCGGTGATCTGGTCCAGCATCCCCACGGCGGATGTTTTGCCGGGGATATACAGAAATCCGAAGATATTGAGCCGGTAGTTAATGGTTACCACCACCACGTCTCCCCGCGCCGCCAGCTTGGCACCGTCATACTCTGCTCCGGAACCAATATTCAAGCTGCCGCCGTGTATCCAGACCATCACCGGACGTTTTTTATCATCCAATCCGGGTGTCCAGACATTCAGTGTCAGGCACCCGGCTTCATCCATCGGCAAACTCAATTTCGAAAACTGCGGGGGTGACGGCGGCTGAGGGCAAATAGGACCATAATTCATGGCGTCACGGACGCCGGACCACGATGCTACCGGCCACGGTGGTAAAAAACGGTTCGCGCCTACAGGCGGCGCGGCATAGGGAATTCCCTTAAAAATCCTGACGCCATTTTCTTCATAGCCGCGGATTTTACCGCCAGCTGTCGATACTATACAATCATTCGCCATTATCTTACCCCCCTGTTATATATAAAAATCAACCGTCTTAAACCGTACAATTGATTTTATTCAGGCTTGACCGGAAATCGTAAACCCACCATCGATAATAATTGTTTGCCCCGTGATGTAGTGCGACAATTCTGTTGTTAAAAATAGAATCAGATGCGCGCAATGTAGAGGTTTCAACATTTTATTACCAAGTATTACTTTTGATTCCAATATTTTTAGTATTTCCGGTTGCGCTGTTAGCGGTCGCATCATTTCTGTGTCGATGGCGCCGGGTGCAATCGAATTTACTCGAATGCCAAACCTGCCTAGATCTACCGCTAGCCCTTCCGTTGCCATCACTATACCTCGTTTTGAAATGGCATACGGGTCGCTCGCACCTGCACCCCGCGTGAATGCGTTTACTGAAGAAACATTAACAATAACACCCTTTTTATTTTGCACCATCATCGGGGCTACCGCTTGCGCCCCTAAAAAAATGCTCTTCAGATTAATAGAGAGCACTTTGTCCAAATCCTCTTCTTTCCACAATGTGATGGCAGGATTCTGCAAAATTTTGGAGAACGATTCCTGTCCCATCTTTATCTGTGCTTGATAGTTATCCGGTTCGGTGATACCAAAACTGCTCCCGATACCGGCGTTATTGACCAGTATACTAACGGGGCCTAATTCCGCCACCGTTCTTTGTACAAACGCACTGACTTCATCCTTATTGCCGGCATTTACTTTACCGACCATCCCACGTCTTCCCATACTCTTGATTTCCTTTAGTACCGCATCGAGTTCACCGGTTTCGGTTACGAGGTCGCTAATCGCCACATCCGCCCCGGCTTCAGCAAGTACCAACGCAGCCTCTTTACCGATACCACGCCGGGCACCGGTAACCAAAGCCACATCGCCTTCAAGGGACATCTTCGGGATCCTCATATTGTTGTACCTCCATCTTTACTACTTAACATCTGAATTTTTAATCACCAAACAGGTATCGAAACCAGCAATCTTTTGTTTACTGTTGGTTTACCATCTTATACCCATTTTTCCCTATCTCAAATAAGGAAACCACCACCGCAATCCCCAGCGCCGCTCTCAAACCGATATTGCTGATGGCACCGATGTTATCCAGCGGCGCGCCGCCGGCGTTGAGATACTCCAGCGCCGCCGGGTCAAAGTAAATGATATCGGCGCCGGTAATCAGCCGGATGAGTATGACGATACTGAAAACGTGCAAACCGATTTGCGCGGCGCGCGTCCACGGCTGCCAGCGACGCTGCCATATAGTCGCGCCGTGAAAACCGAGCGAGAGCAGCCACAAAACATTGAGCCACGGTATTTGCGCGTAAAAGGCGTCGGTCAGGGTGATTAAAGTGACCCATTCGTTATCCGTGAGCGTCTTTACCGCCTTGATTGCCACGAAATCAGGAAAAATGTTGAACAAAATCAGCGCCGCCAGCGTGAAAAGAATGGCGACAATCGGCGTCGATAAAGGAATCAACTCGGTATCCGGTTTCTTCAACAGTTCCGCCGGGTCCCAGTCACGCTCTTTACCTTTCAATTTTTGCAGCGGCAGGAATCTCTCCAGGATAATAAACGTCACCACTACCCAACCCAAGGTCGCGATGGCGCCGTTAAAAAGACCGCTGATGTTGGCGCCAACTTCCGCCCACGATTGAATATCCCCGACGGCAGTCCGCGCCGCGAACACCAGCACGGCAATCGCCGCCACTATCCCCAGCCCGATTTTTAACACCAGCCAGAAAATGGGGAACAGCTCGGGACCGATTAAGTAACGCGGCGGCAGATAAGACGCCGCTACCTTTTCCGGTTTACCGTATTCCTTCAACACCGCCAGCATTAACGTCTCGTCTACCGTGACCCCGGTTCGGGCGCTTTTCTCCTGTAATATATCCTGCAGCGATGACTTGATTTCCGCCTCGATATCGGTGCGTTGTTTTGGCGGCAGGTGGCTCCCGACTTCCTTAACGTATCTGTCAAGCAAACTCATTTTTACCCCCTATTCCCCGGATAGCATCCGGGACATCATCTCCACAATGCCCCGCCATTCGGACTGCATTTGTACAATCGCTTTTCTCCCGGCATCGCTGACGACGTAATAACGCCGGGGGTGGTCGGCATCCACCCGCCAGCTGGATTGCAGCAATCCCTGTGATTCCAGGCGACGGAGCAGCGGGTAAAGCGTTCCCTGGTCAATCTCCAACCCCTTATCGGACAGGTCTTTTAACAGGGCGTAGCCGTATTTTTCGGTCTGTAACTGGCTGAGAACCGCCAGCACGATGACCCCGCGCCGCAGGGCGGGTAAACCGCTTTCTATCTGTTCATCTGGTGTCATATTATATCCTTTATCGCATTATACTGTGTATTACTTAGTATGTCAAGAGGCCGTTAAAAATATTTTTGGGTCTCATACTTTTGTTTTTACGCCTGATGTGAGCTTTCTATGTTATACTGATTTCGGGAGAAAATTGAGAGCAAAATGACGGCACTGACTTCCGAATTACGCGCGCAAGTCCGCCGCGCCGCGGACATCTTAAAAAACGGCGGGGTGGTCGCCTACCCCACCGATACCGTTTACGGTTTGGGCGCCGCGATGAATCATCCCGCCGCCGTGAAAAGAATTTTCGCGATTAAAGAACGCCCGGAAGGAATGGCGCTGCCGCTTTTATTAAGCGATGTTTCCCAGATAGAATTGATTACAAAAAACATCCCGCCAGCGGCGCGACGGCTGGCAGAAGCTTTTTTCCCCGGCGCCCTGACCATTATCCTTCCCAAGTCCGCCGCCGTGCCGGATGCCGTATCCGCCGGAGCAGCCACGGTCGCCTTTCGTGTCCCCGACCATCCGGTGGCGCGCGCTTTGATTGCCGCTGTGGGCGTTCCCGTTGTCGGCACCAGCGCCAACCGCAGCGGGCAACCATCGGCACTAACCGCCGCCGCGGTGAATGTGCAAATCGGGGGGAAAATAGATATGATAATTGATGGCGGACAATGTCTCGGGGGCATCGAGTCGACAATTATCGACCTGTCCGGTGATATGCCGGCCATCCGCCGCCGGGGCGCGATTCCGCTGGAAAAAATCCGGCAGATTTTACCTGAAACGACCGCAGAATAGGAGAGAGAAAAATGCGCATCGCCATCGGCAGCGACCATCGCGGTTTTGCCCTGAAACAACGTGTCAAAGGCTTGCTGAAAGACGGCGGTCACCAGGTGGAAGACTTCGGGTCTTTTGACGATAAGCGGGCGGAGTACCCGAATATTGCCCGCGCCGTGGGCGAGACGGTCGCGGCGGGGAAATTCGAGCGGGGGATTTTAATCTGCGGCACCGGCATCGGGATGTGCATTGCCGCCAATAAAGTGAAAGGCATCCGGGCGGCAGTCGGCTATAATCCTTTTATTGCCTGCCGGATGCGTCAGCATAACGATGCCAATGTGTTGTGCCTGGGCGGGGAGAACGACGCCAGCGAACTGCCCGAGATTCTCAAGACATTCCTGACATGTCAGTTCGAAGGCGGGCGGCACCAGGACCGGGTGCATATCATCGAAGAGATTGAAAAATCCGGTTAGCTGGGCTTCTCTTCGTCCCCGGACTGAGCTTTTTTGAAACCACGGATAGCTTTGCCGATCGATTCCCCGACCTGGGGCAGTTTGCCCACGCCGAAAACCAGGATTAAAATTCCGAGGATGAGCAAAAGCTCCGGCACACCCAAACTCTTAAACATTTCTGTTTTTCTCCTTAATACATCAATCCCGGGACTGGACAAATCCGTTAATGATACCCCTTTTCTACCGCCTGACGGTCGATATCCAGCGTCAGCAGGCGTTCTAGCGGCAACAATACCTCGCTGCTGAGCAGGCGTAAATCCACCGCTTTCAGATATCTTTTACACTGTTCACAAACGTAAAGGCGGTAGGGCTTCTGCTCATCGGTAAAATAAAATATTTTTTTCGGGTCCTGATTATCACAGTGGGGGCACTGCAGACGCTGGTACAGCCATTCGGTATCGCACCGGGAGCACACCAGCCACCGCGACCCGTTATCCCGGGAAAGATAGGCCAAATCGGGGCTGCCGCCGCAAACGGGACAGTACCCCCGGCGCCATTCTTCCGGGTTGAGATAAGGCTGCAGCGCGGCGGCGGCTTTTGCGATGAAAGGCTTGAAAGCCATACTGAAGATGGAACTCAGCGCTGCCTGTTCGTCATCTGAAACCCGCTCCGGCAAGATGATGTTCTCACCCTGGAACCAGGCGGCAAGCGTCTCCGGGGTAAATACCTGCGCCGGGGACAAATGGCGTAGCTCTTCGCTTAGCGGTTTGAATAATCCGCTGAATTCGTCCATCAGAAGCTTTACACCAAGATATGAACGCCGCAGTTGTTCCCAGTCAACCGTCATCTCGCTCAGGTTCAGGAGAGGTTCACCTGCCAGACGGCGGGCTTGCGCCGTCGCCGCATTTGGGGTACGGTCAACCGCCGTTAATGCCGCCTGTATCTCTTCCTGCAAAGACAACAGACCCTTATAAAAGCTCAGGATTTCCGGTAATTTCCCCTGGCTCTTTTCTTGCGTTTCCAATCTCTGGATAATCGCGCCGGAAAGGGTTGCCATTAAGCGTCCTTCTTCTGAGCCTTGTGCAGTTGCTCCTCGTACCATTTACCGTGATGGGATTGCGCGTAATGCTTCGAGACCGTGCCCTTTGAAATCGCCGACCAGGCTTCCGTCATCATCGGGTGAATGACGCCCAGATAAACGTGCACGAACAGCATCGCGCCGGCGGCAATAAAGGCAATGTCGTGCAGGAAAACCATCCACTGGAGCAAAGCGCCCGGGGCAACCGTCTTTAAAAACCACATGATAAGTCCCGTGAGGATAAAGACCGCACCGGTCCCCAGCACGATAAACCACCATAATTTCTGTCCGGTGTTCATGTGCCCCTGTGCCGGCATATCTTTTTCATCGGAAAGGAAATAGTAGCGCGGCGCCGCTTTCAGCCAGCCGAGGTCATCTTTGCCCCAGGTGAAAGCTTCCTTTACGGCGGCGATGGCGGCACGCGGCTTCAGAATAGTATACAGCGTTGGCGCGATAATGAACGCCAGTGCCGCGATACGGTGCACAATACGTGTCCAGCTACCCTGTGCCAACACGCCTAACTGCGGCACAAACAGTACCAATCCGGTGAGAAACAGGAGAATAAAAGCAGCGGTATGAATATGATGCAGGATACGTGTCGCCCGGCTGTATTTCTCAACCCGTTCTTCATTTTTTACCGACATTTTCTGTCTCCTTATTCACGGTAGCTTCCTGAGCAGCTTTGGCGCGGCGAGCGATAATGTAGTTCATCGCCAGCCCGAGAATGGTCACGCCGCCGACCGCCCATCCCAGCGGCTGCATCACATCTTTCCACGCAGTCGCCGTGGCAGGATATTGCGGATTCACCGGCAGCCCGTACTTGTCCGCGGTATCATTCAACACATACAAAACATGCAAGCCACCAAGCTCTTTTTCACCGTAAAAGGTCGCGTTGGTAAAGCCCTGGCTCTTTAATTTCTGCACGCGCGCCTTGCCATCCGCCACCAGCGCGTCGCGGTCGCCGAAGGTGAGCGCACCGGTGGGGCAAGTTTTCACACAAGCGGGTTCGTAGCTGGCATCGAGGCGGTTCAGCCCCGGCTGGGTGCAAAGCACGCATTTATCCATCACCGCTTTACCAGTGATAAGGTTGCGGTTCGATTGCGGCACCTGGAAAGGGCAGAAATCGGCGCAGTAACCGCACCCGGAACACAAGCTCTTGTTATAGGCGACAATACCGTATTTTTCGTCGTGGTAAAGCGCCCCGGTAGGACAGACTTTGACGCAAACAGCATCTGTGCAATGCATACAGGCGCGTCGATTAAACAACCAGTCCACCTTGCCGTAATGCTCCACCTCATTAAAGGTAATCTTCAGCCAGGTGCTGGAAGCCAGCTCCCGGGGGTTCTCATAGCTGCCCCAGTTCCGAGATTTGACGCCGTTTTCTGTTTTCGGAATGATTTCGTCATTTTCATTCCACTCTTTACACAAACCCTGACATCCTCGGCAGGCGGTACACCTGGTAGCATCGTATAAAATTGCTTTATCGGCCATTCTCTTCTCCTTCCCTCATTCTTCCCTTAGGCTTTCCTTACATTTACCAGGAAGGCTTTATACTCCGGGATCATCGTATTGGCATCGCCGACGTGGGGTGTCAGCAAGTTGGCGCTGTCGCCGGTGGATAGCCCGGTGTAACCCCAGTGCCATATCATCCCGACCTGGTGCACTTTTTTGCCGTCGATGGTAAAAGGTTTAAACCGTTTGGTAACCACCGCGACCATATTGACACTGCCGCGGGCAGATTCCACCACCACTCTCTCGCCGTTTTTCACGCCTTTTTCTACCGCCAGTTCTTCGCTCATCTCGACGAAAGGCTCCGGCTGCATTTCCACGACCCAGGAGAGGTTGCGGGTCATCTGCCCCGCCTGCCAGTGTTCGGTCACACGGTAGGTGCTGCAGACGATCGGGTATTTATCTGACGTGCCCTTTTCATCCACCCGCCAGACTTTGAAAGCCGGGTTGGATTGCTGTCCGGAAATCGGGTTACTCACCGGCGATTCCCACGGCTCGTAATGCTCCGGGAACGGACCCTCCGCCATACCCGGGCCGAATAACCGCCCGTGGCCTTCGACCGTCATAATGAAAGGCAGTTTGCTGCCGGCGTTATTCAGCGGAGGGTAGCCGCCATCCGGCACATCTCCCGTCCATTTGCCGTCTTTCCACCAGATTACCGGGCGAGTCTTATCGAAAGGCACGCCGTCAAAATCCACCGAAGCGCGGTTGTAAACGATACGGCGGTTCAGCGGCCAGCTCCACGCCCACTTGGGGAACAACCCCATATTGTACGTATCAGGGGTAGGGTCGCGGCGGGCGGACATATTACCTGCTTCCGTGTAGCTGCCCGAATAGACCCAGCAACCGCAGGAAGTAGAGCCGTCGTCTTTCAATTGCGTAAAATTGTCCACCAGCTTGCCGGTGGTCAGATTGTAGCCGTTAATTTCCTTGGCGACTTTATGCACATCCGGGTGCTCATCCCCGTAGTCCCAATTCAGTTTAGTAATCGCTTCCGCATTTGGTCCGCCTTCGGCGGTATACAACTGCTTGAGTTTTTTCACGATTTTGTCCATTATCCAGAGGTCATCGTGAGCCTCACCGGGACCATCGGCGGCTTTATAGCGCCACTGCATCCAGCGGCCGCTGTTGGTCACGCTGCCTTCCTTTTCATACGAATTCAACGCCGGCAGGAGAAAGACCTCGGTATTGATTTTCTTGGGGTCGGCACCCGGGCGCCGCCAGAAGTTGGCGGTTTCCGTCTGCCACAGGTCGGCAGCCACCAGCCACTCCAGCTTGTCCAGAGCATTACGCTCCTGGTTGGCATTAGGTCCGCCAACCGCAGGGTTTTGCCCCCAGACCATAAAACCTTTGATAGTACCTTTCTCCATCGCTTCAAAGAGGGCGATGTGAGAGTAATTGACCCCGGCTTTCGGTTTGGGCAGCCACTGGTAGCCGAACTCGTTTGCCGCCGTGCCGTTAGCGCCGTACCAGGCTTTGAGCAGGCTGACGACATATTTTGGAGTATTGCTCCACCAGTTCGCACTCATCGGGTCGGTGCTCTTGGGGGTGATTCTGTCTATCCAGGTTTTCAGGGCAGTATCCGTATGGACAATCTGCTTCAAATACCCCGGGAGAATGTGGAAGAGCAAAGCATAATCGGTAGAACCCTGCACGTTGGACTCGCCGCGCATTGCCTGTATGCCGCCCCCGGCAACCCCGATATTCCCGAGAAGTAACTGGAGGATGGCGTAGGAGCGGATGTTCTGGGCGCCGACCGTGTGCTGGGTGGTACCCATCGCGTACATCATACAGCCGGCTTTGTTACTGGCGCCGGTAGCCGCGTAGGTCTTGCAAACTTCGAGGAACAGGTTCTTATCCGTCCCGCAGACCCGGTTCACCATCTCCGGGGTGTAGCGCGCGTAGTGTTTTTTCAGCAACTGGAACACGCAATTCGGGTCGGCGAGGGTTTTGTCCTTTAGCGGAACGCCGCCGGCATCGACCTGGAAAGTCCAGGTGGATTTGTTGTAGGAACGCTTGGTGGCGTCGGTTTCGTTTGCCCCCCCGGCGTAACCGGAAAAAAGCCCGTCTAAATCTTGAGGACCTTTATAGTTGGGATTGATGAGATAGCTGGCGCTGGTGTATTCCTTGAGATAAGTCATATTGTAAGCGGTGGGGTTCTTTTCAATGTCATCCAGCACGTATTTGATAATGCCGCCGATAAAAGCGATATCCGTACCGGAGCGTAAAGGAGCGTAAATATCGGCTTTTGCCGAGGTTCGGGTGAAGCGGGGATCGACGTGGATTAATTTGGCGCCCCGTTTGTCTTTGGCATCCATAATGTGCCCGAAGGAGGCGGGGTGATTTTCGGCGGGGTTAGCGCCGATGACGAGAATACAATCCGAGTTGGCAATATCATTCCAGTGGTTGGTCATTACGCCGCGCCCGAAGCTTTCCGCCAAACTGGCGACAGTGGGCGAATGTCAAAGGCGGGCGTGGTGCTCGATGTACACCATCCCCAGCGCCCGGTCCATCTTGGACAGCAGATAGCATTCTTCGTTGTCCAGCGCCGAACCGCCCAAGCCGGCGATGGCTTCGTTGCGGTTTACAAGATAATCGCCGTCTTTCGCGATAAAATTGGCGTCCCGGGTGTTCTTAATCTTGCGGGCGATCTGGTCAATCGTCCAGTCCCATGTCTTCTCTTCCCACTCCGTACCACCCGCTTTCCGGTAGAGTGGAGTTTTCAAACGCCAGGGGTTTTGGGCATTGAGTTGTTTCAAAGAGGCGCCTTTGGCGCAGGCGCTGCCGCGGTTGATGGGGTGGTCCGGGTCGCCTTCGATGTTGAGGACTTTCCCGTTTTCCGCCGCGATGATGAAACCGCAGCCGGTGCCATCATAAGGGCAGATACTGGTAATTTCACCAAGCTGCTTCTTCAGGGGAAGCGCCTGATTAGGTCCGGCGAATGCCTGGTCCGGCTTCAAAGCGCCCATCAGGAACATTCCACCGACCCCGGCGCCGGAAACCTTGAGAAAATCTCTGCGAGTTAGTTCCATTTAGCCTCCTTACGATTATATGAAAATTTGTTTAATAAGCATTTTTGTTGATACCATCAGCCGGGATACGCACGCCATAATAGAGGCTGATTTCATCACGATATAGGTGCTGATACCTATAAATTGAGCGTATTTTAGCAAAACGTTAATAAAAAGTCAATTCAGTAGATAGGTATATGTACTTATTTAAGATACGCTAATATGCCTAGTTATAATAGCGCGGGGAAATATCGAATCATCCGTGGCACGCGGTCAGGAAGCCGCGACTTTAAAACTTACCTTGGTGCCGCGGCCCGGCTCCGATTGCACCACCAGGATGCCGCCGATAAGCTGGGCGCGTTCGTACATCCCGACAATTCCCAGCTTTCCGAGGGAGGGAAAGTCGGTAATCGCCCGCGGCATCACAAAGCCCTGCCCGTTATCACTCACCCCGATGATAATTTTGTTATCCTCGGAGATAATGACCACGTCCGCGGCAGAAGCCCCGGAATGATGCCAGACATTGCGCAAAGCTTCCTGCACGATGCGAAAGACCACCAGTTCCTTTTCCTTCCCCAAAAAAGGAACGTCCCCGGTGGTCTTGATGTTGATTTTAACGCCGGAAACCCGCGAGATATCATTCACCAGCCATTCCAGCGCCGGGAGCAGCCCCAGCCGATCCAGCGCCGCCGGGCGCAAATCCTGGCTGAGCCGCCGCACCCCGACCATAATATTGTTAGTATGCTGCCGTAATTCTTCCAGCCGCCCACGGGCGTTGGCAGACAAATCTTTTTCCTGCGATGCCAGCAGCTCCAGGTTCCGCGCCAGCACTACCAGAGACTGGATGGTATCATCGTGGAGTTCGTGGGAGATACGCTTGCGTTCTTCTTCCTGCGCCTTGTTAACCTCGCCGAGGTAAAAATGCATCTTGCCCTGCGCTTCTTCCAGTTCGTGGCGGTATTCCTTTTCTTTGCGTAGAAAATAGAAGGTCATCGCCAGCACATTGCCGATGATGAAAACGGCGATAGATTCGACCAGGGCATCCACCGGGGTCGCCGAGACAAACAAGATGCGGGGTATCATCGCCGCCAGCGCCACCAGCGAGACGATAATCCCGCCCTGCCAGCCAAAGGCATAGCCTGCCAGGGTTATCGGCGCCAGATAGAAAATCCTATCTAAAGCGTGCCGCGTCAAACCGAGGGTGGTGAACAAATTCGTGATGGGTAAAGTCGACTCCAGTTCGTGATAGTGAATTGCCGTGATGAGACACAGCAAAACGAAAATTATCCAGAATGCCGGCCTTTTAACCGTTTTCCAGATTCTGGAAGTCAATGGTTTCAAGTTCAATTCCACTCCTCGAATATCCGCAGTTTTTTCAGGGTTTGCCGCTGGTATCCTGCAAGCTCACCCAGCCTTTTTTTAACGCCCGTATCACCGCTTCGGTCCGTGAACTCACTTCCAGCTTGTTGAAGATATGATTGAAGTGCGCCTGGACGGTACGCAGGCTGATGACCAGTTTATCCGCGATTTCCTGGTTGCTCAACCCCTGGGTTGCCAGCCGCACCACCTCCAGTTCTCTTTCTGTCAGCATCTCCTTCGGGGGTTCATCCGGCGCTTTATGAGCGGTGCCGATGCGGTTTAAAACTTTCCGCGCGATCGCCGGGTGCAGCACCGAATCGCCGTTTTTGACCGCGCGCACGGCGTCGATAATCTCCCGGGCGCTCATACTCTTGAGCAGATAACCGGCAGCGCCGCCCTCAATCAGACTGAAAACAAACTGGTCGTCATCGTAGGCGCTGATGACAAGCACCGCCGTCTTGGGATAAAGCTGTTTTATCTGCTTCGTGGCGGCGACACCGTCTAATTTCGGCATGCTGATATCCATAATCACCACGTCAGGTCTGGCGGCGCCGGTCAATTTCACCGCCTCTTCGCCATCGGCGGCTTCTCCCACCACTTCTAGATCCGGCTCTCGCTCCAGCAACTGCCGGGTGCCTTCACGCACCAGCGCGTGGTCGTCAGCGATCAGGATTTTGATTTTCTCCTCCGCCATAGCCGCCCTCCTGCAAAATTAAGTGCTCAAATAATACTACTTTACGCTGGCGGTAGCAACCGCCGGTAAACCCGCTTTAGGTAATACGCGCAAACTCACCCGCGGCAAGATAAGTATTATTCCCTCCGGAAATCCACAAAATTACGGACGTATTCAATCCCCGGTATTATTTAAACTGTTGTTATTAAATAGGGGAATAGCGCTATTATTATGGATTGGCCGCAGATTCTGGTGATATGCCTGGCAGTACCGGTATTATTAATACCCCTGGTACTCATCTGGTACATCAACGCCGCCGGGATTATCAGCGTCTTGAAAAACGCCCGCGAGCGAAAGAACGCCCGGCATACTGCCGCCAAAATCGATACCGATGTCGGTGACCCCGGCGCCAAATAACGCTGCCGCGCTTTTTCTCTTCCTGAAACTGCTTTTCAGATAATTCTGTTATACTGCAAATAATGAGCGCTATCCGTAAGAACGCCGTCTGCGGCAACTGCACTCTCAAACTGGTTACCATCGCTTACCGCCGGGCGCCGTGGTTCCGCTTGGTGCGCGAACCCCTGAAAATGGGAATGCGGCTGCTCTCACGGCTACACCGCGTCGACGTCACCCTTTACGATGTCAGAACACCGGGATGTTATAACTGCATCCGTTTTTATAAATTGACCCTCAAGGAAAAATCCGCGCTTTTCCGCTTCCTGCACCGCGGGTTTAATCCGGTTTTCGACCGCATCATCGAGAAAATCGTGACGGCGGAAGAGCGCCGGCAAGCCAAACAATACGCCGACGCCGCCAGCCGGGGGCAGGTAAACGAACCATCCGCGGCGGATTGGATGCGCGGGATGAAGACCGGTTTTTAACACCCGGCTCAACCTGTGACTTTTGTTATTTGCCGCTTGCTTTATCTTTTGCCATAATATGGCTACCATTACATTTCGGGAGGTGTCGGATGCACGCGAATCTCAGCCAGGACAAGAAGCAGCAAATTGTCAAAGACATTATCCTCGACCTGCATAAAGGACTGACGGTTGAAGCCGCTAAAGACCGGTTCGAGCAGCAGATTGGAGGCATCAGCGCCACGGAAATCGCCCAGATAGAACAGGGCTTGATAAACGATGGCGTTTCCGTGGACGAGATTAAAAAATTCTGCAACGTGCACGCGCTGTTATTCGAAGCATCGCTGGATCAGACCGCCGCGCAGGAGACCTCTCCGTCCCACCCGGTTTTTTTGTTCAAACTGGAAAACCGTGAAATAGAGAAAATCACGGCGGCGCTGAAAGAGTTCGCGGCGGCGCCCGGGAACGATTTTCCCGCAACTAAAAAACGCCTGGCGGACGGGCTGGAAAAGTTACGCGGACTGAATATTCATTACGAACGGAAAGAGCAACTGCTCTTCCCGTTCCTGGAAAAGCAGGGCTTTATGGGACCCTCCAAGGTGATGTGGGGCAAGCATAACGAAATCCGTGATTTGCTTAAAGGCGCCATTACGAAATTACAGAGCGCGGATAGCGGCAAGCTCCCGGAATATCTTCAAACCACACTGAATCCACTCATCGAAGAAATTAATGGGATGATTTTCAAAGAAGAAAATATCCTTTTCCCCGCCGCGATGGAAAAACTGGCGCCGAAAGACTGGGTAAACATTCTTAAGGAAAGCCAGGATATCGGTTATGTCTTCATCGAAAGCCCGCGGGAAACGGAGGAAATGATCAAGGAATTGAGCGCGGTGCTGCGCGATGAGCCCACCGTAAACGCCGACCTTATCAGGCTGCCGACGGGAGACTTCCGGGCGCCGGAACTGCTGGCGCTGCTCAACACACTGCCATTCGATATTACTTTCGTGGATAAAGACGACACGGTACGCTACTTCACCCAGGGCACAGACCGCATTTTCAGCCGTACCAAAGCCGTCATCGGCAGAAAAGTACAGAACTGCCACCCTCCCCAGAGCGTGGACGTGGTGCTGCGAATTCTCGACTCGTTTAAAAAGGGGCAGAAAGATAGTTATGCCTTCTGGCTCAATCTCAAAGGCAAGCTGGTTTATATTCGGTACCTGGCGCTGCGCGACGCCGATGGTAAATACCTGGGAACGGTAGAAATAACGCAGGACATAACCGGAATCAAGAAAATCGAAGGCGAAAAGAGGTTAATCGATGCCCGAGATTGACCTTAAAAAAAGCGTTTACCAGCTCACGGAAGAGTACCCGGAACTTATCGGGATACTTAAGGAACTGGGGTTTTTCGGGGTGGCGAACCCGGTGGTGCGTAACACGCTCGGGCGGGCGACCACCATCCCCGGGGGCTGTGAAAAACAGGGTAAAGACCTTGATCAGGTAATCAAGACACTCGCGGATAAGGGTTTTACGGTAAAATCTTAACCAAAAAAGAATCAGGTGGCAATTGCCGCCTGATTCAGGTTAGCTTCTTTTCTATTTTCATAGCGCTGACGGTTTAAGCCTGCACTTTCTGCGCCAGCTCACGGGCGGCTTTCTTCGCTCTGGCTTCTTTGGCCGCGGCCACCATGCCACCGACGTTCAGGTACCAGATGAAGGCAACCGGGATCACCACGATGGGGATGGCGAGTACCAGGGCTACAATCATTAATGCGTTCATTTGTTTGCCTCCTTGTTCGTTTTCTTACTTTCTAATGAAAGTTTACCATTCCCAGCGTGTTCTCACTTCCGACGCGCTACTTAAATGCGGCATCACAAACTACTTGAAATTTTGACATGAGATATATAGTGCGGTGCTTATCCGGGGGCAGGCAGGCATAGGTATGGCTACTTACAAATCTTATGGAAAACGGTTTCTCATCGGGCACTATTTTATTACCGCCGGCAAAACCGGGACACTTTCGCCAACCCCAAGCAACTTACATCCGCCAGCCGCGCCCCGTCGGCATTACTCCTCTATCTTGATTTATGTATGGCGAGTTTAATACGCAATCTCGCCAAGTTTACCTGTGAAAATTAGGTATATTTATCACGAGGCTGCTAATCTGTAAAGTCGTTGCTATTTTACGATGCACCAGTTATGATAATAATAGTAAAAAGATATGATTACCCAGACATACAACGGCTGTGCACACCCTCCTTATAAACCTTACTATCTAAAATTCGCCGCTACGAAACTTAGTTGACATAGACGATTGAATTGGAAGGATGAACTTGAGAGACTAGAGTATGGAAAAAATCAGGCTGTTTTTTAATCCCAAAAGTGTGGCGGTTTACGGCGCCAGCGAACGCGAAGGCTCCGTCGGCCACACGGTTTTACTCAACCTGCTGAACGGTAAAGATAAGAGAAAAATCTACCTCATCAACCCCAATAAAGAAAAGACCCTGGATATTAAATGCTATCCGGGCATCACCGCCCTGCCGGAGGTCCCGGACCTGGTAGTAGTCGCCACCGCCGCGGACACCGTGCCGGATATCATCGAAGACTGCGGCAAATTCGGCGTAAAAGCGGTCATCATCATCTCCGCCGGGTTCAAAGAAGCCGGGGAAAAAGGGCAGGAACGGGAAGCCCGCATCGCCAAAACTGCCAAAAGACACCGCATGCGTATTATGGGACCCAACTGCCTCGGTGTTATCCGTCCCTCAGCTGACCTGAACGCGACATTCGCCCGGAAAATGTCGAAGCCCGGCAAAATCGCTTTCCTCTCCCAGAGCGGCGCGCTGGGCACCTCGGTGCTGGACTGGGCAATCAGCCGCGACATCGGTTTCAGTGCCTTCGTCTCCCTCGGGACGATGCTGGATATCGACTTCGGCGACCTGATTGATTACTTCGGCGCCGACCCGGAAACAAAGAGCATCATCATTTACCTGGAATCGCTCGGCGCTTCGGTAGAGCACGCCAAGAAGTTTATGAGCGCCGCCAGGGGTTTCGCCCGCACCAAACCGATTATCGTCATCAAACCGGGTAAATTCCAGGAGAGCATGGAGGCTGCCAAGTCGCACACCGGCGCAATGGTGGGCGACGACGCTTATTATAACGCGGTCTTCGACCGCTCCGGGGTCATCCGTGTAGAAGAAATCGAAGACCTTTTCAACTGCGCCTCCATCCTCGATACCGCCCACCTCCCCAACGGCGACCATGTCGCCATCGTGACCAACGCCGGCGGACCGGCGGTGCTGGCAACCGATTCGCTCATCGGCCGCGGCGGTATATTAGCCAGCCTCAGCAAGGAAACCATCGAAACCCTCAACGGTATACTGCCGGGGCCTTGGAGTCACGCTAATCCCATCGATATTCTCGGGGACGCCGGGCCGGAACGCTATGCCAAATCCATCGAGGTGGCGCTGAAAGACCCGGGAGTGAACGGCGTCATCGTTATTTATACTCCGCAGGGCGCGGCCAGCGGCGTGGATTTAGCGAAAACTATCGTCAAAGTTGCCCGCCAGAGCACCAAACCCATTCTCACCGCCATAATGGGCAGCAAAGAGGTAGATAAAGCCAAACAAATCTTCTACGAACACAAGGTACCCACCTACGAGTTCCCGGAAGAAGCTATTAAAACCTACATGTATATGTATCAGTGGGCGCGTAACCTGGAAAATCTTTATGAAACTCCCGAGGATTTACCGCTGGATGTCGGCGTCCCCAAGAACCATTTGAAACTGCTCGCCCAAAACGCGGTTAATTCCGGGCATACTCTGCTTAACGAAGACGACTCCAAGAAGTTCCTTAATACCTACCGCATCAATGTTTCTTACCCCATGCTGGCGCCGGATGTGAACGCCGCCATCTCGGTAGCGGCGGGCATCGGGTACCCGGTAGTAATGAAAATTCAATCGCCGGATATCTCCCACAAGTCCGATGTCGGCGGCGTGCGGCTGAATATCAAAGACGCCGACGAGCTTACCCAGGCTTTCCAGCAGATGATGACGACGGTGAAACAACACCAACCGAACGCAAAAATCGAAGGCGTCACCATCCAGCCGATGGTTACCCAGTATTCCTACGAACTCATCATCGGCAGCAAGAAAGACCCGTCGCTGGGGCCCGTCATCATCTTCGGTCAAGGTGGGACGGAAGCCGAGTTTTACAAAGATATCGCCATCGGGCTGCCGCCCTTGAACCAGCGGCTCGCCCGGATGCTGGTTTCCCGAACCAATACATTCTCCATGCTCTCCAAGGGTTTCCGCGGCAAGCCGCCGGTCAACCTGAAACTGTTGGACGAGACGCTGGTACGTGTTTCCAATATGGTCGTCGATTTCCCGGAAATCAAAGAGCTGGATATCAACCCGCTGGTAGTTCAGGGCGACCGGGTGATTGCACTGGACGCCCGCATTATCCTGGACGAAGAAGTGGTGAAAAAAGGCGCGCTGGAACATTCCCACCTTATCATCACGCCTTATCCCTCCCGCTACATCCAGCCATGGCGTACGCGCGATAACCGCTCGGTGCTGCTGCGCCCGATACGCCCGGAAGACGAACCGCTGGAGCACGAACTGCTGGCCGGGTTATCCCCGGAAACATCCCGCTTCCGGTTTTTCTACATTATCAAGGATATCAATCACGAAATGCTGAGCCGTTTCTGCAACATCGACTACGGGCGGGAGATGGCAGTGATTGCCGAGTACAGCGGCGGGGGCAAGCGCCGTAACGTCGGTGTCGGCAGGCTGATTATCGATCCCTCCGGGGAAAACGGCGAATTCGCCACCCTGGTGGCGGACGATTTCCAGGATGTGGGGCTGGGGCATAAGCTCACCGATATGCTTATCGGCGTCGCCCAGGAGAAAGGGCTGAACCGTATGTTCGGCGTCATCCTGAAAGATAATTACAAGATGATGGGACTGGTGAGAACCCTGGGCTTCCGCATCGAGCCTGCCAGCGGCGATGAAGTCCGCGCTGTGCTGGATTTATAGCCAGAAACTAGTATAATAAAAAAGAACCGCGGCAATCGACCGCGGTTCTTTTTTTACTTTCTGGCGCGACTCAGTTCAGAATAATCGCTTCCTGGGTCATTTCATTCCACTGCCCGTCCAATACCGCCGAAATGACGCTGCCCTTTTCCACAATTATCACCGTCTGGTGGGGTGTAATCACCTGCGCCAGCATTTGCCCGGTCCGGTCGCCGTAGCCCGCCTGCCGGCACTGGAACTCGTAGGTGAATTGCCAGGTATTGGGAGCGCTCTGGGCTACCGTTTCCTTAAGGGCTAAGGTTTCGGGCATGCCATCGAACAGGAAGGTGGGGCTATTCTTGATAAAATCTTCCGCCAGTTCCCGGCTCTGCACTTCGTTAAATTCCGCCGGCCTGGGACCGGTGGTTTTTTCCACCAGCAGTTTGATGACGGGTTTTATCTGTACTTTGTTATTCCCGGTTACCGTGACCGACTTCTCGGCGTCGAAATCCAGCGTGAGAGTCGTAGTTTCGCCGGCGACAACCTCGAACGGGTGCACGATTTTTAACACGCGGCTGGGAACTGTAACAGTAATGGGCTCTCCACTCGAGACGGGTAATTCCGCCTTTTCTACGGTCAACCGTACCTGGGTGTAGAGACCTTCGGTCACCTGTGCCGTCGCCAGCAGTTGTGTAATGTCTTTCACCTTCAGCAGGTCGAAAGTCTGCGCTGCGGCGGGAATGTCGATTGTCAGCCACTCCCCGGTTGTCTGTTCCGTCTCTTCTTCCGTGGAAGTAGTGGCTTCAGTACTCGTTGTTTCGGTAGCCGTGGTTTCGGTAGCCGTGGTTTGGGCCTGTTTCGCGACCGCCTTGTGCACCTCCAGCTTGGACAAGGTAATCATAATCCCCGTGATATCCAGACCCGCGGGTGGGGCGTCGGTAACGTTAAAAGTCAAAGTCCCCTCTTCCAACAGGCGGGTACTATTGTCGCACCCGGTGCCCGCAGCCGCCAGCCCGGACAACAGCGCCAGACACAGTACTGCCGCCATTATTTTCTTCATCATACCCTCCTCATTAATTTTCTTACTTATTATAACGTCATCTTCTAAATAAGGTTAGTTTTCTTACCCGGTACTTTAGTACCCGGCAGGAAAATCTAGTTTTGTGTAAAATAAGGTTAGCGAAAAGCAAACTACAGCCCGATTTTAATAAGATTTGCGTTTTGTATACAAGTCGGCTACAATATTTTGCCAATAGTACCTTTTTAAAACACGCGGAGCTTTGTGAATGGGGGAAGTTTCCACACAATACGTAACTAATCAGAAGCAAGCTGTGCTTGTCGTCGGCGCCGGGATTGCCGGTATGCAGGCGGCGCTTGAAATCGCCGACTCGGAACATAAGGTATATCTGGTAGAACGCCTGCCCACCGTCGGCGGCCGGATGATGCAGCTCGATAAGACCTTTCCCACGATGGACTGCGCCTCCTGCATCGGGACGCCCAAGATGAGCCAGGTTGGCTCCAATAGATATATCGAACTGCTCACCTACGCCGAGGTCACTAAACTCACCGGCTACGCCGGCAACTTCCAGGCGACGATACGCAAGAAAGCCCGCAGCGTGGATATTGCCAAGTGTACCGGGTGCGGCGCCTGCGCCGAGGCGTGCCCCCACATCGTCCCCAGCGAATGGAATATGGGACTGAGCACCCGTAAAGCCATATTTACGCCATTCCCTCAGGCCGTGCCCAACGTCCCCGCCATCGACCGCTCGGTGTGCCGGATTTTCACCAAGCACCCGGAAAAATGCGGGGCAGCCTGCGTCCGCGCGTGCGCCGCCAAAGCCATCAGCCACAAACAGCAGGATGAGGAAATCACCGTCAATGTCGGCGCGGTCATCGTCACTACTGGCTACGATTTGTTAGACCCGACGCCGATGACGCAATTCGGCTACGGTAAATACACCAACGTTTATACCAGTCTGGAATTTGAAAGGATGGTCAGTTCCACCGGCCCCACCCAGGGACACGTCCAGTTAAAAGACGGGACTACCCCTAAAAGCGCCGCTATCCTGCACTGTATCGGCAGCCGCGACCGGAACTACCACGAGTACTGCTCCCGGGTGTGCTGCATGTACGGACTGAAACACGCCCATTTAATCCACGAGAAAACCGGCGCGAATGTTTATCAGATGTACATTGATATGCGCTGTTTCGGCAAAGGCTACGAAGAGTTCTATAAACGCATCTCCGATGAAGGCGTCAATTTTGTCCGCGGCAAGGTCGCCCAGGTTACGGATATCACCCGCACGGACGAGGAAAAAGGCAAGCTCGTCGTCGTCTGTGAAGACACACTGCTGGGAGAAATGATACGCGTGCCGGTGGATATGGTCATTTTGAGTGTCGCCATCAAACCGCGCGCCGATGCGAAAGACGTCGCCGCCATCTTCGGTCTGACACAGGATAAAGACGGCTTTTTCCAGGAAAACCACTATAAACTGAATACAATGGGAACATTGACCGACGGCATTTTCCTGGCAGGCTGCAACCAGGGTCCGAAGGATATTCCGGACACCGTATCCCAGTCCATCGGGGCGGCGGCAAAAGCCATCGCGCTGGTATCTCAGATGGAAAAGAAACAACGCCGCGCCGGCGCGGAAGTGAAAACAGGTTAACAGCTTTTAACAAGATGAAAAGAAAAATCGGGGTTTATATCTGCCATTGCGGCTCCAACATCGCCGGCTACCTGGATGTGAAAAAGGTGGTCGGTTACGCTGCCGGGCTGCCGTCGGTAACCGTTGCCCGCGACTATACCTTTATGTGCTCCGACCCCGGTCAGGATTTAATTAAAAACGATATCAAGGAACTGGGGCTCAACGGCGTGCTGGTCTGCAGTTGCTCCCCCACTTTACACCTCCGTACTTTCCGGGCGGCGTGCGCCGCTGCCGGGTTGAACCCGCACCAGTGCGAAATGGCGACGATAAGGGAATACTCCAGCTGGGTGCACAGCCACGATTGGGATGCCGCTACCGAGAAAGCGATGGCTTTGACGGCGGCAGGAGTGCGCCGGGTGCTTTACCGCAACCCGCTGGAAAGCAAATGGTCCGAGGTCAATCCCAACACGCTGGTGGTCGGGGGAGGTATCGCCGGCATCCAGACCGCGCTGGAAATCGCCAGCACCGGGGAGAAGGTTTACCTGGTGGAAAAAGCCCCCAGCATCGGCGGCAGAATGGCGCAGCTTCATAAAACCTTCCCCAACCTGGATACCACAGGCGAGATGCTGAAGCCACGGATGGAGATGGTCGCCGCCAGCCCGCACATCGAGTTATTGACCAACAGCGAAATCACCGAAGTCAGCGGCTATATCGGCAATTTCAAAGCTACCATTAAGAAAAAAGCGCGCGCCGTGGATGCGGCAAAATGCACCGGCTGCGGCGAATGCTGGCAGAAGTGTCCGGTAAACGTGAAAAGCGAATATGACCGCGGTTTGAAAGACCGCAAGGCGATATACCTGCCATTTGCCGGGGCAATTCCCGCCGTGCCCGTGATTGATAAAAAGCACTGCAAACACTACCTCGACGGCAGTTGTAATCTCTGCGCCGACGTCTGCCCGACTAAAGCCATCGATTTCGACCAGGCGGACGAAACGGTTAACGCCGAAATCGGCGCCTGCGTCATTGCCACCGGCTACGATACTTTCGACCCGTCTCCCATCACCCAACTGGGTTATCACAGGTACGATAACGTCGTTACCAGCCCGGAATTCGAGAGAATGCTGGCGGCGGACGGCCCTACTGGCGGCAAAATATTGATGAAAAACGGCGGCGTCCCGAAGAGTATCGCCATCGCCCACTGCGTCGGCTCCCGGGACCAGAATTACCACCCTTACTGCAGCCGCATCTGCTGTATGTACAGTCTCAAGTACTCGCGGATTATCAAACAAATGCTGGGACCGGACACGAACGTTTACCAGATGTACATCGATATGCGCTGCTTCGGCAAGGGGCACGAGGAATTTTACAAACAGGCGTCCGACGAAGGCGTGCAGTTTATCCGCGGCAAAATCGGACAGATTACGGATATCACGCAGGGCGATGAAGAAAAAGGCAAACTCATCGCGGTCTGCGAGGACACCCTGCTCAATGATATGATACGGGTGCCGGTAGATATGGTCATCTTAAGCGTGGCGATGGAACCGCGCGCCGATACCGAAGAAATCTCCCGCACGTTTTTACTGGGGAGAAGCCAGGACGGCTTTTTCGCGGAGCGGCATCCCAAGCTGGACCCTGTGGGCACGATGCTGGACGGCGTCTTCGCCGTGGGCTGCTGCCAGGGACCGAAAGACATCGGCGATACCATTAACCAGGCAACCGGCGCCGCCGCCCGCGCCCTGGAACTCATCAGCAAAGGCCGCGTGGAAATGGAAGCGGCCACCGCTTATGTCGATGCGGAGGTCTGCTCCGGCTGCGGTTACTGCGCGTCGGTCTGCGCCTACAGCGCCATCGAAATGGACGATAAAACCCATCTGGCGAAGGTAAACGAAGCTGTCTGCAAAGGCTGCGGCGCCTGCGCCGCTACCTGCCCCAGCAAAGCGATGCAACTAAAGAACTTCAGCCAGAAGCAGTTGATAGACGTTATCGAGGAAGCTACCCGGGAGTACGCGGGACTCTCCAAGTAGGAGTTAGTAAATGCAGGAAAAAACGGGAGCAGTACTGGTCATCGGCGCCGGGGTCGGGGGTATCCGCGCGGCGCTCGACCTGGCGGAATCCGGTTATGCGGTTTATCTAACCGACCGCAGCCCGGGTATCGGCGGCACGCTGACCCAGCTCGACTCCTGGTTCCCGGATAACCAGTGTGAATTATGTAAACTATTGCCGGTTTTTGACCGGGACGACTGCTCGCAGGTCTGCCTGCGGCGCGACCTGATGCACCCGAATATCGAGCTCATCCCCAATGCTTCGCTGGCCGCTTTCGAAGGTTATCCCGGCAGTTTCAAAGCTACCCTAAAAGTTAAGTCCCGCTGGGTGAAAGAGGAGCGCTGCACTGCCTGCGGACTCTGCGCCGCCGTGTGCCCGGTGGAAAAAACCGACGAATTCAACCGCATTTTGCAAAAACGTAAAGCCATCTACGTCCGCAACCCGCAGGCAATTCCCAATGTTTATACCATCGACCGCGACCTCTGCACGGAATGCGGCAAGTGCATGGACGCCTGCCCTACCCGCGCCATCGAACTGGAAATGCCGGATAGCGACCGCGTCCTGAACGTGGGCGCCGTGGTGGTCTCCACCGGTTCCGGAGAATTCGATGCCGCCAAAATGGGGCAGTACGGCTTCGGGCAATACGCCAACGTGGTCACTAACATCCAGCTCGAGCGGCTGCTCGCCAACGCCGGACCGACCGGGGGCGAACTGATTCGCCCGTCGGATAAGAAAACTCCGAAAAAAATCGCCATATTGCAATGCGTCGGGTCGCGGGACACGGAACGTAATTACTGCTCCGAGGTCTGCTGTATGTACGCTCTCAAAGAGGGGCAGATGATACGCGACCGGTATCCGGGTACCGAGGTAACGATTTTCTATATGGATATCCGCGCCTTCGGCAAAGATTACTACCGCTACCATCTGCAGGCGCAGCAGAAAGGGGTACATTTTCTCCGCACCCGGGTTTCCCGCATCCGGGAGAACCCGAAAACCGGCGGCCTTTACCTCTTGGCACGCGCCGAGGGCGGGAAATCGCTGGCGGCGGAATACGATATGGTGGTGCTCTCCATCGCGCAGTGCCCCTCTCCCTACATCGCTGACCTGAGCAAAGCTTTGGGCGTCAAGACCAATGAGTGGGGATTTATCGACACTCCCGGCTATCGGCTGACGCGGACGAATAGAGAAGGCATTTTTGTCAGCGGGTCGGCGTCCGGTCCCTCGGACATTTCGGAAACCGTCATCCAGTCCAGCGCCGCCGCGGCGGAAGCCGCCGCGCTGTTAACCGCCAAACAGAGAACCCGGCGGGAAAAGGCAGCGGCGCACGCTCACCGCGTGAGAACTGACGAGGACGCCCGATTGGCAGTTATCATCTGTAAATGCGGCGAGGAAATCAGTTCGGTTATCGATGTGAATCAAGTGAAAGCCACCGCCCAGAAACTCCCGGGAGTAGTTGCCGTCACCGAACTCCCGTTCCCCTGCCTGCCGGAAGGAATTACGCAACTCAAACAGACGGTCAAAACTGCCGGCGCCAACCGGGTTATCATCGCCGCCTGTACCCCTTATCATTACCTGCGGCTTTTCGGGAACGCGCTGGCGGAAATCGATATTGAAAAAGGCATGTGGCAACTGGTCAGCTTCCGGGAGCAACTGGCCTGGGTGCACAAAGATAATCCAGCGCTGGCAACCCGCAAAGCGCAGTCGCTGCTGGCGATGGCGGCGGAAAAACTGCGCGCCCAGGAACCCCTGACGCTTACTACCGCGCCGGTCAACGGCAGCGCGCTGGTTATCGGCGGGGGTATTTCCGGGCTCACGGCGGCACTGTCTCTCGCTGAGCAGGATTTCAAGGTGACGCTCATCGAAAAAACCGGCGAACTCGGCGGCAGAACCCGGCAGCTTTATTTCGACCTTTTCCCGGATAACCCACAGGCTTACCTGAAAGAAACTTCCGAAAGGGTGAAGAACCACCCCGGGATTACCGTTCAACTGAACGCGGAACTGGCGGGCGTGAGCGGGCATGCCGGGCATTTCCGGGCGCAAATAAAATCCGGTGAAGATAAGATAACCGCGCTGGAATGCGGCGCCATTATCGTAGCTACCGGCGCCCGGGATTACCAGCCCACCGAATACCTGTACGGGCAGGATAAACGCATTATCACCCAGCGGGAGTTACAGCGCCTTCTGGCGGAGAACAGGCTCGGCAAACCTAATACCGTGGTGATGATACAATGCGTCGGCTCCCGGAACGAAAGCCACCCCTACTGCAACCGTACCTGCTGCGCCGAGGCGATTACCAACGCTATCAAAATTAAAGAACAGAATCCTCACACGCAAATTTACGTGCTCAACCGCGACCTGATGGCTTACGGCTACAAGGAGCAATATTACACCAAAGCCCGCGAAATGGGCGTGCTCTTCCAGCGCTATGAGCCCGGCAAAGAGCCCGGTGTGACCGCCGGAGTCAAAGGAATTAACGTCCTGTGGCAGGACCCGGCGCTCCCGGGACAACTGGAAATCACCGCCGACTATCTGGTACTCTCTACCGGCTACCTGTCGGAGAACAACCAGCCGCTGGCGGACTTACTAAACCTGGAATTGACCACGGACGGATTTTTCAAAGAAATCGATACCAAATTCCGACCGGTGGATACCATTCTGGACGGTATTTTTATCACGGGTCTGGCGAATGCTCCCCGCAGCCTGCTGGAAAAAGTGGTGGAAGCGCAGGCGGCGGCGCAGCGTGCCGCGAATGTGCTGTCCCGTGCCGAAATCGCTTCCGGCAGAGTGGTCTCAGAAGTCGATAAACGCCGCTGCAGCGCCTGCGGGCTTTGTGTCGAAGCCTGTCCGTTCGACGCGCGCCGGCTGGACGATGAAGAAAGAGTTGCCATCGTCGAACCGTCTTTGTGCCAGGCGTGCGGTATCTGCGCCACCATCTGCCCCAACAGTGCCGCCAAGGTGAAAACCTCCAAGGACAAACAGATTTTTGCGATGATTGAAGCCGGATTATAAATAGCTTTAAGCTTCCAGCTATTAGCCAATAGCTTGTAAGGAGACAACAATGGCAGAAACGAAAGAGCAATTCGAGCCGAAGATAATCGGGTTTATCTGCAACTGGTGTACGGGCGCTGCGGCTGACCTCGCCGGGACCACCCGGGCGCAGTATCCCCCCAACCTGCACCCCATCCGGGTGATGTGCTCCGGCACGGTGGACCCGGTTTATTTAATCAAAGCCCTGCTCTCCGGCGCCGATGCGGTAATGGTCGGCGGCTGCCACCCCGGGGACTGCCACTATGTCTCCGGCAACTACAAAGCCCGCCGCAAAATTGCCCAGCTCAAACAGATTTTCCAATCGCTGGGACTGGACGAAAGCCGTATCTGGGCGCGCTGGATTAGCGCCAGCGAAGGCCCGGAGTTTGCCAAATTCGTGAACGAAATCACCGAAGAGACCCGGAAACAGGGACCCGGCAAACTCGCCGGCGACTGGGCACTTTAGGAGACGATGATGACCAAAAGCGTAAATCTTAACGTCAACGCAGGGCAAACCCGCCAGGCGGTGAACGCCTTTCTGAAAGACCTGTTTACTAAAAACATCGTGGAAGCGATGCTGGTGCCGCTGGCGCACCCCGCCGGGAGCAACGTGGTACCCGCTTTGATTACCGAACCGGCATACCTGGACAATGCCGATGTCTTCGCCCCGGTGATGCCGGTCAACGCTGCCCGGACACTTCAGTCCGTTACCCGTCTGACCCCGTTGGATAGAAAAACCGCCGTGGTCATCCGCCCCTGTGAAATGCGCGCCTTCGTCGAGTTGGTCAAGCTCAAGCAGATTCAGACCGAAAACCTGCTCATCATCGGGTTCGATTGCCCCGGCGCTTATTCCGTGAAAGACTACGCCCGGTTCGCGGCGGAGAAGAAAACTTCCGACGAATTTGTGAAAAACTACGAAAAGCGGGCGGAAGATGAGAAACTCCGCGCCGGTTGCCGCATCTGCGAATACCCCTACCCGCTGACCGCGGATATCACCATCGGGATTTTTGGCGGCGACCCGTCACAAAATCTTACGCTGGTCGCGGAAACTGCCAATGGCGCCGAAGCGCTGACCAAACTCGGTCTTTCGTTAGAAACAGATAGCGCCGCCGCCCAGCAGCGGCAGGCAGCCATTACCAAATATATACCCGAGATTAAAGAACGCCGCGCCCGGTTCTTCAAACAAACCCGCGAGGAAATCGGCGGCGAGGAAAAACTGGCGGCGGTTTTCGCCACCTGCATCAAGTGCCAGAACTGCCGGCAAGCCTGCCCCGTCTGCTACTGCCGTGAGTGCTTCTTCGTTTCGCCTACTTTCGAACTGGAATCCGATAAATACCTGAGGCAGGCGGAGAAAAAGGGTGCCGTTAGAATGCCCGCGGATACCCTGCTCTTCCACCTCACGCGGATGAACCACATGGGCGCCTCGTGCGTAGGTTGCGGCGCCTGCGAGGAAGCCTGCCCCAACGATATCCCCCTCTTGAAAATCTTCCAGTTAATCGGCAGCGATGTGCAGGCGCTGTTCGAATATGTCCCCGGACGCTCGCTGGAGGACCCGCTGCCGGCAGCCGTCTTCAAGGAGCAGGAACTGGAACGGATTGGTGAAAAATGACGGTACAATTAGTCACGGCGCAAGGCAAAGAATCCGCTGACACCGCCTTTTACCAGACAGTTAAGGAGAAGAGCGGCGCGCGCCTGGAGCGCTGCTACCAGTGCGTGGCTTGCAGCTCCGGCTGCCCGTCTGCCTACCAGATGGACTATCCGCCGCACCAGTTGCTAAGGATGGTGCAGCTCGGGCTCAAAGACCGGGTGCTCAAGAGCAACACCTACTGGATTTGCCTGAGCTGCGAAACCTGCGCCACCCGCTGCCCTAACAATATCGAAATTGTGATGGTGATGGACACGCTCCGGCACCTGGCGCTGGCGGAGAAAATCAAGGGCGCTACCAAACTGCCGCTTTTCCACCGGACCTTCCTTGGGGATGTGAAGCTATTCGGCAGAATTTACGAGCTGGGGTTAATCCTCTGGTACACCATCTTCAGCGGTAATATTTTCAAGCTGAAAGGCTTGATGCAGGACGCGCTGCTGGGCGTGAAAATGTTTTCCCGCGGCAAGCTGGCTATACTGCCGCACCGCATCAAAGGACAAAAAGCCATCAAGCGCATCTATGATTTGACCGGGAAAACGGGATAAATATGGAAAAGATAAAATACGGCTATTACCCTGGTTGCTCGCTGGAATCTACCGCCATCGAGTACAACCATTCCGTCCACGCCACCGCCAAACTGCTGGACGTGGAGCTGGTGGAACTGGACGACTGGAATTGCTGCGGCGCTTCCTCGGGACACTGCACCAACTACGAGCTTTCGTTAGCCCTGCCCGCCCGCAACCTGGCGATCGCCGAGAAGGCTGGGTTGAATATCGCCGTGGCGTGCGCCGCCTGCTATCTACGCTTCAAGCAGACCACCCACGATTTGAGAAAAGACAAGCAGCTTCTGCAAAAAATAGAGACGATCATCGAAATGCCGTATCAGGCAAGGACCGAAACCCGGCACCTGGTAGAAATCTTCGCCCGGGAGGTGGGGCTGGATGAAATTAAAAAACGGTTGAAAAAACCGCTGCGGGGATTGAAGCTGGCGTCTTACTACGGCTGCTACCTCGTCCGGCCGCCGGAAGTCACGCAGTTCGACGACCCCGAGTCCCCGCATCTATTGGACGATTTGATGTCCGCCGTCGGCGGCGAGCCGGTGGACTGGACGCACAAGGTGGAATGCTGCGGCGGCAGCCTGCTGCTGGGACGGGTGGATATTGTGAAAAAACTGACGGACGATATCTGCCGCGCCGCCATTGACGCTGGCGCCGACGGCATCGTCGCCGCCTGTCCGCTGTGTATGGCAAACCTGGACACCCGGCAGACGACCACCAAAATGCCGGTCATCCACTTCAGCGAACTGATGGCAATCGCGCTGGGAGCCGAACCCAAAGAGTATTCTAAATGGTTGAAAAAGCATATTAACAATCCGGCGCCGGTATTAAAAGAGAGAGGGTTAATTTAATTATTTTGTCATACTGAGTACCATAAAACTGGGACGAATGTATCTAGTAACCGAATACACTAGATTCTTCATTACATTCAGAATGACAAATGGAAACAGAGGGTGAAATAATGACAATCGCACCGTATCAAGACGCCATCGATATTATCAAAGAAGAGGGCGGCGAAATCTGCAAGCTCTGCTACCAGTGCGGCACCTGCACCGCCACCTGCCCGTGGAACCAAGTCCGCAGTTTCCTAGTACGCAAAACAATGCACCAGGCGCAACTGGGTTTGCCGGATTTTGAAAGCGAAGATATGTGGCTCTGCGTTACCTGCAACTGGTGCGTGGACCGCTGCCCCCGAGGGGTGGGTATCGTGGACGTGTGGCGGTCTTTCCGCCGGGCGATTGTGGAGATGGGTATCGGCGGGGTGCCGGATTCGCTGCGTATCACCGCCAAAAATATCTCCGGGGTCGGCAACCCCCAGGGCGAAGCCCGGGAGAAGCGCGCCGACTGGGCAAAAGAAATGAACATCCCTCTTTTTACGAAAGGGATGGACGTACTTTACTTCGGGTGTTGTTATAACTCATACGACCCCAAGCTCATCCGGGTGGCGAAAGCCACCGCCAAAATAATGCAGAAGGCCGGGGTCAATTTCGGCATACTGGGCAACGAGCAGTCCTGCTGCGGCGAGAGCATTCGTAAAGCCGGCAGCGAGGAGCTTTTCAAGAGCCTGGCGCAAGCCAACGCCTCGACGATGAACAAAGCCGGGGTCACGAAGATTGTCGTCTCCTCACCGCACTGCTACCACACCTTCAAAAACGAGTACCCGGAACTGGGCGCCAAATTCGAAGTGATGCATTCCTCCCAGTTTATCGCCGAGCTGATTAAGAACAAGAAACTGGAGTTTGTGCGGGAAATCAAGAAAACCGTGACCCTGCACGATTCCTGCTACCTGGGCAGGCACAATAAGGTTTATGACGAACCACGCGCCGTTTTAAAGAGCATCCCCGGCATCGAGCTGGTAGAGATGCTCAATCACCACGAAAACAGCCTCTGTTGCGGCGGTGGCGGCGGCAGAATCTGGGAAGAAACCAAGCGCGCCGAAAGATTTTCCGATTTGCGCGTCCAGCAGGCGCTCGATGCCAAAGCCAGCGTGCTGGCGGCCGCGTGTCCTTACTGCATGGCGAACTTCGAGGATACCGTGACCACTCAGGACAAGGGCAGCGTCATCGAGGTCAAGGAAATCAGCGAACTCGTTGCCGAAGCAATTTAGGATTGGCAGCACAGGCGTCCCCGCCTGTCCCCTTTTTTCACCCGCACAAACGGTTTTCCTCCTATATGCTAAAATATCGTTAGCGGGTAGTTATTTTTTCCTGAGTAAATCCCGGCGCGAGGTGTCCAATGAATAACAAGATGAAAATAATCATCGGGGCAATGGGAGCTGCCATCGCCGGCTTGTTTATCTGGGGATTTTACATTACCACCCAGTTGAATGCCACCCGCAGTGAACTGACGATGACACAGCAGGCGCTGACCGCCACCGAATCGCGGCTGAGTGACACCGAGGGCAGGCTCGCCGCCACTACCACCGAACTGGAGGATACCGTAATCCGGCTCGGGGACACGGAACGGGAACTCACCGCCACCCAGACCGAACTGACGACCACCGTTAACCAGCTTACCGCCACAAACGATGAGTTAAACACAACACGGACAGAGCTATCATCTACTAAAGCGACCTTATCCTCCACTGCCAGCCAGTTAGCGGACAGCCAGCAAACCGCCACCCAACTGCAAAAAGATTTAGACCAGACACAGCAGAAATTGACCGTAGCGCAAAGCACTCTCTCAGGATTAGGTATCTCTCTTTACAGCAGCGCCGAGTGCACCGATGTGAAACTGGTGGACAATGCTAACGCCACCGACCCTACTTTCGCCGAGCTTCTGGTTTTCCTGGCGCAGGATACTACCGAAAACCATCCTTATCTCGTCAACCTTTATGATTGTTCCCAGTTCTCCCGAGACCTGCATAACCGGGCGGAAGCCGCCGGCATCCGCTGCGCCGAGGTGCAGGTGTGGTTTACCAATAGCTGGAGCGGTCACGCGTTAAATGCCTTTCTTACTACTGACCAGGGGCTGGTATACGTGGACTGTACGGAAGCCCCGGACCGTTTCGCCCGGGTGAAAGCCTTCAAAATTTACCGCTCCCTGGAGACAAGCGGCGTTTCGGTATCGGTACTGCGCAACGATAGCTGGTGGGATACGCTGGCTTCCTACTACTACATCCCCACTACCTTCGGCGCCGAAGCCATCGTGGAAGAAATATTGATTTACTGGTAAAGTCCGATTTTTACAATGCCCGACTGTGTTATCATTTAGGTACGAAGATGAGCGTTCAAGTGGTCGCCACCAACCGCAAAGCCCTGCACGATTACCATATCATCGAAACGGTGGAAGCCGGGCTGGCGTTGACCGGGTCGGAGATTAAATCCGTCCGACTGGGCAGGATAACGCTGGGGGATGCCTACGTGAAACCGGAAAACGGCGAGATGTGGCTGCTGAACACGCATATCTCCCGGTACGATGCCGCCAGCTATATGGGGCACGAGCCCACCCGGCCGCGGAAACTGCTCCTGCACCGCAAGCAAATCCGCGAGATTGCTGCTAAAATTAAAGAGAAGGGTTATACCCTCATACCGCTCCGGGTGTATATCAAGGAAAGCTACGCCAAGCTGGAAATTGCGCTGGCGAAAGGCAAGCGCCAGTTCGATAAACGGGAAGCGATTTCCGAACGGGATAACAAACGGCGGCTGGACCGGGTGATGAAAACCCGCACGCTGCGGCGGTAAATAACACAAGGGGACGCGAGGTTCGACAGGGGAGGTTAGCGACAGAGTTGCAAGCCGAGGCGCCATCACCCTCGTAAAACAGGTGGCAAAAAACAAATGCTGAAGAACCAGTATTAGTTGCTGCCTAATTAATTAGGTAACACGTTCAACCCCGCCCCACCCCGACGGGTGGGGATTGAGCGACGAAATGCCGGGGTGCGTTTGTCCTGACGCCGATGCGGGCAGACCAAGATTTATCGGCTACCCCGGAGGAACTCCGCCGGTTGAGGTCCAACGGGCGAAACAATAAGCCGGCTAAGCTTGTAGTACACTCTGCGCGATTTCTTCTGGACGGGGAGTTCAACTCTCCCCCGTCTCCACCAGAAACACAGACGGGTTTGCCGATTTGAATTCGGGAAGCTCATTCAAGATATGAATCTTCGAGCCTTCACGTTTGGCGGCCACTTGGAAGATAGGACGGAAAGGTGGCTTCGGTTTGACCGCTACGATTGATTTTGTTTGCTTGGTATCCATATAAACGGCATCCAACATCGTCAGTAAGAGAGCCCTCTGCTCATCAAGGTTGGCATCAGCCCATAACTTTCTCAGGTTCATGATCAGGTTCCCCGCTTCCTCGGCGGCATTAGCGGCCGGCACAACAAGGGACTCAAGTTCCATTTCCAGTAACCGCTTTTGCCGATGATATTCTTCGTCCGGGATTAAGCTGTCGATATAGGCTTTTGCCATGCGGCGCAATTTCTCTTGCGCAATTTGTCGATCCTTCTTGACTCGTGCCACTTCATCTTTCAGGCTGATTATCGCCAGCACTTCCTCAAGCCACTGATCACCCAACTCAATCGCGGAGACCAACTCTCTTATCTGCCCGTCAGCTATATTGCAGGGAACCGACCCTCCATGGGCGGAGCAATGCTGCAGGCTTCTTGATGCTTTATGTTCGCGGTAATAAGTATGGCCGTTATTATAAGTCTGCGACCATGACCCGCCCCCAGTAACGATACCAGTTGTTACCTCGTAGTCCCGGTTAAAATAGCCTCTGGTGCCGGTGGGCAGTAATTCTTCGCGCTATGCGGTCGGATTTGATTATATTCTCTCCGCC